>WNGP01020983.1_pt1 | contig 10262 bp, 10 predicted proteins | sample 5407671 | NCBI WGS metagenome assembly WNGP01 (sample SAMN13153381, study PRJNA577476) | soil metagenome | isolation source: 40 cm soil or saprolite under Garry oak tree replicate 2 | place: USA:California | collected 2016-06-15
GAACAACTTCGGCATGGGTGCGCAGCCCGTCACGGTGGGCGGTACGGGCCAGCGCAGCTTTTGCACGGACGATTCCGGCGTGGTGCGCTTCGATGCGGCCAGCGCGGGTATCGCTCCTCCGGGAGCTTATGGCGGTTGCGTAACTCCTGGCTGGATCGCCCTCCAGTAACTTTGCGTGACGAAACGGGGGAGGAAGAGGCAACGCTTCCTCCCCTCTTTTTATGAGGAAATTGAGTGAAACCCAATGCGCAGCCAAGCCATCAGCGGAACGAGAAGGACGCGTGCGAAAAGCGCGGCAGGGTTTTCTCTGATTGAGCTGCTCATTGTGGTTGGAATCATTCTGGTCATCGCCTCGATTGCCATTCCGAACTACATGAAATCCCGGATGGTGGCTAACGAGGCCGCTGCGGTTGAGAATATACGAACCATTACCACCGCCGAAACAACCTACAACATCAGCTACGGCAACGGCTACGCCCCTACATTATTGACCCTGGGAGGAAAGCCTCCCGTAAGCTGTAACAACGCCGCGTTGATCGACGATGTGCTCGCCGCGACCGGGTTGCGGAGCGGGTACAACTTTAGCTACGCGGCAGGACCTGTGGTTGGCGCGCCCCCGGCTGGCTGCGCCCCTGGCTTGAACCTTTACACCGTGGCCGCGATGCCGGTTGTGCCGGGTTCCACGGGCCAACGCGGATTCTGTGCCGACCCATCGGCCGTAATCCGCACTGAGCCCACTGGGGTGGCGGGAAACCCTGGCGTAGGCGGATGCGTTGACCCCGGCTGGCCCGCTTTGCGGTAAGAGCAGCGAGCCAGTGCCCAAAACGACGGCGGCTGGATATTTCTCAGAAGCAGCCGTCTAATCAGCTACGCGGCATTTTGCGGTTAAACCGCCGCTCCACTCTGCTCGACGACACACCACTCCTTCTAGAGAACTAGATTCGCGGTTGTCCGCCGGTCCAGATTTAATTGATAGACTGTAGAGGTATGGCTTTCTTCGTCTGTCTTGCGGGGATTCTCGGCACAACTAGCGCGCGCCCGATGCCGGTTCAAGAGCTCGTCCGTCTTGTGGAGGCGCGCTACCGCTCAGCGGAGACGCTCGAGACGCAATTCTTGGAGCGATACTCAGAGAATGGACGGCTCGTGAGAGTCGAATCTGGCAAGGCGTACTTTCGCCGGCCCGGCAAGATGCGCTGGGAGTACGAATCCCACACCGTTTCTCCTCCTGGTGCGGAAGCCGCGCTTTTCCGATCTGTGCAAGGGTATTGCCCTGGGGCAGCCCGGGGAAGCACTGTCCGGCGATGCCGTCATACACTGTTCGCCGCGGAGTGCTGGCGCAGGGGACGAAATCCTGTTTGAAGTAAAATCTTCCACAGGAGATTTGACGCGCGTTCTGATCCGGGAAGCGGGCGGTGTCGAGATTGACTTCCGATTCGGTGAGTGGGTGCGAAATCCGGCGCTCCCGGCGATGACGTTTGAATTTCGCCCACCCATGGGGACAGCAATTGTGGATTCCGAACCTCCGCCGAAATAGGTGACCCGGAGCGCAGCACAGCCATTGGACCTGCGGGGGGATTCTAATCCTCTGTGGTCGAACCTCCAAAAGGGCTCATGGAGCTCCAATTGCCCGCTGGCGCACCATCGTTTGCAGGCTTCGTGAAGAGTTTGTGCCCGTTATTGTAAACTGAGAGGGTCATGGCCGAATATGTCTGTCGCGTGGCGGATGGGAACGGGCGTGTCTTTGCGCTCGTGGAACCTGCGCAATCACACGAAGAAGCTCGCCAGAAGCTTCAGGACCGTGGACTACTCGTTTATGAGGTTCGTCCGCGCGGGGGCATTCTTCCCAGTATTGGAGGCCAACCGCGGGCTTCTTCGGTGGGTGGCTCGGAATTCCTGATCCTCAACCAGCAGTTCAATACGCTGATCAAGGCGGGATTGCCCATCCTGCGTGCGCTCGATCTGCTCGCCGAGCGCGCCGCCGCCCCCAAACTGCGGCCGATTGTCTCCCAGTTGCGCGACCGCGTGCGAGAGGGCAGATCCCTCTCGGAAGCTGTCGAAGAAACCGGCGCGTTCTCGAAGGTTTATTCAACCGCCGTATTGGCGGGCGAAAAGAGCGGAAACCTGCCGGGCGTCTTGGAACAATACATCGCCTATCAACGGGTGACCACGAGCGTGAAGAAGAAGATTCTCGCGACACTCGTGTACCCTACAATTCTCATTACGGTCGCGACGGCCATCGTGAGCTATTTGGTGGCCTACGTCATCCCGCAGTTCGCCAAGTTGTACGAAGACCTGAATGTGCCTCTGCCTGTTCCGACAAAGCTGCTCATTGCGATCACCGTGCAGTATCGCTACGTGGTTCTCAGTTTGGTTGGAATTCTCGTGCTTTCGGCCATTGGGCTCTATCTGTGGTCCCGCACGGAAGAGGGAGGGGCGGCATTTGACCGCCTCAAGTTCAGACTGCCGCTCATCGGCAACACCCTGCTGAAGTTTCAGGTTGCGCAATTCTCGCGCACGCTCTCGACGCTGCTCTCTGGTGGCACTCCGCTCGTCGCCGGGTTGCAGACGGCCGGCGAGGCCATCGGCAGCAAGCTGCTGCGCGGCACTGTGGCTGAAGCGACACAGATGGTCCGCGAAGGGCAGTCCTTGCATGGAAGTTTGTCCTCCCGCGGAGTGATGCCCGTTCTCGCCCTCGACATGATAGAGGTCGGCGAGTCGAGCGGTGCGCTGTCCCCGATGTTGAATAGCGTTGCGGAATTCTATGAGGAAGAGGTCAACCTGCGGCTCGGGGCCCTGGTTTCCGTCATTGAGCCGATCATCCTGGTTTTCATGGGTATGCTCGTTGCGTTCATTCTGATTTCGCTTTACTTGCCGATCTTTTCTTTCTCCATCACAGGAGTGCAACACTAAGCGACGATGGCCACGATGGACCCAAACTGGAAGCCACCGGAGACCACAAGTCCCCCCCCGACCGCGGACGAGCGCGAGGAGCGCGATCACGCCCGTCGGCTGGCCGAGCGCTACCGCTGCAGTTTTATCGACCTGAGGGAGCAGCGCCCCGATCCTGAGCTCTTCCGGAAAATCCCCGCTGACCTGATGTTCCGCTACAACTTTGTTCCCCTCGAGGAGCAGAACAACGCGTTGGTCATCGCCGTTGCGGATCCGAGCCAGGTCTTGCTCAGCGATGAGCTGCCTCTCCTCCTCGGGAAAAAGCTCTCCATCAAGGTCGCCACGGCGCGGCAAATTGGCGACTTGCTGAAGCGCACCGAACAGTCCCAGCGCGTGCTCGAGCAGGCGACGGAAGCTTTCACCCTCCAGGTCTCAAAGGAGGAAGAGGAAACCGAGGAGACGATTTCGGCGGACCGCCTGACCCGCGAGACCACCGCCAGCCCAATCGTTCGCCTCGTGGAAACGGTCATCTTCACCGCGCTCGAGCGCCGCGCCAGCGACATCCACATCGAAGCCCGCGACGCTGAAGTGGTCGTGAAATACCGGATTGACGGCGTTCTTCAGCATGCCATGCCTCCCATCGCCAAGGAATGGCATTCGACGATCATCTCGCGCATCAAAGTTCTGAGCGAACTGGATATTGCGGAGCGCCGCGTGCCTCAGGACGGCCGGTTCCGGGTCCGCTACAAGGGCCGCTACATCGATCTTCGCGTGTCCATCATGCCTGCGAGTCACGGCGAAGACGCCGTGCTTCGCATCCTCGACAAGGAAACCCTGTCCGAAAAGTTTCGGAACCTCAGTTTGGACGTCGTCGGTTTCTCCGCCGAAGAACTCCGGTGTTTTCGCCGCTACATTCGTGAGCCGTACGGCATGGTCCTCGTAACCGGCCCGACGGGCTCCGGCAAGACCACGACGCTGTATGCGGCCATCAATGAGATCAAGACCGACGAAGACAAGTTCGTCACGATTGAAGACCCGGTGGAATACCAGGTTCGCGGCATCACGCAGATTCCGGTCAATGAGAAGAAGGGGCTTACTTTCGCGCGCGGTTTGCGTTCCATCCTCCGCCACGATCCGGACAAGATCATGGTGGGCGAAATCCGCGACCAGGAAACCGCGCAGATCGCCATCCAGTCCGCGCTCACCGGCCACCTGGTCTTCACCACTGTTCACGCCAACAACGTGACCGACGTCATCGGCCGCTTCATCAACATGGGCGTCGAGCCATACAACTTTGTCAGCGCCCTGAACTGCATCCTGGCCCAGCGGCTGGTTCGCGTCATCTGCGAACACTGCAAGCGAGCCAAACGTTACGCGGCGGACGAACTCAAGGAAGCGGGCCTCGATCCGGCCCAATGGGGAAACGTGGTCTTCGCCGAAGGCGCCGGCTGCCTGGAATGTTCCGGCACCGGCTATCACGGCCGGACCGCGATCTGCGAGTTGATGGACCTGACTGACCACATCCGCGAGATGATTGTGGACCGCAGGCCGACCTCGGAGATCAAGCGCGTGGCCCGGGAAGAAGGCATGATACCGCTGCGGGAAAGCGGATTGGCGAAGGTCCGCGCCGGTCTAACCACCATTCGCGAAATCAACAAGGTAACCTTCGTTGAGTAGCGCCACGGCATTTCGGCAGGGGATCTACAGGACCGGCCTCGCGCGCCGCATTGCGCTCTGGCTCGACGCTATTCCGCACCCGCACCTGGCCTGCGAAATTGCCCCCGACCGCATCTCTGGGGCGCGATGGTCGCGGAGCGGCGCTTTGGACGGATTTGCCGTCGAGCCATTGCCGGCGGGCGCGGTTGTGCCTTCGGCCGTCGATGCCAACATCGTGAATGGTGCCGCGGTGCGGAGTGCGATGACAAACGTCTGTAGCCGCCTCCGCGCAAAGGATGAAGAAGTTGCCCTCTTCATTCCCGACCCCGTAATTCGCGTTTTCCTGCAGCACTTTGACGAATTCCCTCGCTCCTCGGAAGATGCCATCCCGATTCTTCGTTGGAAGCTGAAAAAGAGTGTGCCGTTCGAAGCCGAAGAAACGCTCATTTCCTACATGCGGCAGGTCTCGCGCCAGGATGGGGTTGACGTGCTTACAGCGCTCGCGCGTCTGCGCATCGTTCGCGAATATGAAGCCCTCGCGGAGGGGGCCTCCCTTTCTCCAGGCGTGGTGCAGAGTTCCTCGCTGGCTGCCGTTGCTTTGCTGGACGACGCGCGGCCCACCCTGTTGGCGCGGGTCTCGGCTGGCGTCGGCATGCTCACGCCGCAGGTACTTCTGGAAGAGATTTTCCCCGTGGCAGTCTACTATCAGGATACTTGGCAGGAAGGCATCCAATCGGTTCGCATCGCCGGGCTTGGGGCGCGCTTCCAGGAATTTGTGCGCCCGCTCCAGGACGAATTTCACTGCAGCGTGAGCTCGCTCCTGGGACAGGCGCTCTCCGAGGGACGCGTGCGCGAGGATGCGCGGCCGCTCGTTGACCGGGAATTAGACGGCTTGGTCGGATGGATGATGAATCGGGGCTGATGACGAATTGAAGAGGCGATGAGAGTCCGGCTCAATCTCGCAACAAATCCACTCGAGACCCACCGCCGCTTCTATCTGGGAGCCAGCATGGTCGGCCTTGTTGCTGGTGCGCTTTTCATCGTTCTTGGGGTTCATTTCTTGCAACTGCTGCAGGCGAACCGCCAGTCTCGCGTGGAAGCGGCCCAGGTCGAGCGCCAGATTGGCGACTTGCAGCGGGAACGCAGAGAGCTGGAGCAGTTCTTCAAGCGCCCGGAAAATGACAAGCTGCACGACCGCGCTATGTACGTGAACAGCCTGATCGATGACCGGAGCTTCGACTGGACCCAGATGTTCATGGACCTTGAGAGGCTGATGCCCGCCGGGGCCCGCCTAGTCAGCTTGGATCCCAAACTGGCGGGCGATCACGTCGAGCTCAAGATGGTGATCGCAGCGACGAGCGAGGAAGCGAAGCTGAAGTTCCTGCAAGCTCTCGAAACATCAAAAGAGTTGTCTCACGTCGAGTTGCGGTCGGATCATGGGCCCTCTTCCAACGAGAGCGCCGACAAGAGCGTTATGGAATTCCTTGCGTGGTATTCGAGGGGCTGATGGCGCGCGATTTCCGATTCCGGAAGCGGTTCATCGTGGGGACGCTCGGTATTTTCATCCTGGCGGACCTGGGTCTGGGCGCATATAGCTGGCAATCGACGCGCCAGCAAACATCCCCTTTGAAGCGGCTCGAGAGCGAGAAGAATCAATACAAATGGCTGAAGGCAGACGTCGAACGCGCGGAGCAGATCCGCGACGGGATTCCAGCAGTTCAGGCGGACTGCGACCGGTTTGAAAAGAACTTGCCGCTGGCTTCAGCCGGTTACTCGGCGATCGAAGGGGAAATCGGGGAGCTTGCCCGCAAGGCGGGACTGCGAGTGGATACGCTTGGCTTCAAGGAGAAGCCCGTTGCCGACCATCCTCTTGTCGAAGTTCAAATCGAAGCTGCGGTCAGCGGAAACTACCCAAGCTTGGCCCACTTTGTGAACAATCTCCAAAAGTCGCCGGGATTGTTCATCGTGGACGAAATGACACTGACAGCGCAGAATCAACCCGTGGCCGCCGGCCATTTGCGCGTGAACCTGCACTTACGCACCTTTTTCCGAACGGCATGACGAAGCAGACCAAAGAGGGGCTCGCTCTCATACTGCTGGTGTTGATGGCAGCGGCGGTCTGGTATTACTACGGCGGGAAGCCGGGTGGATCCGCTGGCATCGCGATCGCTGCCGCGCAGAAATACCTGCCAATACCTGTGGAGAACTCTCGAATCCGCTGGGACAAACTCGAGAGGACCCGCAGGACCGACTATAAGACGAATGGGAGAAATCCATTCAACGTTCTTCCCCCACCTCCGCCCGTGGAGACGAAAAAACCCAAACCCGACCCAGCGCCTCCGCCGGAACCACAGCCGCCTCCACCGCCGCCTCCTTTGACGCTGCCGCCAAACATGAAGTTCTTCGGGTATGGTACGGCGCCGTCCGGACACGGCCGGCTGGCGTTCTTCACCGATGGCGAGGACGTATTCATCGTCGGCGAAGGAGATATGCTTCAGGGACGCTTGCGCGTTCTGCGTATCGGGAACGCGAGCGTGGATTTTGAGGAGGTCTCTTCCGGCCGGCGGGGATCCGCGCCATTGGAAGAGCAGCAGGGGCCTCCCGCATGAAAACACCGGGCAAAATCCGGGCAGCCGGAAAGCGCCAGGGGGGCTATGCGCTCCTACTGGTTTTGTTCTTCCTTACGCTATTGATGATTGCCACGATGGCGGCTTCGCCGGATATCCTGACGCGGGGCATCCGCGAAAAGGAGACCGAAACCATCTGGCGCGGCAAGCAATACGTTCGCGGCATCAAACTCTACCACCTCAAGACGGGGCACTTCCCCACCTCCCTCGACGACCTCACCAAGCCGAAGACTGGCATTCGCTTTATGCGCCAAGCCTACAAGGACCCGATGAACCCTGTGGATGGGAGCTGGCGGCTCATTTACGTAGGTCCGATGGGACAACTCATCGGCAGTGTCAAGCAGAACCAGGGGAAACTGACGCTTCCCGGGGCGGCTGGCTCGGGGCCGGGATTGGGTCAGCTTGGTGGTTCATCAACCCAGCCCCTTGGAGGCGCGCAAAACCCGCTGGGTGGACAGCCACCGAGCGGCGGTTTACAGACGGGCTTCGGAGGAACTCAGCCGGGCAGTGGCGGGCAGCCGACAGGTACTGACCAGGGCACGGGAACGGGTCAGCCGGACTCTTCAGGGAACACACGAAGTCCGGAGCAGATCCTGTCGTCGATGCCCTCGACGATCGTTGGCGGTAACATCATCGGCGTAGGCTGCAAGATCCCCAAGCGATCCGTCAAAGTCTATGACAAGGGGAAGAGATACATCGAATGGGAGTTTTACTGGGACCCGTCGAAAGACACGATTCAAATTGGCCAGCCCACCACGCAAATCGGAACTCCCCTCGGAACGCGGCCGGGAGCACCGCAGAATCCTTCTCCCATGAACCCCATGCCGCAGCCGCCGAATCCGAATCCCAATCCGCCGCCGCAGACACAAAACCTGCAGCAGCACTGACACTCCGGTTCAAGTCCTAAAGACTTGCGGTCGGTTTGGATTTTGTGCCTGAGGCAGCAACCCCGTTGGAAGTTGGGCTCGTTTGGAGCGTTTTGCGCTGCTCGTAGTTGCGCCTGACGCGACGCACGTAAGCGCGCGTCTCGGCGTACGGCGGGACATCACCATACTGCTCCACGCGGTCAGGTCCTGCGTTGTACGCGGCGAGCACTAGGACAAGGTCGTTTTTGTACCGGTCGAGAAGCTCCTTGAGGTACCGCGTCCCGCCCTCGATGTTTTCGCGCGGATCGAAAATATTTTGCACGCCGAGGCGTTGGGCCGTTTCCGGAAGGAGCTGCATCAGACCGCGCGCGTTGCGGCCGGAAATGGCGCGCGGCTCGAAGTTCGATTCCACAGCGATTACGCTGGTGATGAGGTCCGCGTCCACTCCATAGCGCTGCGCCGCCGACTGGATCAGTTCGGAGAACGGCCCTTTTTCGGGTGGGGCCGGAGGCAACGGCTGGAAAACATCCTGCGGTTCGATGGAAACAATCTCCGAAGCCGCCACTTGGACAACACCGCCTGGGACCTGCAAGCGGTAGGAATCGCCGATGCGTTCGTAGCCGGTTACAGCAATACGCTGGCCCGAGCGTAGAACGATGTATTCGGCGTGGAGAGGCGCTGCCACGCTGAAGAGAATGGCGACCGGCGCCAGGCGCATCAGGAGAGTCAGGCGCATTCCGGGGCCTCCTGAAGCGCGAAGTGCGCGATGGCGGCGGCAACCCCGGCGTCGTCATTGGAGAGAGTCTCGTGCCAGCCGAAGGACTTCAGTTCAGGCACGCTATTGCCCATGACGACGGGCCGGCCCGCAAAGGAGAGCATTTCCACGTCGTTATGATTGTCGCCGATGGCCATCACTTCTTCGCGCGCCAGACCGCGGAGCCCGGCCCATTCAGCCAGCGCGGCGCCCTTCGAGCACGCCGGATTGATGACGTCAATCATGGAGAAGTCGCGGCTCTCGTAAACGGTGACCGCGAGCGCGTACTCCACGGCAAACTCCGCTGCGCGCAAGGCGGCTTCGGCTTGCCGCATTCGCCCAACGCTGCCGGAGAACATCACCTGGATCGGGTCTTCTGTCAAGCAGGTTTCGAGCGGCACGACCTGGGCGAGATATTCGCGATTGCGCGTGTAATAGCTTTGACGGATAGGATCGTCCCAGTTCAGTGATTCGAGGATGATCTGGTTTTCTCGTGGACGGTCGAAGACCACGGCGGCTCCGTCGCGCCAGGTGCGCGTAGCGTCGAGCACGCGCCGGGCAGTGTCGCGCGGGAGCAGGTGGCGCAGGTGCGTGTGGCCGTCCTGCGAACGAATCAGCGCGCCGTTATTAATGATCATCGTCAGAGGACACTCGAGCCGCCGCGCCACGGGCATGGCGAAGTCGTACCGCCGGCCGGTCACCAGTGCGACTTCGATGCCCCGGCGCGTCGCTTCGACAATCGCGGCGCGATTGGCCTCGGGCAACTTCCATTGGCTGTCGAGAAGCGTGCCGTCAATATCAATGGCGATCAGACGCACGGCCATGGATTCATTCTACCGTGAATCGCCCCGCGGCCAACGCCTCACGTCGTGCGTTCCGGGGTCAAAAAATTGGCCCGCGTGGCTGTGCTAGTGCGGTTCCAACTCGGCTCAGGCGAGCCAAATGCCCGCTGCCCAAACCTGCCCTGCTCGCCTGCCTACCCCAGGCAGCCAGCAGGCAAGCTGCGGCAGGCATGCCTCCCTGCTGCTTCTTCTTTGCGAAGAAAAAAGTTAGCTTCAAAAAGTTGGAACGGCACTAGACTCGTCGAGGTATGGCTCCCACGACGGCTCTTTCCAAACGTTCTAAGCTCTCTCATCTGGAATGCTCCAAGTGCGGAAGCCGCACAGAGGTGAATGCCGAGGCGCACTTGTGCGCCTGCGGAAAGCCGTATTTCGCGCGCTACGACCTGGCGCAAGCGGCACGGACGCTGACGCACCAGAATCTTCTGACCCGGCCGAAAAATTTGTGGCGGTATGCCGAGGTGCTGCCAGGCTGTGCGCCGCTCACGCTCGGGGAGGGGATGACGCCGCTGGTGCCGACGGAGCGGCTGGGCGCCGCGATGGGACTCAAGCGCCTCTACGTGAAGGACGAAGCGTTGAACCCCACAGGCTCGTTCAAGGCGCGCGGGATGGCCGTGGCAGTGGCACAGGC
>WNGP01005832.1_pt1 | contig 10261 bp, 6 predicted proteins | sample 5407671 | NCBI WGS metagenome assembly WNGP01 (sample SAMN13153381, study PRJNA577476) | soil metagenome | isolation source: 40 cm soil or saprolite under Garry oak tree replicate 2 | place: USA:California | collected 2016-06-15
GATCTGCTTCGCGAATCAGGTCATCGATGTGGCAAGGTTCGTGGCTGAGCAGCGCGAGAAGCGCCCTCTCCTCGTCATTATCGGGCAGCGCCGTTTGCATCTCGATCTGCTGCGGAATCATGAAAAGATTGAGGGCATCGATGATATCTTTGACATCCATCACCGGGCGCGCTCCATCCTGGATCAGTTTGTTGGTTCCTGCGCTTCTACTCGAAAGAATGCTGCCTGGAACGGCGAAAATCTCACGTCCCTGCTTTAAGGCGTGTTCTACTGTGATTAATGCCCCACTTTTAGGGGGCGCTTCTACAACGAGTACACCCATTGAGAGACCAGAGATAATACGATTACGTGCGGGAAAGTTCCCGCCTTCAGGTTTTACACCCAGGGGATATTCGCTGAGAATTACACCCTGTCCCGACTCGACGATGCGGTGAGCCAGCGCGCGATTCGTCGGCGGATATATGGTATCCAGCCCGCTCGCCATCACTGCGATAGTGCGTCCTCCCGCGTCCAGTGCAGCGGTATGGGCGATGGTATCGATGCCCAGGGCCAGGCCGCTCACAATGGTGACACTACCTTTGGCGAGTTCCGTCACTATACGTTCCGTGACCTGCAGGCCATAGGTACTCGAATTGCGCGTGCCGACCACCGCCAGTGCGAACCGGTCTGCTTCGGTCAGTTTGCCGTACGTGTAAAGAACGGGCGGCGCGTCGTCGATCTCGCGCAAAAGGGGCGGATAGAGCGCATCTTTCCAGGTGATCACCCGAATTCGCAGCTTCGCCAGTTTCTCCAACTCTTGCTGAGGGGTGATAGTCGAACGGAGCTTGAGCAGGTTGTCGATAGTGCGCTGCGTGATCCCTGCCTGGGCCAGTTCTTTACGCTCAGCCTTCCACGCGGCCTCTACATCATCATGAAAGTAATCGAGCAAGGCTCGAAAGCTCGCGGGGCCTATACCCGGAACGCGGTTGAGCGCGATCCAGCAGGCCAGCTCATCAAGTGAGAGCGCATCAGATGGGTAATAATGCGTTGGCATATCGAACACTTCCATCTATACCATCCTTTCGTATTTACTCCTGCGGAACCTGCCTCCTGGGAGGCAGGCTAGAATATTCCTGCCCCTGAAAGGGCGCCGGTTCTCCGGTGGGTTGTGCGGACATCCACGGCTGCACGTAGATTGATGGGTTCTCCTGGCTGCTTTGACCGTTTTGACCGTGCTGTTGTCCAACCGGAGTTTTCTGCGCAACAGGTTGTTTGCGGCGAGTTATGCTGGCAAAAAGTAGAACGAATCCCACCAGGGAAACGAGAACCAGTACACCACCCAGGGCGATCAAGACCCAGGAGCGGTCATCGCTGCTATTTGCAGTCTGGCTTCTATGGAATACAACTTGCGGCGTTGGGGTTATCGAAGTGGGCAGAGGGACGCCAGGTTGTTGTAGTGAGAGCCGCCATTGATTCTCAAGGTGAATTTCGTCAATTCCCAGCGCCTTGACCAGGTCGGTGTTGAAATCAAGTTCTGGATCATTCATCTGCCGGATAAGCTGCGCCATCCGACCTTGATGAAAAGTATTGTACATGTAGGTGAGCAGGTTCCAACTTTGCGCGTAGGCAAGGTAGGCCTGGTTTGCGTCAGACGGGAAGCCATCAGAAATTTCACTGAGGCGCAGTAGACTGTGCGTGGCGAGTGCCTGGTCGAAACGATTCTTCATATCGGGCTCTCGAAAGGCCTGGTTGTACACAGCCAGTCCCTCGTCAAACCAGGTGGGTGGGTAGTTGTTACCGGCTGCCCCATACTGGATCAGTTGGTGAAAGATAAGGTGCGTCAATTCATGGGGCATATCGCGTATTAAGGTGTGGTCGTTCATGCCTGTCACCACAATCGAGGCTTCCTCAAGAGTTGGAAAAGCGACTCCTCCTACCCATTCGTAAGAGCCGGGAGCCAGTGAGCCGTGAAAATCCAGGTCCGTTTCGTACACCCACAAATTGATGGGATGCAGCAGCCCACCTCCGAGGGTTTTGCTAATGTTGTCAATACTCATGCTGGCCTGGCTGAGGATGGCCTGCCCGAAGTCCTGCGATCGATTGTACCAGTTGACCTGTAGCAAACCCGAGGTCAGGTGCTGCCAGGGAAAGCGGGTATCAACAGTTGTCAATGCTTGCTGTGGTTCAACATACGTCCCACCGGCCTTGTCCGCGAATTCCCAATGATAGTACACCATTGTACCAGGTGGAATGAATTTACTCCCGCTGGTATCTTCTTGCCAGCGCAGGCTGACGATATGTAAAGGGGTAGTGATCGGTATTTTATGCGCCTCTGTCCCTTCAAAGCTGTGGATGTTCACGACAAAGGTAGCTGAGACGATAGTACTGCTACGGTCGCTGGCATTCACATTGAAGGTAATCGAATTTGGGAAGTGAACGCTATTAGTTTGAGAGGTAATAGTAATGGGATCTGTCGATAAGGCCAGGGCACGCCGGTGAAAGGTAACCGGAGCAAGAAAAAAGATGAGTAGACAGGCGGTCGTCAGAGACGAGAGACAGATACGGCGTAAGAACATTAATTGACTCCTCTCCATTCGGGCATAGTATGAGTCATAGAGTATAAAAGCTATATATGAATAATGCCCCTATTGTACCTGATTTATCCTCTTCTGTACACAGCCAGTATGCTCTGCATGCCCCAAATAGGCAGGTGTGTTAACACATACTCATTTGTTCGTTGGCATAAATAGGCTACTGACCCTGAAACCGATAACCGCCTTCGTTCTTTATGAAGAGTGACGGATGCATAGCGTGATCTGCGCATATCTAGAGGATTATGAAGGAACGATATGAATAATACTTATTGGACTCAACAACAAGGGGATGAGAATCATCTTCCTGCCAATAATGGAGCGAATGGAGTGCCTAAGTCGGGCGGCTTATTGCGCAATTATAAATCAATGCCTCCAATGCCTCAACCCCAAGGATGGCCCTCTCATCCAGAGCCGCAAGGGTCGCTGAGGTCTTCGCCCGTGAGTCCGTTGCCGCAGTCTCAGCCTCTGGCGCAACCTCCGCAGCTCCCACAACTATCGCAGCCTGCGCCGTTCCCCCAGGGGCAACCAGATTGGCCGCCTCAGCAGGGAGGACGCTCACCTTCCTTGTTTTCCAATGCTATGGATACCATGCGCCGCTGGTCAGGTAAGGTTGTCGCGGCCCGTACAGGCAATGTCGATCAGGATCCCCTGGTACTCTATCGTCCTGGCGCGCCAGAACCGATCAAGCGCAAGCCGTGGAGACGCTCTCATGCTGTGCGTGTCTCGATGCAGATGCGCCGCCGCCGGGAGCGCTGGGTACATGCCCGTCCCAATACAAAGAAAGTCTTCACTATCACGCTGAGTGTTTTTGCGATACTGCTCGTTGTCTTACTCTCATCGGGCTTTGCCTGGGCCTTTGCCTATTATCAGAGTGAGTTTCCACAGGTCCAGGGCCTGGCTAATCAGCAGATCAGCCAGTCTACTCGAATTTATGATCGTAGTGGGAAATTGCTGCATGTCTCTTATGATGGTAGATTTGGGCGCAGTACGCCTGTCATCTACAATTACATACCAGGAGTTATGCAGGATGCCATGATCGCCGCCGAAGATCATACCTTCTGGGATAATTCAGGTGTGGACCCCCAGGGCATTCTTCGCGCGGCCACTGAGTACCTCTCCAGCGGTTCCGTGCAAAGCGGTGGCAGTACTATCACGCAACAAGTTGTTAAAAATCTCACAGGGAATACACAGGTTTCGCTGCAACGTAAACTTCCAGAAGCGGCCCTTGCCATTGGTCTGACGCAGCAATATCCCAAGTGGAAGATATTGGAGATGTACTTCAATGCGTCGGCCTTCGGTGCGCAGGAACTGGGCGTTGACGCCGCGGCTGAGGACTATTTCGGCCTGCACTCCCAGTGCGATAGCAATTTTAAGTGTGTCCCGGCCATCGCGTTCCTTGATCGCGACCTCAAAACGTGTAAGAATATCGCCGACCTCACTACCTGCAAGGAAAATTCGCTGCTGGCCCTTGCTCGCGCTTCACTGCTGGCCGGAATGCCGCAAGACCCGGTCAATTACGATCCGACAGTGAATCCGTCCGTGAACATGCCAAATGCCTTTGCGCGCCAGGATTATGTACTCAATCAGATGCTCTCGCTGAATGATGGGATCAACCTGGGGTTGGGCGACCAGGTAAAAGATTCTCAACTGGGGCCAATTACGCCGGATTTGATCAACCAGGTAGAGGCCTTGACCCGCACAATCAAATTTACCGGCTTCCATAATATTAAGAATGATGCGCATTTTGTGGATTGGATCATTCCTATCGTAGAGAACGCTCTGGGGAACGGCGATACCCAACTTGGAGTACAACTCTTCTCTACCGGCGGCTTCAATATTCGCACCACCATCGATTCCAACCTGGAAACGTTTATCGAAAATAATGTGCGCCATCACCTGAATGACAAGGAATATCAAATCTTTGTCGGTGACTATGGGCCGCTCAGTACCGTGCACAACGTCAATGACTCGGCAGTCGTCGTCATGAATGCCAAAACCGGTGAAATTCTAGCCATGGATGGCAGCGCAAAATACGATAACATAAAGGATCCGACGGTCGCTGGCAATGTTAATGTGGCTACTTCCCTGCGCGCGCCCGGTTCGTCATTTAAGCCCATTGTCTATGCCACGGCTTTTCAGATGGGATGGTATCCTGGCATTGTGCTTCCTGATAGGGAGACCTTCTTCCCGAATGGGCAACCTTCCACTCTGGATGTCCATGCTAAAGATGCCACCTACCATCCTTTCGATTATGGGCAGACCTATCACAACCTCAATTCTAATATCCTGTTGGATATTGCCAACTCGTTCAATGTTCCCGCCATTAAAGCTCTGGAGTTTGCCGGACAGGAGAACGTTCTAAAGATGGCGCGGCGCTTCGGCATTACCGATATCGACCAGGATGCGGTCAATTATACGCTCGCTTATGACAAGCAATACCATGTCAAGACTCAGTTTACCACGCAGCAAATCCTGGGACCATCGTTCGCGCTTGGTGCCTACGATGTCTCCTTGCTACAGATGGTAGGTGCCTACCAGGTCTTTGCCAATCAGGGCATGCGCGTTCCACCGCAGGGAGTCCTGGATATCTGGGATAACTATGGGCATCACCTCTACCACTATGATACCAAAAATCCACCTGCCGCGCGCATTATCAGCCCGCAGATCGCGTACCTGATGTCTTCGATGCTTTCAAATAATGATGCGCGCGCGATTGAGTTTGCTCCTGATACGGTGCTGACCACGCAAGACTGGGATCGACGTCCTGTGGCCGCGAAAACCGGCACAACCGAAGGCTACCAGGACAACTGGACCATCGGCTATACTCCCGATATTGTAGTGGGCGTCTGGTCGGGTAATGCCAATGGAGATTTAATGAAGAACGTGGTTGGCATCAGCGGCGCAGCTCCCATCTGGCACGATGCGCTGGAGTATGCCAGCGGCAAATGTTATCCGGCAGGCGCATTTCCAGGTAACTGGAGCCCTTGTAATGACTTTAACTTCCCGCCAGACACCTTCAATCCTCCACCCGGTGTCATCCAACAATCGGTCAATACTGTCAATGGCCTGGCTGGTAGTGGCTATGTGAGCTGGATGCTCAATAATGACATTCCAGTAACGAGCGGGTTGAGCAGTGGTACCGGTACTGGAAATGGGACACCCACTCCTTCGCCGACGCCATGATATTCTGATAATGAGCATCGTTTCTTTGACAGGGTTGCACTCAGCGTATATACTTTGCATAGTGTCCAGTAGGGAACAGGGAGATGCTCCTATCCTGAAAGTGAGAAAGCCATGATAGAATCACTGAAATAAGCATTTGCCGAAGTCGCATAGCTTCCTGAAGACGAGCAAAGACACATTGTTGAGATGATAAGAAAGCAAATCGCTTTTGATGTGATACACTACTGGGGATCGTGCTTGCAGAAATGAGGAGAACTAATGATTGAGCGATTACAGCAAGTGCTTACGCGGATTGAACAGCTTCCCCCGGAAGTTCAAGAAGAGGCCGCAACACAGCTTGAGATGCTCGCTGAACCTTTTGAAGCGATACCCAACGCGAAGACGGACAGAACCCGAAGGAAGGGCAGAAACCTGGCGGGTGCATGGCGCGATTTAGCCTGGGATGACGAAGCGGAGGCCTTTGACCGCATGCGCCATGCGACTGAGCCAACGCCGCCCATTGAATTATGAGGCGCTATCTGCTTGACAGTCCAGTCTTGACTGGCTATCTCAAAGGTCGGAAAGTCGTCACACTGGTGGAGCCATGGGTGGACCATAACCAGGCTGCTACCAGTCTTCTCGTTTATGGGGAAATCAGCGAATATAACCACAGCTTTCCGGAATTTGCTCGTCGTCAAACAGAGTTACGTGCGCTCTTGCAACAGGTATACCCCTATGGGCTGAACTACTTGATCCTTGAGCGGTACGCGGAACTCCGGCGTACACTGCGCCCACCCCATGGCTCTGGCCTCATCGGCGACATTGATACGCTGATTGCGGCTACGGCTCTTGTTTATGATCTGACTCTTGTCACGACTGATAGTGACTTTACTCGTGTTCCTCAGTTGGATGTGATGTTCCTCCCGCGTGATGTGCTTAAGGGGTGAACCGTTTCTCAATCACTGAGATATGTGCGTTAGAGTGGGGCTAAGTTCGTAAAGCAGTCAAGGGGTTGCTCAACTCCTATGAAGCATTAATAAGTTGAGCTTATTCTTCTATCAACTCATCAAACCAGGTTTTAAACTCTTGACAATCCCCCTCCTTGAGTGCTATTCTGTATTTGCAGTCTCATCGTGAGAGTGCTAGCAATCATCCTTGACAAACGAAGTATCATAACAGCAACCATTGATTGTGCGAGGACGTATCACTATATGATACCACTGAGCCAGCGCAAACAGGAGATCTTGCGAGCGCTCGTCGAAGAGTATATTCATAGCGCCATACCTGTGGCATCTGAAACGCTGGTGCGTAAATATCATCTCAATTTCAGTTCCGCTACTGTTCGCCACGAACTGGCGGGCCTGGAAGAGGCGCATTTGATCTACCAGCCGCATACCTCGGCGGGCCGTGTGCCTACCGATCTGGGCTACCGCTACTTTGTAGAATATCTCATGCAGGAATCAGCGCTTTCGCTCAACGAGCAGCGCCTCATCCGGCACCAGTTCTACCAGGTGCAAGATCAACTTGATCAATGGGTGCGCCTGACCGCCTCGGTAATGGCGCGATTGCTTCACAGCGCCGCTGTCATGACTTCGCCCCGCGCCAATGTGGGTTACCTCAAACACTTTGAAGTGTTGTCGGTGACGGACCTCGCTGCGCACCTCGTGCTGGTGCTGCGCGATGGAACCGTCAAGCAGCAGCGTTTGCTGCTGGAAGCTCCCATTGACCAGGAAGAGTTAAGCGTCCTGGCCGCGCACCTGAATAAACTCTTTCAAGAGAAAAACGCAATAGAGGTGGAGGCGCTGTTAGGCAAATTTGATTTCTTACCCATTGAGCGCCTGATTGCCACGACCATTGCGCGTATCCTTGAGCAGCACGGCGATCCTCTGGGCGACGTGTTCTATCGCGATGGGGTGGTCAACATCCTGGAACAGCCCGAATACAGCCGTATGGGGCCTGAGGAAGAGCGCAATGAGCGTGTGCGCAAGGTCATGGAAGTCCTCGAACAAAACCGTTTCTTGCCTGTCCTGGCATCACAGCTGCGCGCTACCGATGGTGTGCAGGTGATCATTGGCGGGGAGAATGAATGGGATGACATGCGCGATGTAAGCCTGGTAGTCGCACGCTATGGTCAGGAAGGCAAGATCGGTGGCCTGCTGGGAGTGATCGGTCCGACACGCATGCAGTATGGACGCGCCATCGCTGTTGTACGCTACATGACGCAGGTTATGAATGACCTGCTGGCTGAAATGTACGGTTTCAATGAATAACCCACAATACATACAACTAACAAACAAATAGGAGGCAACTGTGCCAAAAGTAATTGGAATTGACCTGGGAACAACAAACTCTTGTGTTGCCGTTATGGAAGGCGGAGAACCTGTCGTTATTCCGAACGCGGAAGGCGCTCGCACGACTCCATCCATCGTGGCAGTCAACAAATCCGGTGAGCGCCTGGTGGGAGAAGTCGCCAAGCGCCAGGCTGTGACCAATCCTGAAAATACCGTCTACTCCATCAAGCGTTTTATGGGTCGCAAGTATGAAGATCCAGAGGTAGATCGCGACCGGCGCCTGGTTCCCTATAAAGTGACGAAGGCACCCAATGGCGATGCCTGGGTAGAGGTACAGGGCAAGCAGTACAGCCCGCCGGAAATCTCCGCTATGATCTTGCAGAAGCTCAAGACGGACGCGGAAGCGTACCTGGGCGAGCGAGTTGTGCAGGCGGTAATTACGGTGCCCGCCTACTTTAACGATGCCCAACGCCAGGCCACACGCGATGCCGGCAAGATCGCCGGACTCGACGTGCTGCGCATCATCAACGAGCCAACGGCTGCATCGCTGGCCTATGGACTTGATAAGAAAAAAGACGAGCGTATCGGCGTCTATGATCTTGGAGGCGGCACATTCGACATTTCCATTCTGGAATTGGGCGATGGCGTCTTCGAGGTGAAGAGTACCAACGGCGATACGCACCTGGGTGGTGACGACTTCGACCAGCGCATCATCAACTGGCTGGCTGACGAGTTCCGCCGTGAGAACGGCATCGATCTGCGACAGGATCGCATGGCCCTGCAGCGTCTGAAAGAGGCGTCAGAAAAGGCCAAGAAAGAGCTATCCAGTTCTATGCAGACCGAGGTCAACCTGCCCTTTATCACCGCCGATGCCAGTGGCCCCAAACACCTCAATATGGTACTGACCCGCTCCAAGCTGGAGCAGCTGGTGGAGGATCTGATCGAGAAATCACGCGGCCCCGTCATGAAGGCTCTTGCCGACGCGAGCGTTCGCCCCGGCGATATCCAGGAGGTCGTGCTGGTCGGTGGTCAGACCCGCATGCCAGCCGTCCAGACGCTGGTGCGCCGCATCTTTGATCGCGATCCTCATCGCGGGGTCAACCCCGATGAAGTGGTAGCGGTTGGCGCGGCAATCCAGGCAGGTGTCCTGACGGGCGATGTCAAGGACGTGCTGCTGCTCGACGTGACCCCGCTTTCGCTGGGTATCGAAACATTGGGCGGCGTCTCGACCAGGTTGATCGAGCGCAATACCACTATTCCGACGCAGAAGAGCCAGGTCTTCTCTACTGCCAGCGATAGCCAGCCGAGCGTAGAGATCAACGTGCTGCAAGGTGAGCGCGAGTTCGCCAAGGACAACCGTTCGCTGGGCAGTTTCATTCTGGACGGTATTCCACCTTCCCCGCGCGGCGTACCGCAGATCGAGGTTACGTTCGATATCGACGCCAACGGTATCGTCAATGTCTCAGCGCGCGACAAAGGCACGGGCCGCGAACAGAAGATTACCATCGTCGCTTCAAGCGGCCTCTCCAAAGATCAAATTGAACGCATGGTGCGCGACGCGGAGGCGCATGCAGCCGAGGACAAACAGCGCAAGGAGGAGGTCGAGGAGCGCAACCTGGCCGATAGCGCGGCATACCGGGCCGAGAAGAGCATCAATGAACTGGGTGACAAGATCACACCGGAGCAGAAGAGCGAACTGGAGTCCAAGATTGCCGATATCCGCGCCGCGCTTTCAACCGACGACGTAGCGCGCATTAAATCGGCACGCGAGTCCCTGGAGCAGTCGTTCCATAAGATCAGCGAGTCCATCTATCGTTCAGCCGGTGCTTCCGGTGACGGTGGGCCTGACTATGGTGCGGGTACGGAACAAGGCCCAACCGATCAGGGCGGTCCCCAGGACGACACCATCGAAGGCGAATATAAAGAGATGTAATCCGTAGGGTATGTAGGGACAAGGTGCGGCGTGGAGAAAGGGAGGGGGCCTTGTGCTTGTCCTCGCTGGAGATGCGAGCAGGTACTGCGGACAAGCACAAGGCCCCCACTCCCCGCCACTCCACTCCTTGTCCCTACAGACATCATGGCTACACTCTTGCATTGATAGGATGAAACATCGTAGTATTAAATGACATCATGAAAAGCAGTTTAGGATGAGAGAGCGCGCATCAGGCCGCGTCCTGTTTCTGATACAAAGGACCTGTTGATGGCCACAAACAAACGAGATTATTATGAGACACT
>WNGP01007014.1_pt2 | contig 10261 bp, 10 predicted proteins | sample 5407671 | NCBI WGS metagenome assembly WNGP01 (sample SAMN13153381, study PRJNA577476) | soil metagenome | isolation source: 40 cm soil or saprolite under Garry oak tree replicate 2 | place: USA:California | collected 2016-06-15
ATGATGCTCTCCGGCAGGACCTTCGTGGTGCGAATGGTCGTTTTGCGGCCATGTTCAGTCTGACCGAGAATCGGCGTCGCTTCGGAACCCGCATAAGTCGTCGGGATCGCGACCTGCGGAAGGTCGGTACGGAGCGCGAGCGCCTTGCCAAGGCCGATCGTCGAACCTCCGCCGAGCGAAACCAGGCAATCGGCCTGCGCGCGCAGCACCTCGCGCAAGACATTTTCCGTGACCTCGACCGGCGTGTGCATGGCAGCTTGCGTCGACAGGCCGACCGCCCGGTTACCCAACACGTCCCGCGCGCGCAACGCGGCGCCTGCCGCATGGTGCGGGTCGGACAGCACGAAGGCTTGACTGCAGCCAAGCGCCGCCACTTCGTCGGCAAGGCGGGCAATCGTACCGGAGCCGAAGACGACGCGTCCCGCGAGCGGGCTATAGTCGAACGCTTCCATGGCTATCCCGATGGTTTGTCTCGATTAAGCTCTTCGGTCATCACCTCGCGCATCGCAAACTTCTGCACCTTGCCGGTGACGGTCGTGGGGAATCCTTCGACCAGGCGGACGTAGCGCGGGACCTTATAATGGGCGATACGCCCCTTGCAGAACGCGCGGATCTCTTCGGCGTCGAGGTCAGCTCCTCGCTTCGGAACGACCCAGGCGCAGATCTCCTCTCCGTATTTCGGGTCCGGAACCCCGATAACCTGGACATCCTGGATCTCCGGATGCGTATAGAGGAATTCCTCGATCTCGCGCGGATAGACGTTTTCGCCGCCCCTGATCACCATGTCCTTGATGCGACCGACGATGCGGCAATAGCCACCGTCGTCGATCGTCGCGAGATCTCCTGTGTGCATCCAGCCGGCGGCATCGATGGCGTCGCGCGTCCGCTTCTCGTCGTTCCAATATCCGAGCATGACCGAGTAGCCGCGCGTACAGAGCTCGCCCGGTTCGCCGCGCGGGACCACCTTGCCCAGTGCGTCGACAATCTTGACCTCCAGGTGCGGTTGGATCCGCCCGACCGTCGAGACGCGCAGCTCCAGCGGATCGTCGCGCCTCATCACCTCGATCGGGCAAGGTGCGCCGGCCATGATCCCGCGCCGCAGCGAGGAGAGATCGTAGTTTGCGAAATCCTCCTGGTTGAGGATCGCGATGAACATCGTCGGAACGCCGTAGAGGACATCACAGCGAAACGCCTCGATCGCGCGCAGCGCCGATGCCGGATCAAACGATTCCGACGGGTAGATCATCGTGGCCGTGTGGGTGAGACAGCCGAGGTTTCCCATCACCATTCCGAAGCAATGATAGAGGGGTACGGGAATGCACACCCGTGAGCCCGGTTCGATGCCGGTCGCCTCGCCGACGAAGAAGCCGTTGTTGAGCAGGTTATGGTGCGAAAGGGTCGCGCCCTTCGGCAGTCCGGTGGTGCCGCTCGTGAACTGGATGTTGACCGGGTCATCCATCTGGATGTCGGCTGCGGCCGACTCGAGCGCCTCACGGTCGGCCCGCGTGGCGCGCGCCGCAACGGCTGCGAACGAAATGCAGCCGGCGTGAACGCTATCCCCAAGCGTGATGACGCGCCGCAAGGCCGGTAACCTGCCGGATACGAGTTCTTCCGCGTCAGCGTTAAGTTCAGGCGCGAGTTCGCGCAGCATTGCGATGTAATCGCTGCTGCGGAAGCGCGTGGCCGCAATTAGCGCTCGGCACTCGACGGCCTTCAGCGCGTGTTCGAGCTCGCTGGTTCGATAGGCCGGGTTGATGGTCACCAGAATGAGACCGGCCCGCGCCGTGGCGAACTGCGCGACCGTCCATTCCGAACAGTTGGGTGCCCAAATGCCCACGCGATCGCCCGGCCTCAGGCCGAGCGAAAGAAGACCCGCCGCGAAGGCGTCTGATCGTTCCAGCAACTCGGCGTAGGTCCAGCGAACGCCCTGTTCCGGTACGATCAACGCTTCTTGCGCACCATGGCTTGCCGCGACGGCTTTCAGAAAATCGCCGATCGTCGCACCGATCAAGGGTGCACCGCTATTCCCATGAACGTAGCTGCCGCGTGCCATGGAAGCTCTCGCCTCGTCTGTTGGGGGTTACTTTCCTTCGAAGACCATCGGTGGCGGTTCGATGTCGGCATCGAACGCTTTTGCCGTGTTCGCGAAACCGCGTTGCGCGTCCGGCCCGTTGTAAAGCTCCATCGCGATGTCGAGCATCACGAGGTCCGCGCCACTGACGCCGCCACTCGACCACGCTTTGAGCAATGTCCTGGTCGCCGCGTACGACCGGGTTGGGCCGTTGGAGAGTTCCTTGGCAAGCGCGTTCGCCGTCTCGACGAGCTTTGCGGCTGGTACGGCATGCGTTGCGATGCCGAGCTCCAGGGCGGTGGCTCCGGAGATCGGTTCTCCGAGCATGGCAAAGCGCGATGCGCGGGCGCGGCCGACGCGTTCGGCGAGCCGCTGCAGCGCGCCGGCAATCGGAAGCATGGCGGTCGTCACCTCAACGCAGCGGAAGCTTGCGTCGAGCGTGGTGACGAGAAAATCGCAGGCGAGCGCGAGCTCAAAGCCGCCTCCGAGCGCGGTCCCCTGCACGACCGCAACCGTCGGAATGCGGAGCGCCTCGATGGCCCGGTAGGATTCGTTGACGTCTGCGACAAATTTCCTGAACCAGTTGACGTCCTTGCCCGGCCACTCGCGGACCTCGCCGCCGAAGCTGAAGTGCGGCCCCTCGGAACGAACGACAAGCACACGTATGTCGCTTTGGCTGGCCAGGTGCACTGCGGTTCGCAAGGTTTCCGCGAAGCGCAAGTCGACCCGGTTGAAGGGGGGATCGGCCAGCACAATATTTCCGATGGCGCCGTCTCGTTCAAATCTGACTGTCGTCATTGTAACTCTTCCTCCTTTGTGCCGACGTCAGGGCGGGCGCGGATCGGTGGGTTCAGGTATGATCGGCAGCAGCAGATGCGATGGCCGTTCTGCATCCCGATAGATCTTGTGGGTCACGGTCTTGCTGCTGCAAACGTGGTACGGAATGTACTCGACATTGGTCATCGCTCCGGTGCCAGTCGGAACATCCATGGATGTGATGTCGAGGCGGATCCGGTGACCCGCCTTGAATTGGTTCGCCGTGGCGAGGATCTGTATCCGGTACTCGACCACTTCTCCCGGTTTCACGGGAGCGATTGTATTCCGCGTGAGCTTGTGGAACGGCTCCCAGGGCTTTGAACGCTTTTCGTCGAGTGCCCGATACGACGCCTTCAGCCAACCTCGCGTCAGTTCACGCTCGGGCAACGACGATGGGACATCCCGTTCACCCTCGCGCGCGGTACGAACCGAAACGTCGGGCCCAACGTCCTTGAGCACGATGATCCAATTGGTGTCGTCCTGATCGATCGCCGCGTAGAGCGTCAGCGTGATTGGGCCGGCGACGGTGACGTCATGCGGCAGGGGATCCGTCATGTAGCGCAGGCGCTCGACCTTCGTCGTCCGCGTCACCGGCATCTGCGTGAAAACATCAGGCTCGCGAGCCGCAGCGCCAACCCCCGAGGCGGGTCGCGGCGCCTCCGTCGACAATGTCTCCCAATGGGAGAGATAATATTTTGTCCACTGCGTCTCCGGCAGCGGCCAATCCGTTCCGGTTCGCCACTCGTTGGCCCCCATGACCCAGTAGCGTACCGGCGGCTCGTCCATAATGCCGGTGTTCTGCTCCTTCAGCCAATGGTCATACCACCGGATGATCTCGTCATGATATTGATGGAACGGCCGCTCCAGGTGAGCCGGTCCGGTGAACAGCAGCTTCTTCGGCGCATCGACATTTTGAAAATAGTGCTGAGCGCCCAGCCAATGGAGCTTGTAAGTGTAAGCATAGGCTCCTGAGCCGGTATAGAATGGTATTTTGATTTTCTTGAAGATCTCTTCCGTGCGCTCGACAGAGCCGTCGAACTCCCAGGGGTGCGTCATCATGAGATACATGATGAACGTGCGCTGCCCCTTTTGAGTGAGGATGTTGTAGAGGTTGATGTACTGTTTGTAGTCTGGATTGCGCATGGCGAGGCGCCAGAGCTCTTCCTCTGCAGCCGGAAGCTCGCCGGGCCTGTCGCGAGACTCGTGAACCGTGCTGAAGACATCGAGCAGATACGGGAAGGTGTGCAAAACCCCGCCGGGATTGAAGTCGCGGAATCCGAACATGCCGCCATACGCACTGCACGCGTCGTAGGGAAAAATGGCTTTCAGCGCGGGATGTCCCTGCGCGGCAGCGCGCCATTGTTCGCCGGCATAACCGGAGATGCCGACCATCCCGACCTTGCCGTTTGACCATGGTTGCTGCGTGATCCATTCGATCAGATCGTAGTGGTCCGTGTCCTCGTGGCCGTAGTGCCCTTCTGACTTGGCGGAGCCCCTCGGCTGCGCGATCACATGAACATAGCCATTGGCGATGAAGCGCCGCGTATCGCCCGCCTCTATCGGACCGAACCAGAGCGGCGCGTGCGCCGGTTGCGGCGGCAATATATCTGCGATGTCGGGCCCTTGAATGTCCTTGTTGTGCAGCGCTGACGCGTACAGCACGGGGTATCTGCCAGGCACAACCGGGCGGTAGACGTCAACCGCAAGCCGCGTGCCGTCCCTCATGGCGACGCTGATGTCCCGTTCCTCGATCATCGTTTCACCCCGGCTTCTCGCGACGCTTGCGGTCGACGTTTGAGGATGTCGAGAAGGTGACGAACCAAGCATCCTCCGCCCGACCGAAGGGACTATGGCATTATACTTTACGATCGTAAAGGATAATCCTTGATCTCTCTGAACTGCTCATGGGACGGCATGTCCTACTGGCAGGACAATCGGTGCTGGCAGGGCCTGGTCAATGCGTGGCCTCGTGTGATGCGGGAAACGTACCCAGCCTTCCCTGGCCAGCCGGCCGAGCGGTCCCTTCGAACCGTAGGGGTCCTAGGAAAGTGATACCTCGAATGGCTTGCGAAGCTCAGTCAATTCATCCGGTGCCGGCCTGACGGTTGATCGCGCATCGCGTCAGGCCAGCGTAAGACGACGCACAAGAGCTAGGAGGCGGATCAGTGAGCCGCCGCCGTTTTCGCGATAATCCCGCGATCCCTCGAGAACCGGTTGTCGAGACTGAACGCGCCCGCACCGAAGGCAACGATCTGAAGCAAGCCACCCGCCATCATGACGTTCTTGAGGAAGTGAAACATCTGATCCTGGTCGGCGAAGTTGCTGTGGAACGAGAACGCCGTGACCAAAGAGAACAGTGCCAACGCCATTGCGACAAGACGAGCTTGGTAACCAGCGATCAGCAAGAATCCGCCGCCGAGCTCGACGGCGACGGCTACCGCAAAGGCCAGCGGCGGCACTGGGAGGCCGACTGCGGCGATCATCGCGGTGGTCGGACCATAAGCTGCGAGCTTGCTGAGGCCGCCCATAGCGAACGGAAGGCCGATCAAGACCCGGCCTGCGAAAGAAAGATAACGAGTAGAGTCCATGATGCTTACTCCTTTTGGCTGGCGTGAAGTCAGGCGGCATCAACGAGGATGAACTCAGCATCCTCTTCCGCCGTGATGGTGAGTTCGGATTCATCGATGGCGGCTATGCCGTCACCGACCGCAATCCGCTGCCCGTTGACGAGGATCACGCCCTGGGCGGGGGCGAGATAGGCGTGCCGGAATCGAGCCGGCGCGTGGGTAAGTGTGGTTCCGGCAAGAAGCGTGGCGCCCAGGACCCGCGCGTCAGCGCGGATCAGGAGGGTATCGGCATTCTTCGGATCTCCGCTCGCCAGCTCGATAAGGCGTCCGGCGCGATCCGCTTTGGGGAATTTGCGGCTGTCCCAGCGCGGCGTCCCGCCGCGGTGACGCGGAAGCAGCCAGATCTGGAAGAGCTTGAGGGGGTCTTCGTCGCAATTGTGCTCGGAATGACTGATTCCGGTTCCGGCGCTCATGACCTGGACGTCGCCAGCAACAGTCCGACCGATATTGCCGGTGCTATCTTCGTGCGTCACCGCGCCTCGGCGGACATAGGTGACGATTTCCATGTCAGCATGGGAGTGACGGCCGAAGCCCGTGCCGGGCGCGATCTCGTCGTCGTTCCAGACCACGAGGGCGCCAAGTGCACTATTCGCCCTATTACCGTCGGCCGAGACGATGAAGTGGTGGCGCGCCTTGAGCCAGCCGAGATCGCCGTGATCGAGCGTTTCTTTGGATCGAAGTTGCAACATGACCATTCCTCGACTGTGGACCCAGTGAGCGTCCGTTTCGGGAACAGTTATGTGGCTGAATCGATCGCGTGATTAGCCAGCAGATCGAGGACGAGGTGTTCTATCTGGTGAACGCTCGTGGGCTCGTCCTATTGATCGGCCGACGATTTTAAGGCTGTTGCGGCGAAATCGATCACCGCCCGCACAGCCGGCAGCATGCCCCGTCGCGACACAAAGACGAGATGCAAGATGCCGTCGATGCCGCTCAATTCCGGCAGCACGCGCGCCAGTGTACCGGCGGCAAGCGCCTCCTGGCAGTTTGCGGCCGGCAGCAGCGCAATTCCAGCCCCTTGGCATGCGGCCGCTATCAGAATGTCGAAGCTACCCGTCGTAAGGCGCGGCTCGACCGCCACGGTACAGGTCTTCCCGTTGTCCGCCGTGAGATGCCAGACGTTGCCACCCTGCTGTTCCTGATGGAGGATGGGAAACTTGCCAAGCTCCGCTGGTGACGTCGGTTCACCTTCCTTCGCCAAGAGGGTCGGACTTGCGACAAGGATCCGCCTGCTTAGGCCGATCCGCTTCATTTGCAAGTCGGCGTCGGTGTCAAGGCGTTCGCGAACCCGGATCGCCACGTCGATTCCTTCATGAACGAGATCGACCCGCCGATTGGTTACGACACACTGGAGCCGCAGCAGCGGATGGGCGGCAAGGAAGTCCGACATGGGAGCAGCAATTGCGCTCTGGAGTCCGAGCGGGCAGCTCAGTCGAACAAGCCCGCGAGGCTCAGCCTGCATCCGAAGCGCGGCCTCCTCGGCGGCCTCAGCCTCGATGACCGCCGCGCGCGCATGCTCGAAGACTTGTTGGCCGACCTGGGTCAAACCGAGTCCTCGCGTGGTTCGATCGAGCAGCCGCACGCCGAGCCGCTCCTCCAGCAAAGCGACGCGCCGACTGACGCGTGATTTGGGCAGGCCCAGTGCACGGGCGGCCGCAGAGAACCCGCGATGGACAACGACGGCCGCAAAGAACTGGAGATCGTTAAAGTCGCGCATCATTGTCCGCCGATTTTCTCCTAGCCTTGCGCCTCTGATGGCGTCCCTGGACGATCAAGAAGCTTCCCAGACCGGAGCCAATCCATCGGCCCATGAGCTACTTCCCGCGGCACGCATTATGACGTTGCTGGTCGACCGGAGCAATCCCGCCGTTGCCGAGACTGCAGCGAATCAAATGCTGGCGGCGGCCCGCACGCTCCGGGCTGGAGTTGCATGTGCTGAATGCCAGCACCGAAAGTGACTTCGATGCGGTGTTCGCAAAGAACAACCAATTGCGGGCGAGCGGGCTAGTAATCAGCGCCGGGACAGCATTCTTCGTGAGTCGGAGCGGACAGCTCGCCGCGCTGGCGGCCCGGCACGCAGTGCCATCGGTCAGCGCAGGCCGAGCGCTTGTCATGGCCGAGGGCTTGATCAGCTACGGTGTCGATACCTTCGACGCCCACCGCCTCACCGGTCCGCTACCCAACAGAGTCCTCACTTGTGCGAGGCGGGCATGTCCAGTGCTTTCAGCGCGCGTGGCTGGACATCCGGGAGGTCAAGTCATCAACTCTCGAAAGAAATAACTTCAGGATCGGCGACCTATTCGCCTTGTTGTAGCCGACAACCAAGTCGACGGTGGGGGCATCTCCTCGGATCGGACGGCTGGTCACGGACCAAGGAAGAAGATTATTTGGGTAGATGGGCAGCAGCGCTACGGCGCCGCTCGAGGCGATAATGGATATTGCATGAGTAATGTTGTCCACTCCGTGATCCGGAATGATATCCAGGTCGGACCGCTTTGGCAGGGCGTTCCCTCGGTGCGCTGCAGTCGCTGAGTCGCATATATGGGATGACATGATCGGGGTCTCCTCTTCATCGATGTAGTCAGTCGTTGGCAAGCTGACGCAAGGCCGCCGTCCAGTTCTCGACATGGTAGGAACGCGAGATCCTTGAGTCGGTGACCGTGTAGAGATCAATGGACATGGTCCGAAAACTTCGCCCGGTCGGCTCTGCCCCTAGAAAGGTCTTGATCGGTGTGCCGGTTGCCTCACCACGCACGATGATCGTGTTCTCGCCTGCAACGAAAAGCTCCTTGATCGTCCAATTGAGATCAGGAACGACACTCGCAAGCCCCTTGAAGCGCGTGATTGCTGCGGCTTGGTCAACGCATTCGCCTTCATTGCCGCAGGATTGGAAATCGGCAGAGGTGACGCTTTTGATGAGTGCCTCGACATCCTTATCTCCTGGTCTTGTCAGGGCGTCATAAATCGGCGTCATGCGTCTAACTCTAGCGGCATTGCCTTTGTCCTTTGCGAAGACAGGAGGTTCGACGATTCTGCGGTCGTTGGCCTGAGCGGCTGAGTAGCCGGGCGGTCGGCTTGTCGAGACGGCGTTAGCCCCCGGCGAAGATTGCCGTCATTTGCGCATTGAAGCCGTTAACCAGGCCGTGTTCGTTTGGGCCGACGTTGGCTCGGAGCGGCTTGGCCGCATCGACCAGGATCTCGTCGGCGTCGGTCCGGAGCACCGCGATGGTCTCTTCGATGAACTGCTCGAGCGGCATCGCCTGTTCGGCCTCCTGGCTGTTCATGAGTTCGGTGCGCACCCAGGGCGGCGCGATCTCGAGCACGCGAACCGTCGTGTCGCGCAGCATGAAGCGTTGCGAGAGGATGTAGGAATGGACCGCCGCCTTGGTCGACGAATAAATCGCAGTAGCTGCCAGCGGCACGAAACCGAGAACGGAGCTGGTATAGGCGACGACGGCGTCACTCTTCCCCTTGAGATGCTCGATCAGCGCTGACGTCATGCGGATCCGCCCCATCAGGTTTGTCGAGATCGTGGCGACCATCAGCGCATCGTCGATCTTACCGGCGGCCGCGTCGGGTTGCATGATGCCGGCGTTATTGATGAGGACGTTGAGGTCGGGATGCTCGGCGATCAACTTCGCCGCCACCTGGTTGATGCTCGTCGGATCGGTGATATCGAGCTCAACCGCTTCCATGCCGGGGTTAGCCGCGATCGCCGCGTCGAGATGGCTGCGCCGGCGACCCGCGATGATGACCTTGTTGCCGAGCTTGTGCAGGGCCTCGGCGAGCCCCCGGCCGATACCCGACCCGCCGCCGGTGATGAAGATGGTGTTGCCTGAGAGTTTCATGGATCGTGTCCTTGGTTACGGTGAGCGATCGAGCGATCAGGCGGGGAAGCGGTCGCCGAACATCGGCAGCCCGCTCACGGATTCGGCTTGCGTCGCTTCGTCCTGGAGGACGTCCCAGTGCTCGGCGAGCTTGCCGTCTTCGAAGCGAATGACGTCGGCGGCGATCCAGGCGGCAGGACGGCCGTTGCCCGAGAAACGGCCGTGGGTGATGACGTAGTCACCTTCGGCCACGATCAATTGGTTCTCGTAGCGCAGCGTCTCCGGCAGCGTGCGGATGAGGTCGATCAGTCCCGCACGGCCTGGCGCGATATGGGCGCTGTGCTGGATGTAGTGATCGGACCAGAACCGCTCGGCGGCGGCGTAGTCGCGCTTGTTGAACAGGGTCTCGAATGCTTCGAGGACGATGGCCTTGTTCTGTTCGGGCGTGGTCTTGGTCATGTCGGTCCCCTTGAGGTTTGGATGAATTAAGCGACCGCGTGGCGGATCGTCGGTAGGAAGCGGAGCGTTGCCGAATGGCCCAGGCTACCGCGCGCATCCTCGACTCTGCCTTATGCGACCTTCCCCGAGGGCAGACGAAAGGCCGATATTAGGCCGAAACCGGACATCGCAGGGCTTCTATCGATGGTCGTTCCCTAGCACGATCACTTGGCGCGGAGTTGCCCCAACGCACTGAGCCAATTTTCCATGTGGTAGGTCTTGGCAATCTTGCCGTCCTTGATGGTTTGAATATCGATGGCCATGATCTTGAAGCTCTTACCGGTGTGAGGCACGCCGAAGAGCTCGCCAGCTGGTGTGCCGGTGACCTCGCCACGCACAATCACGCGGTCGCCGGCGACGAGTACTTCTCTGATCTCAAACTTCATGTCGGGGATGGATTTGGCAAAATTTCCAACCACCTT
>WNGP01008579.1_pt1 | contig 10261 bp, 9 predicted proteins | sample 5407671 | NCBI WGS metagenome assembly WNGP01 (sample SAMN13153381, study PRJNA577476) | soil metagenome | isolation source: 40 cm soil or saprolite under Garry oak tree replicate 2 | place: USA:California | collected 2016-06-15
CCCCCAAGATGAGTGTTCCCATCACTTTCTCGAGAGAGTGATGAAGATCCCAGGCAGACCACCTGGTAGATAGACCGCGGGCGCACGCCTGGTAACAGGTGCAGCCAAGCGGCCCTAATGATCTAACGGCTTGTTCACATACAGTATCTTCGCGGCACGCAGCACAGCGAGCCTGTCTCTCTCTCGGCTGGCTGGTCTCGGCAAAATTGAGGTAATAATGTCTTTCGGTTAAGAGGGCGCACCATCGTGCGCCCTCTTTTTGCCATTACATCCTGGGAGGAATATATCATCTCCTCCTCGCTCACTCGTTTTTCACGAAGCGCACACATATGATACAATGCAAGCCGTAGCCAGTCTTACGCCTATTCGCCACGGAAAGGAAGAGTGCCGCCCGCCATGCTCATCGACTTTCATACCCACCTCTTCCCACCCCATATTCGCCACCACCGGCAACGCTACTGCGACCGCGATCCCTGGTTTCACCATCTCTATAGCCATCCTCGTTCCTATATCGCCAGCGCCGAAGACCTCATCGCAGAAATGGATGGCTCAGGCGTCGACATCTCCATCGCCTTCTCCTTTGGCTGGACCGATCCCGCCCTCATCGTCGAAACTAACACCTACATCATCGAAGCCATGCGCCGCTTTCCCGGACGCATCTACGGCATGGCCGTCCTGCTGCCCACCACCGGCGACCAGGCCATATACGAACTCGAACGCTGCGCCCAGGCCGGCATGATCGGCCTGGGCGAACTCATGCCCCATGGACAGGGCTACCGCCTCAGCGACATCCCGCTCCTCACTCCCATCATCGAAGTCGTGCGACACCACCGTCTCCTCGTTCTCTCCCATTGCAGCGAACCGGTCGGTCACCTCTACCCGGGCAAAGGCAACGTCTCCCTTTCCGACATCGTCGCCTTCCTCACCGCCTTTCCAGACATCCGCTTCATCGCAGCGCACTGGGGCGGCGGACTCCCTTTCTATACCCTCATGCCAGAAATCCAGCGCATCACCGCAAACGTGTGGTATGATACTGCTGCTACCGTCTATCTCTACCATCACAACATATTTCCAACGGTAGCCAGCCTCGTCGGCGCCAATCGCATCCTGTTCGCCAGCGATTATGGCCTGCTGCGCCAGAAGCGCATCATCCACCATATCCAGCAGTCTGGCCTGGATGCCCAATCCGTCGAAATGATCCTGGGTAAGAACGCTCAACACCTGCTAGGACTGGACCATCAACCATAACATGCGAGTAACATCATTAGGAAGCGGCAGCAGTGGCAACTCCCTGCTCATCGAAGCCGGACCGCAAGGCCGCACAAAAATACTCATAGACGCAGGCTTTCCCGACCGCGTCGTAACAGAACGCCTGCGCATCGTCGGAGTTACACCCGCACAGCTTCAAGGCATCTTGATCACGCACGAACATATCGATCATATTCTAGGCGTGCCGCTCTTGAGCAAACGCTATGCACTTCCCATCATCACAGATCCGCGTACATACACTGCCATGCGGCATATCTTCGCTGAAAGCGTCGTACACACCGAATCGGGCGCACTCATCCCCTTAGACGCCGAGTATGGTAGGGGCGACCCTCGCGGTCGCCCTGATTCTGAACCCGCTCGCCCTGGTTTCGACCCCGATTCTGCGCTATTTAGCCCACTGCCGCTTGGGACTCGTAGTGTCATCGGCGATATCGAAGTCATCTCATTCCCCGTCTCGCATGATGCCACAGCGCCGTGTGGCTACCTGTTAAGCGCCGGTGGGTGCCGCGTGTGCGTCGTCATCGACACAGGCATCGTTACCAACGCCATGCTCGAAGTCATCAAGCAGGCGGATTTACTCATCCTGGAATCCAACCATGATCGCGCAAAGCTGCTGCGTGGTCCCTATCCCTACATGCTCAAGCAGCGCATACTCAGCGAGACGGGACATCTCTCTAATGACCAGGCAGCCGAGGCCGTCTTGCGTACCTGGCGCAGCGATGCCGTGCGCTGGCTCTGGCTCTCCCATCTCAGCCGCACCAATAATACACCCAAACTGGCATTGCAAAACATGCGAGAGCGCATCAAGGAAGCCGGGGCCAATCTAGCGCAAATACACATTTCAGTCTTGCCCCCACAGATGGGCGGCGTATGGGACTCAACACAATTGTGGCACAGCCATACGCTCTGGGAAATGCCGGGCTGACAACCATTCATCCCCTAAGGGCGGAGGCGGTGTAGATGTGGGGTTGGGACGCTTGCGTTGCCCGCCGCGCCTGAATGAAAATGAGGAACATAAGGATTTAAAGTTACCATGAAACTATCGCGATCTCAAAAAATCATCCTGTACTATATTGTACCGCCAGTGCTATTGGTGACAGCCATCGTCCTGGTGATCTTCATTTACCTGCAAGTTCATAAACCCGTCGAAATGGATGTCACCTCTACCGGCTTCACATTAAGCACCATCGAAATTAACGAAGGCGAAACCGTCCACTTCGTCAATCATTCAGACGTCGTCCAGGTCCTCTGCCTGGGCCAGAACAAAATCTGTGATGCCGGTGCCATCGCACCAACCGCTTTGAAAGAACCCGGTATACGGCTCAACCCGGGCGCATCCACCGACGTAGTTTTTGATCGATATGGAACATTCGTAATCACCAGCATAACCATGCCCGGCGTCAATCTAAAAATCACCGTCGATTCCGCCGGGTGAGCAGGTCCCTACACTGGAGCCTTGCTATCCTGCGTCAAAGCGAGACGGGCGCGCTCCTCGTCATGTTCCGCCTTCAACGACTCGAAGAAGCCTATGGCCCGCTCAAAGTAGGAGTGGGCGAGGCCAAGGTCAGCCGCCCGCGCATCTGCCCGCTCCTCGAAATCAGCGCGGTTCACCACATCAGCATGGCGGCGATAATATAGCCCCAGGCAGTAGAGGGTTTGTCCCCGTTCCCAGGGAATATCCAGGAGTTCGCATTGCAACAGCGCTTGCTTTAGATTATCTTCAGCCGCTTCCCATCGCTCTTGTTCCAGGAACATCCGCCCGCGCGCCCGCAGCGCAATCGCCAGGAATTTACGCGCTCCAGACTGCTCTGCCAGCGTCACCGCGCGTTCACAATACTCCTGCTGTATATCAGCATCTTTCCCGGTCATGACCGCAAGCTCAGCCAGTAATGCCACCACTGATGGCTTCGGAAATGGTTCTGAGCGTTGCAGTGCTGTGGTAAAATGGGCGCAGGCGCGTTCCCACTCCTCGCGCGCAAGAAAGATACTTCTGGACGGTTCAGGCTCGATTCCTCGTTGCTCCGCCAATCGTCTGTACTGGCGAATGAGTGAATCGCTCTCCTCAATATTACCCCTGCGGTAGGAGATATCTGCCAGGGTCTCCAGCACATCTAAAGTCCACTCGTCATCCAACTGGTATTGTTCCGCCAGTTGCAAGATGCTATAAGCCACCTCACGCACCTCATCCCAGCGGTTCCATTCGTACCAGACATACATGCGCCCCACCATACTGTAAAGCAGCATCGAAGGGCTTTCCATCGTCTGCGCAATCCGCCAGGCGCGCCCAAACCACATAGCAGCAGTGGGATAGTCCGAAATGTTAAAATGCGCCCAGCCCAGCGAAAGGTACAGGTCGTAAAGTTCTTCCCGCCCCGAAATCTGTGAAGCGATCTCCTGGCGGCGATGCTGGGCCTTATGTTGCTCCAGGTAATTTCGTTGTTTCTGATAGATAAACCCCAGGGCATCCAGTGTGAGCCAGAGCGCTCCCGTGTCCTCAACCTTCTCGGCAATACGCAAGGCCTCATAAATACGATCCAGGCTCTCTCCGGCGATCTTGATTCTCTCATCCGGGGTGGCACTCTTCAATTGCCGGATATATCCCATGGCCTGGTAGGTCAAGAACGCCGCGCGATCTCCATTGGGCGGTTGCCCCGCCAGCAACGCTAACCCGGCGTCGATATACGAGCGTATCTCTTGCATATCGGGCCGCTTATTGAACCAGCCCAGCCAGCGTGTGGAGAGTTCTGCCAGGCGTGTATACAGGCAGAGCAGGTCTTTTTTATGGACAAGCGGTCCCTGCTGCATAAGCTGGAGCGCGTGCGAATACTCATGCCAGGCTTCGTCGGCGTTTGCGCGCTGCGCATACGCATCACCGAGTTTCTGGTGCATCCGGGCGATTGTCAAGTTGTCTGCATCATTCTCGATGAGCAAATCCAACGCCTCCGTGTAGGCTTGAATGGCGCGGATCGTATAGTAGCCGCGAAACGCCTGGTCTCCAGCCATGGTCAAGTAGGTGATCGTGCGACGAATCAACTCTTGCCGCGTGATCCGTGTTGGATTGAGACGTATCGCGCTGTCCTCGTTGGCCTCTTCGGACGAGGTAAATCTTGCCCCCACTTTCACAGAATGCGCAAGCAGACCGGCAGACCAGGTAGCGAGCGCCTGTTTGTAGTGGTAGGCCAACAATTCAGCAAACTGCTCCACATTGTCACCAACCGTTGCCTCGATCCAGAGAGCCAGTTGCGTGTGTTTCTGTGAGCGCCGGGTACGCGGAATATTGTTATACACCACGTCGCGGATCAGAATATGCTTGAAGCTGAATACGCGATCATGCGCGATAGGCGAGCGTAACGATTTCTCCGTCTCAATGATAAATTCGCGTTGTATCAGCGCCTCGATAGTAGTATTCAACGTCTCGCGATCAATGCCCGCGGCCAGTTCGAGCAACCCTCCCAGCCAGAAAGTGCGTCCGATGATAGCCGCATCTTGTAGCACCTGCTTCTCCACTTGGCTGAGCAGGTCAACGCGCGCCGCCAATACTCCCTGAACCGTATCAGGAAGACGTGGTAGGGGCAGCACGTAATGCTGGTCAATGAGCGTATCTTCTGGTGGAGTGGCAGGGCTGGCCAGTTCACTCAGCACCGCTTCATTTTGCTCGCTGGGACGCCAGCAACCATCCTGCTTCACCAGTACGCCCTGATCAATCAGCATACGGACGATCTCTTCAACAAAAAATGGATTGCCCTCGGCGCGGCTTTGAATGGTATGGTATAACACATCGGGCAAATCCTGCGTATTCAGCAGTCCAGTAATCAGTTCGCCGCTCTCCTCTCTGCTCAACGACTCAAGCACAATCGTCGTAAAATTGCGCCGTCCACCGCCCCATTCTCGACGGCGCTCAAAGAGATCGGGACGAGCCGGGCAGATAAACAGAATGGGCGCCTGGCTGATGCGGTCCGTCAAATACTCTAGCAGGTCAAGCAGGGCTTCATCCGCCCATTGCAAATCATCGATCACCAGAATAAGGGGGCCCTGTTCTGCTATAGCCTCGAGGAAGACTCGCCATGCGCGCATCAACGCCACCTGCGGACCTCCCTGCTCGGTGCTTTTGCTATATGTGCTGCGTTGAATTTCTCGTCGATCACCCGTGTACTGCGCACCGCTGCCATCACTGAACCCGCTACCAATACTGCGGGTGAGCGCGTGCGCCACCTGCTCTGCATCTTCACTGCTTTGAGCAGCAGTAAGCGTATCAAGCACAAACTGTACCAGGCGCTCTTCTAACGCTTCGCGTCTTTCTCCTTCGCGCACATTCAGCAAAGACCGCAAGATCTCAATCAGGGGCCAGTAGGTAATGCCCTCCCCATAGGGAGGACAGCGCCCCTGCAACACACGCGGGTGAGGACCCACTTTATCGCGCCCATGCGCGCTCGAAGCGCTTTTCGCCGCTTCCTCTTCGCGCAGGATAAATTCTCGTACCAGGCGTGACTTTCCAATGCCTGGCGTCCCCAGCAGGGTAATCAGGTGTGGGCGCTGCTCAGCCTGCACGCGCGCATAGGTGGTGTGCATGAGCGTTAGTTCCAACTGGCGCCCCACCAGGGGAGATTGCAGCCCTTCGATACCACGTGGATGTTGAGCAATAGCCGGTGAACCCTCGCGCCCACCCTTCAAGCCCTGCACCACCCACGCGTGCACCGGCTCATGCTTGCCTTTGAGCAGCAAGGGAGCAATCGGGCGAAAATCGAACACATTGCGCGTACTCAAATAGGTGCGTTCGCCCACGAGAATCGTATCGGGACTGGCAGCCTGTTGGAGCCTGGACGCCACATTCACCGCATCACCGGTAATCAGAAAATCCTGTCGTCTGAACTGCGCTCCGGGAGCTGCTACATCACCCGTGTTGATGCCTATACGCATTTGCAGCCGCGTCGCCGACGGGTCATGCTCCAGGCGTCTAGTATTGAAGCGATTGAGCGCTGCCTGCATATCCAGCGCCGCGCGGATAGCCCGGTCAGGATCATCTTCATGCGCGGCAGGTGCGCCGAATATCGCCATCACCGCATCTCCGATATATTTCTCAACGGTGCCGCCATGCCGCCGTATTTGCTCCGTCATCAGGTTGAAATACCCTGTCAAAATTGCCCGCATATCCTCCGGGTCCAGCCGGTCCGCCAGTGGTGTTGAACCCGTAATATCCGCAAACATAATCGTCACCACCCGCCGTTCCTCTGGCGTCGTCAACCTATCTATACTACTCTTGTTGCCATCAAACGCCGTTGCTGCTCGTTTATTATCAGTAGTAGAGGCGCGATTGATCGCGCCCAAAGCCGGATACTGCCTTTCATCCTGCCTGATCGTAGGCAGAGATACAGTGTCGTTGGCAGGCTGGCTATCAAAGATTGTCGCGCCTGAAGTGGAAGCCTGGTTAATCCGGTTGATTGTGTTGGCCTCTTTGATCTCTTGTGTATCCGTCTGCGTATCTCTTGTAGAGGGCGTTCCCGCGTTCCTCACCCGCTCCGTTATTGATGGCAATGGCAAACCACATTCAATACAAAATTTAGCCGCAGGTGGGTTGACCGTTCCGCAATTCGGACAGACAAGCAAGCGATAGCCGCATTCAAGGCAAAATTTAGCATTGGGTGGATTGAGAGTCTGACAGTTCGGACAACGCATAGATAATCCAGTCTTAGGGTTGGTAAACGGGGCGACCAGGGAGTCGCATAAGTGTTAAACGTTCAAGGGATACAGATTTATTGTACAACAAATCATGACACCAACGGTGTTGATCTTGCACGAAAAACATGTAATGACCTGGGACTATTTGTCCCCATGCTTGACGATATACACAAATTTGCGTAGTATGTGTAGGGGTCATCTCGCCCGCCTGGAAGAAGAAGGAAGTTTTACATGCAGCCAGATTTTCAAGTTGAGAGTCGTAGCTATGACCAGTTGTACCGCGGGTCATGGCGTGGATATAAATTAGATGCTACAACACAATTGAGTGATGAAGAAACAGCGGAAATAGCCAGGGACGGTGTGCGTCTCTGGCTCCCCGCAGGCACCTCTATGCATTGGGCTACCAGAACCCGGCCATTACGCTACAATTGTGTCCAATTCTACTGGCCTGAGCGATGGTATACCCTGAGCGCATTTTACGACGACCGCTCTTTAATTCATACCTACGCCTCCATCATTCAGCCGACTGAGTTTGAGCAAGATCGTGTCCGGTATATTGATCTTGACCTGAGTCTGTTGGTCAAACCAGACCTCAGCTACGAAGTCCTAACTCAAGCCGAATTTGACCAGTTGGCGGATACATTGGGGTATAGCGAAGAAACGCGCATCGGCGCATTGCTGGCAATGGATACCCTTACCAATGCTATCCAACTGGCTGTGGGCCTCTTCGCCACCATTCCTCATACGCTCCGCCAGGCAGACTTTCGCCTGACCAATTGCTATAAATAGTTTTCACGCGCGGGAGAAATCTATGCCTGAACGGATTGACCATGTCGCCATCATCGTACGTGATATCGAACAGGCTCTGCACTTCTATCGAGACACGCTCGGAATCACCCCCAGCGCAATCAAAGAAGTTCCAACCGAGCAGGTGCGTATTGCCTTCCTACCCATGGGTGGCCCCGGCGGCAGCGAAATCGAGCTCGTCCAACCCACCACTAGCGATTCCAGCCTGGCGAAATTCCTGGAGAAACGCGGCGAGGGCCTGCATCACATCTGCCTGGAAGTGGACGATATCGACGCCGCGCTCGCCGAAATGCAGGCAAAAGGCGTGCCTGTTCTTGATAAGCAGCCCCGCATCGCCGCCGAGGGACGCGCCATTTTTATTCATCCCAAAGCCGCGAACGGGGTACTGTTGGAGTTGGTGGAGCGCGAGGAGTCTCCTGAGTGACCGTAAGGGTCGCCCAATAGACATCACCCTACCAACAAGCCCATCAACATCCGTAGGGGCGAGAGCGGCGGACGTGGGGTTGGGAGGGCCTTTATGGTCGCCCGCGTCCTGTTCATCTGGCTTCCATGTTGGAGAACACGAGCACTCCCCCACCCCCGGGCGACCATAAAGGCCCTCCCAACCCCTCATCGTCCACCCTCGCCCCTACGGATCGTTCGGCCTCCTGCCTGACTTAATCAGATGGGCAAAGCTGTTCTGTCAAGAAGCGCTTGAACACTGCCTGTTTATCAGATCCCTCAAGCCAGGGTTTTATCAACTGTTTGCCATGGAAGTAGGTGAAAATGTAGGCCTCGTGGAAAGGGTCTTTCAAGAACTCAACGGATTTCTGCGCGTATTCATCGGGCAGTACCCTATACTTCGCCACATACTGCTTTACCTCTTCATCCGAGTGGCCTTCGCTCAGCATGAACCTGGCGTTGCCATCAATGCCTGCCATCAATTCTTCTGCCCTATAAAGTTTTTCCATATCTACGGCAGCAGGTTCAATACCTACCTCTGGATAAAGATGTTCGACTGCCCATTGCTCTGCTTCAGTGGAGGTGAAGATCATGTAACTACTCGCTCATCTAGCTACCTAAATTTGGCCCCAATTAGTGGCAGAGAACCAGCAGAAAGGAGCTTGCCAAAAGAAGAAGGATGAGCCATACCTATCCTAGAGTGAAAACTTAGTGATAGGAGGAGCATCATCATGAACGAATCTACCACACCTTTGGCATCAAGTTGAGAGAACTGAACGTGTTTCAACCGAGTAAGCAAAGCGTCCAGATTGCACAAAAGACGATCAAGGATAGCCCAGCCGACAAACTCTACGACGCCTTGATCAGCAGGCTTCCAGGAGCCCATGGCCTGGTGGAGATCAATACGCGGTTGCGGGCAGATGGCGCCTTGCAGCGCGCCTTCGGGCGGAGTCGCTGTGCCGAGCAATCGGTGGTGCAGGACACCTTGAATGCGTGTACGCCTGAGAATGTGCAGCAGATGGAACACGCGCTGGACGCGATCTATCGCCAGCACAGTCAAGGCTACCAGCATGACTATGAGGCGGACTTCCAGATTCTCGATGTGGATATGAGCGGTCTGCCCTGTGGGCCCAAAGCGGCGTTTGCCACGAAGGGCTACTTTGCCAAACAACGCAACCGCCGCGGACGCCAATTGGGCCGCGTGCTGGCCAGTCACTACGGGGAAATCGTGGTCGATCGCCTCTTTGAGGGCAAGACGCAGTTGACCCGTGCCTTGCAGCCGCTGATGCGAGCAGCAGAACGGACCTTGCACTTGGATGCACGCAAGCGCAGCCGTACCATGGTGCGCGTGGATGCGGGCGGAGGCAGTCTGCATGGTGTCAATTGGCTGCTCTCGCGCGGCTATCAGGTACATGGGAAAGACTACTCGGGCCAACAGGCCAAACGCCTGGCCAGCACGGTGGAGCACTGGTTCACCGATCAAGAGCAGCCCGAACGGCAGTTCGGCTGGGTGACTGAAGTGAGCCACGCCTATGTGCGCCCGGTCAAGCGTATCGCAGTGCGTTGCCGGAAACCTGATGGCGCGTGGGCGGTCGGTGTCTTGCTCTCGACCTTGTCGGCTCCCCAGGTGCTCGTGTTGACCGGCCAGCCACTCACGCTGCTCGATGATCCAGCGGCGGTGCTCTTGGCGTACGTCACCTTCTACGATCAACGCGCAGGCGGCGTCGAAACCTCCTTCAAAGGCGACAAACAAGGACTGGGCCTGGGCAAACGCGGTAAAAAACGCTTCGCCGCTCAACAGATGGTCATGCTGCTGGGCACGTTAGCGCACAATGTCATCGTCTGGGCTCGCCGCTGGCTGCTCAGCCCGGCGTTGCGCCACTACGGGATGCTGCGCATGGTGCGCGATGTGTTTCATATCAGTGGCTTTCTGCTGATCGATGCTTGCGGGCAGGTGACTCAGATTGTGCTCAATCAGGCTGCTCCCTTAGCATCGGCTTTAGTGTGTCCTTTGCGCAAGCTCCTGCTTGGCGCTCACGTGGTCGTTAATTTGGGCCAAACTTAGGTA
>WNGP01005835.1_pt1 | contig 10259 bp, 9 predicted proteins | sample 5407671 | NCBI WGS metagenome assembly WNGP01 (sample SAMN13153381, study PRJNA577476) | soil metagenome | isolation source: 40 cm soil or saprolite under Garry oak tree replicate 2 | place: USA:California | collected 2016-06-15
ACCTGCAAAGACCTTTCGGTGTTGCAGGCGGTTTTAGTCTCTTCATTATAGCAAGCGAGTGGTATTTGTCAAGCAAGCGAAATAGGTTATTTTTTCTTTCTGACTGCTTGTTTGAGCAGTGATCCAGGGCGAAACGCAGGGATGCGTACTGCTTTGTACTCCATTGGTTTGTTTGTTTTGAAGTTGCGTCCGCGTCCTCCCTTATGGATGCGCGTATAGAAGGTGCCAAAGCCAATAAAGCTCACTTTCCGACCTGCTGCGAGTTCCTGCCGGATAGTGGTGAGTAAATCAGTGAGGACTTTGTTATAGAGGTGTTGGGTGACCTGCGGCTTCTGGTTCTTTTGTGTGACTCGTTTGATAAATGTTCCTTTATGCATGAGTCTATTGAAACATAGGTTGGTTGCTTTGTCAAGTGTTCTCGCTCGGTTGTGGTGTGGCGGTAGGGTTCAAGCTGGCTGAGGAGGTTGAGGGATGGAGTGAGGCAAAAGCATGGGTAGACCGAAACGCAGTACATGAGGCTTCTCGCCGGAGCGTAGCGGAGGGTCTTGACCATTCGGGTACGCTCGAAGCAGAGAAACGACACGCCTGGTGGGGTGGCTGGCATCGGAGTGTATCGGGTGTGTCGTTTCGGCGCGAAGTGCCTACCCGAATGAGTCAAGACAAGCCTCATGTACGTGCTATAAAGCGACCAGTGGGCTGGCGACGCTGTTCATGCTGAGATGTCAACCACAAAAACAGGAAAGTGGTTCACTATTCTGTTCTGCATATGCTATAGTATTGTGAAATGATAAGCCAGAGGAGGGTATTATGGGTACTGTCACTTTCAATTTTTCCGACGAGGTTGCAGTGATTACGGGAGGGTCTCGTGGCCTGGGGTTTGAGATAGCACAGGCATTTGGCGCGGCTGGCGCTACCGTTGTTATCACCGCTCGTCGTGAACAATGGCTTAATGAGGCCGAGCGGGAGCTTAAAGAGAAGGGTATGACAGTTTATGCCATGACCTGTGATGTTGCCGACTCATCTTCAGTAGAACAATTTGTGCAGCAGGTGCTTACTACCTGCGGTAAAATCGATGTCTTAGTCAATAACGCAGGTCTGACGTGGGGTGCTCCCGCCGAAAACATGCCGTTAGAGCGCTGGCGTCAAGTAATCGACGCAAACATCACTGGAACCTTCCTCATGTCTCAAGCTGTCGGACGCCATATGTTAGAGCGTGGTAAAGGCGCGATGGTGAATGTTGCCTCTATCGCAGGAATGGGCGGAGGACAGCATAATACTGTTGGCTACAATACGAGTAAAGCTGCTGTTATCAACTTAACGCGAGCGCTGGCAGTAGAATGGGCGCCACGCAACATTCACATCAACTGTATCGCGCCAGGGTTATTTCGCACGCGCATGTCTGAGGTGCTTGTCCAGCGTGCGGAAGCGGCTGGCGTCCAGGTCGCACCTTTGGGTCGCATTGGCAAACCTGGTGAGATTGCTCCTACTGTCCTCTTCCTTGCGTCAGAGGGCGCTAGCTATATTACCGGCCAAGTTATTCCTATCGATGGAGGAAGGACAGCAGAGTAGAAGGCCATGATACCGTTATTAACGACAGCCTCATACTATGTCATACTTTACAAATAGGAACCTCAAGCGGTTCAGCAGTTCGGACAAGGCACTAAATGAATATTCGTGCGAACGCCATCGCGCCAGGACTATTTCGCACACGTATGTCCGAGGTACTGGTCCAGCGCGCTGAAGCGGCCAACGTTCAAGTAGCGCCTTTAGGCCGCATCGGCAAATCTGGCGAGATTGCCCCTACAGTCCTCTTTCTCGCCTCTGAGGGGGCAAGCTATATTACGGGGCAGGTCATTCCTATTGATGGGGGAAGAACGGCGCAATAACCAGGTGGCATCCATTAACACTGTTGCTCAATGCGGTAGCCAGCTTCATTTGAGCAAGGAATTTCAGCGATGCATGGGCATGTGGAGAAATAGGAAAACAAAAACCCAAGGCTAGCAGATGAGCTAGCCTTGGGTTTTTGTGTGTTCAGAACGTCTTTCTGGCCCGTTTCGCGCTACCAGTCCTCAGAAGTTAGTAGCGTTCGCTCCAGTAGCCAGTGCGTGAACGTCGCTCTCTTCCCTGGAACCCTCTGTTTCCTGTCGCCTGGCGCTCACGCGCCTGGTTGACAGTAATCGTGCGATTCCCCAACATGGTGCCGTTGAGCTGCTCAATGGCGGTCCGCGCTGCTTGATCGTCGCTCATCTCGACAAAGCCAAAGCCTTTGCTTCGTCCCGTGTCGCGATCAGTGATAACCGAGGCCTCGATAACGTGTCCTGCTTGTCCGAACAGATCGAGCAGATCTTGCTCGGTCGTTTGATAGGGGAGTCCCCCTACATACAGTCTCATGATAGTATGCTCCTGTGTCGACATCTCTCAACATATTGACGCTCGTAGAAACCGTTTCTCACAGAAGCGATACAATTACTTTTTGATGTCATACACTACTACTAACACGTAATGAGAGCTGTTTATTCCCTTGTGTTCTCTGACATCCACTCGTAATTATTCTGGCGGACCTACGGCCCGCTTTGAGAGGAAGGTGAGAGAGCGAGGACACCTCGCGCTCCGGCAGGGGCTCTGCCCCTGCACCCCGAGTTATGAGTGGATCTCAGTTTCTTCTCGGTGGCATAAGACAGGCATTGATACTAATGCCATTCGATACGTGAGTTTAAGCAATGGGGCAACAGTGCCGGTGTAATGTTTAGGGTAGAGGCAGCTTCACAATAAAGGTGCTACCTTTCCCTGGCGTGCTCTCTACCGCGATGAGACCCCGGTGTTCTCGCACAATGTTCTGAGCAATGGCCAGGCCTAACCCGCTCCCGCCGCGATCGCGCGAGCGGGCGCGGTCCGCGCGGTAAAAACGCTCGAAGATATGGGGCAGGTCTTCGGGAAGGATGCCAATGCCTGTGTCGCTTACCTTCACCGTTGCATAGTCTTCACCCGTGACCAGTGAAAGCGAGATGGACCCTTCGTAGGGCGTATACTTGAGCGCGTTGTCCAGCAGGGCAACAAATGCCTGTTTGAGCTGGTCGGCGTCGCCATAGACCTGCGCCGGGGTAATATGTTGCAGCATAAGCCTCGGCCCCTGGAGCGGCTGCTCATCGTTCGCGCCCTCTCCAGAACGCCGGTACTGGCGAAAAGCCTCCAGCAGCAGGCTATCGAGATCAATCAGTTGTGCCCGCGTGTCGCTATTCTTATAGCCATTGGCTGCAGATGGCTGGATGGCGTCTGCGTGAGCAAGTGCGAGCAGGTCGCTCACCAGGCGCCCCATACGATCCGCCTCGGTGCGGGCATCGGCCAGCGCGGCCTGGGCTTCTGCGGGAGGAAGGTCGGGAGCCCTGGCGAGCAAATCAAGATTGCAGCGGATGGAGGTGATAGGGGCGCGCAGTTCGTGCGAGGCGTCGGCGACAAAACGCTGCTGGCGCTGGTAGGATTCCTGTAAACTTGCCAGCATCTCGTTGAAGGTGGCCGCGAGGGTAACCAGTTCATCCCGGCCTGCCAGCACCATACCTGGAACGCGCTGGCTGAAATCGCGGGAGGCGGCGATGCTGCGCGCCGTTCTGGTGATACGGCGCACGGCAGCGAGTATACCCCAGGTCATCAACCAGCCACCAATGAAGGCGAAGGCCAGAACCAGGGCGCCCCCACGGGTGAGCAGGGAGCGCAGGTAAGTCAGCGATTGCTCGATATCCTGCTCAGAACGAGCGGTCTGAATGATGTGCATGCTGCAAGAGGTCGAGATAGTACTGTATACGCGCACGTGTTGACCATGGTACATGATCGTAGTATAGAGGCCGCTTGTGCTATCGTTTGAATACCGTCGCAAGGAATGCCGCCCCAAGAGCATGTGAGCCGCCTGTGCATCCCAGGGCACGGGGCTGGGCACGAGGTCATCTACGCCTGTCTGTAAAGGGTCGTTTGAATTCAAATTGCTTGTTGTTGCGATCAAATGCAGTTCCTCATCCAGTACTTCGATAGCAATGCCACCGGTTCCCAGGCCATCGACACTGGGAAGCGTGGTGGGAGATGAGCGGGGATTGGGATTTGCTCCGGGGCAATCAAGAAATTTGCCTAGCCTCACGCTGGCGGCTCGGCTGCTCAGGGCATCGTCGAGGTCGCGATAGGCACGCTGCTGTGCCTGAGCGTAGACTATATTGCCAAAGAACAGCAGCGCCAGTCCCAGCAAGAGCGTGAAAAAAAGCGTCAGACGGAGAGGAAGCGGGATATACATAGTCAGCATCTCCTAATCTACTGGCTGCGCAGGACGTAACCCGCGCCGCGCACCGTCTGGATAAGCCGCTTTTCACCGTGTTGCTCCAATTTGCTGCGCAGGTGGCCGATATAGACCTCAAGGACGTTGGGGCCACCCTCGAAATCGCTACCCCAGATGCGATCCATCAGTACCACGCGTGTGAGTACGGTGCGCGGGTTGCGTAAAAACAATGCCAGCAGTTCATACTCGGTGGTGCTCAACTCAATAGTACGCTTCCCTCGCGTGGCCTGGCGCGTTGCAGTGTCCAGTTCGAGGTCCTCGAAGCAGAGCACTTCGCGTGAGACATCAGGTGGGCTGCGCCTCCTGAGCAAGGCTTTGACGCGCGCCAGCAGTTCCTCGAGCGCGAAGGGTTTCACCAGGTAATCATCCGCTCCTGTTTCCAGGCCTGCCACGCGATCGGCTACTGCATCGCGGGCGGTGAGCATGAGTACTGCCACTCCGTCGCCGCTAGCTCGCAGCCGCCGGCAGACCTCGAAGCCGTCGATGCCAGGAAGCATGAGGTCGAGGATCACCACATCCGGTGGCCTGCTGCGAGCGATGGCTAAGGCTGCCTCTCCATTTGCTGCTGTAGAGACCTGGTAGCCTTCGTAGGCCAGCGTGCGTCGTAATGCGCTGGTAATGCGGTTATCATCGTCGACAATCAGGATATGTGCGTCCATTATTGCTCTTTATACCATATTGCTTTTGAGTGTGTTATAGTCTGGAGAACTGAAACGCAACTGACGTGTTCCTGAATCTAAGCTGAATTACGATGATGGAGAAAGGTTACTAGCCCTTCCGAGTTCTTTCGGGGGGGCGAGCATACCTTAGTCGCTGCTGTTACGCGCTATAGGCGGGCGCCTGCGTGCTCCCTCGGTTTCCGGAGCAACGAAGCGATAGCCAACGCCCGGCTCAGTAAGTAAGTAGCGCGGGTTGGCGGAGTCGGGCTCTAGCTTCTGGCGCAGGCGGTTGATATACACACGCAAATACTCGGTCTCACCGCCGTATTCAGGTCCCCAGATCCTCTGCAGCAGCATGCGATGGGTGAGCACTTTGCCCGCGTGTGTGATCAGTTGCTTCAGAACGGCGAACTCTATTGGCGACAGCCGCACCTCTGCCCCTCGAAGTCGCACGACGTGTCCCGAAAGGTCGATTTCGAGGTCACCAAATTGTTTGACGCCGCCCGCCAGAGGCATTGCCTCCCATTGAGTACGGCGCAACACGGCACGCACTCGGGCCAGGAGTTCTTCCACCCCAAACGGCTTGGTCAGGTAATCGTCTGCACCGAGATCGAGCGCTGTGACCTTGTCGCTTTCAGCATCCAAAGCAGTCAACACGATGATGGGCACGGCAGAGCGTTCGCGCACGCGCCGGCAGACTTCGAGGCCGTCCATGCGCGGCATCATGATGTCCAGTACCAGGAGGTGGGGATCTTCGCGCTCCCACACAGCCAGGGCCTCTAACCCGTTGCTCGCTTCGAGTACCTCGAAGCCGCGTGCGCGCAGGTTCCGGCTCACGAAATCGCGCAATGCTACTTCGTCTTCGGCGAGCAGAATGCGCTTCGTCCTGGTCGTCATACGAGCCTCCTTTCCTCCGTTGAGGGCTCTGCTGCCGCCGTGGCAACGGGTACTGCGACGGGCGAAACGAGCGGCAGCGAGAACGAGATGGTGGCACCCAGCACGCTGCTCTCTGCCCAGATGACACCCGCGTGGGCCTCGATGAAAGCCTTGCAGATGGTCAGGCCGAGGCCAGTGCCGCTAGAATGCCGCTGGTAGCCATGCCGCGCCCGGTAGAAACGCTCGAACACGTGTGGCAGCTCGTCGGGGGCGATGCCGGGTCCATTGTCCGAAACTGATACGACAATCACATCATCCCTCCTCTCAGCAGAGATGCGCACTTCGCCATCGCTATACGCCAGCGCGTTGGCGACCAGGTTGTGGAGGACGACCTCTATGCGTGCTCTGTCCACGTTGACCAGAGGCAGGTCGCCGGGGATGTGTACAGATAGTGTGGCCCCTGCCTGACTTAGTCGCTCGATGGTCTCCACCACGAGATCCTGCACCCTGGTGGGCACACGGTTGAGCAGGAGTAGCCCGGCTTCCTGGCGCGAGAGGTCGAGCAAGTTACTGATGAGCTGCGCCAGCCGGTCGGCTTCGCCGCTGATCGTCTGCAAGAAATGGCGCTGGTCCGCAGGTGGCCAGGTCACGTCTTCCTGGAGCAGCGTCGAGGCGTAGCCTTTGATCGCCGCCAGTGGCGTGCGCACTTCGTGGCCGACCGCTGCCAGTAATGTCGTCTTGAACTCGTCGAGTTCGCGCTCGCGCGTCATGTCGCGCAGCAGCAGGCCGCGCCCAATAACCCGCCCTGACTCGTCGCCCACCTCGAACAGCAGCAAGTGGATCACACAGCGCTGGCCATTTCGCCTGATCTCAATAACCGCCTCCGTGGCCTCGGTCGACTCGGCCTGCGCCAGGGTCCGCTCGCACTTGGCAGCATCTACCGCCGCCAGGCACAGCGCATCATAGAGCGCGCTGAAGGGGCGGCGCTCCAGCGCCTCGCTGGGGAGACCCGTGATAATGCTTGCTCCCAGGTTGGCATACAGAATCGTCCCATCAATGCCTGTCAGCACCAGCCCATCGCTCATACTGCCCATGATCGCCTCCAGCTTCTGCTTCTCCTCCGAGGCCTGCTGGTACAACCGCTCGTTCTCTCTTGCCACCTCGCGCAGCCGCTCATCGCTGCGTTCGTAGAGTACCGCGTGTTCCCAGGCGAGTGTGGCATAGTTGGCGAATGTCAGCAGCAAGTCGATCTCATGCTGGTTAAAGAGATGGGGCTCGGCGCGATGCACCAGCAGGACCACGCCTCCCGCATGTCGACTGATGATGGGGATCGCCAGTACCGAGCGGAAGCCTTCGTCATAGGAGAGCGATGGCCATGGCTGCTGGGGACTGAGCAGTTTCTGCACCGGCTTGCCCTCGTGCAGCGCCAGCACAGCAGCCGAGCTTATGTTCTCAGGAGACAGGGAAAGCGCATGGTCGTAGTGTTCATTGTGGCCGTCGCTGACCAGTACGCGCAGCACGCCCTGCTCATCCGGCAGGAGCACTGCCGCAGCCTGTACATCTACCAGGCGTCGCACCTCGCGAATGATCTTTCCTACAACGGCGTGTGGTTCAAGTGACCGGACCACAGCGTTCGACGTTTCCAGCAGCGTGCGTAGTTCGCCGAGTTTTTCCAGCCCGTCGCGCTCCAGGCGTATAAGCGAGTGCGCCAGGCCGCCGACCTCGTCGTCACGCGCAGCGAGTATGGTCGCATGTACCGGGATGGATTGTTCCGAGGCGGGCAGCGCCTGGTGCTGGATGGCAAGCGTATGGAGAGGACGGATGACCCGGACCAGCAGCATCAGCCAGAACAGCAAGCCGCCTATGGCGAAGAGCAGTGCTGCCGTGAGCAGCCAGAGATGGAACTGCGCGACGACAGCCAGCGCCTCGCCTGTAGGCCTCTGCACGACGACGGCCCAGCCTGAATCTGGGACAGGTACAGCACTGAAGAGCCAGTCCTGGCCATCGGTCCCCGCACCTATGAGCGAAGCCGTGTGGCCCCGCAGCGCCTGGTCAGCGCCCGGCAGCTCATCCAGTACTGTCTGCAAGATCCGTTCATGCTCAGGCGTAGCGACAAGCTCGCCGCGGTCATCGATGACGCTAATCATGAGCCTCCGGCCCTGGCGCTGCTGCGCCTTGACGACAGTGCTCAGGGGGTCGCTGAGTTCAGCAAGCGAGAGGCTGGCCGCGACGATGCCGACCAGTGCACCGCCGGGAGCGCGTGCCGGTTCAGCGACGATGACGTCCGGGTTGAAGGTAGGTTTAACCATAGCACCCACCTCGAAGACCGGGCCAGTGGCCGTGAGTGCCCGCTGGACGACGCCGGGCGGCGAGAATTCCGCCCCTAATTCAACCCTGTCCGGCGGCCAGGAGACGCGCAGGGTGCCCACCGGGTCAAGCCAGTAGACATGATCCACGTCGCTGCGAGCGGCCTGGAAAGCATGGAAAATGCTCGCCATCGCGTCAGGCGTGGCAGCCTGTAGCGCAAGTTTGCTTAGCGCCACAAGTGCGTCCTGGGCGTCACGCAGGTGAAGACTGGTCTCGAGCGCGATCTCCTGTGCCAGCGCCTGGTCGGATGCCTGGACATCATTGCGCAACTGCTGCTCGACTACAACGTTGACCCCCGCGCCTCCCATCAGCACGACGGCAACAAAGAGGAGATACACGCTCAGCAATTGGACCAGGAGAGATCGACGCATGAAATGCAGCATAGCCAGTACTGCTACCTTTCTTGTACGCGGAAATACCTCTTTGTACGCGATTAGTTGTACCTGCTTCATTCCCAGATGCCTGAAGGCCGTCACCTTTTTGGTCTTACTCCAGGTCCACAGGCGCTTTTAGGCGTCGTCGTAGCCACTACCGACGCCCGCCTGATCAACCAGCCTGATCAGACGAAGGGCTTCTTTGAGAATATTGAGCGCGGCATTCACATCTCGATCCCCGCACCAGCAGCAGGTGGGATTCTGGCAGACAAACACTCGATCAGCGAGCGCGATATCTTCCCAGCGCCAGCCACACTTGTGACACAACTGGCTTGATGGAAAGAAGCGATCCACCTTCACCACTTGACCGCCGCGATGCGTCACTTTGCTTTCTAATAAGCGCAAGAGCTTACCCAGTGCGGCATCTGAGAAGGACAAAGCCAGTTTCCGGTTCTGGATGAGCCCTTTCACATGCAGTGACTCAACACCCACCACTCCGCAGCTACGCGCAATTTCGGTGGTCAGCTTGTGCAGGATATCATCTCGAATGCAGGCGATGCGATAGTGCAGTCGTGCCAGCTTACGCTTGGCTTCCAGCCAGTTCTTAGAGCCTTTTGTGCGACGGGACAAGCGTTTATTGGCTTGACGTAGCTGCCTGAGTAACGTACGTAACGGTTTTTGGTTCTCAAACTGTCTTCCGTCACTCAAGGTTACCAGCCGATTCAATCCTGCGTCCAGCCCCACAGCAGGATGGTGGTTGTCGTGCTGCTCGTCAGGCAGTTCAACCGTGATGGAAACAAACCACCAGGAAGCGGTTTTCGAGACGCGTGCGCAAAGGATTTTGCCGGAGAAACGTAACTTCTCTGCCATATTCACGCGACCGAGCTTGGAGATCTCCACCCAATGATTGCCCACTGCAAAGCGATCATTGGCCAGATAGAAGGCTTGTCTCGAACGTTTTTTGCTCTTAAACTTGGGATATCCGCGCCGTTTGCCCGTTTTGAGGCTCTCGAAGAAATTCTTGAAGGCTGCCGCCACGTCCATAAAGGCGCCTTCTACCACTGACTTCGACACGTCATATGTCCAAGGAAATTGCTGTTTTCTGATCGCGTGGAACTGCTTCTTGAGGGCGCGGGCAGAGGGTTTTCCACCCGCTTCATACTGCTGCTTCCATTCAGCTAACGCCCAATTGAAGCAGAAGCGAGCCGTGCCAGCAGCCTTGGCAAAGTAGGTTGCTTGTTCAGGCGTTGGATGCAACCTGATCTTGTGAGCTTTGATCATCCTTGAGCACCTTTTGTGTGTGGGGATATCCAATGGCTACAGCCAGATCATCACATCCCAGCCTTGACGCGCTCATTGAGCGCAACGAAGACAGCGAACGCAATCTTGTCTCTTGCCCTGGACAACATATCCACTCATCCGCTATCACGTCCCGCACCTGGGATGTCGATACTCGTGCATTATACCATTTTCAACGCGTTTTCGTTCGCATACTCACGGGACAAGATAGTTCGGGTGCCAGCCGTGAGGCCAGCACCCGAGCATTAATGGCAGGAGTATTAACCGGTCGCTTTGCCTGTAAACTCGTTGGTGAACGTTGTACTGAGATCGATCTGCTTCCCCTGGACAGTGGTATTGGTTTGTTGCTCGATATTGAGCACGGAC
>WNGP01005837.1_pt1 | contig 10258 bp, 8 predicted proteins | sample 5407671 | NCBI WGS metagenome assembly WNGP01 (sample SAMN13153381, study PRJNA577476) | soil metagenome | isolation source: 40 cm soil or saprolite under Garry oak tree replicate 2 | place: USA:California | collected 2016-06-15
GGACGCGTTCGCCGCGAATGCTTCCAGCGCCGCCGCACTTGCCGCTGATGCAGCCGACTACATAGGACGGCACCGCGTTGTTGCCATTGCGTAGTTCTCCGGTTGGCTCTGAAGCTGACCGCGGTGTTATGGTTTGCGGCTCATAGCCCGCAAGTGCGCCGGTGATCACATTGCCCGGGTGGTCATACCCGGGACGGCCGCCGAGCGACACCGCCCATGGCTCGCAATCCCAAGCGACAATCGCTCCCGTCGCGTCGACGCCGGCGCGCTGGTCAATGACGCACGCTGATCCATAGTTTTCGCCCCAGGCCATCTCATCCTCACGCGAGAGTTGCACGCGGACCGGTCTGTGAACCGCTTGCGAGAGAAGTGCCGCGTCAAACGATACCGTATCTGCGCCGTTGAGACCGTAACAGCCCGAGCCGCGGGTGAAGACGATGCGCACATCGTCAACCGGCAGGCCCAACAGCGTGGCTGTTCCCTTTCGCGTGGGATATACGGACTGCGTGGGCGACCAAACCGTTGCCCGGTCAGCTCGCACGTCTGCCACCGCGCACGATGCCCCCACCGATCCGTGCGCCTGATAGGGGTGGCAATAAGTCGCCTTCAGCACCGTTGCCGCCTGGGTCAATTTCTGGTCAACATCTTGCGAATCGACCACCAACACGTCACGGGATGGCTGCTTGCGGATGTAATCGTAGAAGTCTTGCTGAGCGGGTAGAGCGATGCCCGATGTCCAGACGACCTTGAGTTGGCCGGCAGCCTCGGCCGCTTGCATCTGTTTTTCCGCCACCACTCCAACGAAGTTTTTGCGGACGACAACCTTCACCAGGCCGGGCACTCCCCGAACCGAACTTTCGTCGACGCTCACTACCGTTGCCCCCACCGCCGGCGGCCGAACCACCCGTCCGTGCAACATTCCAGCAACGTGAACGTTGTGGACAAACTCGAAGCGGCCCATCACCAACTCGCTAATATCCAAGGACGGAACCGGCTTGCCTAAAACCGTCCACTCCCCCGGAGTTCGGCGCTTCGCCGTCGGATCTACCGTGAGATTGAACTTCTTACCCGCGACGAGGTCCCGATAGCTGACGCGACGCCCGCCTTTCGCGCTGATGAATCCGTTGGCGGCCGTGAGCTGACTGGCCGGCACTGCGAGACTCTGCGCGGCCATTTTGATCAGCGCTTCGCGCGCCGTGGCAGCTGCCTGGGCTAGCCCGCTGGTGTTGAAATTTGTGGGTGTCGATTGGCTGCCCGAGGTAGTCCCTTCGTCCGGCGTCAGCGACGTATCGCATTCGATGAGATGCACGCGCTCGATAGGCACGGATAGTTCTTCCGCGACCAACTGCGCCTGCGCCGTATACATGCCTTGACCAAAGTCGCACTTGCCCGTGTAAGCGGTGACGATGCCGTCGGCACCGAGGGCAATCCAGGAATCAAGCCTCGCCGGATCGATGTGCGAGAGGTGCGTGTCAAATGGGCCCTGGGCCGATGCGGGTGGCTCGAGCAGAGACGCCATGCTGAAGCTCACAACCAGCGCCCCGGACCTGGTCAGAAAATCGCGACGCGACAATCTCGTGGTCATGCGCGCCTCGTTTTCGCATATTGTTGAATCGCCTTAAACATGCGCGCGTGAACGAAACATCGACAGAGCACGCCAGCCAGTGCCTGCCTGATTTCGTCGTCGGTCGCGTTGGGATTTCGGTCGAGAAATGCTTTCGCGCTGAGGATCACGCCGCTCAGGCAGAAGCCGCACTGCGCCGCTTCCTGGTCGATGAAAGCTTGCTGTATGGCATGCGGCTTCTCGGGTGTGCCCAGCCCTTCCAGGGTCACAATCTCCGCGTGCTTCACCCCGCCTACGGGTGTGACGCAAGAACGCACCGCGCCCCCATTCATAATGACCGTACACGCTCCACACTGACCGAGTCCGCAACCGAATTTCGGTCCCCGCAGATGCAGTTCGTCGCTGAGCACATAAAGCAGCGGAGTTTCCGGATCGACGTCAACCACGTGGACGCCGCCGTTGACCTTCAGAGAAATCGCACCCATATCCTCACCCGTCCCTTTCGGCCAGCATAGCATCACAACTGGTTTAGGATGCTGCTGAGCGTGGCGCGAATACGATGCGAATGATGTGGACTGCGAAGGCGATAAAACTCGATCGCAACCCGGAAGCGTCGAGATTTTTCCGAAGCGATGAGGTGCGATTCGAAAGCAGCTACACCGGTTTACATCGCAGCCGGATATTGCTGTTTCTACTACGGCACGTACTTTTTCATGACGTGGTTTCCCACCTACCTTCTTGAATACCGTCACTTGTCGCTAAAAAGTGTTGGGACGTTGGCAGCACTTCCTCTTTTGGCCGGCATGGTAGGAGACATTGTAGGAGGAACTCTGACTGACACCGTGTACCGGAAGACGGGCAAGCTCAAGTTCGCCCGCCGCGTCGTGGCAGCACCCGCAATGCTGGCCTCAGGTGCTTGCCTGATTCCCGCAGCCATGGCCCATTCGGCGTGGACAGCAATTCTTTGTCTGACGGCTTCACTGTTCTTCCTGGAGTTGGTTATCAGCCCGGCGTGGGCCGTTCCTATGGATGTTGGTGGTGAATACAGCGGCACCGTGTCGGGCGTGATGAACATGGCAGGTAGTTTAGCCGCGTCCATATCTCCAATTGTCTTCGGTCCTCGTGCAGAGGGGATGGTGGATCGCTCCATTCTTTATCTCTGCTGGCGTCCTTCTCACTGGTGCGCTGATATGGACATTCCTCATTGATCCTGAAAGGTCCGTGGTTGAAAACACGGTCACGCCCGCTTCCGCTTAGACTCCCCTGGCTTCGGGCAATCTCTCCGCTTGTCAAAGGCGCACGGCAGGCAATGCTAGGCGACGGGATCGCCGCGGTCCGCGCTTTGAAACAGCGCCACTACCGCGGGCTTGATTACCTTTCCCATCGCAGTGCGCGGAAGAGCATCCAGGAGGAGAAGGCGCGAAGGCAGTTTGTAAGTTGCTAACAACTCCTTGGCCCAAGTACGAAGCGACGGCAGATCGAGGGCATCGCCGTCATTCAGAACTACGGCCGCAGCGACGCGCTCGCCCCACTCTGGATCGGGCACACCGACAACGGCACACTCGGCGACCGCGGGATGTTTGCGCAGCGCTTCCTCAATCTCCAGCGCGGATACCTTGTGTCCCCCTGTCTTCAGAATGTCAATATTCGTCCGGCCAAGAATGCGATAGACACCGTTCTCGACGACGGCAGTATCGCCAGTTCGAAACCATCCATCGCGGAAGGCATCGCGGGTTGCGTCGGGCTTGCCCCAGTATTCCGCAAACACGCTTGGACCGCGGACTTCGATCTCGCCCGGTGTTCCCGGGGCAACCGGCTTGCCGTTCTCTGCAACAAGCTGAACCTCGACGCTTGGCAGGGGCGTCCCGACGGTGCCCGGCACGCGCTCACCCTGTAACGGGTTAGACAGCGCCATGCCAATCTCTGTCATACCGTAGCGCTCCAGCAGTGTGTGGCCGCTGATTTCCTTCCAGCGTTGGAGCGTGCTCACCGGCAGCGCAGCCGAGCCGGACACCATCAAACGCAACTTGGCGCACGACTGGCTTAGGAGTGCGCGACGCTCCGGAGAAGCCGTGTCCCAGGCGAAGATAAGCTTCGCGTAAATCGTCGGCACCGCCATGAACAGAGTCAGGTTGCCGCTGGCGATAAGGTCCCACGTGTGGTTGGCGTCGAAGCCTGGCAGCATCTGACAAGTGGCGCCCAACCACAGCGCACAGCAAACCACATTGATGATTCCGTGCACATGATGCAGGGGTAAACACAGCACTATGCGATCACTGACCGACCACTCCCAAGCCTCCACCAGGCTCATTACTTGCGCCGTAATGTTGGCATGGGTTGTGACTACGCCCTTCGGTCGCTGGTCGTGCCGCTGGTGTAGAGAATCATGGCGCGCCGCTGACCGGTGATGTCCGGGGTGATGTCCGGCAACTCTGCCGGTTGGCCAGCGGAGAGTTGGTCATACGACAACGCGCGGATGCCACCGGCTGTGGCAATTGGCGACACCAGGGCCGCTAGGGTATCGAACACCAATGTCGACGCCCCGGTATCGCCAATAAAGTATTCCAGCTCAGATCTTGGAGAGTTGAGCGGCAACGGGACGGCAATGCCACCGGCCCGCCAGATGCCCCACTGTGTCGCTACCCACCGAAATCCGGGCGTCACCAGAAACGCCACGCGCTCTTCCTGAAGATCCTCGCGGCCGGCGAGCAGGGCCGTCGCCACCCGCCACGACGCATCCAACAAATCGTTGTAGGTGAAGGCCCCCTGCGAATCGACCAAAGCTGTGCGTCCGTTATGCCGCTCGGCGTGAGCAATTACTGGAACCCGACTGGCGCGGCTGATCACACGCAGACTTTACTTCGCCTCCGCTGCATTGTCCACCTACCCGGACGGGCTCTTTCCGCCGCTCTGTCGGCGGACCAAACCGTGCGATTCCCGATTAATGCCGCGAGTGATGGCGAACCAGGATTTTGCGATCACCGATGGTTGCGGGAACAGCAACGTCAAAAAAACCGCCTAGTACTTGGTCCCGAGGCTGGTCACCCCAATTTACGGATGCATTTGGATTGGGGGGGTTGTTAGGATTGTTGGGAGAATTATCGTACCAAGCGGCCGCCCGCACCTCAGTCCCTTCTTGGAGAAAGCGTGGCTCTGAAAGAGGGTAACTCGTCTGCCAGCGGAGGTCGTAGTTGACCCCAAGCAGTCTTTCCATCTTGGGATTGAGATTGTCCTGGCCTCGGCTCGGCGCCTGGATCACATCGTATTCAAAACGTTTCAGTGCGGGTCGCGAATGAGGTTATCCTGTCGAGTGGCACGCATGCCTTACACACCGACACAGAAGCGATATGGGGCACTTCAGCCCTCCCCAGCCCACGTTACGCGTGCAGGCGCTGCAAGATTAGCACTTCATAGAAAGACCTAGCAGCTGAAGGCGGCAGAAATCCGCCGCCTTCTTCGGTTGCGATGAGGGAAGTTACAACACTGTTTCATAAACGCGGATCGCAGCCGTCTTGGTTCCGTGATGCGGAACTGCCACATAGAAACGGTTGAGCTCCGGGACCAAGATGGCGGTTTTCGCGCGAAATGCCGTCGGGACGTGTCCAATGCGCTCCAAATGGTCGGCATCCTTAATTTCGAACACATCGGTGAATTCAGTGCCGGCAAAATATATGCGCTTTTGAGCGGCGCTGAAACATGCATCATCCACCATAGCGGGAGCCGCCACGCTGGTTACCACTTTTCCCGAATCAGAATCGAGGACATAGAGCCTGGCGGGCTGACGAGCTCCAACATACAAGCGATGATTCGCCGAATCGAACGAGATCGTGGTGAGGCCTTTCGCTCCGGGAACCGGCCAGGTCGCAGTGACCGCGCGCTTGTCTCGGTCGAGAACTTCGACAGTGCTGTTGCCCCGAATGTCGACGAACATGCGGGAGCTGGATGGGTCGAAAGCCATCGCTTCGATATCATCGGAATCCATTTTGATCTCGCCAACCTTTTTTGCTTCTGTGGTGTCGATGATTTCCAGATAAGCTTCCGGAAGTTTTGCGTCTTTTCCGCCAGTAACGACGTATAGGTACTTGGTTGAGGGATCGTAACCACTAGAGTCCGCACCATCGCGCACCTTGATCGTTCCAGCAGGCTGGTAAGAAGTGGTGTCATAGATCCGGACTTCACCCAAGTCGCTGTCGACCACGAAGAGTTTTTTCAAATCGCCTCGAAAGAGGAGTGAATGAGGAGCTTTGAGGCCATCAATGGTGTGAATCAATTTGTTGGTTTTGGTATCAAAGACCTCCACTTTAAAGTTCTCTTCCGCGGTAGCGAAAAGCCTGTTGCCTTCGAGATCGATCGCAAAGTGATCGAAATCGCCGTCCTTCAGATTGGGCAATGAAATGGAACGCACCAGCTTCATAGGCGCCTTCGCGGGCTCCTTTGGCTGAGTCTGGCCAGCCAGGGGAAGTCCTGCGAGCAGCCCGGCGAGGAACAAACTTTTAACTCTATTCACCTTACCCTCCATCACCAAATTTATGGTCACGTGTTGATTTGGCAGCTTGACGGATTCAGGACTCGCCTTCCCAACACTCTGTCGGAAGCCAAAATGTGTATGACAGAAGATTGGATCAGGCTGGTTATTCCAAAAGGGGTCAGTGCCAGTAAGGTGCAAATAATATCGCAAAAATGCCAGCCATCGAATTAATTTTTGCTTAATAAATATTCAGATGAAACGCCCTTGACGAGTATGGTGTGTTTGGCGCATAAAGCCAGCGTTACATCTCGGCGGCATAACGCCGCTTCCGGGGAGAGCCCCGTTTTCATAAGCGCTTCTAACTTAAGGAACAGCTTTTAGTGTTCGTGGGCCTATGCTTGGTGAATGCGTATCGCCGAAGAAAACTAGAAGGTGCTCGCGTCGTTCTTCCCGCAGGGATGGCACCAAATGGCGTGGCAGTCGGGAGCTGTCAAGCGATTGCGTGGGTTTCAATCGCCCGACGTGCTGTTACGTATGCTAATGCTGCATATGGCGCGGGGTTACTCATTGCGGGAGACGGTTGTGCGCGCCAAGCTGGCGAACTGGGCCGACATTTCGGATGTCGCTTTGCTCAAACGCCTTCGCAACAGCGAGGAGTGGCTGCGTTTGTTGTGTATCGAATTGCTTCGGGAAAACGTCGCGTACCGGCTCGAAGAAGCTTTCAGTCGAACGATCCGGATCGTGGATGGCACGATCGTCAGAGAGCCAGGTAAGACCGGGAGCCAATGGAGGATTCTGTACTGCATCAGACTGCCGAGTTTGGAGTGTGACTTTTTCGAGCTGGCGGCCGCGATTGGCGAAGGCAGCGGAGAGTCATTGAACCGTCTTCCCGTAGTCCCGCACGAACTTATTCTCGCAGATGCCGGCTACTGCTCAATCGCTGGGATTGAGTATGTTTGGCAACATGCTGCTGATGTGTTGGTTCGCATCAACCCTCAGACCTTCGTTGCGTACTCTGTATACGGCAGGCGCATCTCCCTCCTTCCGCGATTACGCACGTTGTCCAAGGTGGGGCAGTTCCGCAAATGGCGAGTCGTCTTGCATGTTCAAGGTTCAACGTTTGCGGGCCGGTTGTGCGCAGTACGAAAGAGCGATTGCGCGATTCAACAGACTCATCGGCGCTTGCAGCGCAAAGCGAGTAAGAAGCAAATGATTCACCAGGCCGGGAACGCTCGAATTTGCTAAGTACGTGATCGTGTTTACGACCCGCTCCAGCGGTTCGACAGTGGAAGTTCTGGAATCGTACCGTTTGCGTTGGCAAATCGAGTTGGTGTTTAAGCGACTGAAGAGCCTTGCTCAACTGGGACACCTGCCCCAGCATGACGACCGCAGTTCCCGCGCCTGCCTTTATGGAAAATTACTTGTCACGCTCCTGGCACAAAAACTGATCCGTATCGGTCGCGATATTTGCCCCTCGGACTACCCACTCTCGGCGCGGGCGACCAGGTACTCCGTCGCGTGAATTCAGTTTCGCGCTTCACCAGATCCAGCAAGCTATCGAACCGCACATTTCCTTGCATCAAACGCTCCGTTCGTGGAATCAAATGCACAGGCTCTTGCGGAAGAGTCGCGCAAGCAACTACTTCAATTGGCGAAATGGCATTCCTCGTGAACATCGCTCCAAGCCCGACCGACCGGAACGTGCTGCCTGTCAGAAGCCGACTTCTATGCCGAGTTGTGGGCCCCGTCCTCGCCCATAACTTCCGATGGGTTGCGTTATGAAAAAAGCAGGTGACCAAAGCCTGCAACAACTCCCTGATTTTCGATCTCTTCCCACATCCCGAAAACGTAAGCTGCTGAATGTACTTCAGTTACTTGCACGGTTCCGGACAGGCGTGGAGGATGGATTCCTAAGAACCAGGGGGCCGAGAGGCGTGCACCTGGCCGTTTCTGGGCGGTAATAGTTACCAACTTTTCCCTGAAAAACGGGTTCTTACATTAGAAGACAAGGGGCGCGAACAAGAATAATGAGGAATCGTCTTACCTCCTGTTTTACGGTTTTGCTCGTTAGTGTTTTTTGGGCTGTATCGGGCTTTGGGCAAGCCAAACCGGCGATGCGGGATGACAGCGGTTTCGCGTCATATGTGGTGTTCGGCGGAACCGCGAACTCCTTAGGGCAAGTGTACGAACTCAACTCCAGCATGGGGTATACGTTCACCCAGCACTTCGGCATGGACCTGGCTGTTCCCTTTCTTTTTGTGAACGCATCGAGTTCGACAGCCGGCAGTATATCTGGCAGTGGAGTTGGCAATCCTTCCGTGGACCTACGGTGGAAGTATCTGCATCCGGCAGTTAATTTCGCTTCCGTTGTAACCGGCGCTGCTCCGCTCGGGGACAGCAAGCTTGGTCTGAGCACGGGACGGGCAACATTTGACTGGACGAACCGGTTCGATCGCACGTTCTCGCAGGTAACGCCTTTTGGGGAAGCAGGACTTTCCAACACCACTTCTGACTCGCGGCTCTTCCTGCGTCCCTATACAACTCTTGGCCTTAACACTCATTTTCGCGGAGGCGCTGAGGTCAAGGTCTCGAAGCCACTCAGCCTCGGAGGCGCGGCATACGCCATTCTGTCTTTCGGCAACCAAACGGTTTTCAGTCGCGTCACTGGAGTGCCGTCCGCCAACGGTGCTGGCGCTTCGCATGGACGGAATTTCCAGGTCACTCAGCAAACCTCGGGATCTGCCGACATCGCGCGCGACAACGGCTTCTCGACGTGGCTGGACGCGAAACTAAATTATTATGTGGACGCTGAACTCGGTTACACGCGAAGCATTCATTACGACTTGAATTCGATTTCGTTTTCGCTTGGTTTCAATGTAGGACGCCTGGTCCGCAGGAGCCAGTAACACGCTTTTCTTCGCGACAAGGTGAAAATCGAACCCATGGAGGCTAACTCAAATGAAGATGACTCGAATTGCGATGTTAAGTCTAGCGGTTGTTCTGTACACAACAGCCGCCCTTGCGCAACACGGAAATAGCGGCGCCGCCGGCGGTGGCGCTGCCGGTGGTGGCACGGGCATGGGCGCCGCAATGGGCCATGGTTCGGGGCTGGGCAATCATGGAAATCCGGGAAACACGAACGCCGGTAGCTCCGGATCAACGCAAAAGATGAGCGTAAATGACATCCTCAGCAAGAATCCGGCGATTGGAGACAAAATCCAATCCCTCACAGGAATGCCAGCTTCTCAGGCCTGCACTGGATTCAAGAACCTCGGCCAGTGCGTGGCTGCGGCGCACGTCAGCAAGAACCTGAGGATCACGTTCGATTGCTTGAGGTCTGACATGACTGGCACCGCGCCTCTCAGCACCTCAAATTGCCCGGCAGGAACCGGCGCCAAGAGCGTGAGTCTTGGCAAGTCAATTCAGGCCTTGGATCCGAACGCAGATTCGAAGTCTGAATCCAAGAAAGGGCAGACCCAGGCCCAGCAAGACTTGAAGAATTCCGGCGTTTAGCCCCAAGACCAAAGTTCACTGGATCGAGCGGAAATCGTAGGATCGGGCGGGGAGCGTGGCTGGACGCAACATTGGAAACCAACCGCTCTCCCCCCTGAACTAATCCCTCGCTTCCGTTGCGGCAAGGTCGAATCGTATTTGAGTCGTGTGTACGTCAGTCCCAAGTGCGTCCTGCTACTGCCATCTCACCAGCACCCACGTCCCGCGCGTGTGCGAGAAGAGCCACGGGGTCAATGAAAGAGGTTTCTGCCCTACGATTCGACCGAAATCGGCAAATCCCTTGATGGGAGCCGGATTGCAATGTTTTTGCCTTCTAAGTACAATCTCCGTCTCCTCCGAATGTTGTGCTCGATAGCACAGGTGCGCGGCTCGCAGGCGCCGGCGCTATCACTTCGACGGTGACCACTTCAAGGCAAATCCAGTTTGGCGTTAAAACTAATCTGGTGAGGCGCAGGCACAGTATTTTACTGGGCAGCAGAGTTTTGTAAGAACCTAGCTTGGACAGATAACAGTGCCGCGCAACGAAGTAGACAGTCCTCGCCTCGGAAGTTGCGCTAGCTGGAGCACGCCGATCACTTATTTGCTGGCTCTGCCGTCCACCAGAAGGCATTCGGCCGCCGGGGTTCCACCGTCGAATATCGCGACTATGCCTTGCGCGGCAAGCAGGTTGCCGCGCGCCAATCCTTCCCGGCTAGCGCCGGCTACATGCGGCG
>WNGP01017986.1_pt1 | contig 10258 bp, 12 predicted proteins | sample 5407671 | NCBI WGS metagenome assembly WNGP01 (sample SAMN13153381, study PRJNA577476) | soil metagenome | isolation source: 40 cm soil or saprolite under Garry oak tree replicate 2 | place: USA:California | collected 2016-06-15
TGATCTCCCAATACTTCACAGGCTGCATGCGTAATGGATGTCGCTAAATCGACATCAACGGCCGCACCGTTATTCGCGGAGGCGGCGTTTGAGCTCCCAAGCGCGCAGCGCCGCGAGCAAAAGCGCTTTGGTGCGAGTGAGCGTGCCGGCCGCGGCCATAGTCGTTTCGAATTGGCCGCTCGCCTGAGCATTTTTGCCATTACGGCCGCGATTGCGCGAACGTTTGTGCGCCTTCGTTTCTTTGACGCGACGGGCACTCGCCTCGCTCACCGCCAGATGCCCGCTATTAGTCATAAAGTCTCTCATACCCGAGCTGCTCCCACCAATTTAGACGGCGCTGGTGCGTCGGGGACTCAAGTCCGAACGGTATATTTTCCGGGCAATATCGTGGGCGTGAAAAGCGCTTGTGCGGGCTGGCGATCGGCTGAGCCTGAGAAGCGCTAAAGCACCGAAGCAAGAAACCCTAAAATCTGTTGCACGGGATCATTGAAACCTTTTGCGGTGTAGCACTGTAGCAAAGGTTCCCTGTCGCAGGCGTCCGCGCAGTGCTGGCAGCCGCCGCAAACCTACGGCACTGGGGATTCGAACCCCCTAAGAAAAAAGTCTCGCGCAACTCAGCCGCAGTCGCGATTGTTAATACAGTGCCAGTTGGGCCATCGCCCGTATGGAACCCACGACTTTTTTCGAGCATTACCGGATCTGCACGAACGAAGATGAATCGGCCCAGGAAGTCAGCCGGACCGGCGCGGCGATTAATTACAAGGCGATCGACACTCGCTCGCATGAACCGGTTCGTTTGCAGTTGATTCCGCTGGCAACGATCGACCCGGAAAAACTCGCTCAGCTAAAAGAACGCGCCGAAACCGCGGAGAAGCTCGATCACGTGAACATTGCCAAAACGTTCGCGGTTGGCGTCGAGCACGATTACTTCGCGTTGGTCTCGGAACACTTCGAAGGCGAAACGGCCGATTCCTGGATTGTCGCCAACGGACCGATGGTAGCGGACGCGGCTTTGCGCGTCGGACTGCAAGTTGTGCGAGCGATCGGTGCCGCGGCGTTTTTCAATTTGACGCATCGCGCGATTCAACCGTCGAACCTCATGATCGTGCCGGGACAATCGCCCGACGGCGGCTGGCCGTTCGTGAAACTTTTGAATTTCGGGCTGGCCGGCCTCGAGCTGCATTCGGACAGCGCCGAAGCAAGCGAGCTTGCGCCAACAATTTCGCCGCAGTTCGCGAGTCCGGAACAACGCGCGAATGGCGAAATCGATTTCCGATCGGAAATGTATTCACTCGGCGCGACGATGTGCTTTCTTCTCACCGGCGCAGCGCCGCTGGCGGTTGCGCGGAATGAAAGCGCGTTTGCGGATCTGTGCAGCGGCTTAGGTGCCAGCCGCAGTTCCGGCAAACGTTTCAATTTGCTCGTCTATCTGTTGCGCGAAAATCCAGAAAACCGGCCGCAAGATCCGGTCGCACTCGAGAAACAGATTCGTGATTGCCTGACCAAAATCGACCCGCGCCAGGCCATCGGTCGCAAGCTGGGACTTCCGTTGGCGGCAGTTGTGCCGAGGAAATCGAAACAGCCGAAGCAACCAGCAACACCGCTCGCTCAAGTGTTGCGCGGGTTCGCGGCAGTGGCCGTTCTCGTCCTGGCAGCAGCAGCGGCCGCTGAATATTTCTTCCCGGATAAGATTCCGTACTTCCGCCGCAGTGAGCAAATTGGAGTTCCAGTAGGCGTTCCCGACGCAGCAAAATTCGCAACGACGCCAAGCCAAGCGACCACTGCGGCACCGGTTGCGGCGAATCAGCCTGCGCAAAATACGTCGCCGGCGATTGCCGCAGCGAACAAAAGTTCGCCGAGCGTCGCTCAGCAAGATCAGTCATCGAACGCGACCGGCTCAAACACGGTTACAAGTCCGACCGAGATTTGGAAGCAAATCGCTTCCGCCGCAAAAGCATCGGAACCCGCGTCGCCGGGATTAGGACCAAGCGAGCCGCCATCGTCGTCCGCGCCGGAAAATTCCGACCAATCTTCAGCGACCGAATCAAACCAGTCGACTGTGCTCAGCAAAAAGAGAGCGGTCGCCTCAAATCGAAGATCGACATCGCAAACTCCGCGCGCTGCTCGCGACTTGCCCTACGAAGACAATTACGACCGAGGACCTATTTACCAGGGTCGACACCACGCCCGAGTAGTCGGCAGAACACGTGACGGTAGATTAATTGTGCGCTTATCGTCGGGCCGCGTGGTGATTCTGCGGCGACTGAACGACGACGACATTTACGCGCCGCGTCCGCGACACCGGGCTTACAATGGAACGATCGGACGATGATGGTTTCGTGCCGCCGTCGCAGCCGTTTTCCTCTAACGACTAATCCGAGCCGGACTGGCGGCCGACGCCGGGAGGAATTTCTCCGCCGCGGAGGGGGTTAGGGTTGTTACTACTGACCCCTAAAGGGGGTCAATAGTAGTAACAGCCCACCATAACCGAAGCGAATAGTTCTAACTGGCGCACCGGCTCGGCAATAACTCAGGCAGGACTAACCCCATTTGTTTAATGAAAGAGATTTTTTCCGGAATTTTCTTTGTCCGCAAATCTGCGAAAGGCTTCCTCGGAAACTCCGACAGTAGGTGCTCGCTTTACCGAGTGCGATTAGTCCCGCCGATACAAATTTTCTTCTCAACCCTGAGCACCGGGATTTCAAACGCATTCGTGTTGCTCCGCCGGTCAATTACGACTTCGACTCGCGCCTGCTCGGCCGCTGATTTAGCGCTAGCGATCAAGTCAGAGCGGTTTGGTTTGAAATTCGCCCTTTGACGCCTGCTAGTCACGCCTGAGCTAAGCAAAGGTGCGACATGTGTTCGCTAGACGTGCTACTTTACCCTTTCTACTTTTCCCTTTTGTCTGTCCCAATCTCCATTTTAATGCCACTGGATGGCACAATGCGTGACTCAAATTTCTGCGATATGGCGCCGGAAAAGACGGCCCTCAACGGCGAACTGCTGCTCCGGCCAGAGTAAGCCCGCGTTCATGGCGGCGAACCAAAAGTTCCTGTTCTCCTTGGTTTTGTTTCTCGAAGCGCTGGTTATTGCCTTTGCACTGATGCACCGATTCCCCCCGTCTGGAGACGACTACTCCTACCTTTACCAGGCGAAGCTCTTTGCGTCAGGAGAGCTGTATGCGCAAGACGCTCTCTATGACGCAGCGAATCCGCTGCACAACTGCGTCGACACAAGTTGCATCGCAGACAATCACGGACGCCGGTTCTCAAAATATCCTCCGGGCTGGCCAGCTTTCCTCGCACTTGGCGCACTGGCCAGAATCCCGTGGCTGATCGATCCGATGCTTGGTGCCGTCCTTGTATTTCTCATTCTGCGATACGTAGAGCAACGCATGGGGAAAAACCTGGTGAACACCGCTGGGACCTTACTGACGCTTTGTCTGTTCGTCTGTTACTACACGGCCTCGCTTCGTGCTCACATCGCAAGCGCGCTATTCATCTTTGCCGCCTTCGTAGCCTACGATGCTTCGCAGCAGCGTCCTCAGTGCTCGCGATTGCTGCTTTTCAGCGCCGGAGCCCTTCTTGGTTATTCCTCCATGATCCGTTACCTCGACTGGATTCCGTTGGCTGCTTGGATCGGAGTCGTGCTCGTGCGACGCAAGATGTTCACCGAGCTGACGTTCTTCGGGATTGGTTTTGGGCTTCTCGCCACCGGCAATCTGCTTTACGATACGCTCCTCTCAGGCGATCCGCTCCAGACCCCGACAGCACTGAACCATTCGCCAGGCATCCACGACCGTCTCATGGTGTCATGGACGGGGCTCCAGTTGACCGGCGTGCGGCTGATAAATCTTCTTTGGGTCTTTCCGCCTGCCCTCCTGTTGATCGTGCTCTGGAAGCGCTACCAAGCTTCACCCAAGCTCAACATGTACCTCGCGTTATTCTTGATGAACATCGGGATTTACTCCTTCTATCCAGCCGGTGCGGGTGGTCCTGGTCCGCGCTACCTGCTTGCCTACTTCCCATTCCTGATTCTGGCTGTTGTCGATGTCCGCAGATGGATCAATCACGATTGTGGAGCTCTTTCTCGTCGCCTGTGGACGCTCGCTATCATTCTCCAGATCGTCGGGAGTCTGTCCTTCATAACAAAAGAGAGTTATGCCAGCTACTGGCGGCGAGACCTTGCGCGGACAGTGCGCCAAACCGGACATGGCAGGAAGATTTTCTTTCTCGAGACCGGGACTTATCCTGCGAGTAACGCCGGCGATCTGACTCGGAATCCGCCGGTGATGTCGTCGGCCAAGAACTTGTACTTCATTTGGTGCAACCAGCTCGAGCGAAATGCACTTCTGCGACGATTTCCGGGGCGCAAGGTCTTTATTTACGAATATCCAGGTGGCCTGCATCGGCTGGCCGACAGCTAACCACTTCGGTCTAGGACAACGAAGAATCGTCCGTATGGCAAACGGCGTTTCGGAAGGAAATCTTAAAAGGCAGCGACTAATAGCAATTACTGGGCGCGTTTTTCACCCTCGAGCCGCGTGCACCACAAAAGATCAGCCAGTCGGCGCGCCTTGGAAATAAAACAAAACGAAACGACTCGCATCGAAGAGTCCGTGCCCGATGATCACCAGCCAAAGATTGCGCCCTGACGCGAGGACGATCAGTCCCATCAAAACGCCGAGTGTGCCAGTGATCGCGATGCCGAGCAGATTCTGGTAAGCATGCGCTACCCCGAAAAGGGCTCCTTGCACGATAACGCGATCTCCAGATCCAACTGGAGCCCCAAGTCGACTGCCGGCTCATCATTTTTTCACAAGGATTGCACCAAGAAATCGCTCCGGCGCGGGCGAATCCGGTTCGGCTCGTATAATCTGCGCAACCGTTGGCGATCCTTTAATCAACCACGTGTCCGGGTAAAAATTTTGCTCCAGGTAGGACAAGCTCCACTCGGTAAAGTATTGGTCGCTACCTGGATTGAAAAAGAGATCGTTCGGAACATAAACCGCCGCTGCTGGCGCAGCGCCTTGGATTTCGTCGGCCGCAGCGATTTGTTTTTCGCGCGCGTTCCGATAGGGCCCGTAAAGGGGAAAGAGAAAAATGTAGCGCGTCGCCGAAACACGTTGCGCGTAGAAGAGCAATTCAGGCTCAGCCCCAAACACGAAGACGCGCTGTTCGGATGATGTGACTTCGGCGATGCGGGCCGCGAACGCCGGCATTTCGGCGAAGAAATTTCCCGGATAAATCGCTCTGACCGCGTCCGCGGGCGTGTAGCTAAACCAAAACGGCCAAAGGGTTTTCAGCGGAAGAAGAGCAAGCAGCAGACTGAACAGCGCTCCCAGAATCCACGAAGTTCTCCAGGGCCGAAGTTCGCTCAGCCATAGCGCACCGAAAACGGAGATCAGCGCAAGCGGCGGCAGCAGTTGCTGGAAATAATGCGGGAAGAAATAGCCGCTCGCGCTCACACCGATCGTGCTCGTAATCAGCCAGCCCGCAAGAAACGCGAACCATTTTCCCTTGCCGGCGACAATTAACGCGATCAAACCGGCGGCGGAGAAAATCCAAGCCAGCATTTCTGTTCGCGCGAGCCTCGTCAGCGTTTCCGAACAGAACTGGAGCCGGTCCGACCAAGTCATCGCACCGATGTATTCTAAATTATGGGTGAACACGTTGTCGACCAGCTCGGTTAACCCGTGATGTATCCAGAAATACACTGCAACAAATCCAGCAACAGCGACTACGCCGGCGATCGACCAGGCCGCAAATGCGAGTGAATTACGCCATCGTTTTTCCGCTGCGGCGAAAATCGGATACAGTGCGATCAACAGAAACCAATTCAGCGCTGCGACTTGCTTGAACGCGATGGCTGCGGTCCCCTGCGCGAATGGGTCCGCGGAAAGCAGCGTGAACAGCGAGGCCGCGACCAACGCCCAGAATCGATTCATGAATCGCAGCGCGAGAAAAAATAGCGCGCAACTCGAAGCCGCCGAAAATAACAGCGCCGCGAGGTGGACTGCTCGAATCGGATCGAACGGCAAAGCCAGCGCCGCGCGGTATGTCCAAAAAACTGCGGGCGGCTTTTGATCGACCCAATCGCGATATGGCAGTTCGTTGTGACCCAGCCGCCATGCGATGTAGGCGTATTCGCCTTCATCTCGCTCAAGCGGAATGCCGAGTAGCGGAATTCTCACCGCCGCCGCGATTAAAATCAGACCGGCAACGACCAGAATTGTTTGTCTTGCAGACGGACGCCGTCGCAAGCCGGTTGCGCTTTCGATCACCTCGAGCGCGACGTCACACTGAGCGGCTCGGCCGTTTCCAGATTCTTGATGACCGTGCTGAGGTAGACGGACTGTGGATAAAAAGCCTTATATTTCGTGATTTCGGCGCGGTTCAGGACTTTGAAGCCGTAGCGCTCGAACATTTGTTCGCCACGCCGGCTTTCGAAGGTCACGATCTGTCCGTAAACGCGCTTTTCGCCGCAGCGATACAGGTAACTGAGGTACGCACTCATCAGGGCACGCGTGGTCGACATTTTTCGCGCGTCGGGAAGAAGATTGATGTGAAAATGTGGAACGCGCCGTGGCGCGGCCGGCACTTCGCGCGGGCCGTGAACCAGCACCCACCGGACAAAACGACGCGAGCTGGTGTTATAAAGAAAGTAGCGAGTGAGCGCTTTCACGAAGAGCGAAACGTTTTGCCAGAATGAATAGAGCTGATTCTTAATTGGCTTGCGCGATCCGAGCAGATAACCGCGGATCTGGCCGTCGATCTCGACCACGAAGGACGATTCCGGCTCCCAATCGGTGTAATAAGTAGTGAGAAAGTCCGCGAACAATTGTCGATCTTCGTAAACGGGATCGATTGGCATTCCGAGAAATCCGGTCTGACAGCAAAGCTTCCGGACAGCGTCGCGGTCCGTTTTCCGATAACTGCGGATAGTAAATGGTTTCTCGGCGCTCATTCGGTGGGGTTTCCTTTGTAGTTTGCACAGACCTCGCGGTAAATGCAAAAAAGCCGCTCGAAGACCCGCGGCCAGGCATGCAACTGCGCGGTGCGCTCAGCCGCCTCTTTTGCCAAGCGCGATAACTTCTTCTTGCTCATCTGTTCGATCGCTTCCGTGAGCGCTTCGGCGGTGTTTTCATGCGCCCAATCTCTTTGGTCATGAAAAATGAGGTCGTCCATGGCACTGCCGCGAATGCCGACCACCGGCGTTCCGCAGGCCTGACTTTCCAGCGCAACCAGACCGAATGTTTCCTGGACACCCGGATGAACAAAAAGATCAGCCGCGCGATAATACTGAGCGAGCTCGCGCGGCTCAGCACAATATCGGATCCAGGAAACATTTTTGCATCGTGCTTGCAGTTTGCGGAGCTGATTTCGTTGCGAACCATCGCCAATCGCGAGCAAATGAAACTCGTTCGGTCGGCGCCGCTGCAAAACCTCGAAGGCACGAAATAATTTAGCGGTGTTCTTTTCCCTCGCCAGACGACCAACGTAGAGGAGAAGTTTTCGATTTGAATCAACGCCGAGCAATTCTCGCGCCGCTTCCGCATTGGATTTGTCCGGATGAAAGGTCTCGATTTTAACGCCCAGGCTGAGGACGCGAACGTTCCGCACGCCCCAGTCCCGGAGAACCCGCGCCAGCCGCTCTGAAGCGACCAGCGTCGCCGCATATTGATTGTAAAGTTTGCGCACGTAAGCGCGGGAGAGTTTCATCACCCGTCGGGTAGCGGTCTTGCCGAGCAGCTTTGCGCTACTCCGCAGATAGGCTTCGGGAAAATGTGAGTGATAAAAGCCGATCACTGGAATTCTTAACGCGCGACCGGCTTTGACCGCTTTCCACCCAAGTTGATAAGGATCGCCTGACTCAATGATGTCCGGCCTCTCGCGATCCAGAATTTCTTCGACCGCCCGAAGATTGAGCAGCGCGCGATACTTCGCGGCGCGTGAGACTAGCGGCGATCGGATCGTGTAAATGCACGAACGCCCATTTACTTGCACATCGCTTTTTGGGCCCGGGACAACCAACACGTGTTTGTCACTGGCCGTGCAGTTCTGAACGTAATCGATCTTTTCGTGGAGATAACGTTTCACCCCGCCGCTCACCGGCGAATAAAACTGGGTCAAATCACAAATCTTCATCAAATTGCCGACTTCCGATTGGAACCAATCGGATTACGCGTAGCGCGAAGTCTTTGGTTCGCGCTTTTAACTCGACGGTTGTCATCGGAGTTCTCCTTCAATTGGCACTCGGCAGTCGCCAATTGGCAATAACTTAAGCACTCAAAGTGCTTAAGTATTTCTCCGCTTCCATCGCCGCGGCGCAGCCGGACCCCGCCGCCGTCACCGCTTGCTTGTAAACGCGGTCGGCTACGTCGCCGGCGATGAAAACGCCGGGATGTTTACTTTCGGCCATGTGCCTCGCGATCAAGTAACCATCCGGATCGGTCTCGAGTTTTCCCTGATACGCTTTCGTGTTCGGATCGTGGCCGATCGCGACAAAGACGCACGCGACCTCGAGCTCGCGTTCTTCCTTCGTCTTGACGTTCCGTAAACGCACCGCGCGCATCTCGCCGTTTTCATCGGGGATGTATTTGGTCACAACCGTGTTCCAGATCGGTTCGATCTTTTTGTTCGCGAAAACGCGGTCCTGCATGATCTTCGAAGCCCGCATTTGGTCGCGTCGGTGAATAAGGTAAACCTTCGACGCGAATCGCGTCAGGAAGAGCGATTCCTCCGCTGCGGAATCGCCGCCGCCGACCACGCAGATCGGCACGTTTTTGTAAAATGCGCCGTCGCACGTCGCACAACTCGTGAGGCCATGGCCGATCAATTTTTCTTCGTTCTCCAGCCGGAGATAGCGCGCTGACGCGCCGCTGGCAATGATCAGCGCCTGCGTCTCAAGCCATTCGTCGTCGGCCTTGATTCGAACGTGATCGTTGCGCGGTTCGTAATCGGTCGCTTCCGCGTAGGAAAAACGGGCGCCGAAGTTCTCAGCCTGTTTGTGCATGTTCAGGATCAGTTGCGGTCCGTCGATCCCTTCCGGAAAGCCCGGATAATTTTCCACCAGCGTAGTGGTGGAAAGCTGGCCGCCCGGCTGACGACCTTCCAACACGAGCGGACTTAGATTCGCGCGAGCGGCATAAATGGCGGCCGTCAATCCGGCGCAGCCACTGCCAACGATGATCACTTTTTCCACATATCAATCTAGCATGTCGCGCAAGTCAGCAAAGGTGGCAGGGGTGGATCGGCCGCTCCGCGGGCGATGTTATTTTGGCGCCGAAGGCGCATTATTTCTTAACATCGAGCTCGCCACAGGACGAGTCCGTCCGACTGGCGGACAAGGGACTGCTCGATCCACCTTTGAACGCAATCGCTGCCCCACGTAATCTGCGCGATGCCGGAGCTGGCCGAGGTCGAGTGGTTTCGTAAACAGTGGGACGCCGGCCGTGGCGGAGAAATTGTCGATCTTAGCTTGCACGCGCGGAACCGCGTCTTTCGCGGCAGCGACGTGGGCAAGCTTCGACAAAGGTTAATCGGGGAGAGATTGCTCGGCTCGTACGCGCGCGGAAAACGGATGCTCTTCAAATTTTCCGGGGACAACTGCCTCGGAATTCATCTCGGCATGACCGGCAAGATCCGGGTCGAGCAGACGAATTATCGACCCGGCAAACACGATCATCTCGTTTTGTTTCAACGCGAACGCGCGCTTGTTTTCACCGACTCGCGCCAATTCGGCCGGGTCCGCTTTTATCATGGGTCTGACGAACCCGATTGGTGGAAGAGCGGCGTTCCCGAAATCATTTCGCGCGAGTTCGACCAGAAATTTGTCGACCAGTTCCTGGACCGACATCTAAAAGCGCCAATCAAAGCGGTCCTGCTGATGCAAAACGGTTTTCCTGGAATCGGCAACTGGATGGCGGACGAAATTCTCTGGCGCGCAAAAGTTCTGCCTTCGAAATGGACTGGGAGACTAACAGCGCGAGGCCGCGACGCGATTTTCCACGCGACTAAATTTGTTGTCCGACGATCGCTCGAAACGCTCGGCCAAGATTTCTCCGATCCGCCACGCAACTGGCTGATCCATCAAAAATGGAAACGCGACGGGATCTGCCCGATTCACCGCACACCTTTGCGCCACGCTACTGTCGCCGGCCGCACCACAGCCTGGTGCCCGAGATGTCAAAGATAGAAACCTTTACGCCGTTACGTGGACGGCGATTTTGTGGAACCCGGTGACGCCGGAGAACGGG
>WNGP01017892.1_pt1 | contig 10255 bp, 9 predicted proteins | sample 5407671 | NCBI WGS metagenome assembly WNGP01 (sample SAMN13153381, study PRJNA577476) | soil metagenome | isolation source: 40 cm soil or saprolite under Garry oak tree replicate 2 | place: USA:California | collected 2016-06-15
AGCTTGCGGGCCCACTCCTTTATCACCGCCGAACGCGGGTCGGCAGTTTTATAAACCCGGTGCCCAAAACCCATCACGAGCTCTTTGCGGCCCAGCATTTCCATCAAGCCCACCTCCGCTTCGTCGGGAGTCCGAAAGCGTTGAATCAAGGCCATGGCCTCTTCGTTAGCGCCGCCGTGCAATGGTCCGCGCAATGTTCCGATACCCGAAGTGATGGCCGAGTGAAAATCCGCCAGAGTGGAAGCAGTGATGCGTGCGGCGAAAGTGGACGCATTGAACTCGTGTTCGGCGTAAAGCACCAGCGACGCATCCAGCGCCCGCCCGCGCATATCGTCGGCGGACTTCCCCAGCAGCAGATGCAAGAAATGTGCGGCCATGCTAGGGTCGTTGGTGCGGGTTTCAATGCGGCTGCCCTGGCGGTGGAACTGGTGCCAGTAAAGCAGTATGCACGGAAAAGCGGCCAGCAACCGGTCCGCCACTTGGTACTGGTCACGTTCGGTTCCCTCCGGTTCCAAGCAACCGAGGGTCGAACAGCCCGTGCGCAGCACGTCCATCGGATGGGTATCGGCGGGCAACTGTTCCAGAACCGTCTTCAGCGCCGACGGCAGACCGCGCAAGGAAATGAGTGTCTCCCGGTAGTTTGCCAGTTCAGTGCGATTGGGCAGATGCCCGTGAATGAGCAGGTAGGCCACTTCCTCAAAGCTGGCGTGCTCGGCCAGATCGTTGATGGAATAGCCTCGGTAAGTCAGCCCCATCCCTTCTTTGCCGACAGTCGAGATCGCCGTCTGGCCGGCGATGACATCGGCCAGACCACCAGCCTTTTTGCCTGCGCTCATGGTTGTCTGCGGGCGCGAAGCGGGAGGCGCCAAGCGCAAAGCGCAACGCGTCGGCCGCTTCCCGCTTTGCGCTTCCCACTCTGCGCTTCCCGCTCTGCGCTTCCCGCTTTGCGCTTCCCGCTCTGCGCGATTGTGAAATGTTTGCCGCGCAGAGCTGCAGCACTGCGCCCCGCTCCAGCAAGCACTCGTGCCTGCACTTGGCGTTCTTGTGGGTCGGTCCACGCTTGATAATCCAAGAACTTGTACAGCCCGGCGCGCGTTTGCATCATCCGGAGCACCCGTTTCTGAGTGCCTTGCCGGCGAATCGCGCGATAAACCTGCAAAGCCGAGGCACTCATCGCCCGAAACGCTGAAAGTGGATACAGCGCCAGGTCCACGCCCACCGCCGCCAATTCCCTCACGGTGAACAGCGGCGTTCTGCCGAACTCGGTCAGATTCGCCAGCACCGGAATTTCGACGGCATTAACGAAGTCCCGGTAGTGCTCCAGCTCCGTCAGCGCCTCGGCGAAAATCATGTCCGCTCCTGCCTCTCGATAGCGCCGCGCGCGCTCGATTGCGCCGGCCAGCCCCTCGCCCGCCGCCGCATCGGTCCGCGCCATGATCACGAACTCAGGGTCGCTCCTTCCGGCTCGCGCTGCTTTAATGCGGCTGACCATCTCATCCGGTCTCACCAGTGTCTTGTTCGGCAAATGGCCGCACCGCTTGGCAGCCGCCTGGTCTTCGATGTGGATTCCGGCCGCGCCCACCCTGATCATCTCGTGGACTGTATTCCTCGGATTCTCCCAACCGGTGTCGGCGTCCACCAGCAACGGCAACTGCGTGATGCCGGTGATACGGCGCACGTCTATAAGCACGTCCTCAAGCTTGGTGATGCCGATATCGGGCAGGCCGCAGGACGCATTGGCGACTCCGGCCCCGGAAAGATAAAGCGCCTTGAAGCCAGTCTTCGCCGCCAAAATGGCAGCGTAGGCGTTGATGACCCCGACGACCTGCAAGGGGCGCTCCGCTCGCAAGGCGGCCCGCAGCCTGGCGCCGGCGGACACCGTCTTGCTCGACGAACTTAACTTCGAGGGCATTGGATTAAGGCGCATTTTTCTTGGGCGGACCTTGGTAACCAACTCCGCGAAGGCCAGCAAGCAAATCTTTAATTCACTTAATTCACTAATCGAACTATGCGCTTGACTCCTGTAAGCCGCGCGGGTGGAGTCGCCTTCGGCTTGAGGACACGATTCGTTGTGTCCGCTGGGATTATTAGCATAGCCAAATTCACTAATTCATGTTAAGTTAATTCACCCATCGAGTGGGTCCCCAGGGAATCCCCTGGATTCCATTCCGCAGAACCACCGGGACGAGGTTCATAGTTTGCCCCGATTCCCTTGGTAGCGCCATAATCGGTAGCGTGTCGCCAGTTGCACGACCAATCAGCCCAAGAGCAACTTTCGTTAAATGGAAAATTGGTAAATCGCACGAGACAAAGTTAAGTCACGCATGAGCCATAAAATTGAAAAGTTGCACGAGATGAAAATCAAACACCCAACTGGTGCCGCACGCCGAGCCTCCGAATCGGGGCACACTTTGGTTGAAGTCATGGTGGCGATGGCGGTCCTGGGTTTTATGACGGTCGCCCTCTATGCGGGGTTTTCTTCCGGTTTCGCCGTCGTGCGGGTTTCGCGTGAAAACCTGCGAGCCACCCAAATCCTGGCCGAAGGGATGGAAGTGGCCCGATTGTACAATTGGGACCAAGTGGTGAACCAGCCCGGTTACATCCCGGCGACCTTCACCGCTCCTTTCTACGCCAACGGCCAGACCAACGCGGGGCCCGGTGGTTTCCTTTACACTGTAACAGTGAGCGTTACTAACGCTCCGATTTCTGAAGCGTACGCCAAAGATCTGCGAATGATCCAGATCAACCTGACTTGGAAGTCAGGCAACATCACCCGCAACCGGCAAATGAACACCTTCGTATCACAATATGGAATGCAAAATTACATTTACTAAGCCGCGGCCGAACGCGGCGTTCACGCTGCCTGAGGTCATGGTGGCTTCCGGGCTTGCTCTGCTGGCGTTGTTGACGCTCATGGTGCTGTCGTTGTACAGCAGCCGCAGTTTTGCCGCCATTGCCAATTATGTGAACATGGACCAACACAGCCAGCTCGCACTCGACAAAATGTCGCGGGAACTCCGGCAAGCCCATCGAGTGACCGATTACTCGCCCACAAGCCTGACGTTCCTGGATGCAAATAAGGACTCAGTGCAGTTCATTTACGATGCCGACGCGCGGAGTTTGGTCCGCGTCGCAGGCGGCCTGACCAACGCTTATCTGACGGATTGTGATTCTCTCCAGTTTAAGAATGGTCAAAGAACAGTCATCTCAAACACCTTTGATGCCTATCCGCCAACCTACGTTACCGACACCAGACTCATCCAGGTGAGCTGGATTTGCTCGCGCAAGATACTCGGAGCGAGATTGAACACCGAGAGCGTCCAGTCCGCCAAGATCGCCCTTCGCAATAACTGATACTTATGAGACCCAACCTTAGCCGGATCCTTATCGTTGGAACGCAGTGTCCCACCTCTGCGCCAAACTCGCTGCAACCGCTGGTTAGTCACAGTGCGTGCCAAACCAAACTCTGTACGTCTGCTCGCGCGGCAGCACGCAGCGTGGGAGCTCTGGGCCGCGCCCAGGCAGGCAGCACGCTGGTCGCCACCGTCATCATTTCGGCCCTCATCGGCACCGTTCTGTGCAGTTATCTGGCGCTGATCGCCAACCGCAACCAGGTGGCCATGCGCGCCCTGGCTTGGAACACTGCCATGCCCGTTCTGGAAGCCGGCATCGAGGAAGCCTTGACCCATTTGAACAGGGACAGCAATAGCCCCACCGCCAACTACTGGACTGCCGACCAGGTCAACGGAAAAGCCGTTTATTGGAAATACCGCGCTTTGCCCGACGGCAGTTATTTCTATGTCACCAACTTCAATGTCGCTTCGCCTTCTCCCATCATTCAATCGGCCGGCTACGTCCGCTCGCCACTGAGTGACAACCAGTATATTTCCCGCGTCGTGCAAGTCACGGCAACCAACCCCCCTAGCCTCTTCGGCAGGGCCATTGCCGCCAACGGCACCGTTAAGCTCAGCGGTGGCTCCACCGTGGACGGCTATAACTCGACCAACGGACCCTACGATTTTTCAACCAATCGCAATGCCAGTGGCGGCATCGCGACCAATTCCAAGCAGGACAACGCCATCGACGTCGGCAGCGCCCACGTGTACGGAAAGGCTGTGACTGGCGCCGGGGGCAGCGTCTCTTATGCCGGCGGCTCGGTTGGAGATTTGAACCAGACCTTTGGAATTGAAGATGGGTGGACAGGTGACGATATGAATGTTTCCTTCCAAACCAATTCACCGCCGGCCGGAACGCCATTCAAACCGCAAACAACTCAGGTCGGGATCTCCAACATCACCTACCTGACTGCCAGCAGTTCAACTTATATCTACCAAACTGACAGCTTCGTCAGCAACGACAAAACCCGGCCGATGATCGTCACTGGCAACTGCACGCTGTGGGTGACCGGCAACTTCGCAGTCTTGGGCAGCGGCTACGTTTACATTGCACCCGGGGCCAGCCTGAATCTCTACGTCGGGGGCATGGCCAGTATTTCCGGTGGCGGCGTTGTCAACGGGACAGGCTCGCCTGCCAACTTCTCCTACTTCGGACTGTCGAGCAACACCGTGTTGAATTACAACGGCAGCGCTGATTTTGTCGGCACGATCAACGCTCCTCAAGCTAATTTTACCATCGGCGGCGGCGTCTCGGTCTATGGCGCCATCATCTGCAACACCTTCAACAGCGGCGGCGGCGCCAGCGTTCACTATGACCAGGCCCTCAACGGCGGCGGCAAGTTTATGGTGAACTCCTGGAGGGAGTTATGAGCGCCGCCCCGTTTCGGCTGGCGTACTTCGGCCGGCAGCCCGAGCGAACCGACAAACAAAAGAAAAACCTGGCAATCCTGATTTGCGTGCAAAATCGCACGCCGTTCGAACTTGGACCTGACTGTCGCCGTTGAACGGTTGCCGCTACTTGGAATGTCAACCCCGCCCGGGCTCACTGAAATCACCGGTGAACCGGGGCTGGCTCAGGATCCACTCGGCAGCCGCCGCCAAATCATCCACAATCACCGCCGCGCCCAGTTTTTCTGCCAACTTGCCCTCCCATGCAGCTCCATAGCCGGTGCGGACGAGCAGGCACTGTTTGAGTCCGGCATTCCAGCCGCATTCCAGATCCGTCAGTTTATCGCCGATCATGTAGCTCTGGGCCAGGTCGAGTCCGAACTGGTCGCGGGCGTCGAAGAGAAATTGCGGTGATGGCTTGCGTCCCCGGCTGGGGGCCTCGGGAGCTTCGGGAGCCACATAGATTGCTTCAAAGCGTACGGCTGCCTGGCCAAATTCATGCACCAGGCGCTGGTTCACTCTCTCGACATCGGCCAGGGTGAAATAGCCGCGGCCCACGCCCGACTGGTTGGAAACGATGAACAATTTGAAACCGGAGTTCTGCAATCGCTTCAAGGCGGCGGTTGCGCCGGGAAAAATCACGACATCTTCCGGACAATGCAGGAATTCTTTCTCCTCAATGATAGTTCCATCGCGATCCAGGAAAACAGCTCGGTCCACGCGCAAAGACAGTTAATGTTCGAGCCGGAAGAACGTCGCTCGGCCAGTAATCGGATTGGTGTAAGGGCTGGTTGCGCCGGGCACGTTCGTGTAGAGCCCGGTAGCCGCAGGAGCGGCCTGCACGTTGGGCCAGGTCAAGACAACATTGTTGCCGGCGCGTTTGAGGTCCAAAGGAACCGGGGTCACCGTGCCGAGGGTGTAGCCAAACACGTTGACCAAATCGAAACGTATGGTGCCGGCTGTGGTATATGAACTGACGGTTGCAACATAGTTGTCGTTGGCATTACCGATGGCTGTCGCCTCAAACTCAGGCACGATACGGAAGGCGAAGTTAGGGTTGTCGTTCACGGCGGAGATGCCAGACAGATCGGCGGAATAGAACACAAAGCTGTTGTTGGTTGCATTCATGACAATGACCGATCCATCAGTGAAGTTCAGACCATCGGCGCTGTATTGCAGCCGGGCGTACTTGCTGGCGGAATCGCTATGGCGTTCTTCCCAGGTCAGAAGAATATCCTGGTAGCCCACGGTGCTAACGTCGAACTCTACGCCCCTGAGCTTGTTGCTCGTGCCCTGAGGGGCGTAAGTCGTGGTGTTCCAACCGCTATTAGCGGCGCCCGGAGGCCCAGCCGAGTCGGACATGGAGCCGCCGCTGAATGCTGCGGAAGTGCCACCCACCAGGAAGGCTGCGCCCGTGCCGCTGGACGCAGCAGGCGCAGTGGCGGCAAGGCTGTTGGTGGCGTTAAAGTCCCAGCGGGCCAAGTGTATCGATGGCGTTGGGAACAGGGTCAGAGTTGCCGCCTCGCTGGTGAGGCCCCCTGCGGCATTTGAGACAGCGACGAAGTAATTTCCCTGATTGACCGTCTGCACGTTAGTGAGGTACAGCGAGTTGCCAGTCGCCGCACCGATGTCGGCGTTATTAAGTCTCCATTGATAGCGAAGAGGTGTTGTACCCAGCGCGGCCACAGAGAAGTGAGCGTTATCACCGGCCAGGTTCGTGCGGCTGGTGGGTTGAGTAGCAATGAAGGGGTCGTTGACGGCCAGCAACGCATTCGAGCTAATGACACAGCCGTAACCATTGGTCACTGCCACCGTGTAGTTTGCCGCATCTGCCTCCAGCACGTTGGTAATTGTCAGCATCGAAGAACTGGAGCCAAGCACCTTGTTGCCGTCAGAGAGGTCGAGGTCGTTGCGCCTCCATTGAAAGGTCAGCGGTTGCGCGCCCGAGGCAGTCACACTGAACGTTGCGGTCGTGGTCGCGTTGTTAGTGCGGCTCTGCGGCTGGGTGCTAATCGAAGGCGGGTTGGTGCTGGGCACATATGGACCGTAGGTCAGGACAAAATTATCAATTCCGATCGTGTCCCGACTACCGCTCCCGCTGCTTGGCGCAAGCGCCACGATGCGGACCCAGACCGTTTGGTTGTGGTTGTCCAAAGCTGTGCCAAACGACAAGCTCCTGGGAGTGGCGCCAAAAGTTGCCGGGTCGCTGTAGGCGCCGACGGCGGTGAAGTTGGTCGGGCTGTCGCCGAGTCCATAATCCACCGTCCAGGTGGTGGAGCGCGTTTGGACGCTTAGCATGTCGAAATCCAGGTTGAGTTGGAAATTGGCGAGCTCTAGGGTATGTTGAATCTGGAGAACAAATGCGGCCCCAGGATCGCCGAATGAACTGGTTCGTCGGATCCCCAGGCATCTGTTGGTGGCAGCGGATTGAGTGGCGACGGTCTCCGCTCCTGTGAAGGCTGTGCCAACGTTGCTGGTGGTGGAGGCATAGTTGGCAAACTCGCCCGCTGTGGTGCCCCAACTGGTGGAAGCAGAGTTAAACGCAGTGGGGGTTCCCAAACTGGCCACGGTGGCGTTGGTCCTGACCGACCATCCGACCGGCAGGCCCGAGCCAAGGCCGTCGAAGTCCTGAATATAGCTGATACCCGACAGTGTAATTTGGGCCATCGCTGGTCGGACGATCAAAGCCACCGCCACAGCCGACATTGCGGAATAGAGACGCTCGCCTGTGTTCATCATGGAGGGGAGCTTTTCCAGTCCCGTTCTTGTTAGCTCAACTGGTCCGAAACGGCAAGGACAATAGGCCAAGACCTAATTGCCACAGGCGCAACGAGTTACAACCTAAACCGCCGTCCCGGGGCCCATCTCGAAAACCGTCCTGCCCATGTCGCGGCCTGTGTCGGCGCGCCTCCCTGGGGGCTGACGCCTCTGTAACCAATTTGCTCGACTCCCGTCTTTTCCTGGTGTAACAAGCAATCAACTCGCCCAACCCGGTGTTGATGCGGCGGGTCAAAACCAAAACAAAACGGAGAACGAATGAAAAGAATCAATGCTAGTTTAGTTGCAGTCATGGTGGTCGGCGGCCTGGTGGCCTGCAGCAGCCTGGCCACAGCGCAGGAAGCCAAGCCAGGTGGCAAACGCGGCCCGGGCCCCTCGGTCGAGCAGCGTATGGACCGGTTGACCGAACAACTTAAGCTGACCGACGAACAGAAGCCAAAAGTCAAAGCGGTCCTTGAAGAGGAAACCAAGAAAATGCAGGACCTTCGAGGCGACACCAGCGTGTCTCGAGAAGACCGGATGGAAAAAATGCAATCCATCCAGAAGGAAACTGGGGCAAAACTCAAGGGCATTCTCACCCCGGAACAGTATGAGAAGTATGAGAAGCTGCCTGTCGGGCGCCGGCGCGGCCCTCCGTCGGAGAAAAAGAGCGAGGACACCAAGAAAGAGTGATGCTATCGGCCAGATCGCAGACGACAGGGACGGCGCTGAGCCGTCCCTGATTTTTGGCTCAACGCTTCAACTTGCTCAGCCAACTACCACCGCAGACTCGCCGGGAAATATTCCCGGATCAACTCATCATAGAAAGGGCGTAATTCTGTCAGATTCGGGCGCGCGTGGCTCTTGGTGTAAAGGTCATAAGGATTGAAGGCCCGCACCCATTTGAACATCTGCCGGTCCTGCTCATTCATCAAAAAGGTGTATTCTCCATCACGATGCGCTGGGTAAAACGAGTGATATCGAATCATGTGTAGCGCCTCAGGCGGCAAAAAATCCTTCACCACATGAAAAAGATACTCGTCATGGCCCCACGACATCCGGACGTTGTCCAGGCCGCAGTGCTCCCCGTAAACACCCAACCGCGTCTGATAGGCGGCTTGCCGGCTGTCCGGGTTGTCCTGAAAAAACTGGTGAAAGACAATGCGCTCCGACCAGGCGCAGCCCACCGGGAAGGTGTCGCCCACCACGGCCCACTGCGGTTCGCCATACAGACAAAGAATCTTCCCAAGGTCATGAATCAGCCCTGCCAGGATGAACCAACGCGGCTGGCCGTCCCGGCGGATTTGCTCTGCCGTCTGCAGCAAGTGGTCCAGTTGTGAAAGGTCCGTATCCGGGTCGCTGTCGTCCACCAGAGTATTGAGGTACTCCAGCGCCTCCCACACGCCCATCTGCCGCCGGTTGAGCGAAAGGAACTCTTTCCTCTTGCCCTGTCCGAACTCGTAGGTTTGGTAGCGGTGATTTAGCCGATAAAACTCGCGTACCGACGGCCGGGCAGCCGTCTCATAATTCCGAAACGCTTCTTTTTTCTTTTCGGGATTGGCCGCCTCAAAAGTTTTGGCCGAGGATCGAGTTTCAGGTTCAGGGTAGCGTTCCTTGAGGAACTCTTCCCATTCTTCAAGGCCAGTCAATGGATTGTTGCAATCGTTCATAAGCTTCCAATGAACAACTATCTACCCTTCAACCACGCCTTTGGCAAATGCTGAAATGCTGAAATGCTGAAATGCTGAAAAGCTAAGTAGGCCGGAAGGTTTTAGCATTTTGGCATTTCAGCGTTTCAGCGTTTCAGCGTTTCAGCATTTGAGAGGAACGGGTTTCGCGTCTTCCGGCTTTACCACCGCAATCACTAAGCCGTCAGGTTTGAGATATTTTTGCGCCACGGTTTTGATTTGATCGAGTGTGACGGCTTCGAAGAGCGCGTCCTCGGCATCGGTGTGGGCATAACCCAGGCCGTAAAGTTCATCGAGGGCGGTGGCCATGGCGAAACTGCCGAGGTCCTGGCGGGCGATTTTCTTCTGGCCAATGACTTTGGCCTTGGCGCGGTTGAGTTCCTCCGGGGTCAGACCGTCGGTGCGCAACAGATCGGCTTCGTTGAGCAGCTCTTGTTCGACCAAATCCGCCTTCTCCGGCGTGGTCCCGGCATAAAAGGCGAAATATCCTGGAGCCAAGCCAACGAAATTCTGCGCGCCAACGTAATAGGCCAAACCCAACTTCTCGCGGATGCGCAGGAACAGGCGCGAGCCGAGATCACTGCAGGCTTCTTGCAAGAGTTCCAAGGGATAACGGTCGGCATCGTGCAAGGTGGCGCCTTGGAAGCCGACGAGCAAGACGGCCTGTTTCTTGTCGCGGGTTTCATTGACGCGCTTAATTGAGTCTAAGGGCGGAAGATGGGATATGGAAGATGGAAGATGGGCATGGGGTGCGGGGCTCCAAGGGCTGAAAGCGCTGTCTGCCGCAGCCCGTGCAGCGTCCGTCTTGACGTCGCCGTAAATGGCCAATACACAGTTGTTAGGCCGGGCCAATTTTTCGTGAAACCCCTTCAAATCGGCGGCTTGGATTCTCTGTACGCTGGCCTCGGTGCCGAGCGCGTCCAGGCCGTAGCCGGCGTTGCCGAAAAGCGCCCGGCGCATGGCCCGGGAGGCGCTCTGGAGCAGTTCGTCCTTTTGCGCGCGGATAGCGGCCAACTGGACCTGGCG
>WNGP01006660.1_pt1 | contig 10254 bp, 10 predicted proteins | sample 5407671 | NCBI WGS metagenome assembly WNGP01 (sample SAMN13153381, study PRJNA577476) | soil metagenome | isolation source: 40 cm soil or saprolite under Garry oak tree replicate 2 | place: USA:California | collected 2016-06-15
CGTGGCTCAATTGACTGAGAGAGAGGAGAGGTAAGACAATGCAGGAACCAGGGGCGGCGTCTACATCGGGGCCAGAGGGAGCCATCGCGCTGGTATCCCCGGCATGGCTCCGGCATGGGCCCAAGGGCATGTTCGGAGGTGCGGAGCCGGGACTCCTGATCGCCCGAGAAGGAGGAAGAATCAGCTTCGTGACTCGGAAAGAGAAGGTATTCGAAGCTGAAAGGCACGAAATCGGTGTCAACTGGCCATGGTGGGAGTTTGGGGCAGGTGCGCACCTCAAGGTGGCGGGCAAGACTTACAGGCTTTCACTGGCCCGGCCGCCTCATGCGCCAGACATCAATTTGGGCGAGAGAGGAGGGCTGGTCTCGACGCTCGCTGGTCTCGACCCCACCGGGATCAGTTCTATCGGCAGGGCTTTCGCCAGCGGCAAAGCGTGGAAGAGCTACCTAAATACTTAGAGGACGGCATGATCGGCTCAGGAGACTCCCAGAGTTGAGGAGGTTGAGACGTAGCCATTATCAGCCTCTGTGGTCGGATAACGGGCAGTGGTGAGGGGAACGGGACTCAATGGCGTCCGCCAGACCTTCGATGGGCATCTGTCAGTTCCGAGAAGCTCAGGAGCAGAAACGAAACATTCGATGAAAGACTATGCCGTGAGGGGTGCGATCAACCAGATCCCTTCAAGGTTTCGCTGCTGTCTGGCACAGGTAGAAGAGCAACGACTCACAACGTATCTGTCATCCCGCAACGACTCACAACGTATCTGTCATCCCGGGCTTACCGGCAAGATATGCAGATGCTTCGTATAACAGAAACATCTGATACGAGGGGCCGCGTCATATTCAAGAGAAGAGTGGCGCGGTCGATAATTTTTAGGGGGATCATTCGATGGAGAATGAAGTAACAATTCGCATCGGCGGTGAGTCGGGCGAGGGCACCATCTCTGGTGGTGATATTCTTGCCCTGGCTGCTGCCCGTTGGGGGTATTATGTGTATACCTTCCGCACCTTCCCTGCCGAAATCCTCGGCGGCCCTTGTTTGTTTCAAGTACGCATTAGTGACCATCCGGTGAAATCGATGGGCGACTATGCTGATGTACTCATCTGCTTGAATCAAGAGGCGTATGACCGTAACCTCAGTGACCTGCGTCATGGCGGCGTTCTGATCTATGATCCTTCCGATTTTACACCAGACACCGGTGACTCTATTACCTATGCCATCCCATTTAATGCATTAGCTCGCAAAGAAGTGCAGCTCTACCAGACCAAGAATATGGTCATGCTGGGCGCGATTTCTGGCTTATTTGGCCCGCCGTTGGAGGCTATCATCCAGGTGGTTGAGTCAAAGCTCTCCCGGTCGCGTAAATCTAATCCGATCCTCATGGAAAAGAACATGCTGGCGTTGGAGATTGCGCAAAAGTACGTCACCGAGCAATTATCCAAACAGGATCCTTACCAGTTGGGGGCGGTAGAGAAAGCCGATCGTGTTGTGCTCAACGGCAACCAGGCGGTTGTCGCCGGAGCATTGGCCGCGCATTGCGGCTTCTTTGCAGGCTATCCGATTACACCCGCGAGCGATATCATGGAGGCATTGGCTAAAGAGCTGCCCCAGGTCGGTGGCACTTTCCTGCAAGCGGAAGACGAGATAGCCGCGCTGGCAGCGGTAGTCGGAGCTTCCTTCGGTGGTCTGCGGGCGATGACAGCCACCTCCGGCCCAGGTTTCTCGTTGATGACCGAGTTGATCGGATACGCATCGATGGCGGAGATCCCCGTCGTGATTGTAGACGCGCAGCGTGCTGGCCCCAGCACCGGTATGCCGACCAAGATGGAACAGTCCGACCTGAGTTTCGCCCTCAACGCCAGCCATGGTGATACCCCTCGCATCGTTGTGGCCCCTGCTGACGTTGGCGACTGCTACAGTTTAATGATCCTGGCCTTTCATATGGCTGATCGCTACCAGATGCCTGTCATTTTCCTCAGCGACCAGTCCTTAACAGCCCGCGTCGAGAGTGTTGATCGTCATGCCTTCAAGCCGATGGAAATCCAGGAGCGCATCCAGTTTAGCGCACATGGAGCCAATGGAGTTGCTACAAATGGCCACACTGCAAATGGGCATGGTGAAGCCGTTGCCGTTGGCGCAGGGGCAGCCGAGGAAAGTTTCGCGCGCTATGCCTACACTGCAAGCGGTATCTCTCCTGTCACCGTACCTGGACCAGGCGCATCCACCTACGTCGCTACCGGCCTGGAACACGACGAGCACGGTCACCCGAACTACGAGCCAGAAGACCATACGGCGATGATGGAAAAAAGATTCCGCAAGCTGGCTACCGCCGCTGAGGAACTCCCCAAGCCTCAACGCTACGGTGATGCTGATGCCACTATCGGTCTCATCGGCTGGGGTTCAACTGAGGGCACGATCCAGGAAGCCGTTGACCGCGCAAGGGCCAAGGGATACAAGGTTGCAGCGCTGCATCCAAAGATACTCTCGCCCCTGCCCGATCGTGCTCTTCGAGATTTCATTCGCTCGGTCAAGACGGTTATCGTACCTGAGTGTAACTACTCTGGTCAACTGGCCAACCTGCTGGGTGCAAAATATGGTTTACAGGCGATTCGCGTGAACAAATTCGGGGGCATTCCGTTTACTGCTGGTGAAATTCTACGGGCAATCGAGGAGGTTAGCTAACCGTGGTTCAATCAACTGTCACTCTTACTCCTAAAGACTATAAAAGCGAAGTAAAACCGACCTGGTGTCCTGGGTGCGGCGACTTCGGGGTACTCAATGCCATTTACAACAGCCTGGCTACTCTAAAATTACCCCCCGATCAGACGGTCGTTGTGTCTGGGATTGGTTGCTCAAGTCGCCTCCCGCACTTCGTAGAGACGTTCGGTATTCACAGCCTGCATGGGCGAGCACTACCTATAGCCCAGGGGATGAAGATGGCTCGTCCTGATTTGACCATTGTGGCGGTCGGGGGTGATGGCGATCTTTTCAGTATTGGTGCAGGCCATCTCGTCCATGCTGCTTTGCGCAACATCGATATCACCGTAGTGGTGATGGATAACGAGACCTACGGCTTGACAAAGGGTCAGACCTCACCAACATCCCCAACGGGCCATACCACCAAGTCAACACCCTATGGTCTGCTGGCCTCACAATTCAACCCCATCGCAACGGCATTGTCACTGAATGTCAGTTTTGTGGCCCGGGGTTTTTCCTCCAAGCCAAAGGATTTGGCGGCATTGATCGAGCAGGGTGTGAAGCATCACGGTTTCTCGTTTATCCATGTGCTCAGTCCATGCCCGACATTCTACAATACGATGGATGTCTGGAAGACCGCCGTTACGCCGATTCCCGCCGACCACAACATGCATGATCGCTCCCAGGCAATGGTGCTAGCCATGGAAACAGAAAAGCCATATGTTGGTCTTTTCTACCAGGAGGAGCGACCAACGATGGACCAGGCGGCACGTCAGCTAGTACAACAGTCAAAAGAGTTCGATATTAACACATATATGGCGCGTTATGCATAATACGGGGTGAGCAGCACCCCAAGATGCGTCATATACAAAGGGGGCGCAAGGCTTGATAAACCTTGCGCCCCCTCTCAATTTTTAGTCACGCTTAGTAGGTTTATAGGGATGCGTCGTTCAATGTCGCAATATTTGTAGGATTGGTAACAGCGCGAGTAAAATCCTCACCACATGAACGGCAGAAAAGGCCACTTTCATTGTGAGCAATGCCACCGATAGCTGTTAATTGGACTTCCGCAGGCTTCCCACACCATTCACAAAGGCTGCCACGAGGGACAGAATCAATGGAAACAGGGCGTCTAAATTCATTTTCAAACATATAGGTATCCTCCTCAGTTCGTACTGCTCAAGTACAACTGTTCCTTCACAAACGTAAGGGGGAAACCCGTATCTGGTGGTCAACAGCAGTGGAGAATCCACGGCGATACGGCAAATACAAAAACGCGCATCATCGCCCGGGAGCTGCATCGCTCCTTTGTTCGACAAAACGGAGAAGCGGTGTATTTTGTCGATATAGATGTAATATAGCACATTTTTACGAAAAGCGCTAGTCACCAGGTGGCTCGCCTGCGGAAGCCTGGTCATCCAGGGCGGGGAAGCGCGAGCTGAGACGATCACCAATAATCCACCCGATAGCGCCGAGGCCCACGGTCAGGCCAAGCCAGATGAGCAAATCCGTATTTAGGGCAACATTCAATCTAGCTAAGATGGCAGCAAGGATGATGCCCAGGGTCAAGCCTACAGTTATACCAATGAGACAACCTGGATGTGCCAGGTTCCGTCCCCGTAACTTCTTCATCATGATTAAGTTCTACCTCTATCTACATCCTACTCTCTAGTAAGGATAATAGCGCGCGGCAACCGAGGCGTCAAGCGGTAAGTTCGTTGCAGTAATATACTAAAGTCTTGTAAAGAGCGTTTTAGAGTTCTGGACAACGATCTGAAAAGTAGCTATACTGAAAATACATTAGACCGCCAGGCAGTGTAGAAAAGAGAATGCAATGGCGCATACTAGTAGTATGTTCATTGTGATGCGTGGATATCCGGGTACCGGTAAAAGTACGATTGCGCGATTGCTCGCCGCGGCATTACAAACGCCCCTTATCGATAGAGATATCATTCGCCGGACGGCGGTTGATTTACTGGGAAATGTGCCCCATGTTGGGCGACTTTCTTATGAGTTGATGTTCGCCCTGACACGCGAGCAACTCAGCCTGGGCCTGGGTGCCGTTGTTGATACACCCCTCACTTATCGCACAACCTACGAACAATGCAAAGCGTTGGCACAAGAATTCCATCTACCCATGCTGGTAGTGCATTGCCAATGCCCGCCCGAGGTGCAGAAACGCCGCCTGGAGGATCGCAAGGGCAAAGTGTCCGAATTCCAGATTACTTCCTGGGAGGAATGGCAGCAGTGGAAACCCCGCTTTGAGGAATATGAGGATGGCGGATGTGTCATTGACACGTCCAATCCCATGGATGAATCACTCGCCAAAGTGATGCGCTCGATCCATGAACTACATAACCAGCACAAATACTACGCCGAACAAGAAATTTCAGACCAACCTCGCATCTAAAGCCAAATTACTTCATCTTCATCTGCACCCAGGAGAATTGAGGCCAGCGTTTCTGTCTCATCAGAGGTCACAGGATGCAGAAGTAGCGACATCTTGGCACTTCTTCAGTAATTCAGTTTAGATTCAGGAAGTCGTTAACCTCATTTCAGTTCAATTTACTATAACTTATTAAGCATAGCAACAACATATTTTGAGTATGATATGATAAGTGCATGCATAGCGCGACATCTTCGCACACTTACCTGGCGCAGCAGTCCTTCACAGGCATTGCGCTGAGCGTTGACGGGCGAACGTTATATGCAGTTGACCCCACACACGGCATTACAGTACTCGATGCCAGGACGGGTCAGGCGCAACAGATAATCCAGGGACCCACACATGCTCCCTGGGGCATAGAGTGGATCACCAATTGATAAAAAATTGCAAGGGGAGAGGCGAATTGGTGCTTCTCTCCTTCCGATTCTTTAGACTAGCAGCCCACTCGTCAGGAGGAACTTGCGAAGTACAAGCACGATGAATGCACACATCTTGATTGTCGATGATGATAGTCGCGTGACGAGCGCCCTGCGCCGTACTCTGGCTTACGAGGGCTACCAGGTCTCTGTGGCTGCGAATGGCGAAGGCGCATTGTCTATGATCCGCACAAAGCCACCTGACCTGGTGATTCTCGACCTTATGCTCCCTGGCATTAATGGGCTTGAGGTATGCCGCCGCCTACGTCGTGCTGGAGACGGCACAGCAGTATTGATGCTTACGGCCCGCGATGCAGTGGCGGATCGCGTGGAAGGATTGGAAATCGGGGCCGATGACTACCTGGTGAAGCCGTTTGCCCTCGAGGAACTGCTAGCGCGGGTCAAGGCGCTCCTGAGGAGACGCAATTCGTCTGATATTACGCGCGAGGTGCTGGTCTTTGAGGACCTGGAATTGGATACTGCCACGCGCCAGGCTAGACGAGGCAATCGCTTAATTGAACTGAGTACAACCGAATACGAACTGCTGGCGATGTTTTTGCGCAACTCACGCATCGTCTTAACTCGTTCGGTGCTGATGGACCGCATCTGGGGCAGTGATTTTGAGGGTGGTCCCAATGTCTTAGAGGTATATATCGGCCACCTGCGCAACAAGCTGGAGCAAGGCGGTGAGAAACGGCTCATTCAGACGGTGCGCGGCGCTGGCTACGTCCTCCGTACTCTCGAATAAGGAGGAGATAACGGCATGTACTTTCCACTGCAACTTCGCCTCACACTTTTCTACGCCGTCCTGCTTGGGCTTGCGCTCTGGTTCTTTGGCAATACGGTCTATACGCAGGCAGAGCAACGCGCTTATACAGACCTTGATACTACCTTGAGTAGTCGGGCAGCAAGCGTAAGCCTTGGTAAAGGCCTTCTGACTGGTCAATACAAAGCAGCTCTTCCCAACCTTTTGCAGAGTGTTGATGAATTGGGAAGTGGCGGGGTTGCCATTGAAGTGCTGGATAACAATCTGAACTTACTCGCAACAACGGCAAGTAACGCGAATGATCCTTTACAAATATCTGTAGGAGGACTTGGCAATAGTCCTGTTCCCTGGGATGTACAAGCTGCTCAATGGGTGTTGCGGCATCCTTTCTCTCAGAATGGAGAAGCAAGCAGCGTATACAGCACTATTACCTATCAGGGGCAGCATATAAGGGTGTATACTCTGTTTAATCGTGATTTCGACGCAGGGCATGTCATTCAAACGGCACGTTCTGAGCAAGATATCGAGCAATCTCTGAGGGACCTGCGGTCCCTGCTCTGGAGTGGCGGCGCCCTCGTGATGGTATTCGCGCTGCTTGGTGGATGGTTCATTACCTGGAGCGTATTGAGGATGGTCAGGCGTATGACGAAGACAGCACACAGCATCAGCGCCTCCCGTGATTTCAGCCAGCGTGTACCGACCGGATCAGTTTTGGGAAAGGACGAGCTTTCCACGCTCGCAGCTACCTTCAACGAAATGCTGGCAAACCTGGAAGAAGCATATTGGCGCCAGCAGCGCTTTGTCGCTGATGCCTCCCATGAACTGCGTGCGCCCATCACTTCTATTCGCTGCAATCTCGATCTGCTTGCAACGGCCCCTGATCTCCCTGCAGAAGAGGCGAGGTCAGCATTGGCAGATGCGCAAGCAGAAGCAGCCCGCATGGGTCGCCTGGTAAATGATCTTTTGACACTCGCCCGTTCCGATGATGCTGCACAGGAGGCCAGAGCAAATGGATATAAGAAGGATACCGGGCAAGTGCAAAAAGTTGACCTGGACAGCCTGTTGCTCGAAGTGTTCCGGCAATACAAGCCTGCCGGTGAAGATGTGAACGATGATAATAAGCAGCAAGGGCCACGGCTGCTACTGCAAAATATTACTCCAGTGCAAGTGTATGGTGATGCCGACCAGCTTAAGCAAGTGTTGGTGGCCCTGCTGGATAATGCACTCAAATATACGCCTTACGAGGGATCTGTCTCGCTTTCGCTCACAACTGACGAGCGCTATGCTGTGGTAAAAGTGAGCGATACGGGCATTGGTATACTGCCTGAAGACCTCCCTCACATTTTTGAGCGCTTCTACCGGGCAGACCGCGCCCGTTCCCGTGAACGTGGTGGCAGCGGGCTTGGTTTGACGATTGTGCAGAGTATTGTGCAGGAGCACCAGGGCAGCGTCGAGGTGGACAGTACACCTGGGAAAGGGAGTACTTTTACCTTAAAGCTGCCTGTTGCGAGTGAGATTGACTGAAAAGTAGATTAGTGGATACGCTTCTCACGTCCAGCCCACGCTTTCTCGCGCAGCACGTACTTCTGTATTTTCCCGGTGGAGGTTTTGGGTAGATCGCCGAACTCCACAGCAGCAGGACACTTGAAGTGCGCAAGGCGCTCGCGGCAGAAGGCGATGATCTCCTGTTCGGTCGCGCTCTGGCCTGATTTCAAGGTCACAAACGCCTTGGGACGCTCTCCCCACTGTTCATCGGGAATCGCCACGACGGCACACTCCAGGACTGCGGGATGCTTGGCGACCGTCTGCTCCACCTCGATGGTGGAGATATTCTCGCCGCCCGAAATGATGATGTCCTTTTTGCGGTCACGTAATTCAATGTAGCCGTCGGGATGCCATACGCCGATGTCACCAGAGTGGAACCATCCACCTGCGAATGCCCTGGCGGTTGCATCCGGGTCATTAAAGTAGCCTTTCATCACGCCGTTGCCTTGCATCACCACCTCACCCATTGTTTGCCCGTCGCGAGGTACATCACGCATCGTCTCATCAACAACCCGCACAAGACCGGCGGTCACATTGCTCTGACCCTGCCGGGCGAGCAAACGTGCCTGTTCATCTAAAGGAAGTTGGTCCCACTCGCGATGCCACTCACAAATGGTATAAGGACCGTAGGTCTCGGTTAGTCCATAGACATGGATGGGGCGCAGGTTGAGCTCTTTCATCCGTCCGAGCAGTGTGGGCGAAGGAGGCGCTCCGGCAACGGTCACGGTGATCTGCCGCTCGAGCGGGTGTGCCTTGGGATGGTTCACCAGGAAAATCTGTACGGTGGGTGCGCCGTTATAGTGTGTAACTCCTTCCTGCTCAAAGAGCTCCCACACCAATCCGGGATCAAGCTTGCGCAGGCAGACATGCGTACCTCCCACGGCGGTCACGGCCCAGGGAAAGCACCAGCCATTGCAATGGAACATGGGCAGCGTCCACAGATAGACACTCTCGCTGTTCATGCCGGTCGAGATGACTTCGGCGAGCGCGTTGAGGTAGGCGCCACGAGCCGTGTACATGACGCCTTTAGGATTGCCGGTGGTGCCCGAGGTGTAGTCGATCGTAATCGTCTCGTTCTCATCTTCGAGCCAGCTCACTACCGGCTCTGGAGATCCCTGAGCAAGGAACCCTTCGTAGGGATCATCGGGCGTGCCACTATCGCTGATACGCACCACTTTGATCTCTTCCAGGTTGAGTGGCTCGACCAAAGGCTCTAATTCGGCATCGACGAAGAGGAACTTCACGCCGGAGTGCTTGAGGATGTAGTCAATTTCTTGCGAATTCAAGCGCGTATTCACGGCAACCAGGATACCTCCAGCCGCAGGTATAGCAAAGTGAGCCTCAAGTAAATGAGGTGTGTTGAAGCACAAGAAGCCAACTCGATCCTGCTTCTGCATGCCGATATCCCGCAATTGGGAAGCCAGGCGGTTCACGCGCTCTGCGAACTCGCGGTAGGTATACTTGCGGTCACCATGGACTACGGCAGTTTTGTCTGGAAACACGGATGCACTACGCTCAAGAAAACTTACGGGGGTCAGCTCAGTTCGATAGACCATCATTTCCATTGTAGACTCCTTTCCCGACTTAAAAAGGGGATTGACTTTTTGTCATAGGTAACCTGATAGGAAGCGCGATGAGCAATGTCCAAAGTGCAATGACGAGGTAAGACCGGCGTGTTACTATGCGGGCGGAAATTTTAACAACTAAGCTTTCTCTCCGGCAAGTGAAATACTTTTCTGAAAATGGACATATTTTTACTCGTAGCCTCGAGTATACCAGAATATAGAGGCTTATGCACTACTTTTTGGTGGCTTGCTATTACAAAAAACGTTGCGAGAGACGGATTAGTTAAATGTAGAGGCAATTGTGCTATTGTGCGCTTCTACCCCCATCAACAGGAATGACCTGGCCGTGATATAACTGGCACCTTCTGATACCAAGTTGCGCCCAGAAATAGAAAAATGGTAGACTGACAGCATTGAACGAAGAGAAGATTTATGCTGGTTTTGGCCCAAGACCTGGGAACGACTCACTTATAATCACAGAGGAGGAAGAAAACCATGCGTCGGAACATTGGAAAGATGCTCATCTCCCTTGCAGCCATCCTGACAGCTGTAGCGCCTTTTCTAGCTGACTGGAACGACTCGCACCTCTTCAGTCCTCAGTGGTCTCCCCATGCCCGCTTTCACGGTGTTGTCTCTTTGGGGATGACAACGATGCTCTCATCGGTCGCACTCTGGTTGCTCTGGCGACGCTCGCCAGATCAGGACACAGCAGTGACTGTTGCTGCAGCGATTCCCGTGGCATATTGGGGACCTTTCTTTCTTGCGCCATTCGTCCCAGGCACTGCCGTCGAGGACCCAGGGCATCGGCTTGTGCGGATC
>WNGP01007821.1_pt1 | contig 10250 bp, 10 predicted proteins | sample 5407671 | NCBI WGS metagenome assembly WNGP01 (sample SAMN13153381, study PRJNA577476) | soil metagenome | isolation source: 40 cm soil or saprolite under Garry oak tree replicate 2 | place: USA:California | collected 2016-06-15
ACAGTCCCATGCGGGACGCCAGGATGAGAGAGACCGGCGCCCACTTACGCAATGTCACCCTGTCCCGCTTAATCAAGCTCTCGCCGGGTGGTCGCGATCCTTGCTTCCATCGGCAAGCCCAGTACGGTTGGCCCCCACGCGAAGACGAATGGCTTTGGGCTTTTGGGTTGGCAGGGCCGCAACGTGTTCTGCCCAGCGTTCAAGCGCCTCGCGCATCTCGGCCGCATACCGAGCGCGGTTATACACGCCGGCAACGCCAGCCCGATGGGCCGCTGACGTGGTTTAGGATCGCCTCCACGATATGAGGCAACACGCCAAGCCGATCGGCCATCACCGTGGACGCCGATCTCCGAAGATCGTGAACTGTCCAATGGGGCAGGGGTTCGCCTAGGGCCTCCGCGATGCGCGCATCAAGCGCTGTCTTCGACTTTGACCAGCCGGAAAACCCACGATGCCGGTCACCGCTGCGTCGGGGTCCATCACCAAAGAGGAAGCCTCGGCCATTTCGGGGGGGCGGGAGTAAAGCCAAGGCGGCGGGCACCAATGGCAGCAAGTGCTCGCGATGGTTCTTGGTCCGGGCGCCTGGGAGCGTCCAGAGCCCCGAAATAGTATTAAGTTCAGCCCATTGCATACTGCCCACTTCATCACGGCGTTGGGCCGTGAGTAGCAGCAAACGCACAATGCGTCCGTAATCGTCATCACCACAGGCCCGCCAGATCGCTGATAACTCTGTGTCGGTCAGGACCCGCTCGCGGCTTCGCGGCTGGGCGGGTCGATTAGTGCCGAGAACCGGATTAGCGGAAATGTCGAGGCCCTCACGGATAGCCCAGCTGAACATTGAGCACAGGGCTGTACGGGCGCGGGCTGCTGAGACCGTTCCATGAGCTGATGCGATGTCAGCAATACGAGCCGAGATATGACGGCGGGTGATCTGGAAAACCGAAACCGGATGCATGGGTTTCCAGCTGACCATGAAAACCCAAAGGCGGACCCGCATTGGGAGTGGGCGAAAGAGCCCGAAGTGCGCAAGAGCGTAAGGCCGCATGTTGCCGAGATTGCGCGTGTGGCCACGTTCTTGGCCAGCGCGGGGCTTTCATTGAGCCTTGAGGCCTACGCACTATTTGTCGACGCGGTAGGTGACAATCTATACGCCGCTATCTCGCTTCTGGAACGGCGTGCCGGAGGTGACTATACACCCGACACCACGCCCGAGACCTTCCCGGCTTTTATTGACAGTGCTGCTCGTCGCGCCTCGGGTCTCGACTGCTGGCAATTGTTCGAAGCGTTCGTAAAGGCCGCAGGCCCTGCAGAAAGCACAGTGCAGCGTTGGCGCGCTGTCTTTCTCAATCTGCGGGATGCATTTTCCGATACAGGAGCAGCCGCGATTACGGACGCCGCCGCACGCGCATGGGTCGCAAAGCTGGTGTCGCAGAAGAGGTCACCGAAAACCGTTCGTGAAGTTTGGGTGCCCGCCGCTCGTCGTGTATTCGGATGGGCAGAACAGCAGAAGCATGTGAGCAAGAACCCGTTCGCGGGCATCAAGGTGGATGTTCCAAGGAAGGCGCGTAATCGAGAAACGAAGGCCTTTATGCCCCAAGAGGTCCGCACGATCCTAAGGGCCACCTTGGATCACAAGGAACCTCGAAACCCGTACCAGCGCGCACAAAGATGACGAGGTCGGCCGAGATACGGCAACGTTCTAAAACAAACCGAGACGTAGCGTTTGCTGCAAGCGCCCGACGAATACCACGAGAACTCCAAGGCTGACCCTGAGTGGGAATGGGCCAAGCACCCGGACGTTAGGGCGCGTCTGCGTCCGCGCATTGCGGAGCTAGCCCGGATTCTTTCCTCGCCGAATCGGGGCTGGTCCTAAACAACGAAGCCCACGCGCTATTTGTGGGTGCCGTGCCTGATAACCTTTATCAGGCGCTCACGCTGCTCCAGCGACGTGCGGAAGGCGACTACACGCCCGACACGACGGCAGAGAGTTTCCCAGCCTTCATCGGGACCCGCGTGGGGAACGCAAATGGGCTCGATTGTTGGCAACTGTTTGAAAGCTTCGTCAACGCGATAAGGCCCGCAGAATTGCGGAGGCCTTAAAGGCCGGCCACCGGGGGGCCGCTGGTGAGGTTTTGGGCTGGCAAGCAGGGTTCAGTATAGCGGGCCTTACTATCGCCTCAATGCCTGTCCTCGTAATGACCGTCAGAGGGGACGGGGGTGGCATGGTCGAGTCTGGTAATATCGCAAGGATTTTACGCTCACCTTCTTTCAAGTTCGTTCTGATCGGCATTTTGGTGTTCGCCATCTCCGTGCTTCTCGCCCTGGTATGGGTCCTGTTGTCGGAGCGGCAAAGCCGGGCGTCGGCCGTACAGGACGAAATTGCAAAAGATTGGGGCCGCGGACAGCGCATCCTCGGTCCTTATCTAATCGTACCTTACACCGCGAAGGCGAGGATCATCGACGCTGGAAAGCAGATTGAGGTCGAAAAAGAACGTCTTGCAATATTTCTGCCGGATACACTCAACGTGTCAGCCGACGCAAACACCGAGATCCGCAAACGGTCGATTTATGATGTCACTGTTTACCGATCGAACATTTTGATGGAGGGCCATTTTCCCGTTGTAAACATCGGACTTGTGGATTCGAACGCGGTTGCAGCGCGATGGCAGGACGCAATTCTTGCACTTGGCATTAGTGATGTTTCCGGCTTGAAAAATAATGTGGAGCTCGAAACGGATGGCGGCAAGACGATCGCTTTTGAGCCAAGTATTGGAATCGAAGCAACGCATCATTATCCCGGCATCCACGCCCGGTTAATGCCCGGTGGCGAGCAAGCGGGAAATCAGGACCCGCTCAGGACTAGGGCGCGCACTAGCTACAAAATCAATCTTGTCCTAAATGGGTCATCCAATCTAAGATTTGCACCTACCGGACGCGATACAGCTGTGTCCATTAATTCCGATTGGCCGCATCCAAGTTTTACCGGGTTTTTGCCCATTTCACGGTCCATTGCAAACAGTGGTTTCACTGCGGCGTGGCGCGTTCCTCATCTCGCGCGCAGCGTTCCGCAATCCTGGTCTGAGAGCAGCAACAATATGACGCTCGACCGCTTCACTGCCGATATTGGCGTAAACCTGTTTGTGCCGGTCGATTTTTATAGCCTCGTCGAGCGGGCTCTGAAATATGGCTTCATGTTCATCGCCGCTGTCTTTGGTGGTGTATTCGTTATGGAGTTGTTGTCCAAACGGCGCGTGCATCCGATCCAATATATTTTTGTCGGTCTCGGCATGATCATCTTCAATGTGCTGCTTCTTTCTCTTTCAGAGCATATTGGCTTCGCGCTAGCCTACTTTTCTGCATCTGCCGCCACCAGCGTTATGATTTCAATCTATGTTGGCAAAGCTTTTCATAGCCCCTACCGTGGCTTCATTATGCTCGGCATTTTTGCTATCCTTTACGGATTGCTCTATTTTATTTTGCAACTGGAAGACTATGCGCTTTTGGCGGGTGCCCTTGCCGCGTTTGTCCTGCTGACGGCGACGATGTTTGCTACTTTGCGGGTGAATTGGTCCGGGGATGAGCCTCAGCTGTCCTCTTCCTGAGGTCGGTCCATTTGGTGAGGACTGAGACGATTGGAGTGCGCGGGTTGACGAGACCAGCGAACCCGCACGCCGATCCTCGTGCTAATCCCAGACTTCATGGTTAGGTCGAATAGTGCCGTCGATTGGCCGCGCAGTCCAACCGTTCCATCGTGCGTCCCATTCGAGAGTTGCCTCCATCTCAATCTCACCGATCATGTAGATGGTCACCTTCATGCCCTCGTGTGGACCACCGGGTATCTTGGCAAGGTCCTCTCTCGATTTATCAAGCCCGAGACCGTAGTTGTTGGTTTCAGTTCCCTCATTGCTGTCAAAATAGATGCGGTTCATTGGGTAAATGCGTCCTGTTTTGCGCTCAAGCATATGCTAGACTTTCGCTACAAAACTCCATTACAAACGCAAATCGGTCGCGGGGAAATAGTCAAGTCTTTTCAGTGCTTGCTGGGCATGTTCGCCGTTCCCACCCAACTGTACCAGCGGCCCTGCTCGTCCTCCCACCACCCCATCCATGGCGCCTGACAGGCGAGCCAGCGATAACGCGGAACCGAAGCCGGTTTCGTGGGTTGCTCGCGTTAGGCAAGGTAGGCATGGAACGAAAACGTATTCCGCGGCGCGGCTTGTTCGAAAGCGAGCGCAGATTCCGCCTGTTGGTGGAAGGGGTCGTCGATTTCGCCATTTACATGCTTGACCCCAACGGCCTCGTCACCAGCTGGAATGCCGGCGCCAGGCGCATCAAAGGGTTTGAAGCGGAAGAAGTCGTCGGCCGGCATTTCGGGATGTTTTACCTGCCGGAAGATCGCGAAGCCGGGTTGCCACAGCAGTCGCTCGAAACAGCTCGCGAGAAGGGAAGATTCGAGGCGGAAGGCTGGCGGCTACGCAAGGACGGCACAAAGTTTCTAGCCTCGGTCGTCATCGACGCCATCTACGAAGAGGGCGAACTAATCGGCTTCGCCAAGATCACGCGCGACATGACCGAACAACACAAGGCCGCGCAGGCTTTAAAGGAAAGTGAATCTCGCTTTCGTCTGCTGGTCGGCGGCGTCACCGACTATGCGCTTTATATGCTCGACCCCAATGGGATCGTCACCAACTGGAATGCCGGCGGCCAGCGCATCAAGGGGTACCTGCCGGAGGAAATCATCGGTCAGCATTTTTCACGGTTCTATTCGGCGGAAGACCAGGCGGCAGGTCGGCCGGCACGTGCTTTGAAATTGGCTCTCGAAAACGGTCACTACGAAGAAGACGGCTGGCGCGTACGCAAAGATGGTACGTTCTTCTGGGCAAGCGTCGTTATCGATCCTATTCGCGACGATGAAAATAGACTGATTGGCTTTGCCAAGATCACCCGCGATATTTCAGAGCGGCGCGAGGCTCAGATCCATCTGGAAAAAATTCGGCGGCAATTGGCGGAATCGCAAAAACTGGATGCATTGGGTCAGCTTACCGGCGGCGTGGCGCACGACTTCAACAATCTTTTGATGGTCATCAGCGGCAGCGTTCAGGCGCTGAAGAAAATCGTGGCCGATGATACCAGAGGCTTGCGAGCGGTGCAGGCGATCGAGTCGGCTTCGCGGCGAGGGGCTGCCTTGACGCGTCAACTTCTTACCTTTGCACGCAGACAGAACGTGAATCCCCGAACCGTCGAACCGGCTGAGCGCATTCATGCGGTCCGGGACATCCTCGACACCGGACTGGGCGGTTCGATACAGCTTCACGTCAGTGTCGCCGACGATACTTGGCCAGTGACGGTCGATCGTTCCGAATTTGAAACCGCACTGGTCAATCTCGTCGTCAATGCACGCGATGCCATGCCGAGCGGCGGATTGGTTACCATTCGAGCCGGCAATATCCGCATCGACGATGGCGTCCGCAAGGGCGACTACGTGGCCGTCAAGGTGCAGGACACCGGCATCGGTATTCCTCCCGATGTCATCGCCAGGGTATTTGATCCATTCTTCACCACCAAGCCCGTCGGCAAAGGCACTGGTCTCGGACTTTCGCAGGTGCATGGCTTTGCGCATCAGGCCGGTGGCACGGTCGCCGTGTCGAGCGAACTGGGAAAAGGGACGACATTCACCATCTGTCTGCCGCGGGGCGAAGCCGAAGCCTTGCCGGCAGAACAGGGCGCAAGCTCGATCGGCAGCGGCACCGTGTTGCTGGTCGAGGACAACCCCGACGTGGCGACCGCGAGCGCCGGCCTGCTCGAGCAGCTTGGCTACGCCGTTCGCTGGGTTCCCGACGCCGAGGCGGCTCTCAAAGAAGTTGATCGCGACGGGATTGACCTTGTTTTCAGCGACATCGTGATGCCGGGGAAAATGGATGGTCTGGGCCTGGCGCGCGCGATCAAGCAGAAACGTCCGGGCCTGCCGATCCTGCTGGCGACCGGCTATAGCGAGGCCGCCCGCAACGCGCGCCCCGATTTTCCTATCCTGCGAAAGCCGTTTCAGCTGCATGAGCTGAGCCGCGCCCTGATCGAGCTTTCTCGTTAGCGTCCCCGGCCAGCGTGGCAGTTTCGCGACACTCTGGACATCTCCGCTTCGCCGCCTTGCCAATCCCCTTTCATTCACCCACTATTCGTGACGTCAACGGTTTCGGGGGGAATCATGTTTGCGATCCGGTCCAGGAATTTCCAGTTCGGTTTGATGCTCGCGACGGCGCTGTCGTTTTCGATGCTGCCGACGGCGGGCGAGGCCTATACGCCCGAGCAGCAGGCGGCCTGCACCGACGATGCGTTTCGTCTCTGCGGCTCCGATATTCCCGACGTCGACCGCGTCACGGCCTGCATGGTCCGGAAACAGGATCAACTCTCGCCGGGTTGCCGGGTGTATTTCAGACCGGCTGAGTCGGAGTCTGCGGTGAGGGCGGGGATGCCTATGCGAAAGACCGCCAAACCGTGAATTTCTAAAAAACCCGCCAATCCAGGCGAGATCAGCCGGCCTCGCGCTCGCATCGCTGACCCGCCGGAGCAATCGGCACATCGCGTCGGACGGCCGCTGCGGTAGGGCCGTATAAATACCGGCTCGTCCGAATACGGATCGTGACGTATATGCACTTGCAGTGCTTCAAACGGCGCAAGCCGGGATGACGTCAGGCAGGACTGGTGCGCATGGTGCGGTCGCGCCGAGCCGCTCGACCGGCCTTCGAATCCCAGGCGGTGGGCCCGGCGTAAACCGTGCCTTTTGCTGCAGTCCGGCTAACACCACGGCCTGCCGCGATGCGCTTCGGACTCGATTTGTTCGCCCGCGACCTGAAGTCTCTTGTGGATTGCCGCGCGCCAGTGCACGGACGGGTAGAATGCGACCAAATCGAGCGTCAGTGCATAGCGCGTCGCTCAACGCCTCCATCAAGCGCTCGCCTGATTCGATTTTTCCGTGTCTGTCGCGACACATGGTGTGACTCAAAAGCCCACGCCTTGAATAATCCGGGGCTTCGCCTCAATTGGCGCCAAATTTTTCTTTCACGAATCAGCGTGGTGATTCATTTTCGCCTCCTAGGGTCAATCTGGAGGCTGAGGTATGAACGTCATTGTTTTTGCATCGCGTAAGGGGGGCTCGGGAAAAAGTACCCTGGCGGCCCATCTCGCGGCGCATGTCCATAAGGCAACGAAACCCTGTCTGCTGGTCGATGCGGACCCGCAGGGGTCGTTGACGCTCTGGCACAAGCTGCGCGGTACCAACGAACCGCCGATCAAGACTGCCGTCAATTCCGTCAGCGGGATCGTCGCAGCTGCGAAGCGCGACGGCTTTGAATGGGTGTTCATCGATACGCCGCCGAACCTGTCGGCCGTCGTGGAAGATTCCATCAGGAATGCCACCATGGTGATTATTCCGGCGCGGCCGGGAGTGTTCGACGTCAACGCCGTCCAGGAAACGATCCAGACCTGCCGCACGGCACGCAAGCCTTATGCCGTCGTCATCAACGGCGCGCCGGCTTGCAGGGACGACGTCGAGAGCCCGATCGTCACCATTGCGCGCGAGGCGCTGATCAAGTTCCGCGCGCCGGTGTGGGGCGGTCAGATCACCAACCGCGCCGATCTCCTGATGGCGCTCGGCCATGGCGAGGGGGCACGCGAATATTATGCGGAAGGCCGAGCGGCCGCGGAAATCGCTCGCCTTTGGTCCGCAATCGAACGCTCGGTAAAGGCGATCCGCGGATCGGCGTCGGCGACCGGCGCGATGCACAAGCAGGCGGCGTAGCCTCAATTGCGCCAGCTGCCGCTCCGGAACGCGTAAAACCCAGCGCGTTCTCTCGTGTCATGACAAAGCGTCATCCCCGCGTGAGCCGAATAGCGCTCACGCGGGGATGACGTTTGTGCGCGTCAGTTCACCATCATCAGGTAGAACACAACGACCGGCGACAGGCTCAGAATCACCGACCAGATGCCGACCGCCCAGAGAATATCCTCGGTCGAAAAGCCCTGTTGTTCAGGGAATGCATTGTTCTGAATATTCACGACGCCCCCGCGGTTCTGTTCTCGCCGCACTTTGATACGCCTCGAATTCTAAAAAGCTGGTGGCAAGATCGCTGGCATTTGACTGCCGGTGCTACCTGGAATTAACCAGGTTCACTCGTCTCGTTCGGTCAGCTTCCCATCAGCAGCCGGAACGCCAGTACCGGCGCCAGGCCGAGCAGCGCTGCCCACACACCGAATGACGACACCAGAAGAACATCCTGCGCTCTCTGGGCGCGCTCGCAGACCGGATACCTGTTATTTTGCCCGGCTTGGCTGGTCATTGTTTGCTCCCCCGTCTTTTGTTGTGGAATTACGATAAGCCCTAAATTTTAAGGATCGGGGCGCTGCGTCGTTCGGATTTGCAATGCCGGCGTTATCGCGGATTAACCAAGCGGCCAGATCACGCCCCCCGATCGCGGCCTGCACCTGCGGCGGACACCGCCACGCGCCGTTCGATTTCCAGATCGAGGCGCGTTGCGAGTTCGGCGCTCACCCTTGTCATCGGCAGGCGCAGCTCTGCGCTGTCGATCAACCCGATACGCCACAGCCAGTATTTGATCGGCGCCGGGCTCGGCTCGGAAAACAGCAATCGGGTGAGATCCGCCACCGACCGCCAGCACGAGCGCGCGGCGTCGTGCTCGCCCGCCGCCTGCAGGCTAAAGACCGTTGCGAAGGTTTCGGTATCGATATGCGCGGATGCAAGGATGCCGCCGTCGGCGCCATCGACCAGCGCCTCGTAATATCGAGCGTCCTCGCCGGTGAGCACGGCGAAGCCCGAGAGGCGGCGGCGCAAGATGGAATGTTGTAGAGCATGACAGGATGGGCAGCGCGCTCGGCGAGCGCCGTGAAGTGGAGTTGCATTCCGTGCTGCGACGGCCGCGAATAATGCGGGCAGGAAATCAGATATCCGTCGATCGGCCACGGCGCGGTTTCGTCCAGCGTGTCCAATAATGCCCCGGTGTTGCTGCCGGACAGGCCGAGGCAGATGGCGCGCGCAGGACCCGCACGCATCATCTCGTCCCGAACCGCGAACACCAGCCGCCCGGTTTCCTGGCGCGTGAGGGTAAGGCTTTCGCCTGTCGTGGCGGCGAGGATCAATCCATTGACCGGCATGGCCGCGTAATGCCGCACCAGCCGCCGCAGCGACGCCTCATCGAGCTCGCCATCCCGAAACGGCGTGACCAACGGCAGCCACAGGCCGCGCAGGCAAGATGCAAGGGAGGCTCGCAGCGAAGATCTGATTTCGGTCATTGATCTGTCTCCTTGGGTTGAGCCGGAGACGGGACCATAAAAAACCCCGTCCAGACGGCGGGGTGTTGGGATCTGACTTAGGCGAGGTGCTTGGGCGAGGTGCTTGGGCGAAGTGTCTACCGCGCGCGTCGATCTCCAGTCCCCGGAAGGGGACCTTTTTTCGACAGCGCTGCGATGCACATATTCGTGATCATTCGCGGATGATGCTCGGCGACACGGAATCTGTCAATGGCTGGAACAACGCAGCGTTGCACGCGCATTTCATCAAAAAAGCCCGGCTCAAAAAAAGCCGGGCTCGAACGAGCCCGGCTTAAGGTATTGGCCACGTGAGGCCGACACAATCACCTTCCAAGAGGGATTACTGAGCGTCCGCGCCACTGGAGGAGGGGGACATATGCGCAACGCGAATGCTCAGCGTGGAAGCATTATGATCCGCGTTGGCGCCCTGCAGCAACCGTCCACGCCGCATGTCAGTCATGCGGAGATCGGGGGCAAAGTTCAGGACGGCCAGCGCTGCGCCTTGCTCACCACGAAGTCGCGGAACACCTGCACCCGCGCCACTGTCTTCAACTCTTCGGGATAGACGAAATAGGTGTCGATCTGGACCGAGTCCGATTCGCCGAACAGCTGCACCAGGCGGTTATTTTCCTCGACCAGATAGTCCGGCAGTGCTGCAATTCCCAATCCTTGCTGGCAGGCGCGGACGAGGCCGAGGATATTGTTGACCTTGAAATAGGCCTCGCGCGGACCGGAGCCATTGCGGCCGGCATCGATCAGCCAGGAGCGGTTCTGCAGGTGCTGCGGGACCTGCGAATCGCTCAGCATGATGATGCGATGCGCGTCGAGGTCGTCGAGCGTGCGCGGGGTACCGAAGCGCTTGATGTATTCCGGCGAGCAATAGGCATGGAAGCCGATCGAGAACAGCTTGCGCTGGATCAAGTCGGGCT
>WNGP01005848.1_pt1 | contig 10249 bp, 9 predicted proteins | sample 5407671 | NCBI WGS metagenome assembly WNGP01 (sample SAMN13153381, study PRJNA577476) | soil metagenome | isolation source: 40 cm soil or saprolite under Garry oak tree replicate 2 | place: USA:California | collected 2016-06-15
GGAGAAAGGCCGTCCCGTTGTTTTTGGCCGAGACGTAGGAAAGGGGTGAAGCGTCGAAGTAGATGCGCCGGTCGTCGATGAGGCTCGCGCCGAGAAACTTCTCGACGATCTGGTCGCGCGGCCGCGAGATCTGGTCGTGGCGCCACTGGCGCGCGAGATCGAGGACCGCGTAGATCGGCACGCAGACTTTCACCGCCGTCGACACGCGGCCGTGCGGATCGACCGCGTTGCCTTCGCGAAACAGCGCGTGCTCTCCGGCGAGCGCGACGAGCGCGGCGAGGTGCCCGCCCGAGGAATCGCCCATGAGCGCGATGCGCTCCGGGTCGATCTTGAGCTCCGCCGCACTGCCCTTCGCGAACTGCACCGCGGCGCGCACGTCCTGCACGGCCTCGGGATAGACCTTCTCCGCGGGCTTGGACAGGCGGTGGGTGACGGCGAGTGTGGCGTAGCCGCGCTCGGCGAGCCAGGGCCCGAGGATGCGGTAGTTGTCGAGATTGGCGAGGCGCCACCCTCCGCCGTGAACCGCGATCACGAGGGGAAATTTCCCCGGCCCCTTCGGCGCATACAGATGCCCTTTCAGCGATACGCCTCCGTGAACGGCATACTCGATTTCGCGGCGCTCGCCGGCTGCACTGTTCATTTTCCTTTCTCCCTCTCTTCCGCGGCGGCCAGGCCGTTACTATAACGTTACAATGCAGCGGCCATGAAGCCCGCGGCGCTCGCAGCCGGTCTCCTCGCGCTCGCCTGCTGCGCGAGGGCTCAGGCCCAGTCCTTTTCCGAGCTCGCCCTGGACGGCCGGCCCGAGCGCTTCCAGCGGCTCGTCGCAGGAGCGAAGAAAGAAGGCGCGCTCACTCTCTACACCTCGATCCCGGAAAAGGACATGGCGGTGCTGACCGCCGATTTCGACAAGCGCTACGGCGTCAAGGTGAACGTCTGGCGCGCTTCCTCGGTCAAGGTCCTGCAGCGCGCCGCGGCCGAAGCGCGCGCGAACCGCTGGGACTTCGATGCGGCCGCAATTTCGTCGCCCGAGATGGAGGCGATGCACCGGGAGCTGCTGCTGCAGGAGGTGCGATCGGGCCATCACGCGGACCTCGCGCCCGACGCGATGCCCTCGCACCGCGCCTGGGTGCCGCAGTTCCTGAACGTATTCGTGCAGGCGTACAACACCTCCCTCGTGAGGAAGGAGGACCTGCCCAAGTCCTACGCGGAGCTCGCCGACCCGAGGTGGAAGGGCCGGCTGGGCGTGGAGGCGTCCGACAGCGAGTGGTACTGCGGCGTGCTCAAGCACATCGGCGGGGAAAGAGGCGCGAAACTGTTTCGCGACATCGTCGCGACGGCCGGGTGGTCTGTGCGCAGCGGCCATACGCTGCTCGCGAACCTGGTCGCCTCAGGCGAGGTGCCGCTCGCGCTGACGGTCTACAGCTACCGCATCGAGCAGTTGAAGAGCGCGGGCGCGCCGGTCGAATGGTTCGGCATCGATCCGGTGATCGGCCGGGCCAACGGCGCCGGCGTTTCCAGACGGCCTCCGCATCCCAGCGCCGCCCTGCTCTTCTACGAGTATCTGATCAGCGATGCGCAGCCCTTGATGGTGAAAATGAACTATCTCGCGGCGGACACCCGGATCGCATCGTCCCTGCGCGGGGTGAAAGTCCGGTTCATCGACCCGCGCATGCCGCTCGAGGAGCTCGAGCACTGCGCAAAGGCCTTCGACGATCTGAACGGCCGCGGCGGGCGCTAAGCCTTACAGTGGGTCGGCGGTCTGCTTTTCGAACGTCTCGCCGCTGACCATCCACTTGCTCAACGCCACCAGCGGCGAGAGGGCGACGCGTACGATCGCGCGCCAGCCGTCATGCGCGCGCAGCCGATCGGCGAGCGGTGGACTGAAACGATAGTACTGCTCCACGAGCAACCGCCCCAATTTGCTGGTAAGCAGGTACCGATCACGGAAAGCCCGCAAGTAACGCACCTCCGTCGCCATGGGTGATCCGTAGGCTGCCGTTGCGATAAAGCAGCCGCCGCCACCTCCACCTCCGCCCCCACCTCCAGCAGTGATGGTGAACGTGGCAGCAGCCGAGGTCCCACCCCCCGGCGCCGGGTTGACCACTGTTACGCTCGCCATGCCCGCCGCGGCGATGTCTGTCGCCGGGATCGCCGCAGTAAGCTGCGTCGCAGAAACGAACGTCGTGGCGCGCGCCGCCCCGTTCCAATTGACCGTCGAGCTGCTGACGAAATTGCCGCCGTTGATGGTCAGCGTCGCGGCTGGACCCCCGGCCGTCGCACCCGATGGGCTTATGCTGCCAAGAACGGGTACCAGATTGTTTACGGTCGTACTGGCCGTGGCGCTATTGTTCCCCGCGGCGGCATCGCACGAGGCAGAGGCGACACTGGCTGTATTGCTCACCGTTCCGCCGGGAGTCGCTGTCACGACCAGAGTCACAGTAGCCGTGGCGGAATTGTTGATGGTGCCCAGGTTGCAGATAACGGTGCTCGTGCCGCTGCATGTCCCTTGGCTCGGCGTGACCGAAACAAAGCTGACACCGCTTGGAAGCGTGTCGGTTACCGACACGTCGGTCGCCCCGCCCGGACCGTTGTTCGTCACCGTTATCGTGTAAGTCAAGTTACCGCCTGCGATCGCAGGGTCGGGCGAGTCGGTGACGGCGATGCCCAGGTCCGCCGATTGAGCCGATTGCCCCGCAACCCTGCCCCACCAGGTGCCCCAGCGGCCGTCTCCATTGTTCGCGCCAGTTCCCACCGGTGTCGCCGCGTATTCTTGTATCGTCCACATATCGAGGTCATTCGCGGGATCCACCACGGTCGAGCTGTAGTCGCCCCAGCGATTTTTTTGCGAAACCGCACCGAGCTTGTAGTACGGGCCCTCACCGGCTTTCAGCACGGCATCGGACTGCAGCGTGTTCGCAGCATTGCAAGACAGGCGGAACGAGTAGTTGGCGCTGGCATATTGGCTTGCGGAGGAACGCGAATAGCCGATCAACACATCGTTGTTCGCATTGACCGCGATGCTCGGATACATATAGAAGGTCGGACCTGTCGAATCGTCGATGCGTCCGCGCTGCTGGACGGCTCCGGTTCCGTCGGTCGCCAGCTGCCACCATTGGACCGCAGTACGAGTAGGATTTGCGGCCGGCAAGAAAATGTGGTGCACGCACCATAAGGAAGCGTTGCGGTAATTACAGCTCTGCATGCGCCGATCGCCGGTTTCGATCGGCGGGGCAGAACCGAGCTGCGGCGCATCGGGACCCGTCGCCGCCCATGCGTTGGCCGATGTCGTAGTCGGAAAGGACGTGCCGGCCGTGTAGGTTTCGGCCCCCACCGCGCCGGTGATCGTGCTGATGCGAAGCGTGCCGCTGGAGCTATTCCAGACATCCACGAGATACTGGGTCGCCAGTGCCGCGTCGTAGGTAAGGACGGGAACCAGCGTGGAACTGGCCGCGTCCGTGAACAACCTGAAGGGCGCGGAGGGAGTGATGTTGTTGTACAGGCTGGCTTTGGTAAACACCCAGACATTGGATTGCACGAACGAGGAGCTTGCACCGACCGTGAACATATTCGTGCTCACGACGATCCAGTCCTTATTGAAACCTACGCTTGGGTAGTCGGCCCAGTTCGCATTGGTTGCATCGGCATCGACACTGAAGAGATTCCAGGTGCCGGTCGGATCGCTTGTCCGAGAAACGCCGATCAACACGACGGAAGCGGTGGAATTGCCGTTGGCAGCCGCAACGAAGATCCACCGGCCACCGTAAGGGTCGTAGCGAATCCTCGGATCAAAAGCGCTGGGACTGCCGAGGCTCGCCCAAAAACCGTCTATCGATACGGTACTCAGAATCGTGCCGCTCCGGTCTTGAATGCCTACCTGCGTGTTGAGAGTAGTCATCAGGTGGCTGGGGCCGACCGCGCCTTGGGTGTCGGGGGGGATCGCCGTGTTGTTGTCCGGCAAAGCCTGAAAGCTGCTCGCCGGCGCGGGCGAAAGGGGCGCGGGGCCGGCGTCGGCCGGCGCTGCAACCCTCGAATCCCGCGAAGGCGACACCCTGTCCGCCGGTTCCCGCGGTCCCGGCATCGGCGAATGAATGACTTTGGGCGTTCTTGGCGCGAGCGTGGCGCGCGCTTCCTGACGCGAGAGGTCGGTGAAGTTGACCGTTGCCTTGCGACCGGCAACACCGGCGATTCCCGCTTGCGGCTCGCCGGCATGAGCAAGCAGCGCGGTGACGCAGGCCAAGACGGCGATTCCCCATCGATGGGAAATGGGCATCGGGATAACCTCCTTGAAGGACATGGACGCTTGCTCCAGAAAAGGCCTATTTCGGACAGGGATCCGCGCGGCCGGATGAGCGCTCGCCCCCTTCCTGCGGGCCGGAAACGGGTGCGTGCACTGTTCGGGGCGGCCCCCCTGCGGGTGGATTGCGCCCCTCTTCTTCGGCGAGTTCTCTCATGGTAACTATCGCACGCCGGTTTTCAATCCCTTCAGCAGCCATTTGACCACATCCCTGCGAACGAGGCTGAGGCTGCCGCCCGGCGCATGAAGTCAAGAACTCCAGAACAAGCACGAGTGACGCAGCGACCGCAGAAGAGCGGTGCTCTCGTTCACTGCCGGGTCGGATCATGGAAAAGGGAGAAGCGGCTTGCGGCCCTCGTGCAGTTGCTGATCGAAAGCGGTGAGCATCACCGCGGTGAGCGCATAGTTCGCCATGAGCGCCGTGATGTTTACGACCGCGGTCTGCCCGAAGACCCTGACCATCTCCGCGTAGGTTTCCGGGCGGACTTTTCTGTCGCGAAAAAGCTCGCGGCCGAAGGCGATGATCGCCGTCTCCCTTCCCGATACCTCTGAGACCGGCTTGCGGAACTTCACGATGTCGAGGATCGCCGGAGCCAGGCCCTCCTTCAGGGCGACCGGCTCGTGCGCCGTCCATTCGAACTGGCTGTCGAGCTCGCGCGCGGTCACGAGGATCGCAAGCTCCCGCAGGCGCGGCTCGAGCGGCACCTCGGTGCGCAGGATCCGGTTCATCTCCCGGATCGGCTCTCCCACCCGGGGGCTGTGCAGCCAGATACCCGCGGGCCCCTGAAACCCGGCGAGCGTGGGACGCTTGGGGTCGAGGACCGAGTCGTACACCCGCTTTCCCTGCTCGTCGAGCGCCTCGCGCTTCGGGAGCGGCAGCCGGGAGCGCGACTCGGGATGGATGTCCTTGGGTAGAGCGGTCATGGCGGATCCTCCGGAAGTTTCATCGCGCTGCGGCCCGAGCGCGCCGCAGCCCGCGAGCACGATGAAAACGATCAAAACGAAACGAATCGACCTCATATTGCGCCTCCTTACTCTTTCACCGCGCCGGAGTGCTTGATCGCGAGCGCGAACTTCGCGATCTCCGCGTCCCAGAACTTGCCGAATTCGGCCGCGCCCATGAAGCGGACCGTGAGGCCCGCGTTTTCGTAGGCCGCGACGACCTGCGGCTGCGAGAGCGCCTTTCTTATTTCCGATTCGAGCCGCAACAGGATCGCGCTCGGCGTTCCGGCGGTGGTCACGACGCCCGACCAGCCGTTGATCTCGAAGTCCGGATATCCCGACTCGATCATGGTCGGCACCTCGGGCAGCTGCGGCACGCGCCGCGCGCTCGTCACCGCGAGCGCGCGCACTTTTCCCGCGCGAATGTGCGGCAGCGAGGGCGGCACCGAATCGACCATGATATCCACATCGCCGGCGAGGAGCGCCGTCATCGCGGCCGCCGCGCCGCGGTAAGGCACGTGCACGATATCGACGCCGGCGTAGTACTTGAGCAGCTCCGCGGAAAGATGCACCGAGGTGCCGGCGCCGGTCGAGGAGTAATTCAACCTGCCGGGATTGCGGCGGGCCAGCTCGACCAGCTCGGCGAGCGTCTTCGCGGGCGTCCTCGGGCCGGCGACGAGGACGTTGGGTATCACGCCGACGAGCGCGACCGGGGCGAGGTCGCGGCGCGGATCGAAGGCGAGGTCCTTCACCATCGACTGCACGATCGCCACCTGCGGCGTCGCCGAGAGGAGCGTATATCCGTCGGGCACCGCCTTGGCGACGATTTCACCGCCGGCGACGATGCCTCCGGCGGGCCGGTTTTCGACCACCACCGGCTGGCGCAGCGATTCGGCGAGGCGCGGGCCGAGCACGCGCGGGGTGATGTCGGCGATGCCGCCGGGGGCGCTCGCGACGATGTAGCGGATCGGCCGGCTGGGGTACTGATCGGCATTCTGGGCGGCCGCGGAGGCCCAGACCAGCGCTGCAAACGTCGCTTCGAAAACGCCGCCGATTTTTACCCGGATCTTTCTCCGCATCGCGGTCCCGGCCTAGTTTCCCGCGTAGACGCAGCCATGACGGCAGGACTCGCGCCGCACTTCCACGCGCGCGAGCGGCGGAAGCTCGGGCTTCAGGTTCTCCCAGATCCACACGGCGATGTTCTCAAGGCTCGGGACTTTCAGGCCGTCGACGTCGTTCAGGTATTTGTGATCGAGGCGCTCGCGCAGCGCCTTGCAGCGGGCCTCGACCTCGCCCAGATCAGCGACGAATCCCGTCGCCGGATCGACGCGACCCGCGAGCACGATGCGCGCGACGAACGAGTGTCCGTGCAGCCCGTAATAGGGGTGGCCTTCGGGAACCCCGGGAAAGCGGTGGGCCGCGTCGAACGTAAACTCCTGGTAGATCTCCACTCGACCTCCTACCTGATTCCCAAGAACTTATGCGTCTGCAGGCTCAGGCGCCACTTCGGATGCTCCATGCAGTAGGTCACCGCCCGCGCGGTGTTCGCGCGGACGTTCGGCCCATCCATCGGCTGAAGCAGGAAATGCTCGAACGGGAGGTCCTCGTAGGCCGAGGGCGAGGCGCCCGCCTGCGGATAGACGAGCTTTAGCTCGTTTCCCACTCGCAGCTTGAGCGGCGCATCGGCCTTGGGACTGACGCAGACCCAGTCGATCCCGGGCGGCAGCTCGAGCGTGCCGTTGGTCTCGATCGCGACGAGAAAGCCGCGCGCATGCAACGCGTCGATGAAGGGCCCGTCCACTTGAAGCGCTGGCTCGCCGCCGGTCAGGACGACGAACCTGCGCTCGCTCTCCTTTCCCGGCCACAGCCGGTCGATCGCCGCGGCAAGCGCGCCCGCCGTCTCGTACTTTCCGCCGCGGGTGCCGTCCATGCCGACGAAATCCGTGTCGCAGAACTTGCACACGGCGCTTGCGCGGTCTTTTTCGCGCCCGGACCACAGGTTGCAGCCGGCGAAACGGCAAAAGACCGCGGGGCGGCCGGCGTTCATGCCCTCGCCCTGCAGCGTGTAGAAAATCTCTTTCACCTGATACATGCGCGATCCCTATGCACTGCGCCTCGCCGCGCGCGCTGCGCTGTAGCCCGCGTAGCCGTCCTTTCTCAGCTTGCAGGCGGGGCATTCGCCGCAGCCCCTGCCCCATTCGTTGCGTTCCCGGTTGCCGAGATAGCAGGTGTGGGTGTGCTCGATGACGACATCGATGAGCGGCTGGCCGCCGAGTTCCTCGGCCATCCTGAAAGTCGCGGCCTTGTCGACCCACATGAGCGGCGTCTCGATCGTGAAGCGCCGGTCCATGCCCAAGCCGAGCGCGACCTGCAAAGCCTTGATCGTGTCGTCGCGGCAATCCGGGTAGCCGGAAAAATCCGTCTCGCACATGCCTCCCACGAGCACGCGCACTCCGCGCCGGTAGGCGAGCGCCGCCGCGGCGGTGAAGAAAAGGAGGTTCCTGCCCGGGACGAAGGTGTTGGGCAGGCCCGACTCCGTCATCCTGATCGCGATGTCCTCGGTCATGGCGGTCGCGCCGAGCGAACGGATCACGTCCAGCTCGAGCACGTGGTCATCGCCGAGCTTCCCCGTCCACGCGGGGAAGCGCTTGCGCAGCTCTGCGACGATCACCGGCCGGCAGTCAAGCTCCACCGCGTGGCGCTGGCCGTAGCGGAAGCCGATGGTCTCCACGCGCGCGAAATTCTCGAGCGCCCAGGCGAGGCAGGTCGTCGAGTCCTGCCCGCCGGAGAAAAGCACGAGAGCTTGCTCGCGCATGGGTGTGCTACGAAAACACGGGCTGCGATACCAATCTAGGGACGGAAGTATAGTCTCATCTCCAGCTGGGCCGGTGGGGGCGGCGGGATGCTAAAGTTCCGGCATCATGAGCCGGATGCCTTGCTCCATACAAATATCCCTTGCGCTCCTGTGCATCATTTTCGCCTGCCCCGTTTCGGCCCAACCCGGCGGCAAGGTGATGCGGATCGTCGTGCCCTTCGCGGCCGGCGGTGCGCGCGAGGTGCTCGCGCGCACTTTCTACAGCGAGCTGGGCGCCGCGCTCGGGTGGACCGCGATCATCGACAACCGCCCGGGCGCCGGCGGCGCGATCGGCACGGCGAGCGTCGCAAAGGCCGCGCCCGACGGCCAGACGCTCATCTTCGCGGCTTCCAGCCACAACGTCACGGCGCTCCTCGGCGCGAATCCTCCGTACGATCCGATCAGGGACTTCGCGGGGGTCGCCAACATCGGCATGCAAAGCTACGTCCTCATGGCGAGCGCCGCGGTCCCGGCAAAGACGGTGGCCGAATTCGTCGAGTACGCAAAAGCGAATCCCGGCAGGCTCAACTACGCTTCGGCGGGCCACGGCAGCTCGAGCCATCTCGCGATGGCGTATTTTGCGGGCCTCGCGAAACTGGACATGGTGCACATCCCGTTCAAGTCCACGGCGGACGCGAACAACGACGTGCTCGCCGCGCGCTCGCACGCGGTGATCGTGCCCAACGTCGGCGCGATTCCTTTCGTCAAGGACGCGCGCATCCGGCTTCTCGGCGTGACTTCGCAAAAGCGCTCGGCCTTCCTTCCAGACATTCCGCCCGTCTCCGAGAGCGTTCCCGGATACGAGTTCGACTCGTGGTTCGGGCTGCTCGCGCCGGCGAAGACGCCTAAGGGCGTGATCGCGCGCATCAACGCGGAAGTGGCGAAGCTGCTGCGCGCACCGGTGATCCTCAGGCGGCTTGCGAACCAGGGCGTCGAGCCGCGCCCCTTGAGCCCCGAGGCGTTCGAGCGGCTGATCCGCGAGGACTACGAAGATATGGCGAAGGTTGTAAAGACGGTGGGGCACATCGAATGAGCACGGTGATCGACATTCATCCGCACGTCATCGCTTCGGACACGAAGCGCTACCCGCTCTCCCCCTTGAGCGGCCGGCAATCGGACTGGTCGCGCGAGCGTCCGGTCGGCCTGGAGCGGATGATCGCCGCGATGGACGAGGCGGGCGTCGCGAAAGCGGCGCTGGTGCAGGCCTCGACCTGCTACGGCCACGACAACGCCTGCCTCGCCGACGCCGTCGCCGCGCACCCGGAGCGCTTCACCGGCGTATTTTCCGTGGACGTATTTCAATCCGGCGCGCCGGAGAGGATCCGCTACTGGATGAGCAGAGGTTTGGCGGGCTTGCGCGTTTTCATCGCAGGACACACGGCGGCGGCAAAGGACGCGAGGCTCGACGACCCGAGCTCGTTCCCCGCTTGGAAATTCGCGAGCGAGACTGGAATCCCGGTGTGCGTTCAGCTGCGCGCCGAGGGACTTCCCCAACTCGGGGCCGTGCTCGAGCGTTTTCCCGAGGTGCGGATCGTTCTCGACCACATGGCGCGGCCCGTCCTCGACGACGGGCCGCCTTACGCCGCCGCGTCCGGCCTTTTTTCGCTCGCCCGATACCGCAATCTCTATCTCAAGCTCAGTACGCACAACGTCCGCGAGTCGCGCGGCGGCAAGGCGACCCCGGAGAGCTTCTTTGGGCGCGTCGTGGCCGAATTCGGCGCCCCGCGCATCGCCTGGGGCTCGAACTATCCGGCCTCCGAGGGGACGCTCGCGGGCGTTCTCGCCGAGGCGCGCTCGGCGCTCGCGGCGCTCCCGAACCGGGACCGCGACTGGATTTTTTTTCGCACAGCGCAGTCGCTCTACCCGGCGCTCGCGGGGCCATGATGAAAAAAGTCGCGCCAGGCCTGCCGCAATGCCCAAAACCAAGTCTATAATCCGGGAGTCCATGTCTTCGAACCCCAGGAAAAAGGAGGACAGGTGAAAAGCTTGCCGGTCTTTGTCTCGCTGGTTTCGCTCGTCTTCGCAGTCGATGGTCTTGCGCAAACTCCCGGCCAGGGTCCGATACAGGTGGCCCAGGCCGCCGGCGGCGCGTCGCAAGGCGCCCTTCCCTCGGCGTCGTCAGGCGCCGCGTCGACCATAGCGGCCGTGGTCGCGGTGGG
>WNGP01014960.1_pt1 | contig 10249 bp, 7 predicted proteins | sample 5407671 | NCBI WGS metagenome assembly WNGP01 (sample SAMN13153381, study PRJNA577476) | soil metagenome | isolation source: 40 cm soil or saprolite under Garry oak tree replicate 2 | place: USA:California | collected 2016-06-15
GGAGGTTCTCAAGCGAACAACCTGACGGTAGGCATTATCGGTCAGGGTAAGCTTTCTCTCCTTGCATCCGTTTATCTACAAAACCAGCAATTCTACAATAGCGATCTGAACTACCCGGATCAGTTTGCCTTACAGTCACTTCGGTCGCTCAACAAGTTCCTCAAACGACTGCTCGTGTTCGTGTGAGGCGACTTGATCAGGACTTCGGCTGGGACCAACAGTTCGCATCAGCGTCCCGGTGATTGATCCTTCTCGGACGAGTTGAGCATCAGCTTAAAAGACCCTCTTGATTGAGCTATAGACGTGATCGGATCCGAAGTGCGCGTTTTGTTTCGGTGAAAAAACTTACACCAGGGGTTAGCTAAAATCTAGAAAGACATGTACAAGTGTGATGAGCGTTGCCGTTCCTTGCTGTAAGTGAATGCTATGATGAGTATGTGGATGAGGGCAAAGTGAACAATCCGGTGTAAATGTGGAATGTTCTGCTGTTTGTACCTTTCGTCCTTCCATTGCCTGCTTGACTCGAACTATTGCTGTATTTAAGGGGCCTACCAATACATAACCTAACATGATGCCATAGTTATGTCCTCGTCCATACTTGGCATTGACGAAATCCATGACACCCTTTTCGACATAGTCATCAGCTCTAGAAGACCCTTTTCCGAAAAGTCTTTTTGCCTCCACTGCTAGATAACGATCGTTATCACTTGGATACTCAGCCCATCGAAACTTAATATCAATCTCGCCTCTACTTAAAGGATCATCTGGGTCATTTTGTGTATCAACAAGGGGATCCCACCAAATGATATCACTTTTACGGGTCATTTGAATCTGCTCCATCTCACTACAAAGGTAATAAGTGATATGATTTTCAAACGTTTTGGCTGTTATGACTTTCTTGGTTTGCAGCTTGATGGCCCCCTCCACTATGAAGTCTAATGCAGCTAAAATATACAGTTGTTTGATCTGCAACTGTGGATTACCATAGGAAGCACTATCCATACTACCTCTCTGCCATTGTCTCCATATGCTCACGTAACACTGCATCAGCGTCATTTAATGCTGCTGACTTACTCCAAAGACGTTTCTGAACGCCTTTGATAATCCAGAAGCTATCATTTTCATAGATGCGGAGGCTTCGTTGTATATACATATGGTCAGCGATTTCTGTTCGTAGATTTTCTGCCATTTGATTCATAATGTCATCTATATCGTTCAAACGGATGAAAGTCACCTTTTGATTATTCTCAAGACGTTTTTGGGTAAAACGACATACATGCAGACAAGGCTGCTGATCGAATTCAACTACAGTAGCAACCAGTTCTAAACCTCCATAGCGGAGTATACCATCAAGTTGTTCACATATTTGTTGTGCATAACTTTGAAGATCATCTGTACTTGCTTGAGTACCTGCACTCGAGAAGCGGAGTTCTCGTGAGAGAATAGGCTTAATCCCGTATTCCAATGTATCTTTGACCAGGAGAATTTCTTGTTTCGAAAGGTCATATAGCTGAAAAATTGCTTCTTCAAGCTCTCCCTCTACCCGGTCAATCTCGTGTTTTAAAGAAGATTTGGCGTTGAGGTTGGTTTGCCAGTTTTCTCGTAGCCAATGTTCCCTCTGTAGAATCTCTGTCCACAAAGAATCTGTATCAGGATTGAGAATGGAGTCAGGTAAACGAACCTGTAACCAGTCTCCTTCTTCGATTAGTCTGCGGTCCCAGCCAAGAGCCGAACTGAACATAAATGCCATGTAGAACGCTAGATTTGAGTTGAGGATAGCATTTAGCCGATATACTAACTTAGGAAAAGAGGGGCTAGTAGGTATTCCATAATACATTTGGTTAATTACGAGCTGATGCCTATCATCTGAGTTTTCCACTAGAGCAATACATGGCCGTTTTTCTCTATCCAGAGATCTTGATAGAACCAGGGTCGGCATCTGTAGAAATTTGGTGTTACTCTTTTTAGCAATGGTGGGTCTTGTAAATAGGGGTAAAGGAGTAACATCGATACTATAATGTGCATCTAGTCCAGAATCAAGATAAGGTTTGCCTATGAGAGTTGGTGGTGTTGGTTTTTGTTCACCTTTGCCCAAGGTTATTCCGCGACACGCAAGTTTACTTACTCCTGTCAGAAACAGTACTACATCGAGCGAAGGAAGTACCTGTAGTCTACTTAGCAATTTGTAATCACGAGCAGTACCACGAAATGCCGACTTCCACAAGAATGGTTCTCCTCGGAGAAGTTTCTGAGAAAGACTGCGTATATCCTCAGCAGTAATAATAATATCATCTTGCTTGTCAGTACTTGGATACCACCTTGGTGTTATATACATCACCTGGTTATTTGCAGATGGGGTAACCGCACGAAATATAATGGCAGTCGCTGGAAGACGGGTCGAGGATTTGGAATTTCCTCCGAATAAGAGATGCTCTTCTACCAAGTCAGATAGGTTTAGAACAGTTTCTATAGTAGCATTTCCAAGAAACATATCTAACCAGGATGGGTCTTGTTGTTGGTAGAATATACGGCTGCAAACAACGAATGCTATTCGCGTACCTGGGTGAACAAAATCACAGGCACGTATCATAAAAGCCTGATCGGGTTTGTTATCTGGTATATCCTTTTCCTTGCAATATTCTAGACTCCATTGGCGTCCAGACTCAGGATTATCTGGGTCTCGAGGTGCCTCTTTTTTATTTAAGGCTGTCCAGGGTGGATTACCAACAATAAGATCAAATTCCTTGCTAACGAATGGTTGGGTCAGATTGAAAGCATGCTCTATGTTACAAAAATCTTGGATGTAGAGATTAGGGGGTTGATTAGATAGATGGTCAGGATTTAACAAAGAAGGGAATTTCAATGCTTCTAATGGTTGTGGGTCCGGGTCTAGTTCAAGCAATGTGAGATATAAACTAAAAGCCGTCACATGTATTGCATCTCGATCAAGATCAATACCAAAAATCTGTGAACGCAGCATCTTATGTAGTTCTTCTCGTCGTGTTAGTTGCCCGTATTCCTTTTCTCTCTTCCAAACGAGACGGCGAAATGCTTCTACAAGAAAAATACCTGAGCCACATGCTGGATCAAGCACCTTCGCTGTAAAAGGTATATCTTTCATTGCTAGGCTCAATACTAGCTCAACAAGTGGAAGGCGTGTATAATGTACGCTATTTGCCTCAGCAGCGCTCGAGTTTCGCGCATGCGCAAACTTCTCATAGATACTGCTGATAAGTTCTACAGGAATATAATCAAATTTATATGGCCAGAATGAACCTTGAAATGCAATCTTAGACTTAGAGTAGGAATTCATATCAGTTCCTAAGAGGAATTCCTTCACTATCTGCAGTGCATTGGTCTTCTCAACTAGCTCTTGTTCATTCTCTTGAAAAGGAAAGAGGTCTCCATTGAAAGTTTTTCGTAACCACCTGAAGAATACATATGTAGCCTCCTTTTTTTCTAGAAGTTCCTGAAACGTAGAGCAGTTGTATTCTTTTTGAAAGAAAAATGTAGTTAGTAAGCCTCTATCTACGAGATACGATACAAAAATGGCACGGCCAAGAAGTCCATGTGCAATTGATACACAGACTGATGATGGTGCTTCGCATTTTAGAGTCAGTTCATGGATTAACACATCTTCAGTTGCCGTCAGGTCTGCCAGCATAGCTAGATCAATGCGCTGCTGCTTGTCGATTTGTTTCCCATACTTACTTTGCCAAAAGCCGCCATTATCAAAGTTTTTCTTGTAGAATTCATCATAAAGTTGAATTTGTCCACCAATCTGCCTTAACTCTTCTAATAAGTGACTCCTCTCATCGTCCGCTTTTTGAGGACGTGCATAACTGTCATAAATGAGAACCCTAGTTGGTGTCACAACCCAAAGAGTGGGAACATGTCCTTGATTCCAAATAAGAGAACGTAGATGTTTAATAGTCTCAGGTGATGGGTCTGTCTCTTCAAGTACCTTGAAATAAATATAGGGAGTTCCAGGAAAGTCACTAGTTTCACTTGGAGCTTCATAGACAAGGTCAATAATAGGGCCATCATTTCCCGATTTATCTAATATCTGCCCATAACGTAAATCAGTAGTAGCCTTGGCCTTTGCTTTCTCTGCATCGATAAGTCCAGAAGACCATTTCCCCTCCTGGACAAATCCTCCTGTTTCAAGTACCTGATCTAGAGTATCCTGAGCCGTTGCAGCCATATAAGCCTCTCAATAGTAATTGACAACTTACCTCTAATAGAATAGAACATAAGTTACAATTTCATCCTCTGGAGGGATTATATTACGCATATATTACTCAGGTCAACTGTTTTGTGCTATAATGGCCTCCAATAATGAAAATTGACGGGATTGAACATCAATAGGCACCCCACAGCGGGTGCCGCATTTATGGGAAAGGGTAGAGGGGCCATCATGAAGCCACTTGTCGCCATTGTAGGCCGACCAAATGTCGGCAAATCCACATTTTTTAATCGCATGATCGGCGACCGCGTAGCCGTCGTAGAAGATTTGCCGGGTACCACCCGTGATCGCATATATGGCGACACCGATTGGAACGGACGCGAATTTACACTCATAGACACCGGCGGCCTCGAATTCGGGTCGGATATCCCTGTTGGACAGGTCGGTCTGACCGGACAGCCCGGCGATATCATGAAGCACGTGCAGGCTCAGGCCGAGCTAGCTATCGAAGAGGCCGACGCGGTCGTCTTCATGGTCGACGCGCGCGCAGGCATCACCGCAGCCGATGAAGAAGTCGCAGAAGTGCTGCGCCGCACGCAAAAACCTGTCATCCTGACCGCGAACAAGGCCGATAACGCCAGAATACGCCAGGACGCCGTCGAGTTTTACACGCTCGGTCTCGGTGAACCCACCGATATCTCCTCCATCCAGGGTGTCGGCACCGGCGACCTGCTTGATCGTATTGTCGAAGCCTTGCCGCCGGAGGATGAACAGCCTGCGGAAGACGAAGAAGATATCTCGCATATCGCCATCGTTGGGCGACCAAACGTTGGCAAATCATCGCTGCTCAACGCCATACTTGGCTACGAACGGGCGATTGTCACCGATGTACCAGGCACCACCCGTGATGCCATCGATACCGACCTGGAGTTTCAAGGCAGAAAGCTCACTCTGATTGATACCGCCGGTATTCGACGGCGCGGACGTGTTGGGCCGGGCGTTGAAAAATTTAGCGTGCTGCGTTCGAGCCGCGCCATTGAACGGGCGGATGTCGCTATCCTCGTCATAGATGCCAGCGAAGGCCTGGCAGCGCAGGACACGCACATCGCGGGCGAGATTCAGGAACAGGCGAAAGGTGTCGTCGTCGTCGTCAATAAGTGGGACCTGGCGCAGGAGCAGCGCCGCGCCGCTCGTGGTGGGGAACTGCCAAATCCTGACGATGAGATTAAAACAGCCGAAGCCTACCGCCGCATTATCGCCGAAGGACTCAAGTTCATTCCTTATGCCCCCATCGTCTTTGCCTCGGCTAAGACCGGCTATCATGTCAAATCGCTGCTAGAAACCGTGCTGCACATCGCGGATATGCGTTTCCTGCGCGTTTCCACCTCGCAGCTGAACGAGGTGGTGCGTGACGCTGTGCGCCACCATAATCCGACCGTGTTCCGTGGGAAAGTCGCGAAGATTTACTATGCCACCCAGACGCAGGTCAATCCACCGACCTTCGTCTTCTTCGTGAATGACCCGCAGGCCATCCACTTCACCTACGAGCGCTACCTGGAGAATCAACTGCGCGCCGCCTTTGGATTCAAGGGAACCGGCATCCGTCTCCATTTTCGGGCGCGCTCAAGAACGGAGCGCTAATTCCTTATTCCTGCGGTGGAACGGCTGGCATCAGGTGATATTCCATCTTAAGCGCGATGATGCGCGTAGCCGCCTCGTCGATGCGCGCCTTCGAGAGTGTCCCATTCTCTAGGGCCGCTTTCAAGGCGTTAATCATGGAAAGCATCTGATCCGCGCCGGTGGGGCCAAGCAGCATATCGTTTCCAGCATTAAGCGCCAACACCGCCGCCTGATTCATGTCCCACTTCACGCCTTTCATATACAGTGCATCGGTCAGGACAACGCCGTCGTATCCGAACTGCTTGCGCAGGATATCTGTCATGAAAATGTGTGACAGTTCGGCAGGATAGGTCGGATCAATAGCGGGCATCAACACATCGGTCGGCATAATCATTCCTGGATTAATGGTTAACGACGGGCAGGCCAGCGTGTGCATCGATGCTCGCGTCACCCAGGCCCGGATAATGCTTGATACAGCCGACCACGCCGTTCCCCTGCAGACCTTTCATATACGCGCTTGCGTACTCGACTACCGCTTGGGGTGTGTTGCCAAAGGTGCGCGTCACCATATCATACCCATTGACGAGGTTCACATCCACGTCCGGGGCCAGGTTTTCATTGATGCCCAGCGCTAGCAGGTCATGAGCAGCCTTCGCACCCTGCTGTGTCGCCACATTCGGGTCGCCCGAATTGGCGATTTCCGTCGCCGACATGCGGTAGCCATAGATACTCGTCAATCGATGCACATATGGCCCGCCTTCTTCATCCGTAGAAATCAGCAGCGGAATGCTGGCGTGCTGCTGCATCAGGGCAATATCCCCTTTTGTCTGGTTGAAGGTCTTCATCTGGAACTCGTACATGATGACGCCGCCCGCGTGCAACTTGTTAACCATCATATCCAGGTCAGGCGAATAATACGTATCGGCATACTCAACCATGATGAGCTGGCCAAGTTCTTCATCGAGCGTCATATGCGAAACATACAGGCTGGCAAGCTGCTTGTATTTCATATATCCAACCAGGTGCATCAGCGCAGCCTGCTGGGCGGGCGTAAGCGGCGGTCGAACAAATGCTCCCCCAGGTGTGAGTGTGAGGCCTGATACGTTGCCTGAGCCGCTCGTATTCTCAAAGAAACGGGGAGCGAAGAGACTGGCAACCCCCACAAGACCGGTAAGCAGTAAGAGGAACGCAATGAGTGGCACGCGCATGCGATGGCGTTTCTGTGACCGCACAGGCTGAGGCGAAATAATCGGCGGCTGTGAATTTCCCTGGCTCGCCGTGGGTGATGATAGCGGCTGCGAATTTTGCATACTTATACGCGCTCCTGTTTACTGCTCTTTAAAATTAGTATAAATCAAGGAAAATAACACGAATACGAATATATGTAGGGGCGCGATTTATCGCGCCCTCGTCCTCAAGAAAAATAACACGGGATGTATGTAGAGAGCAAATTATGCCATCCAATAGGCATCAACCTAAGAAAAGCCCATCAGCACCGTAGGGGCGAGAGCGGCGGATGTGGGGTTGGGAGGGCCTTTATGGTCGCCCGCGTACCTGTTCATCTTGCTCGAATCTTGCGGGAACACGACCACACCCCACCCCGCGGGCGACCATAAAGGCCCTCCCAACCCCACATCATCCTCCCTCGCCCCTACAGATTACCCCGGCCTCCTCTCTCACTTCTCGTCTTAGCTTGATGCCTCTATTGGCAGCCTCAACAAGACTGCCAGCCTGATTAGTCCTACTGTTGTAACGTATCAGGAGCGTCGTTTGTTGCGTCTGTATTACGGTAGCCGGTACGACCAGCATCGCCGGTAGTTCTCCGCGAGGCGGACCTGTTGCGAGGACGTACCGGTTTCGGCACGACCACCGTTTTCACATCTCCCTCGTCCTCCTCGCTTGTCTGCGCAGCGTCAGCCATCATGACCGGTTGGGCAGCCATCGACGTCTGCTCTTCTCCCTCACTTTGGTGGCTCTCCTCTTGGGCTGTCATCGATGTCTGCTCTTCTCCCTCACTTTGGTGGCTCTCCTCCGTGGGCGCATTTTGAGGCGCAGGCTCTTCTGTAAGCATGGTATGAGGCGTGGGCTCATCGGAAAACGTCTGGTACGGCACAGGTTCTTCCGTGATATAGGGCATCGCCGGAAAAACGTACTCGGCAGGCATCGCCGGTGGCTCTGATAGCTCTGGTGATGCGAATGGAGTAGATGACTCTGAAAAACCATAGAAACTTTCGCCGGGTTGATCTTCTTGATCTGTGTATGTTTGAGGAAATGGCTGGACACTTTGTGACCAGGTATGCCCCGTGGGCGGGCCGACGGGTTCCCATTGCTCCTCCGCTTGTCCTGTCTGAGTCCGCAGGACTGGCTGCTCAGGAGCGTAGGTGGGATGGATAGCTGCCTCATTGCCCTGCGCTGGCTGCTCCGCCTGATCTCCTGTCGTCCGTGTCGCCGTTGGGCGCGCGGGACGACGTTGACGCGCGGATGAACGTACATTGGGAACAACAGAGGCAGGCAATAAAGCATAATCAAAGGCCACCTTGATCGCCCGGCTGCGCGATTTGCCTGCCGCAGTGGAAAGCGCCTCCCGGAAGTCGGTCAACGCAAAGCGATGGGTGATCATCTTTTCCGGGTGGATTCCTCCCTGCTCTATCAGATCAGCAGCGATAGCAAAGGTGTCTCGGCGTTGCTGCGAGCCAATGGGCCATGTTTCGGTGCCATGACCAGTGCTTCCAATCAGGCTGACTTCCTGGTACCAGACGGGGGTGAGATCAATGCGCATCAAATGCGGGCTGAGACCAACCATCACAACTGCGCCGCCCGCGCGTGTCCAGCGCAGTGCATCATGCAGGGTACGCTGCGTTCCAATCGTATCATACACCGCGTCATAGCCGCCAAGCAGCATTTTGTTTCCAAGCATACCTTTGTACAGCTTTGCGCCAGTCAAAAGTTTTACGCTCTGGTATGAATCGTGGGGGTAGAGAATGTGTTGCGCACCCATACGGGTGGCCTGCTCAATCTGGAAAGAATGACGTGCCATCACACTGATCGTGGTCTGTGGAGCAAGCGCGCGCAACACCTGTAATACAAGCAGCCCAATTGTACCTGCCCCGATAATCAGCACATGTTCGCCCGGCTGAGGCAGGTAGCGTAAAACAGCGTGTACTGCCACAGCGGATGGCTCAAGCATCATCGCCTGCTCGTCGCTTAAATCCGGTGGAACGCGGAACAATTGCTGCTCATGCAGCAGCATCTCTTCACTCCAGCCCCCGCCGATCGGCTCGGGGCCGGAGAGATGCCCCTGTTCGCACAGATTATAGTTGCCCGATGCGCATGCGCGACACATCGGCTGCGCCCCTGTCGAGAGACAATTCGGCCCGTTTTGCAGCGCAACCCGGTCTCCCACCCGCAACTGCGTCACATCTTCGCCTACCTCGATAACTTCACCCACTACCTCGTGACCGGGATACGAGCGCTGATGGTTAGGAAGCGCGGCAGGCGCAATGCGAAAATCGCCATCCGTAAAAATCAGGTGGAGATCGGTGCCGCATATCCCCGCCAGGCGGTTGCGCACGCGCACCCAATTCTGAGCAGGCAATGATTGCCTGGGTACATTCTGCACTTGTAGCGGCGCGAACGAAGAGAAAAATGCCCCATTCCAGAATAGCCCCAGCAAGCGCGTGAGCATGACACGCCTGGGGTTAAGCTCCATAGTAGATGTCCACATAGCCGGACCCTGCCTTTCAATTTAAAATATCACATCTATAAAAACGAAGATAGGTGTGCTATGTCGTATGATTCGCGTATAGCAGTCTATCATGCCCATCGAGGTCGGTCAATCAATTGGTACTACCTTGCATCCTGCCTGAGCGAAGCTAGCACGCAGTGCGTTGGCAGGATGGCTTTCAAGGCACTCCCCCCTCCAATTTATCAAATCGCGCCGTAAGACCCCTGGCTTCAGCCACGGGGATAGAAGGCGCGCTGCCACAAGCAGAACCCGCCTGGGAAGCCTGTTCACTTGACATTGTACGCTCCTTCTGGTATACTTGTTTTCGTTCTTTTGTACACTGACAACCCAATAGTGTTTGCCGGTTCCAGGGTAAGCTCCCCTGGGTAAAAGCACGAGCGACCCAAACCGTTCAGTGTGCCAACCAGTGACCCAGGTCTCTTCTAGAATGCCTCAGATGACGCATTCGCCTGGTGAGGTTGCAACGAACACTGGCTCGGACGGAGCCATCAGGGGCAACCCTGAGAAGCCCCTCCCTTTAGGGATGGGGAGTCGTCACCCCATTTTCATGACTTTTCCGGAAGGACATAGTAGAATAACACCACATGTTATCTACGAATGAGGAGCAACCCTATGTATATTAGTAAGCGTGTACTTATCATTGTGGGCGTGGCGGCAGTGATCCTGGTAGGTATCTTTGGCTTCGTTTTTGCTTACAT
>WNGP01005849.1_pt1 | contig 10248 bp, 13 predicted proteins | sample 5407671 | NCBI WGS metagenome assembly WNGP01 (sample SAMN13153381, study PRJNA577476) | soil metagenome | isolation source: 40 cm soil or saprolite under Garry oak tree replicate 2 | place: USA:California | collected 2016-06-15
CTGGGATAGTCAGCCAGACGTTCCCGTTACTGTCGAATGTAGTGCCCCATGGATCTTGACTACTCGGTATATAGAAATCCTGAGTTGTTATCCCACTTGCATGTGCTAAGTATAAACTATATCCAGCCATACCGAAAGCCACGGTAAGACTGCCCATAAGTATTGTTAATGCTAAGAAACTCAGTGTAATTTTTCTTCCATTCACCATAGATATTGCCTCCTTAGACGCCAAAGAACCCTAAAGGGATACTATCGCCTTCCTTAAGATGCCTGAAGATAAGATGCATACTTGTTTGGTACACATGAAGCTAAGTATAGTGAGAAGTGGGCTGTTGTTTAATGGAGAAAGGGTTAAGATAAGATTAAGAATCAAAGGATAAGGAGGGCATTTCATCACTCAAAGCCCTCCCAAGTATGAGCGAGAACGCGCTTAGGAGAGCGGATGAGGTCGGAACGTCCAGCAGGCTCGGCAGCCAAAGCGACGACGATGGAGGCGGTGTAGGTCAAAGCGGCGCCGGTAGCGATGGCGGACCATCCTGACCAAAGAAGCGTTCAATGGCGGTGTGTTTGCCCAACTCGTCATTTGCCAAGATTCCCTCGAAAATCCCTGTGTAGAGGATCTAGACTACCTCCTTAGGCGTGAGTGTGACGGTAAACCAGGTTGTTCCAGCCGCTGGATGTACTGGCGTGATGAAAGTCAATTAAACAGTACCATCGAATTGACTCACCAAAGAGATAGGTTCTCCCACGGGATGCGCCACGTGTATGACTTTCCGTCATCGTCACTCCAGGCGGAGTAGGCTCATCAAAATAGCAGAGGTTGAAAAGGAAAAAGCTGAAGTGCGTGAGGGAGATGAGCGGAAAATCAGCTGGAAGAGCGACCCGGTAAGCGATTGCTTCTGATGATCCGACGTCTTGACCCGGCAGAGAGACAAGGAGGTTCCCACACTTGCCCGAATGTGGGACAAGCATGTGAGGAAGTCGGCGGATGAAAGAAGCAATCAAACTCCTTCTCCCCACAGAGACGGCTGCCCACGAATTGCGCAACGAGATGTAGCTTGTAGCGAGCAGACATAAAATGTGCCTCCTTTGAGGGAAGGATACAAATCTTTCCCAATGAAGGAGGTAGACATGACTAGTATCGCTGATTCTTCGGTGATCATCCAGACCTCTTCGGCGTCTGTGCCCTCGACGCCTTCCTGGTTCGGGGAGGTCGCGCTGATCATCCCCTATCTTCGCAAGCTTGGCTTCCTCGATGCCATCACCTCGCAGGTGCGCTTTGCCCGCCGCCGTTTCGGGCACTACGAGGTCATCGATTTTCTTGCCGTGCTCGCAGGGCTACGCCATCAGCGGCGAACGCACCCTGGAGGAGTTCTATGAGCAGCTCTTGCCTCTTGCACAGCCCTTCATGGCCTTGTTCGACCGCGAGAGACTGCCCTCCCGCTCGGCGCTCTCGCGCTTTCTTGCAAGCTTGAGCCTTGAGGCCACAGAAGCCTTGCGTACGCTCTTTCTCGCCGATCTGCTCGCGCGTCCTGTGGACACAGAGCGGCACACCGGCAAACTTGTCGATCGAGCAGGCAACGCACGCGTGGTCTTTGACATCGATGGGACGCGGCAAGCTGCTCGGCAACGGGCCTTGCCCGTGACAGAAGAACTGCCTGCACCACAGCGTCGCTTGAACCAGGTCTGTGCGCCTGGCTACACCGGGCGCAAGCGCTGGGAGGTCGTCCGTACGCGCACCGTCGTCTGAGCCTCGCCCATAGTTATCACTGGCTCGGCAGTTTCGGCAACAGCGGCAATGGACGCTACCGGGAGGAACTGCGCCGAGCGCTGACCGCTATCAGGGGCTATCTGCAGGCACACCATCTTGCGCCGATCAGCGCCCTGCTGCGGCTGGATGGGCAATATGGAACAGGGGCCGTCATCGCCGATCTGGCAGGCTTCTCGTTCGTCATGCGCGGCAAAGATGACACCGTGTTGGATCGGGAGTCGGTGCAGAGCCGCCTGCACTTGCCTGCCGACCAGCAGTTCAGCCGTTCGGAAAGTGGTCTGGTGCGGCGGCTCTACGACTGTCCCGATGTAGCTGTGGGGCCAGAGGGCGTGCACTGCCGTGTCGTGGTGGCCACCCATCCGGCGGCCTCGAAAAAGAGCCGCATCGGTCACACCCGCCAGGGCGTGGTCTACGAACTCTTTTTCACCCATCTGCCGCAAGAGGCGTTCACTGCCTCCGATGTGGTGGCACTCGCGCCACCCATCGTGGCGCCTTTGAACCGCTGCTTGCCGATCTGCGACCAGGAGCAAGACCCCGACCGCTGGTGTTCGCATGCGCCCGGCTTTCCAAGAAGCGTGGCAGATCGTCTCGCAATGGGTCCCCGAACCTGCGCCTGGAACTGGGGCATGTGCTTGAGCCGACGCCGATGCGCACGACCGAGTTTGCTCCCCCCGTCACAGAGACCACAGCTGTGCAGGCGCCTGTGCAGGGCTATGGCAAGCCTGCGGTCGCCTTGCCCTGGAAAGCGGGTCGTTTCTCAGGGCAAGATTTCACCCTTCAGCCCGACGGGGCGCTGTCCTGTCCGGCTGGCCAGTCGCTTGTGGCCCACGAGCGACGCCGAGAAGCCGATGGAAGCCTACGCGTGGTGTATGCAGCCAGCATCCGCAGTTGCCGTCCCTGTCTTCTGCGGGAGCAGTGTCAATGGCGGGCAGCGCCACGAAGAAGCCGCGCCAAGTGAGCGTGCTGTTGCATCCATTGGACGTCGGATCTGAGCCTATTCTCTGGAGAGATTGGAGTCGTTGCTCCCACCGACGTGCATTCATCCAGTTAGTGCGCCATCAATGCGTCAAGGTCGAGGTCGAACCTCCCACCTCTGCCAGCCTCCCTGTCAAGCCTGCGCCCCTTTCCCGTGCCCAACGTGCACATTATCGGCTTTCGTGGGCAGAGCGGCTGGCTCGCAATGCACGTCCCCTCACGGCTGAACGGGTGACGATCAAGTTGTTCGGCGTCCCTCAAGCTTTTGCTACCTGGCTTGGCCTGACGCTGGAGTAGGGGGAACACGATCAAGCAAGGTTTCTCAGCGAGGGGGAACTGGCTGCTTCTCTCGCTCTTTCTGCATGACCTGTTGACAGCAATCCACGCAGCTCTTGCAAATGGAGACACCCCGAGGTCCTGCCAGCAATTGCTCGACCTGGTCCTTCGGCTTGTGACAGAACGAACACCGCAAGGATGAGGAGGTCGCGAATCTCGGCCACATATTACTCCGCTCTTTTCGACTTTACTCATCTTTCAGGCGAGAATACCTACACGGAAGTATATACTCTTTCTTCCCGTTTTGGTTCCAGAAATCGAGTGCTTGACCACAAGTCGATCTCGTTGCGCATCTCGTGGGATATTCGACTGCCAGAGCAGGGAGCAGCGCCGCAGAAGGAGCAAGCACCAGACAGGCCTCTCTCATCTTTTTCGGCGACTCCTGCCAGCCAACGCAAGTCGCAGGCACGTCTCCTACGCAAATGGAAACTGTATCAGCAGGTGTAGCACTTGCATGCGTCCGGGATGAGCTTGCGCAAGATTGGGGAAGAACTTGGTTTGGCTCGCAATACCGTCCGAAAGTACTTCCGGCAGCCCCCAGAGCCACTCCTGCCTATTCCGCGACCACTACGTGCCAGTCAGCTTGATCCCTATAAGGATTATCTGCTCGAGCGCTGGAGCCAGGGGTGTCGGAACGGTGCTATCCTGTATCGCGAAATCAGTGCACGAGGGTATCGGGGTGCTGTGACGATGGTACGCGCCTATATCGGCCATTTACGCACGACTTCCCCTCTTGCGACAGCGTCTCTTACACGACGCCTAATATCAAAGGACTGCTCGACAAGAGAAGGGAGAGCTTTTCGCAGCGCTTCACCAAAAACCAGGAAGAGCCAATTCTAAGTTGTTACTGTACAGTGGGTCAATTTGAAAACGTTAAAAATGGGTCATAAGTGTGGCGCTATTGACAAGTTACACGGGAACTGACGCCTGGGGACAGGGCCGCTCTGGCTTCTCAGCAATGAGAGGTGAAACGGCCCTGGCAGAACCAGGAACCAAACACGAAATGTGGCTTTGTCCATGTTTGGGTAAGTTATGGGTAATGGCTGGCCTAACCGTTGATACTAAAGCTATCAGAAAAACTTCCCGATGTCGCAACAAACTGCACGCTTACCTGGCTGGCTGTGACCGTTACTTTCGAGACCCCCCACGTTTGATTCACATTGGCCCCCATCCATTTCCGAAAGTAGCCCTGCTCTGGATCGGCACTCGTGATGGTACTCAGAGAAGCGCCTCCCGTCCCGGTGATAACAATGACCGAGCCCGACCCGCGGGTTAGGTGTGTGGTGGCGCTAACGACGCAGCTGGGGTTATAGCCGTTGATCTGGATGGATGGGCAGGTGGTTCCATTGAGCGCGAGTTGTTTGCTCACCTGATAGGTGTGGGAGTGCGCCTGGAGGATTAGATCGACTCGTGTGCTGATCAGCAGGTTCTGAAGGTCACTGCCGATAGAACACGACTGCTTGCTGATCGCGATGCAGTGTTTATGCATCGCGACAATGACCCAATGGATGCCGGCCGCACGTGCCGCATCGATCTGGCGCGCTACCCAGTTGTAGTGGGAACTTCCCTTGCTGTAGCTGTATCCCGAAAGGATCCCGCCGGGCGAAAGCAGAATGAAGCGTGCCTGGGGAGCGTTTGAGGGGTAATCGAACGAGTACTCTCTGGCGTACGCTCCTGCGATGCTGCCGAGATGATCGGGCAGATCAGCAGCATACGTATTGATCTGACTCGCATCCTTATTGCCTGCTAGAATCTCAAAAGGAAAGTGCGCCGGGAGGTGACTTTTGACGTAGCTGCTCCACGCAGTCGGCGAGATGCTGGAACTGTAGCTGAAGTCTCCGATAGCCAGGTGGAATGTAACCCCTGCGTGTGCAAGATAGGTCAGATTGTCGGTGGTCTTGTCGGTCTCATCATAATCGCCTGCAACGGTGAAACTAAAGCCGGACCCGGCTAGATTGTGCGTCTGGATCGTCTTACTCTGGTACATCCACGTTGGCAACGGGCCAGTCAGCAGGAGCGTAATCAGCATGACCGCCTTCCACAGGCGGCGGCGCGAACGCAGGTGATCCATTATTTGGAGACTATGAGTGGTTAACACGAGTGCTTCCTTTCTTCCACATGAGAGTCTGAGGTACCTTCTATGTCTGATTATCAAGCACAGAAGCTGGATTTACAAGGATGAGCTGGTGGTGATCTAGTTAAGAAATGGTAGAGATTTCGTAAAACAAAAGGTGCATAGGCTTGATATCGATACCGGATTCAGGTGACTTATCTTCACCTCCATTTTGAAGACCACTCGCTTCCAGCCCTGATTCTTACCCACATTTTACCAGGTGATAGAATACAGGATGAATACACAAGAAGTGTTGGATCCCAAGAGCTGGGTCGAGCGAACCTTTGGGGGTGTCCAACTGCACGATCTGCGTCGAACCGGACGAGCTGTCAAAGCGGCTAGCAATCTGGCAGAGAATCCCTTGGGGTCTTTGCCCGCTCACATGCACTCCTGGAGAGAGACCAAGGCCTTGTATCGTTTGCTTGACGAGCCAGATGTCACCTTTGCAGCGTTGATGCAACCTCACCTGCAACAGACGAGGGAACAAGCCATGTCCTCTCCCGTGGTTTTGTTGGTGCAAGATACGACCGCCATCGATCTGTCGCATCGTCACAAAATCAGTGGCGTGGGACACATCGGCAACGAACGCGGACGGGGCTTTTTCGTGCAAACGGTGCTGGCCGTGCGTCCCGAGATGCGAGAGGTGCTCGGGTGCATGGCCCAGGAACCCTTTGTGCGCATTCCCGCTCCCCAGGGAGAACAACGGTACGGGCGGCGCAAGCGAGAAGAGCGCGAAACTGATGTTTGGATGCGTCAGGTGCATGCCATTGGGACACCTGAGCCGGGAAGCGTCTGGGTGCATGTCGGAGATCGGGGTGCCGATATGTTCCCGTTCTGCAGAAGCCTGTCAGGCGACGCAGACGCACTTTCTGGTACGGGCGGGAAAGTCACGGCGTGTGCAGGAGAGCGAAGACGAGATCAGCTATGCGCTGACGCAGGCACGGTCCTGGCCGAGCCAGGCGAGCCGTCCGTTCGAGGTTCCTGCTCGGCATGGTCACCCTGGGCGTTCGACGCAACTCCAGCTGGCCTTTGGGCAGCTGACGCTCTTGCCACCGCGAAACGCGCCGCGCGCGGGCAAGGAGCCTTTGACGGTGTGGGTCATTCGCGTCTGGGAAGAGCAAGCTCCCGAAGGAGAAGAACCACTGGAATGGATCTTGTTCACGTCGGTGCCCACCACGACGCTCGAACAGGCCTGGGAGCGAGTCGACTGGTATCGGCATCGGTGGCTGGTCGAAATAGTCCAACCGCAAATGACAAAAGCGCACATACTCGCTTCTGGAGGAGGTGGGGATCACATAGCGGATCTCCACCTCCTCTTCCGTCACGACGACCCGATCGATGAGCAATTCAACGAGCTGTCGTTTCTGCTCGAACGTGGCTTCAGCCAGTCCCTGCTTCACCCGCTGGCACAAGGCCTCGATGGACTTCACCATTCCTGCTAGTTCCTCATGGCGCTCAACATTTGCCTCGAGCTGACGTACCTGCGCAGCAATCGCTTGCAGTCGCTGCTCCAAGTCGTGTCGTCGGCGCTGGTACTCCTCGAGTGCAACGCGCCTCCGCCAGGTAGGCATCCGTCAAGCGCTCTAATTGCTGTTCCAAACTCACACGCGCTTTCCGGAAATGCTCGCGCCGCGCTTGGAATTCCTGTGGCAGCCACTGCCCGCTTTGTGCCTGCTCTAAGGCGGTGGCAATCAAAGTAGGGTGCGTGAGTACTTCACACACATCCTGCCAGACCAGCTCATCGAGTTGCTGGGCTGGAATGAAGCGCGCGGGACACTTCTCATCCCGGCAGGAGATGACGGGATGGCTCTTGCCGCGGCAGGTGTAGTAGGCATATCCTGGATGGGCGCTGCGTCCCATGCACGATAAGTGGCACACGCCACGGACTTCTCAGGGCACGCAACAGATACGCATGGGCCGTGTTATTGCGACTGGCGAACTGCTGGTTGTGCGCGAGCTTGGCTTGCGACGTCCGTCAAAGTGCTCCTGGCTCACGATGGCTGGCACCTGGGCGACGGCGATCCACTCCTCTGGCGCGGTGAGGGTATGTCCCCCACGACCAATCGGCACCAACGCTGACCGCCGCTGATGCGCAGGCGTGACTCGGCTGCGCCCGATGTAGACCGTTCCCGTGTAGACAGGATTAGCCACGATTCCCCGCACACTGGCCTGATTCCAGCGACGGAGACTGCTGGGACTCGCAATCTGCTGAGCCATTAACCGTTTGGTCACCCCGATCAAGCTTTGGCCCTCCTGTAAGTAGCTGGCGAAGTTCTCCGCGACAATGGCTGCCTCGCTCGCCTCTAGACGGACCCCCAACGGATCGCGAGGTCGGGCAGGATCAACTCGGTAGCCATAGGGCGGATGCGTCCAGGGCAGCAAACTGCCGGCCTGATACTTTTGCAAGCGTCCACGCCGCATGCGTTCGGCAATCAAACTCCGTTCGTACTCAGCCACCGCCCCGCGAATCTGTAAGAGCAGTTGATCATGGGGATCCTGGCTCATGGGACGATCGATAAACTCGACCTGGCAGCCTGCTTGTTCCAGTTCCTCGATCAAGAGCATCTGGTGGACATAGGTGCGAGCCAAGCGATCTGGGGCTGTGATGACTACCCGATCAAAGGCGGCACATCTGACCTGATCCCGCAGTCGGTCCAGTCCTGGGCGACGCAAACTCGCGGAACTTTGGCCATCATCGCGAAAAATGTGTTCATCCTGCCACTGCCATCCGTGCGTCTGGCTATGAGCCCGCAAGAGGTCTCATTGCTGCTCAATAGTCTGCGTTTGCGCCTGCCGTTGCGTAGACACACGCACATAGATTGCGACTTTCATTGCTGCTCTCCTGTCGAATGTGCCCTTGAGGAACCTCTCTCAGGCACGCTGCACTCCAGCGTATCAGGTGCTGGTACGCCTGATCCCACCGCCGCTGCGCGTCGGCAGTTGCTCTCGTGTGACACTGGACACTCCACTGACGTTTCTTCATGTGTACCCTCCTGATGGCAACACTTCATTTCGTTAACATCAGAAGGATACCCTATTTGGGGCGTGACAGGAATGCGAGCACGCAAGGGAAGTCGCCACCACGTAAGATGTAACCGTCCCATCCGGCTCATGCAGAATTTGTCATTTGTGATTGTACCCTTGAGGACTATCACCCATGTCTCAAAAGTGGGTGTCGCATTGAAGAGCGACACTTGCAAAGTGTTGATAGTCTGATCCGTTTATTGGGGCTGTTGTCCCCGCTGGCGGTGCGCTTGGTGCAGATACGTGGATTTGCGCGTTCCGAGCCAGAGCGCCCGGCTCATGAGGTGGTTGAGCCGCTGCTGCTGGCGGTGGTGGCCCAGCGCTCTGGTCAGTCGCCCCTCACCATGACCATCAGCTCGGATCTCGGACGGAGGTCGCACGCCTGGGTGGCTAGTCTTTCTCGCTCCCATGATGGTCCCCCTGGATGGTTCGCCATCTGGAAAGGCTGGCTCTCGTTGCAAACGTTCCTGGAAGGCGTTCACTTTGCGTTTCATCTCCGTTTGTAACATGTGGGTAAGAATCAGGCTTTGAAGCGGTGGAGGAATGCGAGTCCTTCTTTGGGGTTTGGGTTGGGTCGGCTGTTCACAGATAGAGTATTTGCAATCTCTGTGAACTATGGTACCCTTGTCCTATGAGGCAGAAGATGACCGCCAAATTGAAACTACATACCGATCCGGTACAGTTTGTGGCATTGCGTACCACGCAACTGGCGTACCGTGATGCCTTGAACTATGCCTCTCGCTACTCGTTTGCCCATGGCAAGAAGAGTAACCAGGAGTGGTTGCAACGAGAGACGTATGCAGACGTACGTGCCGCCTATCATCTGCCTGCCCAAATGGCCTGTAACGTCCCTCGCCAGGTGGGAGCTACCTACAAGACGCTCTGGACCAAGGTGAAGCAAAACACGGCAGCCCGCAAGGCAGGCATCACCAGGAAGCGCTACCAGGGACTCGATCAGCCACCCAGGTATGTTTCCCCGATGCTGACCTATAACTACCACAGGGACTACAGCTTGAAGCCCGAGAACCAGGTGAGCATCCTCACCCTGCAGGGGCGCGTGGTTGTCTGCTATACGGGCTATGAGAAGCATTTTGCTCTCATGCAGCACGGTGCGCATAGCGGGGCGGCAAAACTCTGGTATGATCAGCCACGCAAGCAGTTCTATCTGCTCGTCACCCTTGAGGTGGAAGTAGCCGATCCCACCCCAGAAACGTATCAGCATATTGTTGGCGTGGATGTCGGACAACGCTACCTGGCAGTCACAGCGCCATTGGACAATGGCGCCTCCTTCTATTCCGGGAAACAGGTCCGGGCCAAAGCGGACCACTATGCACGACTGAGAAAGCGGTTGCAGCACAAAGGCACCCGTTCGGCTACCAGGAGACTGGTGATCATGAGCGGACGGGAGAGACGGTTGAACCAGGCGACCAATCATGAGATCAGTCGGCACATTGTGGACCAGCACCCACACAGCCTCATTGGCCTGGAAGACCTGACCCATATCCGTGAGCGCACCAGGCGCACGCAGGGAAAGCAAGCCAGCAGGAAACAGCGCAGAGCAAACAGACATGCCTCTCAATGGGCCTTTGCCCAACTGCATGGCTATATTGCCTACAAAGCGATGCGTGCAGGGAGTATGGCGGTGAAAGTCGATGCGAACTACACCAGCCAGGCTTGCCCCATGTGTGGGCATACCTGTGAGGACAATCGCCCGAAGAAGGGCTTGCTCTTTGTCTGCCAGAGTTGCCACTATACCCTCCATGCTGATTTGATTGGCGCCAGAAATGTGGCCTTAAGAACGCTGCTCGTCCGGCAAGACTGGATGAGCACGGGCGTCTTGTCAGTACGCCCTGATGTGTCGAGCGATGAAGCCAAAGCTGCACGTCTCTCCAGATATGCAGAGTTGCGGTGGAGCCCAGACACAAGCCCCCCGCATACATGCTGGGGTAATTGACCATTGGCTAAAGATACAAGAGAGAAGATTTTGCCCGAACTATATCCAACCGATCGTGACTCCCTGGAACGAGAT
>WNGP01006956.1_pt1 | contig 10247 bp, 9 predicted proteins | sample 5407671 | NCBI WGS metagenome assembly WNGP01 (sample SAMN13153381, study PRJNA577476) | soil metagenome | isolation source: 40 cm soil or saprolite under Garry oak tree replicate 2 | place: USA:California | collected 2016-06-15
CACCGACACGGTCGAGCACGTCACCTTCATGATCCTGGGGGCGCTGATCATCTTCTTCCTGATCGTCGAGCCCAATGGACTTGCCCGGCTGTGGCAAATCGCCAAGCAGAAACTGAGGGTGTGGCCTTTCCCGTACTGACGGTGCACACTCTCGCCACTTCCCCGCCGGGTCCGACGCCCGGGCGGGGTTCCCCCTCCCGTTGCTGAAGGGGCGAAATGTTAAGAGCCGGCGCATCAAGCGTCGGCCATGCAAGGGAGAAAATGCGATGCGCCTGAAACACCTTGTTCTCGGTGCGGCGGTTGCAAGCCTGGTCGGCGCTGCCGGTCCGGCTTCGGAGGCCGTGGCCCAGGACAGCATGTTCGTACCGCTGTTGACCTACCGCACCGGACCCTTCGCCAATTCCGGCATTCCGATCGCCAACGGCATGCACGACTATCTGGCCATGCTGAACGAGCGCGACGGCGGCATCGGCGGGGTCAAGATCGCCATCGAGGAATGCGAGACCGGCTACAAGAACGAGAAGGGGATCGAGTGCTACGAGGCGCTCAAGGGCAAGAAGCCGCTGGTCTTCAACCCGTATTCTACCGGCATCACGCTGGCGATGATCCCGAAGGCGTCGGCCGATCACATCCCGGTCCTGTCCATGGCCTATGGGTTGTCGGCTTCTGCCGTCGGCCAGGAGTTCCCGTGGATCTTCAATCCGCCGGCCACCTATTGGGACGGCCTCTCCATCATCTTCAACTACATCGCCGGCAAGGAAGGCGGCCTCGACAAGCTCAAGGGCAAGACCATCGGCTTCATCTTCTTCGATGGCGGCTATGGGCGGGAACCGCTGCCGTTGCTGGCACAGTTCGCCAAGGACTACGGCTTCACGGCCAAGGAGTATCCCGTGCCGCCGGCTGACATGCAGAATCAGTCCGGCCTGTGGCTGGGCGTGCGCCGCGACCGGCCCAATTGGATGATCATGTGGGGCTGGGGGGCCATGAACCCGACCGCGGTGCAGGAGGCCGCGAAGGCCGGCTACCCGATGGATCACTTCATCGGCATCTGGTGGTCGGCGAGCGAGGATGACGCCAGGCCCGCGGGCCAGGGCGCCAAGGGCTACCTGGCGGCGAACATCAACAGCGTCGGCGCCGACTTCCCGGCGATCCAGGACATCCTCAAACACGTGGTCGACAAGGGCAAGAGCCAGACGCCCAAGGACAAGGTCGGCGAGAATTTCTACAACCGTGGCGTCATGAACTCGGTGATCGTCGCCGAGGCGATCCGCAACGCCCAGAAGCTGACCGGCAAGAAGGTCGTCACCAGCGAGGATATGCGGCGCGGCCTCGAGACGCTGCAGATCACCGCGGCGCGCTGGAAGGCGATCGGCCTCGACGGCTTCGGCCCGCCGATCGACGTCACCTGCGACGACCACAACGGCCATCACGCCGCCTACGTGCAGCAATGGGACGGCACCAAATGGGTCAAGATCTCGGACTGGATCCCGCCCATGAAGGACAAAGTCATTCCGCTGCTCGACGCGGCGGCCAAGGATTACGTCACCAAGAACCAGCCCTGGCCGAAGCGCACCGAGGCCTGCGACAAGTCGTCGTAAGCCGACCCTCTCCCCGCCTGCGGGGAGAGGGCGCGAGTGCCGAAGCCACGAGCGGGTGAGGGGCTCCGGCTCAATCATCCTGCCCCTCACCCGACCGCGCCTGCCGAACTCGGGTGTTCCCGAGTTCGGCCAATTATGATGGGCCAAGTCGGAAACATCCGACTTGGGCGCGCGATCGACCTCTCCGCGCAACTGCGGGGAGAGGGGAGGACGAGCCAGCCATGACCGCCATCGAATCGATCGATTCCGCGCCAGCCGCGAGCGCCGCGACGATTCTGTCGCTCAACAACGTCGAGGTCGTCTACGACCATGTGATCCTGGTGCTCAAAGGCGTCTCGCTCGAGGTGCTGCGAGGCGGCATCGTGACGCTGCTCGGTGCGAACGGCGCCGGCAAGACCACGACGCTGAAAGCCATCTCCAACCTGCTGCATTCCGAGCGCGGCGAGGTGACCAAGGGCTCGATCGTGTTCGACGGCCAGGAAGTGCACGCGGCCTCCCCCAACAAGCTGGTGCGGCGCGGCTGCATCCAGGTGATGGAGGGCCGGCATTGCTTCGGTCATCTCACCATCGAGGAGAACCTGCTCACCGGCGCGTTCACGCGCCGCGACGGCGGCGCCGCGATCCGGCGCGACCTCGACAAGGTCTACAGCTATTTCCCGCGCCTGAGGGAGCGCCGCCTGGCGATGGCCGGCTATACTTCGGGGGGCGAGCAGCAAATGTGCGCGATCGGGCGCGCGCTGATGTCGAACCCGAAGATGATTCTGCTCGACGAGCCCTCGATGGGACTGGCGCCGCAAGTGGTCGAGGAGATTTTCGGGATCGTCAAAAGCCTCAACGAGAACGAACAAGTGTCGTTCCTGTTGGCCGAGCAGAACGCCAATATGGCGCTGCGCTACGCGGGCTACGGCTACATTCTGGAGAACGGCCGCATCGTGCTCGACGGACAGGCGGCGGCGCTGCGCGAGAACGAGGACGTCAAGGAATTCTATCTCGGGGTCGCGGAGGGCAAGCGCAAATCGTTCCGCGAAGGCAAGCATTACAAACGCCGCAAGCGCTGGCTGGCGTAAGGATGATGAGGGAGGTCGTCCCCGAGGCCAAGTGCAACGAGGGAACCGGCGATCAATAACCACAATCCGTGCCGATGGGTCGGCGTTCACAGGTTCGGGCCGTCGCGCTTTGCGCTCGGCCGGAACGACTAGGCAGGGGGCATTCGATGCCCGAAAAATTTCATCTCGACGAAAAATTCTCGCGCTGCTCCGAGCATTGGCGCCCCAAGGTGGTGGCCGCGCTCAACGGCCAGGAAATCAAGATCGTCAAGGTCGCGGGCACGTTTCCCTGGCATCATCACGAGCACGAGGACGAGTTTTTCCTGGTGTGGAAAGGCGCCTTCCGGGTCGAATTCCGCGACCACGTGGTCGAGCTCGGTCCGGGCGAATGCCTGCTTGTGCCGCGCGGCATCGAGCATCGCACCGCGGCCGACGAGGAGGCGCACATCGTGCTGTTCGAGCCGGCCGCGACGCGAAACACCGGCAACGTCGTCGACGCGGTCTTCACCGCGCCGGACGGCGCGGCCGTGTGAGGTCGGCGCGTGCGGATGGGATGACGAGCCTCGATGGCAGGATCGGACCAGCAGAAATCGGAATTCTACGACGCGCTTGAAACGCGGGATCCGCAAACGCGCGAGCGCGCGCTGTTCGCGCAATTGCCCGATGCGCTTGCCAACGCGATGCGTGCCTCCGGCTGGGCGAGGCAGCTTGCCGGCGTCGAGCCGAAATCGGTGAGCTCGCGGAAAGCGCTCGCCGCGCTGCCGGTCCTGCGCAAAGCCGATCTCAAGGAGCTGCAGCGGCAAGATCCGCCGTTCGGCGGCTTGGCCGTCACGCCGCCCGGCAAGGCGAAGCGCCTGCTGATGTCGCCCGGCCCGATCTTCGAGCCGGAAGGCCACGGCAAGGATTGGTGGGGCGCGGCGCGGGCGCTCCATGCGGCGGGCTTCCGCGCCGGCGACATCGTCCACAACGCGTTCGCCTATCATCTCACGCCCGGCGGCTTCATCCTGGAGTCCGGCGCGCACGCGCTCGGCTGCGCGGTGATTCCGGGCGGGGTGGGCAACACCGAGCAGCAGGTCGAGGCGATCGCGATCCTCAAGCCGACCGGCTATACCGGCACGCCGGATTTCCTGAAGATCCTGCTCGACACCGCGCAAAAGCTCGGCAAGGACGCCTCCTCGCTCAAGCGCGGGCTCGTGTCCGGGGCGGCGTTGCCGCCGTCGCTACGCCAGGAGCTGGCTTCGCGCGGGGTCGAGGTGCTGCAGTCCTATGCGACCGCCGAGCTCGGCGTCATCGCCTACGAGAGCCGGGCGCGCGAAGGCATGATCGTCAACGAAACCGTGCTGGTCGAGATCGTGCGGCCGGGCACCGGCGATCCGGTCGCCGACGGCGAAGTCGGCGAGGTGGTGGTGACCTCGTTCAATCGCGATTACCCGATGATCCGGCTTGCGACCGGCGATCTCTCCGCGGTGCTCGCCGGCCGCTCGCCCTGCGGCCGTACCAACGTGCGCATCAAGGGCTGGATGGGGCGCGCCGATCAGACCACCAAGGTCAAAGGCATGTTCGTGCATCCCGGCCAGGTGGCCGAGATCGCCAAGCGCCATCCCGAGCTTGGCCGGGTCCGGCTCGCGGTCACCCGCGAGGCGGAGCAGGACGTCATGACGCTCCATGCCGAATGCCGCGGCGCGCGCGAAGCCCTCGAGCAGGCGGTCGCGGCGAGCCTGCAGACCGTGACCAAGCTGCGCGGCCGCGTGAAGCTGGTCGAGCCGGGCACTCTCCCCAATGACGGCAAGATCATCGCCGATGAGCGAAGCTACGCCTGATCGCCCGCCGATTGCGGCCGGACGCATCGGCGTGCTGCTGGTCAATCTCGGCACGCCCGAGGCCACCGACTATTGGTCGATGCGGCGCTATCTCGCCGAGTTCCTCTCCGACCGCCGGGTGATCGAGGAGAACCGCATCAAATGGTGGCTCATCCTCAATCTGATCATCCTTTCGGTTCGGCCAGGCCGGAAGGGACGCGACTACGACAAGATCTGGAACCGGGAGCTCGACGAATCGCCGCTCAAAACCATCACGCGGTCGCAGGCGGAGAAGCTCGCGGCAACGCCGGCGCTCGCGGATCGCGTGCTCGTCGACTGGGCGATGCGCTACGGCAATCCCTCGATCGCGTCGCGGCTCGATCGACTGCAGGGATCCGGCTGCGAGCGAATCCTCGTCATGCCGCTCTATCCGCAATATGCGGCCGCCACGACCGCGACCGTGTGCGACAAGGCATTCGAGGCGCTGATGCAGATGCGCCGACAGCCGGCGATCCGGGTGCTGCCGCCCTATTACGACGATGCGGTCTATATCGACGCGGTCGCCTCCTCGCTCGAGGCCGAGCTCGTCAAGCTTCCCTTCGCGCCGGAGGTGATCCTCGCTTCCTTCCACGGCATGCCGGAGGAATACGTCCGCAAGGGCGATCCCTACCGGCAGCATTGCGCCGAGACGGCCCGGCGCCTGCGCGAGCGGCTCGAGCTCGACGAAGACCGCTTCGTGATGAGCTTCCAGTCGCGGTTCGGCTCGGCGGAATGGCTCAAGCCCTATACGGATGCGACCGTGAAGGCGCTTGCCGGGCGCGGGGTGAAGAATCTGGCGGTGGTGATGCCGGGCTTCGCGGCGGATTGCCTGGAGACGCTCGAGGAGATCGCCGGCGAGAATGCCGAGATCTTCCGCCATCACGGCGGAAAAAATTTCGCCCCAATCCCGTGCCTCAACGACAGCGAGGCCGGGATGGCGCTGCTGCGCCACCTCGCGTTCCGGGAGCTGCGCGGCTGGATCTGAGATCATCCGCGGGAACGCGCGGCGTCCGGGTGCCGCTGGACCGTGCGGATGCAAAGCCGTATCGTGGCGTTTCGTGCCGCGACAAGAAAGCGATGGGGGAATCTCGACCGTGAAGCTCGACTATCACGTGTTCAAATCGATGGCGAACGCTTATCTCGGCCTCTACGTCGACCGGGCGCGGCGCCCGACCTATTTCGACATCGCCGAGACTTATCCGGCGCTCGATGTGGTGACCCAGGCCTATCCGGTGATCCGCCGCGAGTTCGATCAGCTGTTCGCCGCAGCGGGCGAACTGCCGCAATATCACGAGATCGATTCTGGCGAGCGCAAGATTTCCAATACCACGCCCAAGCGGTGGAACGTGTTCATGCTGGAGATCCTCGGGCACCGGCCGGCCGCGAACCGCGCGTGCTGTCCGGAAACCTGCCGCGCGCTCGATGCGGTGCCGAATCTGATCCAGGCGTTCTTCTCCATTCTCGAACCGGGCAAATCCGTTCCCGAGCATGAAGGTCCCTATCTCGGCTATCTTCGCTATCATCTCGGCTTGCGCGTGCCGGCGCAGAATCCGCCGAAGCTGATCGTCAATTCGCAGGAATACGTCTGGCGGGAAGGCGAGGCGGTGCTGTTCGACGACAGCTGGCCACACTCAGTCGTCAACCACAGCAACGACACCCGCGCGGTGCTGATCGTGGACGTGCGCAGGCCGCTGCCGGCGATGCCGGACCTGTTCAATCGATTCCTCACCGACGTGATCGGCCGCCACACCTACGGGCGCAAGATCGCCCGCCAGGCCGAGCAATTCGCAGCCGCGAGGGGCGGCACGTTCGGCGGCCGGGCGGCAGCGTGAGGCTTGACGAGTCAACCGTTGTCGCCGGTCATCTGATCGCATAACGACCGAACGTCGCGCGGCCGGGCGAGTCTTCACGCGACGCCGGCCCGCAACAGATCGTGCAGGTGCACGATGCCGATCGGCTCAGCATCGTCGACCACGATCGCGGCGGTGATCTGCGAGGAATTGAAGAGCTCCAGCGCCTCGCTCGCGAGCTGATCTGGGCGCAGGGTCTTGGGCGATCGCGTCATGATCTCTTCGACCCGCGTGTCGAGCAGGTCCGGTCGCATGTGGCGGCGCAGATCGCCGTCGGTGATGATGCCGACGAGAACCCCGCGCGGGTCGGTGATGCCGACGCAGCCGAAGCTCTTGGTCGACATTTCGACCACGGCCTCCGACATTCGCGCGTCGAGCGGGAGCAGCGGAACCGCCGTGCCCGTGTGCATGACGTCGCGCACGAGCTTGAGCATGGCGCCGAGCTGTCCGCCCGGATGCAGCCGCCGGTAATCGAGCGCGGTGAAGCCGCGGCTCTCCAACAGCGCGATCGCCAGCGCGTCGCCGAGCGCAAGCTGCATCAGCGAGGAGGTGGTGGGCGCGAGATTGTGCGGACAAGCCTCCCGCGCCTGCGGCAGGACCAGGACGACGTCGGCGGCCTGGGCCAGCGCGCTGTCGATCCTCGCCGTCACGGCGATGAGCCCGATCCGGAATCGCCGCGAGTAGTCGATCAGGTCTTTCAGCTCGACGGTTTCGCCAGACCACGACAGCGCCATGATCACGTCGTCCGCGGTGATCATGCCGAGATCGCCGTGGCTGGCTTCGCCGGGATGAACGAAGAATGCCGGCGTGCCGGTGGACGCGAAGGTGGCGGCGATCTTGCGGCCGATGTGACCGGACTTGCCCATCCCGGTCACGATGAGCCGGCCTCGCGCGCGCTGGATCATCTCGACGGCGGCGAGCAGCGGCGCGCTCAGGCCGTCACGGATCGCCGCGGCGAGCGCGCTGATGCCGCTCGCTTCCGCTTCGAGCGTGCGCAACGCCGACTCGATCTCGAGCCGCCGTTCCGCCCCGCCAGATATCTTCGGCTCGGCCATCGTCCCTCATCCCCGATTGTCCGTGCCGGTTAGCACGGATCGTCCCGAGCCGCGACCCTCTCGCCGCCTCGCATCCGCCGCCCCGGGGCCGCCGCCCGGCGGTCCGGTCAACTGGACGTTAACCATAACCGCTTTACATCCGTTAACCAAAGCCGGCGCGCCGCCCGGGCGGCGTTCACTCACGAAGCCGGCCGCGTTGTCCGTTTGCCGAGTTTGCGGCGCACCGCGGTGCTCCGCAAGCGACACGAGACAGGTTGAGGATGCTGCGCCTTCGCTCGTCTCGTCTTGCTCGAGTGGCGGGCGCGGCTGCGTTGCTCGGGCCCCTGATCGGCTCCCATGCATGGGCTCAAGCCGTTCCGCCGGAAGAGGCGGAGAATCTGCGCCCCGGCATCGACGAGAATTTGCAAGAACCTGGACCGACGCGGGTCGAGGCGCCGCGCCGCCCCGCGCTCCCCAGCTGGAGGATCCGCAAATACGGCCAGCCGCCCGGATCGGGCGCGGGCCGCACCGGATATATTTCCACGAATGTGGTTCGGCGAAAGCCGAAAGTCGGCGCCAGCGATCCGCAGGCCGCAGCCAACGGACCCGAGCTCATCCCGAAGCAGAACTTCGGCTCGAAAGCTGCATCCCGACGCAAACCGGATGCGGTGCGCTCAGGCAAAGCACGGGCCGGCGCGCCGGCGCCCACGCCATCGGCAGGCAGGCCGCCACCCGCCGGCACCGATCGGCTCGATCCGACCGGGCAGGGCGTTGCCGGCGCCAACCCGCGGCGGCCTCGCAAGCCCGTCGAAGACGATCCGTTCGACGCCGTCGGGGTCCGGGCCGGCGCCTTCCTGTTGCGGCCGGCGATCGAGGTCACGACAGGCCACGACAGCAACCCCGCGCGCAGTTCCGGGGGGCGCGGCTCCTCGCTGCTGATCGTCGCTCCGGAGCTCAAAGTGAATTCCGATTGGGAACGGCACGAGCTCACCGCCAAGATTCGCGGCAGCTACACCGAGTATCCCTCGGTTCCTTTCGCCGACCGGCCGTTCGTGGATGCAAAGCTCGACGCCCGCATCGACGTGACACGCGATACTCGCATCGATCTCCAAACACGCTATCTGTTGTCTACGGAGAATCCCGGCAGCCCCAACCTGCAGGCCGGCCTCGCCAAGCTCCCCACCTACACCGACGTCGGCGGCACTGCCGGCATCGATCGGCGCTTCAACCGGCTGGACGTTTCGCTCAAGGGCAGCATCGATCGCTTCGATTATCAGAACTCGCTGCTCACCGACGGAACTTCGTTCAGCAACAAGGATCGCGACTACAATCAATACGGCGCGCAGGCTCGCGCCGGCTACGAGATCACGCCGGGGCTCAAGCCGTTCGTCGAGCTCGATGCCGATACGCGGGTCCACGACGTTGCACTCGACCGGTTCGGCTTTGCGCGCGACTCCGAGGGGTTCACGCCCAAGGCCGGCACCAGTTTCGAATTCACCCGCAAGCTCACCGGCGAAATCTCGGTGGGCTATCTGATCCGCACCTACCAGGATCCGCGCCTTGCCGATCTGCCGGGTTGATCGCCGGTGCCTCGTTGGTCTGGACGGCGACCGGGCTGACCACGGTGAAGCTCACCGCGGGCTCGTCCGCGGACGAATCGACGCAGCCCGGTGTCTCCGGCCTGTTCCGGCGCGACGCCGGCATCGAAGTCGATCACGCATTCCGGCGCTGGCTGCTCGGCACCTTCAAGGTCGGCTGGGGACTTGACGAATACGTCGGGCTCAACCGGGAGGACAAGCGTTACGCGACCTCGCTCGGGCTGGTTTACAAGCTGTCGCGCACCATGCAGCTCAAGGGAGAGCTGCGCCAGTCCTGGCTGCGGTCCAATGTCGCGGGCTCGGACTACACCGCGACCGCGATCCTGGTCGGCCTGCGGCTGCAGCGCTGATGGCGCTCGTGTCCCGGATCTTCGTTCGCTTCGCTCACTCGTCCGGGACGCGAGATATCTTCTCCCCCAGCAACTTTTCCAGCTCGGCGCGGAATTCGGCCCCTCGAACTTGAAGCCGTAGAACGGCAGCTTCAGCGCGAGGCGCATCATCGCGTCGGTGATCTGGATCTCGCCGCCGGCGCCGCGGTCCTGCGTCTCCAGGATCTCGAAGATCTCCGGTTGCAGGATGTAGCGGCCGGTGATGATCAGATTGGACGGCGCGCTGCCGCGCGGGGGCTTTTCCACCATGCCGGTGATCGAGAACGCCTTGCCCTTGCGCTCGCCGACGCCGACCACGCCGTACATGTGCGTGCGGTCGGCGGGGACTTCCTCGACCGCAATGAGATTGGCGCGCTCGCCGAGCCCGCGATAGGCGTCCATCATCTGGCTCAGGCATCCGCGAGGCGCCTGCACCAGCACGTCGGGCAGCAGCAGCGCGAACGGTTCGCGGCCGACCAGCTCGCGCGCGCACCACACCGCGTGGCCGAGCCCGAGCGGGGTCTGCTGGCGCGTGAAGCTCGTCGTTCCGACCTCCGGCAGGTCGCGGTTGAGCACTTCGAGGTCGGCTTTTTTGCCGCGCTCGTTCAGCGTGAACTCGAGTTCGAACTGCCGGTCAAAATGGTCCTCGATGATGCCCTTGTTACGGCCGGTCACGAAGATGAAATGCTCGATGCCGGCTTCGCGCGCCTCGTCGACCACGTGCTGGATGATCGGCCGGTCGACCACCGTGAGCATCTCCTTCGGCATCGCCTTGGTGGCGGGCAGGAAACGGGTGCCGAGGCCGGCAACCGGAAAAATCGCCTTGCGAATCGGGGACATGGCCGAAACATTCCTGAGGGCGGGGCTTTGCGAACGGCAGGCGCTGCTTTGTCGGCAAAATCCCCGGGAATTTCA
>WNGP01019532.1_pt1 | contig 10244 bp, 6 predicted proteins | sample 5407671 | NCBI WGS metagenome assembly WNGP01 (sample SAMN13153381, study PRJNA577476) | soil metagenome | isolation source: 40 cm soil or saprolite under Garry oak tree replicate 2 | place: USA:California | collected 2016-06-15
GCTTGCGCTTCTTTTTCGACATCGGTTTCTGAGGTCAACATCAGAACAGCGATACCGCGCGTGGCGGCCTCAGCCCGAAGAGCTTTGACCATGGACATGCCATCCATACCTGGCATGTTGTAATCCGTCACGATCACGTGCGGTTGGTCGCGCTTGGCGGATTCCAGGCCCAAGTTTCCATCCTTGGCCACCAAGACTTGGAAGCCTTCGAGCTCCAGGAAATACTTCACCACCGAAGCGATTGTGCTGCTGTCTTCGACAACCAGCACCAGCTCTTTCCCTGGTGCTTTGCCCGGCGTGCCCTCCTCATTCCCTGCGGGAGGGGACGTTTCAATCGACTCAAGTTCCGACGCCTGGAAATCGCGAGCAAATGCATTTGAGGCCGTCGGCTGTTTGTGCTCCTGTTGTCCCACTGCGCGGTCACGCGGAGCGGATGGACGATTGGCCTCCGGCCTGGTGGCTTCCTCTTTGTGAGCGGTCGTATCATTGGCTGCCACAACGCGGACTACATCGTCTAACGTGGTGAGGCCCTGGGCCGCCTTGAGAATTCCATCTTCGAGAAGAGTGCGCATCCCTGCATCTCGTGCCGCTTTGCGAATGGCGTGTTCCGACGCACGGCGGGAGATCAGCTCGCGCACTTCATCGTTGACGACCAGCAGCTCATGAATGGCTATGCGGCCTTTGCTGCCCGATTGCCGGCACTCTTCACAGCCACGGCCCGCTATCCACTTCGGGTTAGCTGGCAAGCGCGAAGCTCCGCCCGCCTTTTCGATCGCGTCCGCGCTGGGCGGCTGGGCAACACCGCAGGAAGGGCAAGGACTGCGGACCAACCGCTGAGCTAGAATGCCAATCACGGCGGACGCGATTAGAAAAGGCTCGATCCCCAAATCCAAGAGCCGGGTGATAGTCCCTGGGGCATCGTTGGTGTGCAGCGTGCTCAACAACAGGTGGCCGGTTTGTGCCGCCTCCAGCGCAATACCGGCGGTTTCCTGATCGCGGATTTCTCCCACAAGAATAATGTTGGGATCCTGGCGCAGAATGGATCGCAGCCCGGCCGCGAAGGTCACACCGGCTTTGGTATTGATTTGGACCTGGTTTACGCCATCGAGTTGATACTCGATGGGATCTTCCACCGTGATAATGTTCTTGGTCGGAGACTTCGCCCAATTCAGAGCGGTGTAGAGCGTCGAGCTTTTCCCGCTTCCAGTTGGCCCGGTAACCAGGATCATTCCTTGCGCCCGCGACAACATCAATTGAAACCTGTGTTGATTTTCGGCAGTCAGCCCCAACTGCTCCATCGTTATCTGCGCGCGTTTGTTATCCAGAAGGCGGATTACAACTTTTTCGCCGAATTGTGTCGGAAGCGTTGAGACGCGAAGGTCAATGCGCTTGCCCTCGTATTTCAGCCGGCTTCGGCCGTCTTGAGGGCGGCGGCGGTCCGCAATATCCATGCCCGAAATGATTTTCATCCGGGAGATGGTGGCTTCCAATTGATTTCTGGGAACCTTCATCACTTCGCGAAGCAACCCGTCCACCCTGTAGCGAACCTGCAGGTAACTTTCTTTCGGCTCCAAGTGAATGTCGCTGGCGCCATTCTTTGCCGCGCCACTCAAGATCAGGTTCACGAGACGGACAACCGGCGGCATTTTGGTGTCCTTGGCCAGTTTTGCCGGATCGACGACTTCGATTTCGGAATCTCCAACCGTTTCCACCTCGCCTTGCACGTCGGAGCCGCTCAGGACATCCGAGGGTGTGGAAACTTCTTCCGGATAAATCTGCTGGATCAAGCTTTGGATTTGAGTGTCGCCCGCGACGACGGCTAGCACTCGCTTGCCGCTGCGAAACTCCGCATCCTGAATGGTTGAATAGTCCATGGGGTCGCTAATCCCCAACCGGAGGATTTTCCCGAGGAGGCTCAGAGGTATAACCCCCCGCTTGCGGCAAAAATCAGAAGGAAGAAGAGTTGCCACTTCGGGCGCCACTTCCGGCAACTCCGAACCGAGCTCTTCCAAGCGCATACTCCTAGCGATTGCCGCAACTATTGCATTTTCATTCGCCAATCCCATGGTTGCCAGAGACTGACTCAACGATGTCCCGTTTTTCTCCTGGGCTTCCCGAGCGCGAGCCAGGCCGGCAGCATCGATGATTCCTGAACGCACGAGTACTTCACCGATTCCCGTTTCTTTCACCGGATATGCCATCCAATCGACCCTGAATAGGGGCACAAGACATATGGTCGAGCGAGTCCCCTTGTGCCTGAGTAAAACCAATTGCATGCGATGAGCCAACAGCTACTCCTCCAGGGGCATTGCTTAACTTATGGAAAACCAACAATCTAGGGCGAACGATGACGCTGCTGAGTGTGCCGACCTTCCCGCTTCGGAACACCTGGGCCACTCTGAAACATGCTCCCTGCCTTGCATGACGAAAGCTAAACCTCTTAATGGCGCTAGTTAAGCTCGCTCACACCATTCACGTCTGGCACGCAACCTGCTCTCTGGTATGTTGGTTGGACTCTGAGACGGGAATCGGGCAGAGCAAAAAGGGTTCACGACTCGTACAACGCGAACCCAGTAGTCCCCGGCAAGACGGGGGGACGGTACTTCTTCACAAACCAATCAGCCGTGATTCGTTACAATTCCGGCGGGGCTGCTTTGCTAACGAGTCCGCCGATCTAGAACCGACGTTGGTGCCGTCGGCTGTCAGAATTCCGAATTGCGTCAGACCCGCCACCGCAGAGAGTCATCGGGAAGAAGCCGATACGAAATCAATTTTCAATAGATGATGGGAAGTTTTGAGAAATCGCAGGAGGGGTCGTCGGTCACCCGCAACACGACCAAAGTGCGATCGTCGCGGGGCGGAGTGGCGGCGCCACTGTGGCCGTCCGTTGCCGCCAGGATTCGTTCGGCGATTTTCTGAGCCGAATCTCCCTGAGAGAATCCAGACAAAAGGGCGGACAGACGCTTCGGGCCGTACTCTTCCTGCGCGGCGTTTTCGGATTCAAGGATGCCATCGGAAGCGAAAAGGACGACGTCACCTGGAGTTAATTCAACGGTTGTTTCATCGTACTCGGTGTCGGGAATAAGGCCGAGAGGGACGCCTTCAAGACGGATGGGCTGCACACAACCGTCGCGGGCGAGAAGCGGATAGGGACCACCGGCATTAGCGAGAGTGAGGCTGCGCGAGGGCCCATCGTACGTTGCGAAGAGCATAGCAATGAAACGCGAGTCGAACCTGGCGTTCAGCAAACGACGATTGAGAGTCGCCAGCATTTCCGCCGGCGGACAGAGATGTGTGACCACGTGCTCGCGGAGCATGCCGATGGCGAGCGAGCCGTAGAGCGCGGCGGCGGTGCCTTTGCCGGAAACGTCACCGAGCGCGAAGCCGAGACGGCCCTTGCCGTAGGGAAGAAAATCGTAAAAGTCGCCCCCCAATTCGCGTGCAGGAACGTACCCCGCGGCAAGGTCGAGACCGGGAACTTCTCGCGCGCCGTTCGGAAGCAGACCTCGCTGAATTTCGCGAGCCATATCGAGATCCTGCTGAAGGCGAAGCTGCGAGTCGCGCGTTTCCTGATAGAGTCGCGCGTTTTCGAGAGCGACGGCGATATAAGAGCCGAGCGTCTGAAGCATGCGCTCGTGTTCGGCCGTGAATGCATGGGGCTTCGTGCTCTCCAGATCGAGGACGCCGATGAGGCGGTCACGGAGAAGGAGCGGGATCACCAACTCGGAGCGGACCTCGACGCCGTGCTCGCAGACAAGGAAGCGCGGATCCTCGCGGACATCTCCCACGCGGACGACGCGCCGGGCGGAGGCGGCGGCGCCGGTGAGTCCCTGATGCAGGCCCAGGCGCGCGCGTACTGGGATGGAATCTTCATACCTCAAAGCGAAGACGGGATCGAGCAACTGTGAGAACTCGTTCCACAGCGTCACGGTGAAGGCGTGGTAGTCCACTAGCCGCTTGACGCGCTGGGCGATGCGGCGTAGAAGCTCTTCGCGGTCGAGGATGGAAGTAAGCTCTCGGCTGACATCGTAGAGCAGTGCCAGCGTTCCGGCCTGCTCAGGATGCGAAAGGAACAGACTCTGGGGGACAGGATCGGCGTCACCCAGCAGGGCGAAAGCTCCGAGTTGTGGGAGTTCTTCCATGGTGGGAGTTCGGCGCCCAACCTCCATTGGATGTATCAAATCGAGGAAGGTTTCACAATTCAAACTTCAACGCCATCGCGGTCACGGAAATCCCATTTTGGCCTCATCTCTAGCTCACCCTTAGCCCTTTCGCTCGCTATTTGGAGTGCATCGCCAGTCTTAGAGGCCGTCAGCATCTTTGAACTCCCGCGACGGGTCTGCTGCTTCGAGTCCTCGCGAGGAGCCCGCGCGAAGTCCTCCGCATCTGAAAAAGCCTTGAGGTCCGAAGCGAATTGAATCGCGAATTGCTTCAATTCACTACTTGGGGCGGTTAAGATGTTGTCTCCCTCGTCATCCCGGGAGCACGTCAAATGCACGCGTCCGGACTTCTGTGCCTCCTGGAGCCAACCGTCGTCGAGTAGCCGAAAATGGAGAGCGTCATCTTCAATCTCAAGCCTGCCGAACAAATGTAAAGGAATCCACAAGAGGTCATCGTCCCCGTCGAGTATCGTTTTCAGGCCGTCGGATTGCACCATCTGATTGGTGGCGTCGAAAAACAGGTGACCGCCGAGATGCGCCACGCAAATGTCGAAAGCCATCCTGTTTGAATTGTCGGAACTTTCCTTTTTTTGAATCAGCCGGTATTTGCGGTCTCCGAGTTTCTGAAAGGCCCAAACACCACCGAGGTCATCATTGGCCCAGTCTCCCACGAGTTCTGGCACGGCTTCGCAGTCCTTGTCCGTGAGCAAGTGCTGCAATGAGAATGCTGGCCCGATCCCAGCGGCTGCCGGCCGGGACAGTGCCGCCAGCAGGAACCCGGAAAGAACGAAGAATCGAACAAGTCTCATGAGAACCTCCTCAGCTCTTCATCGGCCAAGCCAGCGCGGCAGAGCCGTAGTGAGAGCAGGAATGTAAGTAATCAGCAGCACGCCCATGGCAAGGACGACAATGACCGGCAACACCGCACGCAAGACTTCCGGCGCGGGCTTGCGGAATCGGTACGACGACATCAAGAGATTCAGGCCGACCGGAGGCGTGAGGTACCCAAGTTCCATGTTAGCGAGGAAAATGATGCCCAATCGGATGGGGTCAATGCCGAACGCGGCACCCAGCGGAACAAGGAGAGGCACCTCGACGACGATCGCGGGATAGATTTCCATCAGGCAGCCGACGACAAGGAGAAAGAGATTCAAGAGAAAGAGGAAAACGATAGGCGAATGAATTGTGCGCGAAAACGATAGGCGAATGAATTGTGCGCGTGGTCCACTCGACAGCGCGGGCGGGAATTTCGGCGTCCACGAGGTAGTTGGTGAAACCAAGAGAAACACCGAGGATCAGTAGGACGCCCCCAATGAGCAGGCCGCACTCGACCATAACACGCGGAACGTCTCGAAAAATGTTTAGTTCACGATGGATGACAGTCGCGATCAGAAAAGCGTACACGGCAGTGAGCGCAGCAGCTTCCACAGGTGTGGAGAGGCCGCTGAAGAGGCCGATGAACGCGAGGATGGGCATGAAAAGCTCCCATTTGGCATCCCATAGCGCGAGACGCGCTTCCTTCCAATCGAACGCCAATTTCACGCTGGCCGTTTGAGGTCCCCGGCGCATGCCCCAGATTGCCGTGGCGGCCATCATGACGAACGCAGGGACTGTGGCGCCGAGAAACATCCGCTCGATGGGGACCTTGGCCACAATGGCATAAACGATAAGCGGCAGGCATGGAGGCAAGAGCAGTCCTACCGATCCTGCGCCAGTCATGAGCCCGAGTGAATCTTTCTCTGAATATTTTGCGCCCGCGAGCACCGGCATGAGCAGACCGCCCAGCGCAAGAATGGTGACGCCCGAAGCGCCCGTGAAGGATGTGAAAAAAGCGCAGACCAGCACGGTGACGATGGCAGGGCCACCACGGAACCGGCCGAAGAGCGCATAGAAGACCCGGATGAGGCGCCTCGGCGCGCCGCTCTCCGCAAGAAAATAGCCGGCGAGGGTGAAAAGAGGCAGCGTCGGAAGGGTTGGGTTCGTGACAAGCGCATAATGCGCGATGGGAATTGAGGCGATCGGTTGCCCAACTCCCCAAAAAAGAATCAGCGCTGCTCCTCCAAGTGTCACAAGAGCCGGCACGCCAAGAATCGAGGCGAAAAACAGAATAGTCAGCGCCAGGGGAACGAAATGGTGGCCAGTCGCGGGCCATTGCCATGCAAGAATCGCAAACAAAAAAGTGAGGGCTAGAGCCGCAGCCCGCGCGGACCATTCTTCAGAAGTCTGCCAAAGAATCCGCAGCGCGATGATGGCGAAACCCAGTGGCAGAACGCACTCCACGAGCCAAACAGGAATTCCCCAAACGAGCATTTTTGCGGCGTCGCGTTCGGTCAGGACGAATTGGAAAGCGGCAAGTGAAAGGTAGCCGCAGATCACGGCCGAGACAGCGGCGGTAATAACGCCAGCGATGTTTTTCGCGCGGCGGTGCAGTTTCGACTCTGCAAAATTGGATAGGCAAAGAAGCCTTTTTTCGCGCGCGGCAATCGCTCCGCCGAGCATGCCGACAATCAAGACCATATGCTGAACGATGGAAATGGACGCGGGTATGGAAACGTGCAGAGTGCGCCGCAACGCCGCTTCCGCCAAAGGAAGAACCGCCATGGTGCCGAGAGCCAGAGAGACCAGGACGTTTTCCGCACGAGCCGCAGGTCTTGTGAACCGTGTGGTCCCGCTAAAGCTGGAGACTTGCAGATCGCCGCTGGTGGCAAGCGCCGCGCTCATTACCGGCCTGCCCGCTGCCCGGCTCGATAACCCGCAAGCAGCCGCTGAACCTCGTCGAAGATTTCGGGAGGAATCATGGTGCCACGCATTTTGGGATAGACGCCCTCCAGGAACTGGCGCCACTCGGCTTCGGCCTCCGGCGGCACCGGGTGGACTTGCAAGCCACGCTTTTTCATGGCTTCGATGGCCGCGTCGCTTTCAGCGCGGCTTTTGATTTGCATTTGCTTACCGGCCTCGATGGCAGCTTTGCGCATCGCTTCCTGCTGGATGGGAGTGAGCGTGTCCCAGGCTTTTTTGGTGATGACTGTGGCACCGACAAGGGGAACGTAATTCAGTTGCAGAAGGTGCTTGGCGGGCAGATCGAATTGACCGGCCAGGCACAGGAACGGGGTGGAGGGCACGGCATCCACTAGACCCGTTTGCAGACTGATCAACACATCCGTCCATTCCAGGGGGACCGCCTGGATCCGCAGGCTCTTGACGATCTCAACCTCGTCCTTATCGTCCGCGGTAACGAAGACTTTTGTTTTTTTCAGATCATCGGGCCGACTAATGGCTTGCCGCGAGAAAATCTGAATCCATCCGGCGTCCGCCCAGAAGAGCACGACGAACCCTTTCTGTTCGAGGCGGTGCTCCATCTCAGCAGCCATTTTCGTGCGGACGTAATCTTCTTCGTCGAGCGAACGGTAAAGCATCGGAATTTTCTCGAGCGCACCGACTACTGGATCAATTTCGGACAAGCCACTGACGGACAAGGTTGCCGCTTGGAGTTGTCCAATGCGCATGCGACGCACGGAATCGTCCTCGCTGCCCATCGCCCCGCCGCCGTAGATGGTGAGTGTGACGCCGCCGCTGGTTGCGTGTCTCCAGTCTTGCCCCATTTTCTCCAACACCTGGTACTGCGAGGTTCCCTGCGGCAGAAGTGTGCCGAGCCGAATGCGCGTTTGCGCCGCGCTCGTGCTGGGGTTCAAGAGCCATAAGGACAAGGCCGCCGTCCCGAGAGCTATCGAGTTGAAATGCAATGATTGATTTTTCATCGCGATTTTCCTTCCGTAACCGGATCCAGGAATAATTCGTCCTCACGCGAGAGCAGCCAGCGGGCGCGTCGTTGCATGATGAGATTGCTGAGCCGCCATTCGGGACGCGCATCGGGATCAATTTCGAGAGCCTTCTTGAGCAGAGAGTCAAATTCGGTGCGGTTCTGCTTTTGGATGGACACCGTCTCGGCATAGGAAATGAAGGGAGAAGCGAGCTGGCCCGCGGAGAGCTGGATGGCGCGGTCAAAATGTTCTTTGCAGCGCACCGCAAAGTCACCCTTGCCGCCCTGGCGCGCGGACTCGTAGCTGATGAGGAATTGCTCGATGACTCCGTGCTCGAATCCTGGATCGAGTCGTATGCACGGTCGATCAAGGATTCCACTTGAGGCTGCTCGGCGACGAGTTCCGGATGATCCTTGGAGACCGCAAGAGCCGCTCCCCAGGAAACGGCCGTCCAATACAGCAACGGAACATCGGCAGCTCTTGCGCTGCGAACCGCCGATTTCGGGTTTTCGCGTAAAGCCGCGGTGAAGCTCCGATGTTTTGCCTCCAGTCCGCGAAGGCCGTAGTCCCGGGCGCGGAGGTAGAGATTCCTTGCCCGAGCGCGGAGCACCGCGGATTTTTCGACATCCGCGCTTTCGATTTCCTCGGAGGGCTGCTGCACGTAAACGTAGGAGTACTGAGTAAAACCGCTGGCCGCGGCGAAGAGCAAACCACGATGCTTGGGACTCTCCGCCAGCAAACCTTCAATAAGTTTCAGGCTGAAAGGGACGGCTTGTCCGGCGAACTCCGGATCGTTGTCCGATGCGAAGGTGGTGCCGCTGTTGGCCAGAGAGTCGCCGAGCTTATTGATGGCAAACTTCCGAACGGAGCAGCCTCTGAGTGCAATCGTCAGGATGAGAATGAGAGCAATGCCAGGGCTGGAGGAATAGCGGTCCCCGCAAAAACTCTTCCTTCGAGTTCCGCCGGCGGGGAGCCTGTAACTGAGCAGCAGCCGGTGCAGCCAGTACCCAGCGAATTCTGCGACTACAACGGAGTCCACCAGTGTTGCTATGACCACAACAATGGTGACATGCAGACGTTCGTAAATCATGGACTCCTCCTGTCGCTCTTCGCTATCCATTTTTCAAAGCGAAATCCACTTTGCCTGTGTGGTGAACCTACGCGGTTCGGAAACGGCGCTCAAGCGACAAGGAACGCCAAGCCGCCCAGATCGGAAGATGTCGCACAATGTCGTTGCCTAGTCCGGTTGGCGAGTTGAAAATAAAGCTCTTACAGGAACAAACATACGGCGTGTCGCCTACCGCGAACTACGAATCGGGGGTGCAGGCGGGTCACTCTGGCAAGAGAAAGGGCGCCATGGCCTTGATGACCACGACGCCCTCTTGACGAATCTAACCGTTTGCCGGGTAAGAAACTACTTTACTTCCCAGGTGTCGCCAGCGCGAAGAAGTTTGCCAAGGTCGCCCCGCCCGCGCTTGGCGATGACGTCCTTGACCTGCTGGTTCATCACATCTTCATAGCGCGGCAGATCATCCCAAGCGCGGAAAACCCCGATGGGTGTGGGGAAACCGGGCCGGTGCTCCATATGCGAGAGCAGGAAGGCGTAGGAAGGCCGTGGGTGGTGGGCGTCGTGCACCACGAGGTCGCTCTCGGTGATTCCGTTGCCCAGCTGGACAACTTCGATATCGCCATCCGATTTCCGGCGGATGCCCTTATCGCGATTTTTGCCGAAGACCAGCGGCTTGCCGTGCTCTAGCTGCATCACGTGTTCGCTGCGCGCATCGCGCTCGGTCAAAGAGAACCAAGCGCCGTCATTGAAAATGTTGCAGTTCTGAAGGATCTCCACGAACGCTGAACCCTTGTGCGCCGCCGCATGCTTCAGCGTTTCTTTCAGCTGCCCCTGGAAGACGTCCACGGAACGCGCCACGAAGGTCGCTTCCGACCCGATTGCCAGTGACATCGGATTGAACGGGCGGTCCAATGACCCGAATGGCGTGGATTTTGTCTTTTTGTTGTACTCCGAAGTCGGGGAGTACTGGCCTTTGGTTAATCCGTAGATTTTATTATTGAAGAGCAAAACCTTGACGCCGACATTTCGCCGCAACATATGAATGGTGTGATTCCCACCAATCGAAAGCGCGTCACCATCCCCGGTGGCTACCCAAACTTCCAAATCCGGGCGGATCGCTTTGATGCCTGTGGCCACCGCGGGCGCACGGCCGTGAATCGTGTGGAAGCCAAAGGTGTTCATGTAATACGGGAAGCGGCTGGAGCAGCCGATCCCGGAAACAACCACGAAGTTTTCGCGCTTGATGCCCAGCTC
>WNGP01007005.1_pt1 | contig 10240 bp, 10 predicted proteins | sample 5407671 | NCBI WGS metagenome assembly WNGP01 (sample SAMN13153381, study PRJNA577476) | soil metagenome | isolation source: 40 cm soil or saprolite under Garry oak tree replicate 2 | place: USA:California | collected 2016-06-15
TCGTCGATGGTGACGTACAGTGCGGTGGCGAGGGTGTCCAGGTCGGCGTCCACCGGGCCTCCAGGCTCGACGTTGGGTCTCAACGCCGATCATGGGCACCCTCTCCAAACTCCGCACCCCTTGGAATCGGTCATCTAGTAGGACTCTGTCAGGTCGGGGCTGGTGGCGATCCTGTTCGACATAGCCACCGTGGCGCGGGACGCTTGCACACCGGACAGGCGCCGGCCCAACAGGCAAGCAGGATCTGCAGCTCACCGAGCAGTTGCCACAGGGTCAGGCCGACGCCGCCGGTTTTGGGTGTCGCAGTCGCTCCAGGGTCAAAAAGCCATGCGCGACCGAGACCAGCGTGACGTGGTGGTGCCAGCCCACCCAGCCGCGGCCTTCGAAATGATCCAGCCCGAGCGCCCCCTTGAGCTCGCGGTAATCCTGCTCCACTCGCCAACGCAACCTGGCCAGACGAACCAGTTCCACCAGCGGGATCGTCGCGGGCAGGTTCGACAGCCAGTACTTGGTCGGCTCAGGCTTGGCGGCCGGCCATTCGACCAGCAGCCAGCGCACCGGCAACTCCTCGCCGGCCGCTTGTGCCAGCCGGCGTGGCGTGACCCCAGCCGGACGCACCCGCAGCGCTAGGAAGCGGCCGCGTTGCAGGCCCTTGCTCCCGCGCCGCCAGATGAGATCGACACACGAGCGCTGCCCAGCGGCCATGGCCAGCTGCTTGAGCGAGGATGGCTGGTGGTGGTAGCGCGACCGGGGACGCCGGCCCCTGCCCTTGCCACCCTTGCGCGGCGCGATGGTGGGGCGCACCTGCTCGGGGTAGGCGCTGGTGTCGGAGCGGACCTCCACCACGTAGGCGATCTGGCGGGCGTCCAGCCCCCATCGGAACTCGCCCACCTCCCCGTAGCCGGAGTCGGCCAGCAGCACCGGCGCCCCAAGGTCCCAGCCGCAAAGCTCATCCAGCATGTCCAACACCAGCTGCCACTTCGGCCGATGATGCACGCCTTTGGGCAGGTGGCAGGCCGCCCGCCGGGTGGCCATGGCGGGCTCGTCCCAGCTCTCTGGCAGAAACAGCCGCCAGTCCAGCGGACACGAGGCGTGCTCGGTGACCGCGTTGACCGACACCCCTAGGTGACAGTTGGCGGTCTTGCCCAGCGTCCCCGAGTACTGGCGCTGCACCCCCACCGACCACGGGCCGTCCTTGGGAAAGCCGGTGTCGTCCACCACCCACGCGGTCGGCGAAACAGCCCCGCAGAGCACCTCGGCCAGCCGCCGACGGACCGGCCGCCAGTCCCAGGGCTGGCCGCCACGAAGTGGTGCAGCGCCTGGTAGTGCACCTCGCCCAGGCGCTGCGCCATCGGCTCGATCGATGTGCGCCGGCCGTCCAGCATCAACCCACGCAGGTAGCACTGCCCGCGGGCGCGCTGATCGGCGCGTGCAAGCGAGGCGAACAGGTCGTCGGCGAAGGCTTCCAGGCGTCCACGGATCGTGGCCAGTTCGGCTGCTGAGAGGCCACCCACGGCCTGCTCCCCTGTGCAGGGACCGGGAGGACGGGTCCCTCACACCCTACCCGTCAAGCGCCGACCTGACAGAGTCCTACTAGGTGTCTGGCCTGCTGGTTTGAGGTGCGGTGTCCCCGTTCTCCGGGCGTGCTTGGTGAGCCGGCTGATTGTCCGCTCAATCCCGTCCCGCTCGGCAAAGAATGGAAATCACCTTGACAATCCATAGGTTCGCATTTCTATTTACGTGACGGAGGGGCGCAACGACACGTCGCCGTCACCGTCGGGGGGCGACGGTAGCATCAGGCGCGGGCGCACCGTGGCTACGGCGAACTGTGGAGGTGTCATGAGCAGAGCGAGGCGGTTGGCGGCCCTTCCGTCTGGACGCTGGAGCAAGTGGGCGGTCCTGGTCTTCTGGATCGCGGTGTTCGCGGTCGCCGGGCCGCTCTCCGGCAAGCTCAACAGCGCGCAGAAGAACGATGCGTCCTCGTGGCTGCCGAAGAACGCCGAGTCCACCCAGGTCGTCGACCTGGCCAAGAAGTTCACGCCCAGCGACGTGTTCCCGGCGCTGGTAGTCTACGAGCGCTCGGGCGGCCCGGTGACCGCGGCCGACCGCGCCAAGGTCGCCGCCGACATGCGGCGGTTCGCCGGCGTGCCGGACGTCACCGGCAAGATCCTCGGTCCGATCCCCTCCAGGGACGGCCAGGCGCTGCAGGTGGTCGTGCCCGTCAAGGTCAACTCCAAGGGCAACGGCTGGCAGCAGCTCAGCCCCAGGGTCAAGCAGATGCGTTCGATCGCCCACGCCAACGCCGGTGACCTGCACGCCTACGTGACCGGGCCGGGCGGCTACTTCGCCGACTTCGCCAACGTGTTCTCCGGCTTCGACACCACGCTGCTGTACATCACCGCGCTGATCGTCGTCGTGATTCTGCTGCTGACCTACCGCAGCCCCGTGCTGTGGATCCTGCCGCTGACGTGCGTGTTCGTGGCGCTGACCGCCGCGCAGGCGGTGATCTACCTGCTCGCAAGGCACGCCGGACTGACCGTCAACGGCCAGACCGCGTTCATCCTGACCGTGCTCGTCTTCGGCGCGGGCACCGACTACGCGTTGCTGTTGACCGCCCGCTACCGGGAGGAGCTGCGCCGCCACGCCGACCGGCACCAGGCGATGGCGGTGGCGCTGGGTCGCGCCGGGCCGGCGATCCTTGCCAGCGGGTCCACGGTGATCTTGAGCCTGCTGACGCTGCTGGTCGCCGAGCTTGCCTCCACCAAGAGCCTCGGCCCGGTCATGGCGATCGGGGTGGCGGTCGGCCTGTGCGCGATGCTGACGCTGCTGCCGGCGTTGCTGGTCATCTTCGGACGCTGGATGTTCTGGCCGCTGCGGCCCACGCTGGGGTCGGCCGAGCCGACCGAGCGGGGCCTGTGGGCGCGGATCGGTCGCCGCATGGCGCGCCGGCCGCGCATGGTCTGGATTGTGACGGCGGTCGTGCTGGCGGCCCTGGCGCTGGGGCTGACCGGCCTGAAGGCCAACGGCCTGCAGAACAAGGACGGCTTTCGCACCCACCCGGAGTCGGTGACCGGCGATGCAGTACTGGCCCGCCACTTCCCGGCCGGCGCTGGCGACCCGGTCCAGGTCATCGGCAACGCCGCGGCCGCGGGGCAGCTGCAGTCAGCCCTGTCCGGCAACGCCGGGGTGACCGGCGTCACCCGTCCGGTGGTCAAGGACGGCCTCGCCTACCTGGAGGGGACGCTGACCAGCAGCTCCGACAGCCAGGCCTCCTACCGCACGATCGACCGGTTGCGCTCCAGGGTGCACGCGATCCAGGGGGCGGACGCCAAGGTCGGCGGCGGCAGCGCGGTCAACCTCGACATTCAGCGGGCCACCCGGCACGACCGCAACTTGGTGGTGCCGCTGGTGCTGCTGGTGGTGATGGTGATCCTTGGCCTGGTGCTGCGCGCGGTGGTCTCGCCGCTGCTGCTGGCCGCCACGGTGGTGCTGTCGTTCGCGGCGGCGCTGGGCGTCAGCGCCCAGGCCTTCGACCACCTGTTCAAGTTCGCCGGCGCCGACCCGTCACTGCCGCTGTGGACGTTCGTGTTCCTGGTCGCCCTGGGCACCGACTACAACATCTTCCTGATGACCAGGGTCCACGAGGAGGCCAGGCGCCACGGCACCCGGCCGGGCGCGCTGATCGGCCTTGCCGCCACCGGCGGGGTGATCACCTCCGCGGGCGTGGTGCTGGCGGGCACCTTCGCCGCCCTTGGCACCCTGCCGCTGGTATTCATTACCGAGCTGGGCTTCGCGGTGGCGTTCGGGGTGCTGCTGGATACCTTCGTGGTCCGCTCGGTGCTGGTCACCGCGCTCAACCTGGACGTCGGCCGCTGGATCTGGTGGCCGAGCGGCCTGTACCGCAAGCCCGACGTCGCCCTCGGCCAGCTCGAGGAGGAACAGGCGGCGCTGACCCGCTGATATCGGCGCCGACGGCGCGGGACGGCCAGGGGCCGGAAGACGGGTCCAGCGAGAAGGCCTTGGTGGAGGCGATGCGCCGGCCGGGCCGGGCGTACTCGCCGGTGGCGCTCGGGTCGACCGGCTCGCTGGGGTCGCTGACCCGCAGCACCACCCAATCGCCATCGGCCGGGATCGAGGGCGACTCCAAGGCGATCACCGATCGGTCCGGCCTGGGCAGACGTCGAGCGGCGCCAGAGCGGCATACGCCGCCCGGCGCCACAGCACCTGGACGTTCAGCCAATGGCCCCGCGTCTCGCACCCATCCAGTGTGAACCTAGTCGTCATTGACGAGCATCGATGCTGCGACTCCAGGTCTGCTCGGCCAGAGCGCCGGTTAGAAATGCTCGTTTCGCGCGAGTCTCCGCTTGCTCAAAGTTGCGACGCGCAACGGCCTCGGCGAATCGGCGCGCCTGTCGTCGACGCGACAGCTCCTCCCACCCCGTGCATGCAATGAAGATGATCCCGCTCACCAGTCCGATCAATAGCAGATCGATCCCAAGGATCGTCAGGATCCCGAGCCAGATCTCCCCCATCGCTCCTCACCTACCCCCTGTGGCCGTATTGGCACCTTCGCCGCATCGGGAGCGCGCTGGGCGCGGGCCGAGCGCTCACGCCGGCTTGTCATCCTCGGTCACCTCGGCGTTCGGATCCGTGCCAGCTACTCACCGTTCCTCCTCCAGGGAGCGGGAGCGATGCAGTACCCATTGTCAGCCCGGTAAGCCGGCCGCGATAGATCATGCTGCTGCTGGATTCCTCCCTAAGGACCAACAGCAAACCTCTTGGTTTGCGTCTGACTTCGTGACACAGATCGAGCGTTGGATCAGCCAACATCTGCTCGGGTTACTGACCCGAGGAGGAGGAGGAGGAGCTGACCATGTCCGACCCGCAGCGTGGGACCGACCACGCACCCCGAGCACAACCTGTCCCAGGAGCCCGGCGATGTTGGCTAATCCAGCCGGGACCCTCTGTGGCAACCTTCGGCGAGGCACTTGCCCTGTCGTAATCACTGACCAGCAAGGGCGGGTAAGGAGACATTCCCGTTGACCACCACCCTTCAAGGGGCCGAGTCCAGCGTGCATGCTGGCCCTATGGCCGAGGTTCCCGACCCGGAAGTGCCCGAGCGTGCCAAGCGGCGGCGCTTCACTGCCAGCGACAAGCTGGCGATCCTTGACGAGCTCGACCAGGCGACCGAGCCCGGCGCCAAGGGCGCGATCTTGCGGCGGGAGGGCCTGTACACCTCCCACATCGTGGATTGGCGTCGTGCCCGCGACGCCGGCGCATTGGAGGCACTGGGGCGTCCGCGGGGCCGCAAGCCGGCCAATCCGCTGGCCGGCGAGGTCGAGCGGCTCCAGCGCGAGAACGCCCGGCTGCGCGGCCGCCTCGACACCGCGAACAAGGTCATCGAGGTGCAGGGAAATCTCTCCGCGCTCTTGGAGGGGCTGCTGACCGAGAGCGCCCAGGACAAGCCCAAGCAGTGATCCAGGCCACCGTGGTGGAGCTGACCTCGATGGTGGGGGTTGCGGCCGCGTGCCAGGCGACCGGCCGGTCACGAGCCAGCCACTACCGGCACCATCGCAGCAGCCCGCCGCCACCCCGGCCCACGCCAGGACCGCCCCAGCCGCAGCCTCGTGCGTTGGCGGCAGCCGAGCGGCAAGCGCTGCTGGACGTGCTCCACAGCGAGCGGTTTGTGGACCAGGCTCCTGCCCAGGTGTATGCCACGTTGCTGGACGAGGGCAGCTATCTCGCCTCGATCGCGACCATGTACCGGGTCTTGCGGGCCGCCGGCGAGGTGGCCGAGCGGCGCCGGCAGGCGACCCACCCGCCGACGGTGAAGCCGGAGCTGGTCGCGGATGCGCCCAACCGCGTGTGGTCCTGGGATATCACCAAACTGCTCGGCCCAGCCAAATGGACCTACTACTACCTGTCTGTGATCCTCGACATCTCCGAGCCGCTACGCGGTCGGCTGGATGATCGCCGAACGAGAGTCCGCAGCACTTGCCGAGCGGCTGCTGGACCAGACCATCACCAAGCAGCACATCACCCGTGACCAGCTGGCCATCCACGCCGACCGCGGTTCCTCGATGGCCTCCAAGCAGGTCGCCCAGCTCCTGGCCGACCTCGGCGTCACCAAGTCGCACTCCCGCCCGCACGTCAGCAACGACAACCCCTACAGCCAGAGCCAGTTCACGACCCTCAAGTACCGCCCCACCTTCCCCGACCGATTCGGTTCGATCCAGGACGCCCGCGCCTTCTGCCAGCACTTCTTCGGCTGGTACAACGTCGCCCACCATCATTCTGGGATTGGGCTGCTGGTCCCGCCGATGTCCACTACGGCCGCGCCGAGCAGGTCCGAGCGGCCAGGGCCGAGGTGCTCACCGCCGCCTACGCCGCGCATCCCGAGCGGTTCGTCCGCAAGCTACCCGAGCCACCAGCCCTGCCAGCCGTCGCCTGGATTAACCAGCCTGACACACAGGAGGCCGCCCAGTAATTCCCTGACGCTGGTGCCTCATCCAGGTTGACAGCTTCCGTGTAGACCGGTCGCTTCGGTCAGGCGCAGCCCGACAGTAACGAGCCCTCAACCACCCATCCCAGGACGGCTGAGCGCCGGCTCGTCCCGTTATGCGCACTCACAGACCCTGACTTTACTCGCGTGTAGCACCCTCGGGCCACAGAACGATGACGGGTACGCCCTTCTGGCGGGCGTAGCTGACAACGTCGGCGGTCCCGCCGACGCCCCGGGCGGCCTTGCCGTCCCACACCGCCACCAGCCGCCCGCTGCAATCGACCACCGCTTGCCCCGCCGCAAGGTGCGCCCGCTCGGTTGATTCGACGAACGGCAGCCGCTCGACGCGCTTCGCCTTGGCGAACAGTTCGTCGTAGCCGTGCTGCTCATCGGGGTCGAGCCCATCCCGGTACTGTTCAGCGGGAATCACGACCTCCAGCGTTCCGCCAAGGTCCAGCACCGTGCGCGCGAACAGCTGGTCCGGGCCGCCGGCCAAGGAGCTCACCCCAACCAGCTCGGCGCCGGCGTGCGGTTCCAGCTCCTTGCGCAGGGCGGCGGTGATCAGCGCTTGCGTGCGCGGCGACAGCCCGCGATGACCCGTGATCCCGATGCGTGGCACGACAACCCTCCCTGGTACTCAGGGGTTCAGTACGACGTTGAGGAGTTGCTCGTCCAACTGCCGAACGCACCGGCCGTGTCGGCGTGGGTCGAGCTGGGCGCGGAAGTCACGCACGCGGTGGATCACCCGAGGGGATCGGCGATCCCGCCCCACGGCGAGCGCCGCGGCGGCCAGCCGGCAGGCTTCCTCGACCTCGCCGGCGAGCAGGTAGCTGGTGGCCATGTCGCATACTGACAGGCCGTGTTGCTTGCTGGCCGGCGATCCGACCGCGACCGCCTGCTGCAGCGCAGGAAGAGCACGGCTCGGGGCCTTGAGCTTGGTGTAGCAGGCTCCCCGGTAGCTGGCGATCTTGGCCTGGTCGATCGGATACACCCACGGCCAGATGGGCTGGTGAGCCTCGCGTGCACGTTCGGCGACCTGCTCGGCCCGGCCGAGCGCGCTGTGCGTCGCCTGGGCATCTTGACAGCTGGCCCGGGCCGTCGCATCGACCAGCGCCATCCACACCTCGGCCGCTGGTGGCGTCTGCCTAGAGCGCGGGAGTAGACCGTAGGCCTGCTCGCTGAGGGCGACCGCCTCGTTCCCGTTGCCGAGCTCGGCGGCCCACAGGCTCATGGCTGCCGACCATGTAGGCCGCCAGCAACGGCCGCTCTGCCTGATGGGCGCGCTTGATCGCCTCGTCGTAGTGGCGGCGCGCGGCGCCATGATCGCCGAGGTCGAGGGCAAGCCATCCCGCAAACCCGCTCGCCTCGCTGGCTGCGGCGGCCAGCCGAGTGCCAAGTTTCGAGGTCGGCGCCTCGTCAGCCAACCGAGCGGCGAAGCGAAGATGCTCAAGGGCCGGCCCGCGGAGCTGCTCGGTTGGGGTCATGCCCTCCAGCCGTCGGTAGTTGCCGGTGATGGCGGTGATCGACGCGACCTGGTCCCCGCCCGCCACCAGAGGTATCCGTTGGCTGAGACCAAGGTGCTGTTCCACCCGTCCGGCGAACGCGACACCGCCGACTGCCTTGAGGGTGTTCAAGAACTGTCGTCGACGCATCTGCCCATCTCCTGTCCCGCTGACCGCCTCGATTGTGGCTCGCTGAGAGACGTTCAGACCCGTGGCGCAAAGGTTCAGGAGTTCAGCGGCCAGCCGAGCTGCATCGGAAATGTCTACACTGCGACCTTCGGCGACATAGGCCAGCTCGATCAGGGCATTCGTGAGGTGCAGAGCGAGACCCTCGATTCCGGCCTCGACTTCCCCGGCTTCATCACTGACCGCCCGGAGTGGGATGACCGTCGCAGAACCGGTGGTGCGACGATTACCGCCTTGCCCCTTGCTGCCCACCGTCTATCCCGCCTCGCATCCCGTGAGACCGATTTGCGCCTGTAGGCAGGATCATACGACCTTAGTGGGACTTTGCTCGCCGAGGCTGCCGACCTTCGACGAGTTCTCGCAGCTCGGCCAGTTCCCTCTGGTACTGGGTGATGCGCGTCTCAAGCTCACGGATGCGCCTCATCGCCTCGGCGTCGTCACGGCCAGAGGAGGCGGCATCTGAGGGTTCGGCTTCCCTGTCGCTCGGTGCTGCGTCACGGCCAGCACGAGCGAACATCTCCTCCAAGGGCACGTCGAGCGCTCGGGCGAGTCGGGCAAGTGCTTCGTCCTTGGGGTTGGGAAGGCGCCATTGGCCGTAGAGGGTTCGCCCCCCCTGCCGGATCTCCTGAAGCCACTGAACCGAGACACCGGCTCGCGTTGCTAGATCCCTGACCTGAAGACCAGAGCGCTTGCGCAGGTCGTCGACCCACTTGCCGAAGGCCTCCCACTCTGCCCGGTCCATGGGTCGCTTCGTTCCTCCAGCTCAGGATGTCAGCCCGCACGAGTCTTGCAGTGCGAATACGTCTGCGCAAGAGAACTGCCTGATCAGTGGCTATGCATACGCATCGTTCACGGCTAGATATCAGCGTTCGTTAAGATGCGTTGCTATGCGTACGCAAACGCGCTACCCTCCGGAGACGGTACGGCCCCGACGGTGATCGAGGTGGGCCAACACCTCGCCGCCGGGGCCGCAGGTCGCATCGAGGTTGGGAGACCCGGATGCATGCTCAGGGTACCGCCTTGCCCAGTGAGCAGGGCGTTTCCACGCGCGATCAGGCCCAGGACGAGCCGATCGCCTACACCGTCGCCAAGGTCGCGCGGCTGCTCGGCAAGCACCCCAACACCGTCTACGAGTGGGTGGCCAAGGGCGTGCTGCCCCACCAGCGCATCGGCGGCACGATCTACGCACAAGCGGTGCCCGCGCTGCCGGCAGTCCAAGCCGGCAGGGGCGTTCTACCAGCGCCGCACCGGCCGGCTGTCGGCCTGGTGTCAGGAGTGCACCCGGGACGCCGCGCGCGAGGCGTCCCGGCGCCGCCACGTCAACGCCGCCGAGCTGGAGCGGGCGCGCGCCGTGGACCGCGCCCGCCAGCGCCGCCACCGCTGGCTGCGACGACAGGCCAAGGGCGGTGAGGCGGCATGACCACACGCCAAGCTACCGCCAAGGCCGACCGGCTCTGCTGGGTCGATGAGAACTGGGACCTGGTCAACGCCTCCGATCGGGTGAGCCGCTACGGCGCCTACCTGCGCGGCCACACCGAGCTGTTCGACCCCTGGCAAGACGCCCCAGGCGGCATCAGCCGGGACGCGGGCGAGTTCGCGATCGCGGCCCTGCAGGTGGCCACCGGGCCGATCATGAGCCCCGGCTACCTCCGCTGGCACCCCCGCGTGCTGGACTACAAGGTCAGCCACGGCGAGAACCCCGAGCCGGGCCGGCTGGTCTGCCAGGTCACCCTGGCCACCTCCCCGTCGCTGTGGCTGGGCTCCCCGTGGTGGAGCTGGACCACCTACCTGGGGCGCGACTGGTCCGAGCCGGACGACGCCAGCCATGCCGCGCTGGCCAGGCTGGAGCTGCGCTGGCCCATCCCGGACGCCACCCTGCCCCGCCCCCACCGGCCGGCCAGGGCGGGCTACCCGAACCTGCGGGATGCGAAGGCGTCGGTGCGGGCGCTGGTCGAGGGGATCAACCAGACCGCCGGGCCGGTGCTGGCCAAGCTGGACGGCGGTGACCAGCGGTGAGCGCCCAGCTCGTCCCGCTGACCTCAAGCTTGCG
>WNGP01005860.1_pt1:0-5000 | contig 10235 bp, 3 predicted proteins | sample 5407671 | NCBI WGS metagenome assembly WNGP01 (sample SAMN13153381, study PRJNA577476) | soil metagenome | isolation source: 40 cm soil or saprolite under Garry oak tree replicate 2 | place: USA:California | collected 2016-06-15
CTGGGTCGGGGTGACGGCGTGGCGCACCGGACCGATGACGTGGGTGGTCGCATCACTGGCCGTCGTGCATCTGCTGCAGAAAGTGCGCGGCATCATCGCGCCGAAGGACAAGGCCCTGCCCCGGCCGCTCTGGCGCGAGCTGCTCGCGAAAATGAGGGATGCCGGAGCCCAGGCCCGAAACGCGCAACCGGTCCAGCGACTGGAAGAGCTCACGAGGCTCCCGGAATATCGCGACAAGCAGATCCGTCAGCGGGGGCAGCTCAGGCGCCTCGCGCCGTTTCTGGTGCTGGCCGGCATCGGGTTGCTGGCGCTCGGCGTGCACCAGAGCCGGCTGCTCATGCGGCTTCAATCCTCAGGAATGCGGGCGCCGGGTACCGTCACGTCGCTCATCTCCTCCCGCAGCAGCAACGGCGGGGTCACCTACTATCCGCGGGTGAGCTACACCGATGGTCAGGGGCGAAAGGTGGACTTCAAGGACTCCACCGGGACGAATCCGCCGATGTATCACGTCGGCGAGGCGGTGATCGTGCTCTACTTGCCTGGCGAGACGGGCCGTGCCGCCATCGACCGCGGCCTGTGGAACTGGCTGCCGTCGGCGATTCTGTATGTGCTGGGGGGCGCAGTCTTCGCGGGCGGCCTCGCTGGGCTCCGCAGCCGCAGTGCCGAGGTTCCGCTGGCAGCTCAGAGCTGACGCTCGCTGACCGGCATCTCGGGAATGGTGGCCGTGACCGGTCCCGCCGCGTACGCGGCGAGGAGCTCGGCCTGCGCATTCACCGAAGAATCGCGGCCGCGGCTGATACGCTCGTAGCGGCCGTCGGGCTTGAGCTCCCACGCCTGAGAGTTGTCCCGGAGACACCAGTCGAGATCGCGCAGGATGCGCTCGGCGTGGCCCTGGCGGCCGATCGGGAAGGCGACCTCCACGCGGCGGAAGAAGTTGCGCTCCATCCAGTCCGCGCTCGCGCAGAACATGTCCGGCTCGCCGCCGTTCTCGAAGTAGAACACCCGCGAGTGCTCGAGGAAGCGCCCGACGATCGAGCGCACCGAGATGTTCTCCGATACGCCGGGCAGGCCCGGGCGCAGCGCGCACACCCCGCGCACGATCAGCTCGATCTTCACGCCGGCGCGCGAGGCGCGGTACAGCGCCTCGATCGACTGGGGATCGACCAGCGCGTTCATCTTGGCGATGACCCGCGCCGGGCGCCCCGCGCGCGCGTGCTCCGCCTCGCGCGCGAGCTTCTGGAGCACCATTTCGTGCATGCCGAACGGGGACTGCGTGAGGCGCTTGAGCTGCGGGGTCTGGGTGAGGCTCGTGAGCTGCAGGAACAGCTCGTGCACGTCCTGGCCGATCTCGTCGTCGCAGGTGAAGAGGCCGTAGTCGGTGTAGTGGCGTGCGGTGCGCGGGTGGTAGTTGCCGGTGCCGAGGTGGCAGTAGCGGCGGATGCCGCCGGCCTCGCGGCGCACGATGAGCGTGAGCTTCGCGTGGGTCTTGTAGCCCACCACGCCGTACATGACGTGCGCGCCCGCCTCCTGCAGCCGGTTGGACAGCTCGATGTTGGCCTCCTCGTCGAAGCGCGCGCGCAGCTCGACGATCACCGTGACGTCCTTGCCGGCATTCGCGGCCGCGACCAGCGCATCGACGAGCGGCGAGTCGTGGCCGGCGCGGTAGAGGGTCTGCTTGATCGCCAGCACCTGCGGGTCGGCCGCCGCCTGGCGCAGGAAATCCATCACAGGCACGAAGCTCTGGTATGGGTGGTGCAGCAGCACGTCCTTCTGACGGATGACGGCGAAGAGATCGGTGGCGCCCACGAGGCGCTTCGGCGCCCCGGGCGTGAAGATCGGGTACTTGAGGTCCGGCCGCTGCACCAGGTCGTACACCGCCGACAGGCGGTTGAGGTTGACGGGACCCTCGACGGGGTAGGTGTCGAGGCCGTTGGAGGCGAACTGCGCCTGCAGGAACTTCACCATGTCGTCGGGACAGTCGCCGGAAGTCTCCAGCCGCACGGCCGCGCCGTAGCGGCGGTGCACGAGCTCGCCCTCGAGCGCGCGCCTCAAGTCGTCGATCTCCTCCTCGTCGACGAACAGGTCGCTGTTGCGGGTGACGCGGAACTGGTAGCAGCCGATCACCTTGATGCCGGTGAACAGCTTGTGCACGAACGCCTGGACGATCGAGGAGAGCAGCACGCAGTCGCGGCTCGGGCCCTCTGCGGGCAACGGCACCACGCGCGGGAGCGACCGCGGCGCCTGCACGATGGCGAGCTCGCTGTCGCGGTCGAACGCATCCTTGCCCTCGAGCCGCACGATGAAGTTCAGGCTCTTGTTCTGGATGCGTGGGAAGGGCCGCGCGGGATCGAGCCCGAGGGGGGAGAGCACCGGCTCCACCTCGCGCTCGAAGTAGTCCTCGAGCCAGAGCGTCTGCCGCGGAGTCCATTCGCCGGGCCCGAGCAAGGGCACGCCTTCTGCGGCGAGCGCCGGCAGCAGCAGGCTGTTGAGGCAGCGGTACTGGTCGGCCACCAGACGCGTCGCCCGATCGTGGATCGCGGCGAGCTGCTCGGGGATCGACATCCCATCGGGCGCCAGCTGGCCGCCGAGCTCCTGCAGCTGCTTGAGTCCGGCGACGCGAATCTCGAAGAACTCATCGAGATTGCTGCAGGCGATGCAGAGGAACCGGAGCCGCTCGAGCAGCGGCACCGACTCATCGAACGCCTGGTCGAGCACCCGCTGATTGAACTCGAGAAACGACAGCTCGCGATTGATGTAGTGCTGGGGCGCCTTGAGATCCGGCGAATCCATCGAGTGCTCACCCGGGCAGCCGCGCCGCAGGCGGCCGAGCGCTCAAGCATACCAGCGGCGCGCGACGCGACGGTGAAGACGCCTCGAAAGTAGCGGTCCCCCTCAGCGCGAGACCAGCATCGCGCCGGGCGGGTAGTCGAGCGAGGCGAGCAGCGGCGCGGAGCGGGCGAGGAAGTCCTCGCGCCAGCGGGCATCGATCGGGCCGGCGCCCGGCAGCATCACGGTCTGGGGGTTCCTGAACACCCCGTTGACGCGGTATTCGTAGTGCAGGTGCGGCCCCGTGGCGAGCCCGGTCATGCCGACGTAGGCAATGACCGCTCCCTGCGTCACGTGCTCGCCGACGCGCGTACCGTGCGCGAAGCGCGACAGGTGTCCGTAGACGGTCACGATGCTGCGGATGTGCTCGATCTCGACCACGTTGCCGTAGCCGCCGCGGCGTCCGGCGAAGCGGATGCGCCCGTCACCCGCGGCGCGCACCGGGGTGCCGATCGGCGCGGCGTAGTCGACGCCCTGGTGGGCGCGGATACGGTGCAGGAGCGGGTGCCAGCGGGCCGAGGTGAAGTGGGAGCTCACACGCGTGAATTCCACGGGCGTGCGCAGGAACTCGCGCTGCAGGCTCGTGCCGCCCGGAGTGTAGTAGCGCGCGACGCCTTGCGGGTCGGTGTAGCGGACGGCGCGGAACGCGCGCCCCTGGTTGACGAACGCGGCCGCCTGGATCGGACCGTCCTTGAGGTAGGTGCCGTCGCGCCAGATCTCATCCCAGGTGACGACGAAGGCATCCCCGGACCTCACGTCGAGCGCGAAGTCGATGTCCCAGCCGAAGATGTCCGCGAGCGCGACCGCGATCTGATCGCGCGCGCCGGCGGCCTCGGCAGCCTCGAAGAGCGAGTGATCGATGACTCCACGCACGGTGCGGCTGCGCGTCTCGAGCGTGTCCTGCAGCACGTCCGCCTTGAGGCCCGTCGGGTCGCGCGACACCTTGAGTGTGTGGCTCTCGTTGAGGCGGCGCTCGAGCCCGAGGAACTCGCCGTCATGGTGCTTGAAGCGCAGCCGCTCGCCGGGACGGAGACTGTCGAGCATCGCGTGCAGCCCCGGCACTGCGCGCAGCGTCGCGAGGTCCGCGAGGTTGAGCTTGAGGCGCCTGAAGATTCGGTCGAGCGTGTCGTTGCGGGTGACGGTCACGTCGATGGTCGAGAGCGCCAGGCGCGCCTCGGCGAGCGTGGGCACGACGGAGAGCTGCACCGGGGCGGAAGCGCTGCGCGCGCCGGCGGCGGGCGGCTGCGCGCCCGGCGTCGCTCCGAGGGCCCCCGTGGCGGCCGGCACCGCGATGGCGCTCGGCGGGGGTGGCGCGCCCGGGGCGCCGGCGCTCGAAGGTGCGACGGCGCTCGAAGGTGCGGCGGCAGGTGGTGCAGAGGCGCCATCTGGCGCGGGGGGTGCAAAGGCGCCCGGTGGTGCGATGGTGTCCGGTGCGACGGGCGGCGACTGCGCGTCGGGTGGGGCGCCGGGCGGCGCGATCGTGATTCCGCCGTGCATCACGGACCAGGCGACTACGGCGCAGGCGAGCGACTGCAGCCAGAAGGCCGCGGAGACCTTGTGGCGCAGCCGCGAGAGTGGCTGCAGAGTCCGGTGGAAAGTGAGTGCCATCGACTACACTTGGTTCTTGTTCGGTCGGACAGACCAACCGTACCGGAGCCATGGCCCCGGGTCAATATATGTTAAATGCCGAATGAGGCTCACGGGTTACGTTACCGCCGGGCGCGGGCGCTTTGCACGACCGGTTTCACTGGAATGAGATGAATTTCAAGGATCAGATGGTAGAGCTCGAGCGCGGTGCGAGCGAGGTGTTGCTCGTTGGCGACCTCGTCAAGAAGCTCGAGCGCGGCGCCACGTTGCGCGTGAAGGCGGGCTTCGACCCGACCGCGCCGGATCTGCATCTCGGGCACACCGTGCTGCTCAACAAGATGCGCCAGTTCCAGCAGTTCGGGCACGAGGTGACCTTCCTCATCGGGGACTTCACCGGGATGATCGGCGATCCCACCGGGCGCAATACGACGCGCCCACCGCTCACGCCCGAAGAGATCCAGGCGAACGCGCGCACCTACGAAGCTCAGGTGTTCAAGATCCTCGATCGCGAGCGCACCCGCATCGACTTCAACTCGCGCTGGCTGTCGGCGCTCACCGCGGCCGAGGTGGTGAAGCTCGCCGCGCAC
>WNGP01010299.1_pt1 | contig 10234 bp, 10 predicted proteins | sample 5407671 | NCBI WGS metagenome assembly WNGP01 (sample SAMN13153381, study PRJNA577476) | soil metagenome | isolation source: 40 cm soil or saprolite under Garry oak tree replicate 2 | place: USA:California | collected 2016-06-15
CATCGTAATGGTTGAGCCGGTCACGTCCTTGGGCGGCATCGTGAACTCGGCGCCGCGGGCCTTGATCCGCTCGTAGTCGCCCTTGACGTCGTCGGTGAAGAACATCGCCGCCGGCTGGCCCTGTTGCAACATCGCCTGCTGGTACGCTTTGGCCGCGGGGTTGTTGTTCAGCGCCAGCTGCAACTCAGTGCCGTTCGGCTCCTCCGGCGAGGCCACGGTCAGCCAGCGATAGGGGCCCTGGCTGAAATCAGTCTTCTTGGCAAAGCCCAGTACCTCCGTATAGAAGCGCAGGGCCTTGCTCTGGTCGTCCACGTATACGCTGGTCACTTTGATTTTCATTTCGTTTCTCCTTTGTCACGATCGCGGTTTGGGCCGCGTGGTCTTCTCCTTCTTTTCCTTTTCGTTGGTGTTGACTCATCCATGCGGTCGAGGTGGCGTTCGAGAGCATCTACGTGAGCGGACCAGAACCGACGGAACGGAGCCAGCCAGGCATCCACCTCCTGAAATGGTTCAGGTTTCAGTCGGTAGAGACGGCGTTGTGCGTCCACCGTGGATTCCACGAAACCGGCCTCGCGCAGCACCCGCAGGTGCTTTGACACGGTCGGCTGCGTCATACGAAGTTGACGCTCGATCTCTCCCACCGACTGTTGTGACGAGACCAGCAGGCTCAAGATCGCGCGGCGGTTCGGCTCCGCAATGATTTCGAACACAGATTCCACTGTCTTGATATACTCCACAGAGCATATACGTGTCAAGGTATATTTAGGCAGGGCCCCGGGCAACGGGGGCCGAAGTGGGTGTCAAGGTTAGTCGTACAAATCGGGGATAGTAGATGCTCATGTCATTCGCGAGGGTTTGGTCACTTCCATTTGCTACATAGGTGACGATCAAGTCCGCGCCAGTAAGCACAGGATGTGACTTGCCCGCATAGACGAACGGATTGGGACCCTCCAGCCTTGACCGGGTGCCGGTTTCGTCGCCCCCTGTGGCTTTCGAGTTCTCCACAGCAATTCACATAGTCAGGACGTTTCGATATTGCCATTGGTCGCGAGATTGGTTAGCTTATCGCTTTGAGAAAGGAAATGAGGGAAGCTCCAGACTGGGTGTGAAATACAAGGTCGAGACCAGACTGCCCCGTCCGTCCATTACCGGTACGGGGGCAAGCGTGCCAATTCCGCAGGAGGAAGACGTGCGCGCGCTCCTCGCCAAAGGCAAAACGAAACCTGCCGTGGAGCTGGCAAAAGAGATTCATAAGCGCTGCGGTTGGCCAGAATCGGAAGCCTTGCTAGTGGATGCCTATGCGGCGCGCATTCGGTCCCTACTAAAAACTGGCTTGAAGGAAGAAGCCAAAGCGTTGTTCGAACTGGTGCGCGAGCGCCACTCTTCGGCGGCGGCAAGGCTTGCGGACGTCGGCGTTCTTGTCAGCGTTTCGAGCGGAAACCTTGAGGAATTGCTGAGGCCCCTTAACGACCCCGCAGTTCTACCAGAAATACGGAGTGCCATCGAATGCGTTGTCAAGGGTCAGGTGTGCGATCTCTCGGCCCTCGCCGAGTGCACGTCGCTCGCGGCTGACCACCCCCTTCGTACCGCTGCCGCCGCGCTCTTAAGCGCATTTGCCGCGGTTACGGTTGGCCCTGTTGAAGAGTCCGCTCTGGTGCTGCCGGAAGTATCTCATCGCGGTCCGTTGGCCTCCTGGAAAATCCTCGTGCGTGCCATTGCGTGTTTCTACCGGCAAGATGATGCGGCCTGCGAGCGGTGCCTCGGGATAATCGATCCCGATTCCGCTCCCGCACGGCTGGTTCCGGCCCTGCGGACCATGATTCGTACGAGTACCGACAAGCGTTTGGCCCCCGCTGCGGAGTCCCTGGTGGCCCTGGTGTGTGGAAGCAAAGTGTCCCTCGGAAGGGCGCTCCAAGCGCTAGACTCCGCGTTTGAAACCAGGGTCCAAGAGAAGATCCTGCCGGGAATCCAGCGCGCCGTGGCTGCTTGCGAGGTTGCCTATCCGGGACTCCTGGAACGTTTGCGCCAGCACATCTCCGTTCGCGCTTTACGTCTTGACCTGCCCGCGCGAAAAGTCCGGGCCGCACTTGGCGGTGCGTCGATCAAAAACGCTTACTTCTGGCGCCTTTATGCGCGGTCGGTCGAGAGTTCCGACGAACCGCTCGAACTGCTCATATGCGCCCAATGGGAGCAATTTCGCCGACATGCGGTCGCCGAGGGTTGGTTTGGGGAGAAGGGCCCAGAAGTGGCCGCGCTCTACCTGCATATGGCCGAGCTGTTGCTAGACGTACCCGCCTGGACGCTCGAAAGGGAGCGGAGCCATTTCGCTGCGCACTTTTCAGGTTTCCAAGAATACTATGAGGATCAGCCTCCGGTCATTCGGGAGGTAGTGGCCAAGTACAAGAAGGTTGATCCTTATTTCCTCTCACCAAGCCAGCTCTTCGAGCGCGCGTGCGCCATCGACCCACATCGGGAAGCGTTCGAACAATGGCTGAACTGGGCGAAGCAAGAGTTCGATGGTAGGGTCGCCGACTCCGTGGCCGAGCGTTGGCACCGAGCGCTGCCACTGCACAGCCAGCCCCTGCTGTACCTGATGGAGTCGGCGGAAAAGAGAGGGGCGCTCAACAGGGCGACCGCCTTTCTGGCCGAGGCGCAGAAGCTCGACGCGGTAAACCCCGAGGTTCGCCGAGCTGCACTTCGCCTGTTGGTCGCCCAGACCGCTCGTCACATCCGGCAGCGCAAGCCGCACCTGGTTGAACAGGACGTGGCCGCTCTCGAAGCACTGCCCGAAGCTCAGCTAGCCGATCGCCCTGCATTTCTGGTCGCCCTGCGCTGGGCCGGCGCGGTCATCCGCGGCGATGGCGAACTGGCTTCCAACTTTTTCGGCCAGATCGGTCGCCTGCTGGGGAGTTCCGCGGCGGCGATTCTTGCGTGCGAAAATGCAGGCGCCCTCGGGGGATTGACGAGAGCGGATTTCGATCGTCATGTTCCCCAAATCTCCCAAGATCCTGCGGACTCGCTGGTTGTGGCGACCGCGCGTGTCTGCATTCTTGGCGATGATGTGGGCGCGCCCCTCAAGATCCCGACGGCCTGGCACGCACGGCTTTTGCAAGAGTTAACAAACACCCACGGCGAGCTGGAAAGCCGGCAACTAGAGATGCTGGGAAAGGCGGCGCTGCGCACGGACCAAAAGGAACTGGCCTACGCAGCTTCTGCTGCGGGCCTCGAAATGGGAGGAGACCAAGAAGCACGGTTTTTGCTGCTGCGCGCCCGAGCCCTGCCGGAATGGGAGCTCGGTCGCCGCGACGACTGTATCGCGGCGACTGTCGAGCTCGGGCGGCGCCGGGGGGACATGGCCATCATCAACGAGGCGATCGAGCTGCGGCGGGGACGCCCCAGCGGCATGACCAGGTTTTTAGACTGGCTCGTTTCCGAAGACTGGCACGACTTCTCTATGACCACCGAGGAGATCCAAGAAGTGCTCCAGCATGAGAAGCACTCGCGTGCATTTCCCGGCAATCGACATGCTCCTTTGCACGTTCCTTATCGGGAAACTGTATTTCTGGATGACCCGGAACTGGAGAACGACGACAAGCCATGCGCCCTGGACGACAGTAACCAGCTGGTGCCAGAAATGGGTCAGTCCCGAGAGAAGCGACCGAAGCGGGTCCGTCGCGATTTGCCGGGGCAAGGAGACTTGTTTTGAAAACGAGCCGACAGGCTAACATCCAATTGAACGAAGATCCGAGAGAGATTCTCGGCGTTCCGCCGGATGCCGGCGATGAGCGGATCCGCGATGCGTACCTTCGCAAGGTGAAGGAGCATCCGCCCGACCGTGAGCCTGCTGCGTTTGAACGCATCCGCGACGCATACGAGGTCTTGCGGGATCCGCGTCGTCGCGCCCTGCACATGTTTCTTTCTGCCGACCCCCATGCTCCTCTCGTTTCTTTGCTGCCGGCAAGCAGTCAACAGAGAAAGTTCGCCGGGCCGGACCCCTGGTTGGCGGTTTTGAGGGAGAAGTGAACCTAGATCGCGAAGAAATTCTGCGCCGCTTTCAAGTTTGGCTGGACTCCGTCTTGGGGGCCGAGGATCTCCCGCAAGGGCTTCCCGGCGAACTGCTCTCCTCACTTACGGAGGAACCGAAACCTGCTAGCGATGACCGGTGCGACCTCTATTCGACGTGGGCGGCATTGACTGCTTTGACCCAAGAAGTGAGACTGCAAGGGCGGAGCTTCAAGCAGCTCAACGAGTCCCTCGCGCCGATCGCGATGCTAGCGCCGCGGCTTCCTGAAATGAAGCGTGAGGCCCAAGAAGGTGCTCGCCGGGAAATGCTGGATGTGCTTCTCGATCTGCGCGACCGCCTGGCCGGCGGCCTCGCTCGGGTCCGCGCGAGCCAGGAGAAGATGGAGGATTCCCTGCGGTCCAGTTGGACGGTTCGACTCCTGGCGCGCCATCGTGCTTTCCGCCAAGCCTTCGAGAACCTAGCGGCGCTCGAGGAAGGCTACCAGATGTGCATGGAGCGCCTGGAGGACGCTCTGGCGCAATTCGATGTCCGGAAGATTGCCTGCGATGGGCAGCCCTTCGATCCGAAGTCCATGCACGCGGTGGATGTAGAAGAGACCGATCAAGAAGCCGACGGAACGGTGCTCGAAGTGTACCGAGCGGGCTATGAGTGGATGGGACAAGTTCACCGCCCGGCACAAGTGAAAGTAGCGCGCAGACCCACAGTAGTCTCCACAGGAGGAAATGAAAAAGATGAGTGATATGGTCGTAGGTATCGATCTCGGAACCACCAATTCGGAGATCGCCGCTTTCGTCAATGGCAAGGTAAAGGTTCTTGGCCCGGAGGCCGACAAGATGCTGCCATCTTGTGTGGGCCTCTCCCCCGCCAGCGCGCTGCTCGTGGGCCGGGAGGCACGCCATCAGCAGCTCCTCTATCCGCATCTGACCATCCGGAGTATCAAGCGAAAGATGGGTTCGACCGAGGCAGTGAAGCTCGGAGACAAGGAGCTCACGCCCCAGGAGATCTCTTCGCTGATTCTTCGCCAACTGGTGGAATGGGCTCAACACGATCTGAATCAACCTATCGGAAAAGCGGTCATTACCGTACCAGCCTACTTTTCTGACGCCCAGCGCAACGCCACCCGGGAGGCCGGAGAGCTCGCCGGCTTGGAAGTCGTGCGCATCCTCAATGAGCCGACGGCCGCCAGTCTGGCGTACGGTTTCGGCGATGCCGCGCATCACACCGCCATGGTTTACGACCTGGGCGGTGGAACGTTTGACGTCTCGATCGTAAGTGTCGACGGCGACGTCACCGAAGTCCTCGCCAGCCACGGAAACAACCAACTCGGAGGCGACGATTTTGACAATCTTTTGCTCGCGCGTTTGGAGCGGGAATTCCAAAGCCAGTATGGAATTGACCTCCAGCACGGCCACCCGGTTGCGCGTGCGCGGTTATGGTGGGCTGCCGAGGAAGCCAAGAAGAAGCTGAGTTTTGAGCCCTACGCCCGCGTGCGGGAAGAAGCGCTGGTGAGTGACAACGGGAAACCCCTGAACCTTGATGTTGAGCTTTCCCGTCTGGAGTACGAAGAGATGATCCGGCCGCTCGTCGATTCCACCCTCGACAGTGTTTCGAGAGCGCTCAGCGATGCGCACAAAGGTCCCAGTGATATCGACGCCATCTTGCTGGTCGGCGGCTCAACCCGAACGCCCCTGATCTACCGCAGACTGCAGGAGCTGACGGGACTCGAGCCCCATCAGGACGTACATCCTGATTTGTGCGTGGCCCTCGGTGCGGGAGTCCTGGCTTCTCGGCTGGCGGGCCACGATGTGGAGCGCGTGCTGGTGGATGTCTCCCCGTTTTCCTTCGGCCCGTCTTACCTGGGAGAACGCGGGGGCTACCCTTATGGGCATTGCTATCACCCCATTATTTATCGCAACACCCCGTTGCCGGTCACGCGGACAGAAAGCTACGCAACCGCCCACCCATATCAAACTTCCGTGCGGATTGAGATCTATCAGGGCGAGGACGACGATGCGCTCAAGAATCTCCTCGTGGGCGATTTCCTCATCGAGGGTTTGCGCCCCACGCGAGAGCCCAACGAGGTGCTCTGCCGCATGAGGCTCGACGTGGACGGCATCCTGCACGTCACGGCCATTGAAAAGGAGACCGGCAAGTCCAAACACATCACGATCACTCGAGCACTGCGAGAGATGAGCCCTTCGGAGATCGCGGCAGCTCGGGAGCGGCTTAGAGCGCTTTATTCATCCCGTGCCGACGAGGGCCCGGAGACGGATGAAAATGACTTCAACTTGGAGGACGTGCAGGGGGTGAGTCAGGAGGCGGTTAGCGAGCCCGAGGAAAAAGCCACGACCGATCTGCCGCACGCCCTTGAGATGGTGAAGGAAGCGTGTGATCTCGTCGAGCAATCGAAACGCCAGCTAGGTAAGCTAGGTGCACTGCACGCAGAGGATCAAGAAGAAGCGATCGAACTGCACGAAAGAATCCATGCAGCGATCCGCTCGAACGACGCCACGGCCCTCAGTAAGGCTAGCGCGGAGCTGCGCGAGCTGCTGTTCTTCGTGGAGGGGCGTTGACCCGAAACGATGAACCTCCCAAGTGCCCCGTCTGCCAAGCGCGCTTCCGGGGCTCGGCGATTTGCTCGCGTTGCGGAGCCGACCTTCAACCACTGTTTTTGCTGATCGACCACGCCTATCGGCTTCGTCAATCGGCCAGGAAGGCGATGGAAGCAGGCGATATCGAACGCGCTCAAGAGCTGGCGGCAGAAGCTGAGGCCGCCTGCTCCACCGAGCGGGGGCGGCAGTTATGGCTCCTCAGCTCGTGGCTGCTGTCTAGCTCCGAAGTGAATCGCGTTTTTCTGGCATAGGACAGGTGCGCCGCGCCATGGAGAATGACAGAAAGCCAAACAAGCCCACACACGTCAGCCCGAGCGCCAATCCGCTGAACACACCGCACAGCGCGGCGATGAGCCGATCCTGATGCAGGGACTCGTCAACCTGTTCGCGAAGCGTTTCCATGTGAAGGATCGAAATGGAACTGTTGAGCGACCCAACCAATTGGCGAACCGCCCCCGAAATGCTGCTAGCGTTTTTCTGTGCTCGCAGCACCAAGAACTTGAGATACGGGTCTTCCCCTCGGGTCGAGGGAAGGTAGAAAAAATCAGGTGCTTGTTCGCGGAGATTGTTGTACTTGGAGTCGGCCACGACGCCGATAATTTCCATCGGAGGGCGATTTCCTTCCACGAATCGGAATCGTTTACCAAGGGGACTTTCCCCGCCGAAATAATGCCGCGCCATCTCCCGGTTGATGATGGCCGCCGATCCGGGTCCTGGAGCGTCATGATCCGTGAAATCGCGGCTCGCAAGCAGCGGGATGCCCATGGTCTCGAACGCGTGCGACGCCTCGAGGGGCTCGGGCGGGCGGCCCTCAACTACGAGGTTCACGCCCCGCACAAATCCGCTGACGGCCGGAAACGACGCAAGCGCGGTGGATTGTACTCCGGGAAGATTTTTTGCCCGTTCAAAGAGTTGGCTGTAAAAACCGCGGATTTGCTCGGTGGTGACAAGACATCGCACTCTGTGGGTTGGGTTGTGGGTTGGAAAAAAGGGTTGGGTTGTGGGTTGGAAAAAAGCCGTCTTCCTAACGAACGGGAGGCCTCTCCTTCTCGCGGCAATTGCTTTGACAGAGCCAATCCACGTCCCTAAACTGACAGACATGGAAGTGCACATTAAGCCTGAGACAGAGTCGCGCCTGACTGAGCTCGCCTCCAAGAGTGGCCGCGCGACCGACGACCTCGTGGAAGATGCCCTAGCTGGATATCTGACAGAGGCGGCAGAAGTCCGCGAAATGCTTGATGGCTGCTACGATGACATTAAGAGCGGTCGAGTGAAGCCTATCGACGGCGAGGCTTTCTTTGACGGCCTGCGTCAGCGTGAGGATGAACTGCTCAAGCAGTGCAATCCCAAATGAATGCCGAACGGGGTTTTAAGCCGTGTCCGCGAGGGCACGAGTCAGAACAAATGAGAAAATTTAGCTATCCCGCGCTGATCCTGCTGCTGGTGTCGTTTTCTTTCTCGATGTCTCCTGTTCCGATGCGGGCGGGAGCAGAGCAACATCTTCTGTATGTAGCCAGTCCGGGAGTCCGCAATTACGTGGAATATGGTGGGGTTGGTGTCCTCGTTTTCGACGTGGACAAGGAATATAAGTTTGTACGGCGCATACAAACCTGGAGTGTTCCGGATGGTTCGAAGCCAGAGAACGTCAAGGGGATCGCGGCAAGCGCAACGACTGGCAGGGTCTACGTTACAGCCCTGAATCGGATGATCGCCATCGACGCTGTCAGTGGCAAGAAGATCTGGGACAAAACCTACGACGGCGGATGCGACCGGATGGCGATTTCACCTGACGGCAAGACCTTGTATGTCCCACAGCTCGAGGGAACAGCATGGCACGTGGTGAACGCGATGACGGGGGAGGTGATTGCAAAGATCGACGCAGAACCCGGTTCGCACAATACCATCTATTCGGCGGACGGTGCGCGCGTCTACCTGGCGAGTTTGAGGTCTCCTGTTCTTTCGGTAGTGGATGCGAGAACGCAGCAGGTTGAAAGTAAAGTGGGACCATTCGACAATATGATCCGCCCGTTTACGATTAACGGGGACAACGCGCTCGTTTTCGTCAACATTAATGGCCTGCTGGGTTTCGAGGTCGGTGATCTGCGGACAGGCAAGAAGCTATACCGTGTAGAGGTTGATGGCTACTCGCAGGGTCCAGTCAAACGTCACGGATGCCCGAGTCATGGAATCGCTTTGACTCCTAACGAGAAGGAACTTTGGCTGGCGGACTGTGCGAACAACGCCATACACGTGTTCGATGCAACGGTGATGCCGCCGAAACAAGTCACCAGCATCAAGGTCCGGGACTGTATCGGTTGGATAAGCTTCAGCATCGATGGACGATTCGGATATTCTTCAACGGGAGAAATCATTGATGCGAACACGAAAAAGATTGTGGCGACGCTACAGGACGAAACCGGCCGTCCAGTGCAGAGCGAAAAACTGCTTGAACTTGCGATTGAAAACGGCAAAGTAACTCGCGCAGGGAATCAATTCGGCGTTGGCATGAAGCAAAAGTGAGTGAACTTAAGCTGAACCAGAGTGGCCCATCATGCCTGCTGTTGTTGATGTGTGCGGGATGGAAGGCACGTGGAGCGTTGAGCGAAACGAACCGGGTCTGAAACGGGCTCAGGTTCGGGTTGGATTTCTCACGGGCAAACGATCACGACGTGTTCGTCTTTTCTTACTATATATGTCGTCGTCAGTCTGGTTAGATTTTCACGCGTAACCCAGAAATCTATCCCAGCCAACTCCGAGTACTCCTGATGTGAGACTTTCAGTGTGTACTTGCCAGGCTCAAGGCTGACAAATTGAAAATCGCCTTTTTCATTCGAGTTTACGACATGTATTGTGCCTGTTTCTATATGGGTGGCTGTGAGCGTGGCATTTTTCGCGGGACCATCCGAGTAGCCCTGGATATTGCATAAGAGGCGTGAGTTTTGGGAAAGCATTCTGGAGCTGCCAGCTGCAAAACAATCGAGACTTGTCGAACGTCTTGCTCGCTGAATGATATTTTTTGGGCGGGCTCGTGCGTGCATGCGGCCTGATTCACCTGCAAGTCATAAGTGCTTAAGCGTAAGTCCAAAAACTCGAATTCCCGTTTTCGTCTGTTTTTGTCTTTCGCGCTCTTTCCAGCGACAGAAGGTTCACTGTGGCGCCTACTATGACGGCACCCTGCGGGTCCCGTACCACACCCCTAATTTGAGCGTTGGACTGGCCGTACAAGCTGTGGCTCGCCAAACTGTCATCGCAGGCGAGGAGCCTTAAGAATCAGCAACATCCAGTTTCGAAATTGGGGGCGGAAGGTAAAGCAAGACTAGAATGTACATTGTTACATGCCGTGTGGCTGGCGAATTAACAATTCGCCAGCCACACGGCTCAAACGTCACGCTGCCACCTGTAACATGAGCTGGCTCGGGAGCCTGAAATAGCGGATCGATCCGCACCGCGCCAGTGAACTCTTGATCCTTGTGCTAGGAGTCCGTCCGAAAATTGACTTTTTGAGGACTGATCCTACTCGCGAAGTTATCCATATTGGGTTATCCGGTACAGTGGGCGTCGTCTAATGAAGGAACCGCACATAGGATTGGCATTCTCG
>WNGP01016122.1_pt1 | contig 10233 bp, 8 predicted proteins | sample 5407671 | NCBI WGS metagenome assembly WNGP01 (sample SAMN13153381, study PRJNA577476) | soil metagenome | isolation source: 40 cm soil or saprolite under Garry oak tree replicate 2 | place: USA:California | collected 2016-06-15
CACTGGGATTCAACCGTTCGCGCTACTCTACTTTCAGCGCATGCGCCTTTAGTTCTTCCAGCGTAACGAACTCCAGCGCGGATGCGTGGGTTGCTTCAAGGTCAACCGGAGCGGCTCGGTCGTGGTCCAGCGCGTCTTTCCAACGCGTGACGCACACGCACCATTTGTCGCCTGGTTTTAGGCCGGGGAAGCCGAATTCCGGACGCGGTGTAACCAGATCATTGCCGTCGAGCACGGAAAAATCCAGGAACTCCTGAGTTACCTTGACGCAGACGGTATGCTGACCCACATCTTCCGGGCCTGTTCGACAAAAACCGTCACGGTAGAAACCGGTCATCGGGTCGCGGCAACAACATTTCAGTTCTGTCCCGAGAACATTCGTCGGCATAAAACAAAATAAAACGTTAGTATGGGAATTTACCGAAGGAGGAAACAATGCCAATCCGAGCCAAGTACGTTCACACAAATGTGGTTGCCAGAGACTGGAAAAGATTGGTTCGATTCTATTCCGAGGTGTTTGGATGCAAACCGCATGGCCCCGAACGCGATATGTCCGGCGCATGGCTCGATAGCGTGACTTCGCTTCGCAGCGCGCATCTTACCGGCATTCATTTGCGTCTGCCCGGCTACGGCGATGATGGCCCGACGCTTGAGATCTTCAGCTACGATCAATTGATCGAGAGCGGCCTGTCGACGCCGAACAGGCCCGGGTTCGGTCACATTGCATTTGCAGTCGAAGATGTAGATGAAGCATTGCACGACGTAATTGCCGCTGGCGGTGGCGCAGTAGGAAATATCGAAACGACGAAAGTAGAGGACGTCGGTACGCTTCGCGTGGTCTATACCCGAGATCCGGAGGGGAATATCGTTGAACTGCAAAAGTGGAGTTAGTCTGGTGCACTCGATACATTCAGTCGCTGTGTTGTGACCAGACGAATCGTCATCGCTTACTGGCTTATGCCCGCGGAGCCAGCGCGAAGGTTTTTTCAGGGCTTGATCGAGGAGCTCGCGCGGCGGTTTGACGCGCCTGTTTTCGAGCCACACGTGACGGTTCACGTCGGACCAAATCACGCTGGTGCGGCCGAGAAAGCGCTCGCACAATCGGCGCACGAATGCGAACCGATCAACCTCGAAGCGCTTGGGATGGATCAGTCCGACGAGTTTATCAAGACTCTCTTTGTGCAATTCAAGCCGGATAAGAAATTGCAGCACCTTAACGCGATCATTCGCTCCGCCGCGCAAGATCGCGCCCACTACCGACTGAATCCGCATTTGAGTTTGCTCTACAAAAACATTCCAGCCATAGCCCGGCGCGAATTATCAGATTCGATTTACGTGCCGTTTTCGGAGGTTACGTTCGACGGACTTACAGCTGTCCGCTGCGTTTCACCGACGCAAAGCTGCGCTGATGTAGAAGCATGGCAAGTGATGGCTACCAGGGAGCTGTCCAGGTAGCGCACGGGTGTCGATTGGCGTCCGCCGCGGCGGACGCCCTACAGTTCAACAATGCGGTACGGTTTTCCGGTTTTGCGAAGCGCAGGCGCCGATACGTTATAAACGGGGATTCCGCTCGAAGTTTTGCCGTCGAGAACGCCATTGTGAGCATGACCGTGAAAAACAGCGGTCACTTTGAATCGATTGATTGGCTCTTCCAACCTGCTGGAGCCGAGAAACGCATAAATCTCGGGATCCTCCCCCTCCAGCGTGGCGCGGATCGGAGAGTAATGAAGCACTACGATCCGCTTTTCGGTTTGCAGTTTGGTCAACGCCTGCTCAAGGCGAACAGCGTGACTAATGGATTCTTGAACGAATTGTTTAATGAGCGGTTCGCCCCAGGCATTTAACATTCGCCTTCCGAAACCGCCGCCGAATCCACAGATTCCAGCGAAACCAACTCCCGCGACTTCGATAGCTTCACCGTTGAGCACGTTCACACCTGCCTCGTCGAGAACTTTAGAAACAAGTTCCGGTTGACTCGATTCGAAGTCGTGGTTGCCCAGAACTGCGAGCGTCGGGATTCTTACTGCAGCGCGAATATCGGCGACGAGTTCTTCGGCTTCTTCGGGTAGTCCGTACTCTGTGAGATCTCCGCAGAGCAGCAGCATGTCCGCGCTCTGTGAAATGTCGGCAAACGCTTCATGCAACATGCCGCGGGAATGCTTCGCGTAATGCATATCCGCAGTCGCAGCGATCCTTAATGGTCGGTCGGCCATCGTCTCAGATACGAAATCGCGACTCTCCATGGACGTTTCAAGCGCGCGCGAGATTTGTAGCCATGCACGCATAAGCCGCTTCGACTGCGTTATTTGAGTGATGACTGCAAGGAAAGCAGTAGGCAGGAAGACGAAAAGCAGTCTTGATGACTTTCATCTCAGATCAGTGACAGCGCTGCAGGATGCGAATGTTCCCTTCCTGATCGGCGGTGCATATGTGGTGGAGGTGTATGCAGGCGTTTCGCGGCGAACAAAAGATTTTGATCTATATGTTCGTCCAAATCACGTCGAAGCCGCTCTTAAGGCGCTCGCCTGCGCCGGCTACGCGACGGACCTGACATTTCCGCATTGGCTTGCCAAAGCTAAACGCGGACGGGACTGCGTTGATCTGATTTTTCGCGCGGGTAACGGATTGTGCGAAGTCGATGATTCGTGGTTCCAGCGGGCGCACGATGACGAGTTGCTCGGATTGCATGTTAAGCTTTGCGCACCCGAGGAAATGATTTGGATGAAAGCGTACATCATGGAGCGCGAACGGTTCGATGGCGCGGATATTGCGCATATCCTCGTGAGCTGCGCGGAGAAACTCGATTGGCAACACCTGGTTGATCGCTTCGGTACCGATTGGCGTGTGCTGCTCAGCCACCTGATTTTGTTCGGCTACATTTATCCCACTGAACAAGCACGAATTCCCACGGCTATTGTGAATCACTTGATCGGCCGGTTGCGAAATGATGCAGCACCTGCTGATGAGCACAAACGGCTCTGCCGCGGAACACTACTTTCACGGAAGCAATATTTGGTGGACGTACAAAAGTGGGGATTTCAGGACGCCCGGCTGGAAAAACGTGTGCACATGGGTCACCAAGACATTGCGCACTGGACGAAGGCGATTCCAAAAGAGGAGAAAGCGCAGCAAGCGCGCGATCCGTAGCCGCGTTTCGAGACCTGTGTGACGCGTGGCGTGCGCGCGTTGCGACCATCTGGGCGTCGCGCTTCGCCGAGCGAAGCAGCTTGTATCTTGGCATTTCAGCTGGTGTGCTGCAAAAGAGTGCGGCTGCGAGATCCTCGAAGCGGCTGGTGCTGGCTCAAGGCCAAGGCCGAGTTGTAGTTTGATCCGCAGCCGCGCAGTTCTTTTAAACTCGAACAGTGACTGGAGCGACCAGGCCGCCTCCCGGGTGGGGCAAGCGGCCCGGCCAGCTCGAATACAAGCAGGAGTTATTTAACCTATGAAGCAAACCATTGTCTATATCGGCATTGACGCTAGCCAAAGCTCATTTGGATGTGGGTGGCAAAATCGCTTCCATCGTTTTGACAACGACAAGGCAGGCAGAGTCACTTTAGTCAGATGGATCAAACAAAAGCAGTCTGGCCCTGTGCAGGTCATCTGCGAAGCCAGTGGCGGTTACGAGCAAGACTTGCTCGACGCGCTGGCTGAGGCTGACCTGGCCGTCAGCTTGGTGCAGGCGACTCGGGTGCGACAGTACGCTCGGGCGGCCGGCATCCTGGCCAAGACTGACAAAGTCGATGCCCGTGTGCTGGCTCGTTTTGGGGCAGCGATGCGGCCAGAGCCCACGTCGCCGCGATCGGCCGCGCAGAAGCTTTTGCGCGAACTGGAATCGCAGCGCCGGCACTTAAGCGACCTTTTAGTGGCCGAGCAAAACCGGCTCGAGCAACTCCACGACGAAAAGTTGCGAGGCTTAGCGCGCGCTCTGATGGGCACTATCAAAAAGCAAATCGCCCGGATCGATGCCCGCATCACCACCTTAATCATGCAGGACCAGGAACTCTGCCAAAAAGCCCAAAAGCTCACCAGCGTCAAAGGTGTCGGAGAGCGCACGGCTGCGCTGCTGCTGGCGCAGATGCCCGAGTTGGGCACGCTCAATCGCCGGGAAGCTGCCGCTCTGGCGGGCTTGGCTCCTTTTAATCGCGACAGCGGCACCATGCGTGGCAAGCGCACGATCTTCGCAGGACGTCGTGCCGTACGCCGTGGCCTCTACATGGCTGCACTGGTTGCGAGCCGTCGCAATCCCATCCTCTCAAACTTTTACCGGCGTCTTCGCACAAAAGACAAACCGCACAAAGTTGCTCTCACTGCCGTCATGCGAAAACTCCTCCTCGCCCGCAACCAGGCCTTAACTCCAACCCAATCCTTTGCTTGAAAACCAGACAGTTACTACAATGATTGCTTCGGCGTCGATACTGGCGTTGGACTCAGCTGGGCAGGAACCGGTGAAATTGCTGGCGACGGAGTCGCAGATGCAATTGCGAGCTTTGTCTTTGCTTCATCAAGGAGCTTTTGTTCCTCGAGGTAAATTCTTTCGCCATCAGCGGCTGCAATGTATTCGTTGGCTCGTTCGACCTCGTTTGCCTCAGCCAGCAGCAACGCGACGTAGACGGCTGCATGCGGATCATGCAGCTGATCGGGGGATAAATTCTGTACGATCGCAAGAGCATCGGCGTTTCTCCCAAGGCGCGAGAGCGAAAAGGCGTAAGTTACAGCGCAATTGACCTCGTTTGGGGCACGATCGTACGCCTCCTTCGCGAGTTGACGCGATCGCTCTGTATTTTGGTCGAGATTGAGCCCGAGCCGGGCGAGGTCCGCTGTGATCGGCGCCTCGTTCGGAGAGGTCTCGTGAAGACGTTGGAGCACGTCGTAAAGCTTGGCTGTTTCATTTTTCTTGCGATATAGCCGGCGAAGCTCCTCAAGCGCTTCTCGCCGCATCGGAGGATTTACTGCGACTCGCTGCCAAAGCTCTTCGGATTCTTTTTCAAATTGCCATTTCGATGCGAGACGCGCCAGCGCCAGTTCACGTTCTGGCTGCTCACTTGCTAATTGTTCCGCAGAATACCAGAGAGTCTCGAAGTCAGTATTAGGACCCCCGCTGCGGGAGCGTGACTGGCGCGCGGCAATGGCCTGATAGGCGAGACGAAGGTATTCCGAATCGCCCCACATTCCGGTGCGCGTCCAACTTTTTAGACGCGACCAGTTTTTCACTGTCGCATACGCGTCAGCTACCGCGACGTATGTCGGCATCGAACTGAGCTGTCCTTCGGGTAACTTGTCGATCCACTTAACGGCATCTCCTGCGAGTCCATTTTGATTCATCCAATCAATAAGCGATGCGAGATTCGACGGATCGCGCGCAGCAAAGGGTTTCACCCTGTCCAGTATCACGCGAAATTTTTTCTGATCGAGTTTCCGATAAAAGTTCAGACAGAGGAGATAATCGCCGAACGTGATTTCCGGCGATATTTGGAGTTGTTGAGCAAAATTATCCGCTGCGGTGAGGTTATTCCTTGCCACCGCGTCATTAAGCAACGCCCGCAGCGCGCCAGTTCGATAAGGACCCACCGTACTGAGACGCTGAAGAGCATCGCGCGCTTTCGTGCTTTTTTCTGGATCACCAGAGGGAATTTGCAGCGCTTCAAGATTGAACTGGTAAAGATCATTTTTTGGCTCTTTCTTTACAGCGGACGCGAATTGTTCCTCTTGCTCGGCGAAATTCCCCTCCGCGCGAGCAAGCCACCCTGCAACCACGTGAAAAGCTGCGCTATCCCGGTCGCTTGAAGGAACTCGATCGAGCGCTCGTCGCGCGAGATCGAGCTTTCCAAAGCGCAACGCAGCGGAAGCGAGATTGAGCTGGCTTTCCACGTCCTTTGGAAGGAGTCGCGCTATTTGCCCGCGCCAGGACACAGCCTCTTCCAAATTTTGTCTCTCCGCTGCCTCTGCTAAAACGTAAAGGGCGGAGTTCTTGCGCCGTCTGCGTCGCCTTACTGAGTTTGCCCTCCTGTAGCAATGCAGTGGCTCCGTGCAGTAGATGGGTTTGGCGCCAGTTCTCATATAATTTTGAGCTGTAATTGAACAAGAGAACGCCGACCAAAAGAGCGACTGCTACTAAGGCAACCATTACGGCGAGGCGAGCCGGCCAGAGTTGCCGTTGAAAACAACACTCCAGTCCGAGAAACAACTGGCGAACTCCTCCGTGCCGGGGGTGTTTGATTTGTTCCGCCATTTCGCGTCCTGTCTCGATTCGCATTCGATCCCGCTCGTCCCTCCCCTGCACGCCGGCCGCTGCGCTAAGGATGAGCCGCTATCTCGGGTTCTTGAACTGCCAGAGGTGCTTCAGTTGATTGGAGAACCTGTTGCCTCAAACCCCGGCCCCAAACATAACGTGCAAGGAGGACTTTGATCGTCGCGGTGAGCGGCACGGCAAGGAGTGGACCGATTACCCCACCAATGATCAGACCCCAGAGAAAGATCGACACGATCACCGTCATCGGATGCAATCCGACATAATTTCCGACAATCCGCGGAGCGTAAAATATGCCTTCGAGATTTTGTATCAGGATGAAAATGGCGGTCACGATCATGGGATGCGTCCAGTCGCCCCATTGAAAAGCTGCGATCAGAACGGCTGGCACCCAGCAGATGATGATGCCGATATAGGGAACCATCGTCAGAATGACAACGAGCACACCAATCACCGGCGCAAAATTGAGACCGGGGAAAATCGTTAGCACCGTCCCGATGAGTATGCCATCCACGAGACAAACGAGTAATTGGCCTCGAAAGTACGCCGTGACGTAACGATTGATTTCCGACAGCACCTCCGCGACTTCATCTCTGAACGGTGATTCGCGCAACGGCAGGTAATCTTTCCATCGCTGTTGGATGCGCGGCTTTTCGTTCAGCAAGAAAAACAGATAGATCGGCACCAGGATGAGACTGAGCAGAAAACCTGTGACGCCAAGGAATCCGCCGATGCTTTTTTTCAAGATATCCCAAAGCTTTCCGAGCACCATCGGGAGCGCTTGCTCCAATTTCGGCATTTGTTTTTCTACGTAAGCCTGAATGCGCTGGCGTTCAGCAGTGGTCAGCTTCGGCGGACTTGGTGCAATCATTTCGGTCGCGGGCGGAGTGGCTTGCGGCGATGCGGTTGGAGTCGCAGTCGGTTGTGCGCGAGCAGGAGGAGACGCAGCGGGGCCGATCAGCCAGTTCGTAAGACTTGTCGATGCAGTTTTTCCGTGCGCTCCGCCGAGTAACCCGAATGTTTGGTCGAATCGATAGATAAGATCGACTATGGAGTCTCGTGCTCGTTCAGTGTAGGCGGGAACCTGCCTGGCAAAATTCGCGCTCTGGATTGAGATGGTGGGGATGAGCCACGCGGCCAATCCTCCCAGCGCGAAAAACGCAATCGCGAAAACAAGAGCCACGGCTTTCGTGCGACTGAGCGTCCCGTGAGACATTTTTGTCACCAGCGGGTCGAGCAGGTAAGTGAGAATCACGGCGATGGCCACCGGAATCAGGATTGGCTGGAGGAAACTAATGACGCTGGCCGCGGCCCAGATCACTGCGCCCACGACGACGACCAGAAGAACCACAAAGCAAGCAGTAAGCGCCGCCCACATCGTCTTGCGCTGCCACGGCGTGGGATATTCCTTCATGTCACGTTCGGCGCTTGGTGTTGCTAGCGCTCACTATGTCGGATTGGTTTTGGGCAAATCTTTGCTGATTCTCTTTTTGGTGCCTTCGACCTTCTCCGCAAGGTTTTTGTTTTTAGGGTCGAGTGTCAGCGCTTTTTGCCATGCTTCCACTGCCTCCGGCATCCGATTCAGTTTCAGATAAGTGTCGCCGATGTGTTCAAATACAACCGGATCGTCGCGCTCCGCCGTTTTTGCAGCACGAAGCAGATCGGTCAACGCCTGATCAAATTTGCCCTTTCGAAACTCCACCCAACCGAGGCTATCCAGATACGAGGCGTTGTTTGGTTCCTTCTCGAGCGCGCGTTTAATCATTGTCTCAGCTTCATCAAGATTCATGTTGTGATCCGCCCACATGTAACCCAGGTAATTGCACGCCTCTGCCGAATTGGCTGGATCGAGCGTGATCGACTTGCGAAGCAGGTCAGCCGCTTTGTCGTACAGCCCAGCTTGCTCGGCCGCAGTTCCATAGTTGAAGTAGAACTTCGCATTTATTACGTCGTCATCCTGGTCCAGTTGCGCTTCGTGCAGTGCCTCTTCGAAAGTCGCCACGGCCTGCTGGCTCTGCTTCGCTTCGCGCTGAGAGATCGCCAGATAATAAACAATCTCCGGCGCGCCGGGAAATCGGCGCCGAGCTTCTGTCAACAATTGCACCGCCCGGGCTGCGTCTTTTAACGGTCCGACAAGCAACTCCGCCAAATGCAAATAGGTGCTGGGGTGATTTGGATTAATTAGCAGACTTTGATCATAATTCGCGGCTACTTTCGCAAACGTCGCTTTGGCTTCATCAATGCGGTTTGCGCGCTGGAGTGATCGCGCTTCCTCATCCAATACCTGTGCCAGTAAGTCGTAGGGTTGATATTTGTCGGGATGCTCCTTGATGATTTGCTCGAGCATCTCGACAGCTTTGCCGCGCTGATTCGTCAGAATAAAACCGGTCGCCAGTTTCTCTCGTGCATTCGAGTCGTCAGGTTCCAGTTCGAGAACACGCAAGTAAAGTGGGATCGCTTCCTTCAATTGCTGCGATGCGGCGTAGTAGTCTGCTACATCCTTGAGGACCGCGGGGTCGTCTCCGGCGTGTTCGGCTGCTCTTTTGAAAATCTCATTGACCTTTTTCAATTCGTCCGGCTTCGGCTGCGACTCAGACTTGAAAAGAAGAGCCACATAAAGCTTTCCCAAGTGCATCCAGAAATTGGCATCGTTACTGCGAACTTTTGTGGCGCGCTCCAGAGCCTCGAGCGCCTTTTTTTCTTGTCCTGCTGCAACTTCGATTTCGACCAGACGCTGGTAACCGTCCACGTCTGCCGGATTCAGGGCGATAGCGCGATTGGCATAATCGATCGCTTGATCTGTTTTCTTCAGATACCTCGCATAGATAAAAGCGAGTTGCTGATACGGCTCGGCATTGTTCGGGTTTGCTTTGATTGCGTCTTTCAGCACGTCAATCGCCTGTGGAAAATCGTCCTGCTGTATCAGCAAACCGGCCACGCGCGCAGCGAGTTGCGACTGGCCCGGATCGACGTTGAGCACCCTGCGGTACGCGTCTAGCGCGTGATCCATCTCGCCATTTTCTTCGAACGCCATTCCTTCAAGAAAATGCGTGAGCGCGCCGGCTTTTCGTTCGCCTCCCGGACGCAATGCGAGGTCTGAAGCCGGTTTTGCGTTGACCGAATCGTCCTGCCGCACGCCTTGTTTTCCTTGGTGCGAACGCAGAAGTTTTGGCGGCGAAGTTCTCGTAGTTGATTCGGCAAGCGCATCCGAAACGGCGAGAAAAATGAGCGCGAAAATGACTCCCCGGCAGGTGGAAACTCCGCGCTTTGTGCGCTCCCTCATTTTCGACATTCTAACTTTCAGCGCGGTGCTCCGCAAACCGGCGCTCGATGTCATCCAAAGCAGAGCGACGGACCTTTCACACGGTGAATGATCACGCTGTTTACCCGGCATGACCCAAGTTCGTAGACGAGGTTCCTCAACTTTGTTCGGGATGACCGATTGCGCTTTGACCCAATGTTCCGAGATGGGCGTTGGGATGTTCTCGGGAAGCCTGCTGACCGCGATTTATGCCTTGTAACGCAGACGCTTCTTGTGCCGATGCGCCTTCATGCGTTTGCGGCGCTTGTGCTTGGCAATTTTAGCTTTCCGTCTTTTTTTAAGAGAGCCCATTCAGTTGATTCGCGAAGCGCGATTCAACCATCTAATCAGTCACATTGCAACTTAGTTTCGGTGCTGAGGTAAGCGTCATTGGCCTGGTTCTTCTGGCTTCTGTGCAACCATGATCATGCTTTTCCACAGCAAAGGTATTCTTCCCGCTCCAATGAAGCGCACGAGCCGGAAACCGCCTTCCTTCAAAAGCTGGGAGAGAGTTTTGCGCGACCACAGCTTAATATGGCCACCGTCCCAGAGAGGCATGAGATGCGAGTCCCACTTGTTGGTAAGCGCAAGAGCGAGATTCTTCAGGTAACCATGATACGGGGTGCTGATGATCAGGTGTCCACCGGGCCGAAGCAACTCCTTCGCGAAACGAAGCAGGTTGCGA
>WNGP01013092.1_pt1 | contig 10231 bp, 9 predicted proteins | sample 5407671 | NCBI WGS metagenome assembly WNGP01 (sample SAMN13153381, study PRJNA577476) | soil metagenome | isolation source: 40 cm soil or saprolite under Garry oak tree replicate 2 | place: USA:California | collected 2016-06-15
ATGACCGTGAGCGCCAGGCTGTAGCGGCGCGCGCGATCCAGCTCCTGCGCCAGCGCCTCGGCCAGCGCGCGGCGATTCATGCAACCCGTGAGCGCGTCGGTCGACGCCAGCTTTTCGAGCCGCTGCTTGTCCGACACGGCGCTCTCGAAGTCGTACGCTTTTTCGATCGCCGACACGGCGGTCTTGATGACCGTTTCCGCGAATTGCGCGTCGGCGCGGGTGAGCGGCGGGTCGTCTCCCGTCGTCCGCAGGAAGAACACGCCGATCTGCTGATCCTTCATCCAGAACGGCAGCGCGACCGCCGAGCGGGTGGGGACCTTGATCTCATCACGTTCCCAGCGGCGCCGTTCGTCTTCGTACAGCGGATCCGTGGCGACATCTTCGACGAGCACGAGCCGGCCGGTCGAGACCGCTTTGCGGATCTCGGGATACTTGCCGAGCTCGATCTGCAGATTGCGCAGCATCGGGTTCTCGTAGGCGGCCACGACGACGCCCTGCTGGTCGCCCGGTTTGGCGAGCACCATCGAACACTTCGAGATGTTGAGCGCGCGGGCCACGCGCCGGGCGAGGATGTGGTACATCTCGTCCGGCTTGAGGGAGTCGGTGACCTCGTGGAGGATGTCGACCATCGCCGCGCGGCTGCGGGCTTCCTCCCGGGCCTGGGCGAGGGCACGGCCCACGCGGATGTGCGCTTCGACCCGCGCGAGCAGCTCGCGCACCCGGAACGGCTTGGAGATGAAGTCGGCGGCGCCGAGTCCCAGCGCGCGCACCGTCGCTTCCTCGGGCGGCATGGACGACACCATCAGCACCGGCAGATCGCGGTAGCGCTCGTCCTGTTTGAGGCGCTCGAGCAGCTGCAGGCCGTCGACCTTTGGCATCATGATGTCGAGCAGCAGCAGCGCGGGCTTGATCTCTTCGAGCTTGGCGAACAGCCCCTCGCCTCCCGGGCAGACCGCGACCTCGTACCCGTTTTCCTTCAGGATCCAGGTCAGGGTCTGGACGAGCGAAGCGTCGTCGTCGGCGACCAGCACGCGCGTTGCGGGACCGGGCATTTAGTCCATTGCCTCGAGAAGCGAGCGATCCACATTGCCGCCGCTGACCACGAGCACGGTGGTTCTGGCGCGGGGTACCGCACCGGCAAGCAGCGCGGCCGTGGTGGCCGCGCCAGACGGCTCGACCGCGAGCTTGCAGATGCGCCATAGAAACTGCACGGCGGCGCGGATGCTGTCATCTTCGACCAACACGACTCCGCGAATCCGGCCGCGCTCCCGGGTCAGCTCGGCAAACGGCACGTCGCCGACGTTCAGCGTGATCAGGCCGTCGGCGATGCTGCCGGTGCGCTCCAGGCGAACCACTTTTCCCGCGGCGAGCGAACGGTGCAGCTTCGGTGCGCCGGCCGGCTCCACGCCCCACACCACGGCCTTGCTACCTGCGGCCGCCAGGCCGCTCACCACGCCGGAAATCAGACCGCCGCCGCCCACCGGCACGACCACCGTCTCGACCTCCGGCAGCTGCTCGACGATCTCGAGCGCGACGGTCGCCTGGCCGGCGACGATGTCGGGATGATCGAACGGCGGCACGACGGCGAGCTGCTCCTTCCGCGCGATCTCTTCCGCCTTGATGCGGCGATCCTCGGAGGTGCGGCCCGCGAACACGACCTCGCCGCCCCACTTCTTCACGCCGTCGACTTTTACTTTCGGCGCGGTCTCCGGCATGGTGACGACGGCTCGGATACCGAAATGCTTTGCGGCGTATGCCACCGCCTGACCGTGATTGCCAGAGGAGTACGTGATCACGCCCCGCTGGCGGACGGCTGATGGCAGACGGCGGATAGCATTGTAGGCGCCGCGGATCTTGAACGCCCCGATCGGCTGTTCGTTCTCGAGCTTGAGATGCACCCCCAGTTCCTCGACGTAGAGGAGCGGGGTGCGGCGCGCGATGCCCCGCAGCCCCTCTGCGGCTTCCGTGATGTCCCGGGAAGTGACCACGCTACTTCTTGCGCTTCGGGGCTGGGGACTTGGGCTTGGCCTTGGCCTTGGACTTCGGCGTGGGAGTCGGGCTCTCGTCGTCGTCACCCTCCTCGACGTCGTCGTCCTCGTCTTCCTTCACGACACGAGCGACGTCCACGACGAGATCGCCGGGCGTCAGGTTCATGACCTTCACACCCTGCGTGTTGCGGCCGGAAATCCGAATCCCTTCGACCGGGACGCGGATCATGATGCCCTTCTTGGTGATCATCATCAGCTCATCGTCCGGCAGCACCTCCTTCAGCGCCACGATATCGCCCGTCTTTTCGTTGCGCTTCAGCGTGATGATGCCGCGGCCGCCGCGATGCTGGACCCGGTACTCGTCGAGCTCGGAGCGCTTCCCCATCCCCTTTTCGGTCACTGTGAGGAGCGTGGATTTGCGGCGCACCACGACCATGTCGATGACGTGGTCCTTCTTGTCGAGCTCGATCCCCTTCACGCCGGTCGCCGTCCGCCCCATGTCGCGCACGTCTTTCTCGTGGAAGCGGATGCTCATGCCGTGCCCCGTGGCCAGCACGATGTCGTTCTTGCCGTCGGTGACCTGGACGTCGATCAGCTCGTCGCCCTTCTCGATGTTGATTGCGCGAATACCGACCGAGCGCGGATTGCCGAATTCCGAGAGCACGGTCTTCTTGACCACGCCGTCTTTGGTGGTGAACAGCAGGAACTGCTCTTCAGAGAACTCGCGCACCGGCACCAGCGCGGCGAGCCGCTCGTCCGGCTTCATCGCGACGCAGGAGAGGATCGGCTTGCCGCGCGCCGAGCGGGCGGCCTGCCCGATCTCGTGCACCTTCAGCCAGTAGCACTGCCCCTGTTCGGTGAAGAACATCACGTAGTCGTGCGTCGACGCGATGAAGAGATGCTCCACCCAATCGTCTTCTTTTTGATGGGCGGCAATGACTCCCTTTCCACCACGCCGTTGCCGCCGATAGGCGGAAACCGGTAACCGCTTGATGTAGCCGGCGTGCGAGACCGTGATCACCATGTCTTCCTCGGCGATCAGGTCCTCAATCGAGAACTCACCCTGGTCGGCCACGATCTCGGTACGCCGCTCGTCGCCGAAGCCCTGCGCCAGCTCTGTCAGCTCTTCCTTCAGGATCTTCATGCGGCGCGGCTTGGACGCGAGGATCTCCTTGCACTCCTTGATGAACTTGCGGACGTCCTTCAGCTCTTCGTCGAGCTTCGTGATCTCGAGCGCGGTGAGCCGCGCGAGCCGCATGTTGAGGATTTCCGCCGACTGTTTTTCGGAAAGCTTGAAGCGCTTGCGTAACGCGGCGTCGGCGCTCGGCGTGTCCTTGGACTTCTTGATGAGGCGGATGACCTCGTCGATGTGATCGACGGCGATCTTCAAGCCTTCGAGGATGTGCTCGCGGTCCTGCGCGCGCTGCAGCTCGAACTCGGTGCGGAGCGTGATGACGGTGTGGCGGTGCTCGATGAAATGCTGCAGCAACTCGACGAGCGTCAGCTCCTTGGGCGTGCCGTCCACCAGCGCCAGCATGATGGCGCCGAACGTCTGCTGCATCTGCGTGTGCTTGTAGAGCTGGTTGAGAACGACCATCGGGATGACGTCGCGCTTCAGCTCGATGACGAGCCGGATCCCTTCCTTGTCCGATTCGTTGCGGACGTCACTGATGCCTTCGAGCTTCTTGGCGAGCGCGAGGTCGCGGATCTGCTCGTGCACGCGCTCGGGACTGACCTGATACGGGAACTCCGTCACCACGATCTGCTGCTTGCCGGTCGATTCCTTCTCTTCCGCGATCGCGCGCGCTCGGATGACGATGCGACCGCGACCTTTCTCGTAGCACTCCTTGATGCCGTCGCGGCCGTAGATGATCGCCCCGGTCGGGAAGTCGGGACCCTTGACGAACTTCCGGATGTCCTTGAGCGTGGCGGTGGGGTGGTCCACCAGGTGCACCACCGCCTGCACGACCTCGCCCAGGTTGTGGGGCGGGATGTTGGTGGTCATGCCCACCGCGATGCCCGCCGAGCCGTTGACGAGCAGGTTGGGCAGACGGCCGGGAAGCACCGTCGGCTCCTTCAGCCGGTCGTCGAAGTTGGGCACGAACGCGACGGTGTTCTTGTCGATGTCTTCCAGCATCGTCATGGCGACGCGCGTGAGGCGCGCTTCGGTATAGCGGTACGCGGCGGCGGAGTCGCCGTCCACCGACCCGAAATTCCCTTGCCCATCCACCAGGGGGTAACGCAGAGAGAAGTCCTGGACCATGCGCACCAGGGTGTCGTACAAGGCCACGTCGCCATGGGGGTGATACTTGCCGAGCACATCGCCGACGACGGTCGCGCTCTTCTTGTACGGCCGGCCGGGAACCAGCCCCAGTTCGTGCATGGCGTACAGGATGCGCCGGTGCACGGGCTTCAGGCCGTCGCGCACGTCGGGCAGCGCGCGCGATACGATCACGCTCATCGAATAGTCGAGGAACGATTCCTTTAACTCGTCTTCGATGAGGCGCGGAAGAATGCGTTCGCGGACGTTAGGACCGGTCATGAAGAGGCGGTTTCTGGTGTCAGGTGTCGGGTGTCACGTGATGCCCGAAATGGGCTAAGATGTGGAAAATTAACTACTTAGAATTCGGAAGGCAACTCCACGACGATCTTCCCCAACTGCTCGCCCTTGGCCAGCCGCTCAAATGCATCTCGCGCCTGCTCCATAGGATACACGCGATCGACAACTGGCCGCAGCTCGCCCTGGCCCAGCCGGCGCACGACCTCCGTGTACTCGGCCGCGTTGCCCATCGTTGAGCCGAGGATGCTCCAGTGATGCCAGAACAGCCGCCGGATATCGAGCCCGACTTGCGGACCTGACGTCGCCCCGCACGTGACGAGCCGGCCGCCGCGACACAGGCAGCGGAGCGAGTCGTCCCACGTGGCGGCGCCGACGTTCTCGACCACCACGTCGACACCGCGTTTGTTCGTCAGCGCCCGGACTTCCTGCGCGACTTTCTGCCTCTTGTGATTGAAGATGATGTCGGCACCGAGCTGCTTCGCCGTGGCGAGCTTCGCATCGTCGGACGAGGTCACGATCACGCGGGCGCCGAGCAGCTTTGCGATGCGCAGCGCGGTCAACGACACGCCGCCGCCAATTCCCCAGATCAGTGCCGTTTCGTGGGGCTTGAGGCGCGCGCGGGTAACGACCATACGCCACGCCGTGAGGGTGACCAGCGAGAACGCCGCCGCCTCCGCCCAGGTCAGCTCGGGAGAGAGTGCCGGCATTTTGGCGACGTTGTGGACGGGCAGGGTGACGAACTCGGCCATCGACCCCGGCAGTTGCTCGCCCAGCATCCGGTAGCTCACACAGAGGGAATGCTCGCCCGCGCGGCAGAACTCACAGGTGTAGTCGGAAATACCTGGATTTACCATGACCTTGTCGCCCGGCCGGACCGCGGTCACGCCAGGACCGACGGACTCAATCACACCTGCCCCGTCCGCGCCCACGATGTGTGGGAAGGGCGGCGCGCTGCCCGGCAGTCCATCGGCGACAAAGAGATCGAGGTGATTTAACGCCGCAGCGCGAATCGCGACGCGTACTTCGCCCGCCTTAGGGGTGGGCGCATCGGGAACATCGCTGATGTGGAGGTGCTCAATACCGCCGGTAGCCGTCAGAACCGCCGCACGCACCCCTAGCCCCTAGTCCCTAACCCCGAGTCCCTATCAAGGCCGGAACGTGGGCGTGGTCATCTGCTCCGTGCCCGTGGCGGGCAGGGGGATCGGGGTCGCGGAGCTGACCGGCTGGACATACACGCGATAGGTCGGGTTGCGGCGATTCTGCGGCTCCGCATTTACGACCAGGGCGACGAGATCACCGGACGGCGAGACCGCGAACGACGCGATCGCCAAATCGGTGCCGGTGATGGCCGTCGTTGCGCCCGTCGCGAGGTCGGCGCGCATGACCTGCTGAACGGTGCGATTGTTTTCCCGCCGCTCGACCAGATAAGCCAGCGTCCCATCGCGCAGGAACCGAGGCTCCGACTCGCGTTGCTGCGGCGAACGCGTGAACTGCCGCTGATTGGAGCCATCGCGCGCCATCAGCCAGATGTCGCCGTCCTTGTTGCGGGTAGACACGTAGGCAATCGTCTGCCCGTCCGGCGACACGCTGGGTGAGGAGTTCACCGAGTCGCGGGTCAGCTGGGTGAGGCCGGTGCCGTCCAGGTTCACGGTCCAGATCTGCTGCTTGCCGGCAGTCCGCGCGGAATGGAACACCAGCGCTTGCCCGTCAGGCGTGAACGCGGGCCGGCCGTCGGGCTGTGGGTCGTTCGTGACGCGCGTCGCGCCCGTTCCGTCCGCATTCATCACATAGATCTCGGCATTGCCGTCGCGGAGCGAGACAAAGGCGATGCGCGAGGCGTCGGGGGAAAACGCCGGATCGCTGGCCGATGTCGTATCGGGCGTGAGCTTGGTGAGCTGCGCCAGGTTGGACCGCTCGACGGCATACAGCTGGAACTTGCCGGGCGTGTTCGGGAAGCCGCGCGAGCTCGCGACGACGATTTCGCCAACGACGTAAATGTCGGCCGTTGCGATCTTTCCACCGGGGGCGGTGGCGGTGACCTTCGCATGCCCGTAGCCGGCGCCTGTGACGGTGCCGTCCTCACCGACGGCGGCGATCTGCGCGTTGTCGCTGGTAATTGGCGCGCAGTGTGTGCCGCTGATTGAGGCCGATCCCCACGCGTGGCTGCGCGAACTTTACCGATCCCGCAATCACGCTCAGGGTCCAGGTCACCGCCAGCCCGGCACCGGGCCCGCGGACAGTCAATTGTGTCTTTCCGACGGCGCGGCCGGTGAGCAGGCCCGTCTGCGCGTCGAAACTCGCGATCGCGGGGTCGGCAACGCTCCAGCGGAGCGGCGCTTCCGGAACTGGCGTGTTGTCACCGGTCAGCGCATCCGCTTTGAACTTGGCGGTCCCGGTGAGAGGCACTTGGACTTCAGCTGAAGCTCGTGGAGTCACGGCCAGCTTCTCCACGACCTTGTGCACCGAAACCTCGATGCTCTTGCTCTGCAGCAGCCCCGCGACGGTCAGAATCGCCTTGCCGGGCCCGACCGCGGTGACGACGCCGGCCAGGCTGACCCGCGCGACGCTTTGATCACTCGACGCCCACTGCAGCACGAGCGGATTCACGGTGCGGTTGTTCTGGGTCGCGACGATGACGTGGACCGTGTCGAGCTCAGCGGGCGAGAGCATCAGTGCGGTGCCTTCCCGCACACTGAACTCCGCCTGCTGCACGACGACGGGAGCGGTCGCGGTAAGACCACCGGTACCGGTCGCCTGGATCGTGCCCTGGCCCGGCGAGAGTGCGACGACGTTGCCGCTCTGATCGACGCTCGCCACGTCCGGACGCAATGATGTCCAGGTAACAAGAACCGGGGCAGCCGGTGAGCCGTCTTCCCGCAGGGCCCGCGGCGAAACGCGCGTATTCTCTGAGGCCAGCAGATAGACCACCCCCGGCTCGAGCCGCAGCGCGACCGCCGGACCACTGCCGGGGGGTTGGCCGAGGAACGGATCGGGGCCCGGCGGCGCGGCCGGCGGGGGTGCGGCGGGCGGACCGGGCGGCGGCGCGGCGGGCGGTGCCGTTGCGCCGCCAGTCACCTGGATGGCGGCTTGCCCGCGCCGGGCGCCCACGCGTGCCTCGATGATGGCCACGCCATTGGCGACCCCGGTGATGGTGCCGTTGTTGTCGACCTTGGCGACGTTGACGTTGTTCGACGACCAGATGATGCGTACGGTCGGGATCACATTGCCGATCCGATCGAAGGCCGTGGCGAGCAGACCGCTGCGCTCCCCGACGCGAATCGTCACCGTAGGAGGAGCTACCTGAACTTCGGCGACGTTCTGCGCCCCCGCTGCGCCCGGCAGGAGGCAGGCGAGCGCGACGATGAGTCCGCGTCTAATCATGGCTCGCGAATGTGCGTCCGGCTAAATGCCGTTGTCAAGCCAACTTGTCACAATCGACTGCGATTGGAGCGACCTAAAGCGCGGTAGTCCGTGTCACTTGCGAGGTCTGAATCCCGGGGTAAGCTATAGGCCACCGACGACGCCCCCGCACCTATCAGCATAGGAGAAGATCCGATGCTTGAGCAGATGGAGTTCACGGAGAGCAGTTGGCCCGGACCGGGGTTCATGGAACCGATGTTCCCCTCGGCGCCCGCGCCTGCGCCGAGCCCCGCGTCGATGCCGATGGAAGAGTCACGCCCCTCTTCCAAGCCGAAAGCGAAGAAGAAGAAGGCCGCCAAAAAAAAGGCCGCCAAGAAGAAATCGCGGCCCAAGGCCAAGAAGAAGAAACCGGCGAAGAAGAAAAAGGCCGCTAAAAAGAAACGCCGCCGCTAACAGATCTCGCTCCAACACCCGCGGGAGCGTCTCGACGAGACGCTCCCGCGGCCACGTTAAGGAGACTCATGCGTTTTCTCTTCAGCGCTTTGCTTCTGACATCCTGTTCAGCACCCAAGATCCCGTTTGGGAATCCGCCGCAAGAAATCGCCGCAATGCTGCAGCGCTCCGCGTCCGACTGGAATCATGGCGACCTCGCGGGCTTCATGAGCGACTACGCCAAGGACTCGCTCACGAGCTACATGGCGGCCGGTCACGTCATGTATGGATGGCAGGCGATGTACGACCGCTATCAAGCGAACTACTTCGCGCCCGGCAAATCGCGCGACTCGCTGTCTTTTGATGAGCTGCACGTGCGAGTCCTGACGCCCGATTTCGCGTACGCCACCGCCCGCTTCAAGCTGTCACGCCGCGACTCGGTCGTGGCCAGTGGACCCTTCACGCTGGTCCTGCAGAAGCAGGGCGATCGCTGGCGGATCCTGCACGATCACACATCGGCGGACACGAAATGACCGTCGCACGTCGGCACGTCGGCACGATACTGCTGCTCGTCTTGCTGGCGGGTTGCGATCGTTTCATCCCTAAGGACCGCATCATCGCGCTCGAGGGCGCGACGCTGATCGACGGCGCCGGCGGCCCGCCGAAACAGGACGCCCTCATCATCATCCGCAACGGTCACATCGACGCGATTGCGCGTGTCAACGAAATCCCGGTGCCGCGGGGCGCGGAGCGCATCAGTCTCGTGGGGAAGACGGTGATGCCGGGATTGATCGATGCGCACGCGCACGTCGAACGGTGGGCGACCGGTCGCTATGTCGCCTGGGGCGTGACGACCGTGCGCGATCTGCACGGCGCGAGCGACACCGTGCTCGCGCTGCGCAGCGCCTTGAACCTGGGGTCGATCGTCGGGCCGCGGATGTTCAGCGCGGGCGCAATGATCGACGGCGTCCCGCCGACCTACGCCAATGCCACCGGGATCTCGACGCCCGACCAGGCGCGGCGCGCCGTCGACCAGCATGCGGTCGCCGAAGTCGATTATCTCAAGGTTTACACGAAGGTGACGCCCGCATTGCTGCGGCCCCTGCTCGACGAAGCGGAGAAGCTTCACTTGCCGGTCGCCGCGCATCTGGGGAAGACCGACGCGCTGACCGCGGCACGCGCCGGCGTGGTCTCGATCGAGCACATGTCCGGGGTCGTACAGGCGGCGACCGGCGATCAGTCGTACGCGAACGCGCACGATAGCTTCCTCGCGGGTTGGACGGCGGAAGAAAAAGGTTGGGCGGGCATCGACTCCGGGACGCTGGCTCGCACCGCCCAGGCGCTCGCGCACACCAAGGTGACGATCGTCCCCACCCTGGTGGTGCACGACATGCTCGCCCGCCTCGACAATCCGATTCTCCTGACACGTCCCGGCATGGAGGACGTGCCCGGGAGCGCCCAGAGCGTCCGCAGCGTGTCGAGTCTGCTGCGCCGCACGGGCTGGCGCTCGGGCGATTTCGACGCCTTCCGCCGCTCGCGCCGCCGCGAAGATCAGTTCGTGCGCGAGTACAAGCGCGCCGGCGGGCCGATTGCCGCGGGCTCCGATGCCGCGAATCAGCTGCTGATTCCCGGCTACTCGCTGCATGAGGAGATGGCGCTCCTCGTGGCGGCCGGTCTGACGCCGCTCGAGGCGATCACCGCGGCCACCCGCCGCGGCGCGCAGCTGCTGCGCGCCGACTCCCTCGGCATGCTGGCGCCGGGCAAAGTCGCCGACATCGTCGTGCTCAACGGCAATCCCGCCGGCAACATCCTTGCGACGCGCAACATCGCGCTGGTCCTAATCCGCGGCCGGGTGATCCGGCCGGATTCCCTGAGAGCGACATGGAAATGA
>WNGP01005871.1_pt1 | contig 10227 bp, 8 predicted proteins | sample 5407671 | NCBI WGS metagenome assembly WNGP01 (sample SAMN13153381, study PRJNA577476) | soil metagenome | isolation source: 40 cm soil or saprolite under Garry oak tree replicate 2 | place: USA:California | collected 2016-06-15
TGGGCCCGGTTGGATCAGGCGGAGGACATCCCCCAATCCGCTAGCTATGGTAAAACCGGGGAGGCTATTCGGGTTCTCTATCCGCCTCTGGCAGTTCATTTTTAGCATGGGCGTGTGGTAGATGACCTTCGGGAGCTTCCTGCGCACCCACGCTAAAAATATCAGGGCTGCCAAAGCGGAGAAAGCGAATGGGCAAGCCATACAGCAGATCGATAAGGATATAGAAGGCGAGGCTCAGCTCAACATTTATCAAGGAGAGGACTATTGCAAGCGCATAAAATGGGAGCCCAAACAGGTAGCCCCTTGTTAGCCTTTGCACTGCTTGTGCGTCGAGGTCTCTGCGTACCAGCCGGCGCTTCCACACGGCATACCACCAGATGGCATTAAACAGCATCCCATTCAGGAGGAGAGTCGCACCATAGACGATGGCGGCCGTATGTTGCTCTGTTGGGCTCGTGATATACTTCGTGAGCAGTGCGGTGACAAAGGGAATAAAGGCGATGCACATGAGGAAGAAAGCGTTGATGAGCAGCAACGGGTAATCGACCTGGTGGATGTGCCTGAACATATTGTGATGGTTGGCCCAAAAAATGGTGATGACCAGGAAACTCGTGACGTAGCCTAAGTAGGATGGCCACTGATTCAGTAATGCTAGCAGGAGTCCTGTTTGCACATCTGGCACGTGTATATCCAAGATCAGCAATGTAATGGCAACAGCTATGACTCCATCGCTGAAGGCTTCAATGCGGCCTGTACCACGATCATCGTTGCTTTGTCTCAGGTGTTTTGTGTTCATAAGGGTTCCTTTCATCGCTGCTTCCACGGTCCCAATCTTGCCCAAATGTCATCTTCCCAAGGGCAAAAGGACTCACCCGCAAGTCTGCTGTTCAGCTGAGATGCGGCGGAATTTTCCGGTCGAAGGAGCGCAAGAACTGTTCTGCAAAATGTGTTTACATGTATTCACTCCTCGCAGGTTCATCATTATTTCTGTCAATAACAGCCAGCAAAGCGCTGTTGCTCGCTTTGTTCTGATTCTCTCAACCACATGTTTCGTTTAGCGTTCCCAACCACTGAACTCTTCTTTAGGCCAAAGAGTACTATCTCTTGTTTTCCGCCTGATTCCTGCTATAATGAAGATAACTACTTTGGGCCGTCCTAAAACGGATGTCCTATATTCAATTTTTAGGTCGCTCCTTCTAGAATTATCTGGCATCCCTATCGAAAAGTGACGTATTTACTTTCTCTCGAATCTTGTTTCTTCAGGCCTTCCTATCTCTCCTGTCAGCGTAAAATGCATTCCTTTGAGTATTATGCCGTCTTCACCACGGATATCCCTCATGTTTCCTACTTGCTCGAATCCAAACTGTTGTAGATCACTGATGAAACGTCTCTGCCCTTCGGACGTGAATGTCGATCCTGGCTCGACAATGAACAGGTGTCCGCCTCCTCGTAAAATGCGTCTTGCATGAGTAAAATAGGCCCGCAGATCATCAGCAGTTCCATACAGAGAAAGGCTATAGATCAAAACATCAGCAGAGGCATCAGGCAATGGCGGCTGCTCCATTTTCCCTTTGACCTGGCCGGGCAGCCCATGACGATCCAGTCCTATCACATGGCACGGGAGTGTGGCAAATGGATTGAGGCCACATCCCATATCAACGATGCATAGGTCTGGGCGAAGCAGGTACTCGAGTTTGGCACGGAGCCACTGATACGCCAACTGAGAAGCCGAAGAAGTGCGCAAGTGGTCCAGAAATGCACTGGTATACGCAGCGCTGGCAAAGAGTTCATCGGCTTTGGCCGCGCTCATCCCCCGAAGGCGAGCAATCTCCCCACGCCACTTCTGAGCAGCACTCAGCTCCGCAGGCCGAGGCTTGGCAACTAATGGCTCAATGCCAGTCTCTCTGATCTGTTTGAGCCAGCGATGCAGCGCTTTTCGCACCTTTGTTGCTGCATCGGTTGCTGAGTACATCCCATCTATAGCAACATCAGAGAGTTCACGTTTGCCGAGGATAAGATCCCAGATGCGTTGGTCAATGGTACGCAGCGGCGACCCATCATGCAAAAGCCCGTTTGTTGTCGTGAGCAGGACATCCACAACGACACGGTGTTTTTGTCCCTCACGATGCAGGCGGGCGATGCCTTGATCGAACTCAGCCGCTGTATAGGGAAGGTCAGCAACAATAATCTCATGAGCCGTCTGCTCAAGATCCGGATCAAACAGGGTTAATCCCACGCCAATGGTTCCAATCGTTCCTACCAGGATACGTAATCCATCTGAAGTACGAAAAGCATCCAGAATCTCTTTTCGCTGCTCTTTTGGAATAGTGCCATTGATCTGGTCGACTTGCCCTGGAAAGAAATCATACAGGTCGGTGTATATGGCTTCTGCCACCTCATCTCGGAGGTAGGTTAGGACGAGCAGTTTTTGGGCTGATCCCGCCCGTTTGCGAATAAACGGGAGCTTGGCCTCCAGCGCTATCTTTCGCAATTCAGCAAGTGCATTGTTCGCTTGTGCCCTTGGCCACATCCCGATGGTGTGTGTCTGTTCCAGGAGATCGTCTTGTACTTGTAATGGAATTTCAACTGGCCGCACATCACAGAGAGGCAAGTGGAGTAGGACATCTTTCTTACGACGCCGCACAATATGTGGCAGTACCGCTTCAAACACGTCGGCGATGTCGCTCATGCGGCGGTTATTGAGCCGCGTATAATGAAACTGGGGATCGTTATTGCTCAGGATCTGCAAGAGAGACAAGGGTTCGGCCAGTTCATTGACAAGGGGCGTGCCGGTGAGACCGATAGAACTCTGAGCCGCTGCTCGTATCTTTTCCAGCGCTTCTCGTCGGTAGGTCTCTTTTTGGCCCCCGCGCTGCTTTACAAAATGCACTTCATCAATGCAAAGGCAGTCGAATTCCTCCTTAATAAGGCGATCTACCATTTCATTGTTGAGTAGCTCTTCATAGTGAAGGACGAAGAAAGCTGGGGATGTTCCAGAGGATGAAGTGGCGGCGTCCAGTGTTTCTCTAAGCCCTCTCACAATGGAGGCATGGCTCAGACATTTACGGATTTCACCACGGGTATCAGCCCAGGTATCATCTGCCACTGTTTTAGGAGCAAGTAAGATGACGCGGCGAATCCCTGAAACTGCGACTGCCGCAAGAAATGAGGCAGATTTCCCCATTCCTGGGTCGTCAGCATCCAGAAGAAATGCTGAGTATCCCTTTTTTAGCAAGATGTCTGCCATCCGGCGAGCTGCATCCGCCTGATGCAAGCGCAAATGCGGCCCTGTCCATCCATATTGGGCAAGTCTCGTAGCAAAATTGACGGCTTGCTCCACTTCCTGAGTGAACTTTGCTGCCGCCTGGATAACAAACTCGTTGTCCATCTGCCCTGTATACGCGCTCAAAATAGCGGCCTGCACATCGTCGGTGGTCACCGTTTGTGTACTGTGCAGCGATCCATACCAGATATAGAGTCGCTTGTAGAAAGCTTCCCAGAGAATTTTGGAGGAAAGAAGCTCAAGTACCTCGTCGAGTGGAAGCCGGATAGCGCCAAGGGCCGAAAGCCCCCGAATAGCCACTTGTTCTTGGTGAAGATCGGGTACGGTATCAGTTGAGCTAGCAGGTAAAAGTGGACTCTCTTCCTCGATTGGCAGATCAGTTCCTACGACGGATTCCAGTTCTGGCTCCGCCAGATCCTGCTGAATCGTCTCTTCATTCTCTAAGGAGTCTGCCGCTTCTTCTTCTGGAGCTTTTCTCAGTTGCGTTAAAGCTAGCTCGATAGCATCATGGTTTCCATGAGCGAGACTGGCATTGAGCCGCGTAATGCGTGAATTGCGATAGTCAAGCATGCCAGCACGCCGCTGAATGATCATGACTTGTGCCCCGCTCAAGAGGTTGGACTCGGCTAGTGGTTGAATAGAGCGAGCTAGCCGCTCTACGTGGCTAGCCACCTCAGCAGTAATGCGTTCTGGGCCATCATACTCAAGACCAAGGCGACGAGCAACAACTGATGCGCCACCGAATTTGCCAATAGCTATCGCTAAACTATTCAAGCCAGCACGCTCCATTGCCTCATATGTGGGCATTTTACCTGGCGTTCCCTCTGTCTGGACAAACGCCAAAAGATCACGCTCGACATTGGAGAAGTCTTGCCAATAACCATCTGGCTTATGTGAGGTATACGTTAATCCTAAACGGCTTGCAATAGTTGAAAATCCTCCGTACTTATGTATTACTGCCGCCAAGGTAGATAGACCTGCTTTACGCAGTTCTTCAGCGGATGGCATAGTTCCATCTATTCCAGAAGTGTGGATAAAGGACAAGAGTTCATGCTCAACATTGGCAAAATCGTTCCAATAGCCATTTGGCTTAGTTGCGATATAGGTCAATCCTAAGCGTGTTGCAACAGCGGCAAACCCGCCGTGTTTTATAATGGCATCAGAGAGTCCGGAAAGTCTGGCTGCATGAAGCTCATCTCGTGATGGCATCGATCCAACAGTTCCGTTGTCATTAATATATTCTAAAAGCTCTCGCTCAACACCCATGTTTTATAATGGCCGTAGAAAGGCCAGTTTGACCGGCCTGACGCAGCAAATGCTGCGTTGGCATTGTCCCTGGTAAACCATGCCTAGCAATCCACGATCTCAACTCCTGTTCGACATTGGCAAAGTCTTTCCAGTACCCGGCCTGTTTACCAGAAATATGCTGTTGGAGCCCCAATCGCTGAGCAACAGCAGTGAAACCGCCATGGGTTCCTTGAATAGCATTAACCAAATCGAGGCGACCAGCTTTACTAAGCTCACTGTGCGTCGGCATAACTCCAGACGTTCCACGCTCTTGTATATACTGATTAAGCTCTTGCTCGATATGAGCAAAATTATTCCAATATCCACTTGGTTTTGCCGTTGAAACAAGCTTTAATCCTAAACGCTGCGCAGTGGCCGCGATACCTCCATGTTTGACGATTCCTTTGAGAAGACTTCCATACCCTGCATCTCTTAATTGTGCTCCCGTAGGCATGGTTCCAGGTGTGCCCTGTTTGTGAATAAAAGATCGAAGTTCTTCTTCCACATGAGAGAAATCATTCCAATATCCAACTGGATGGTCAGAAGAGCTTAATTGTAGATCTAAACACTGGGCAACAGCTCCAATACCTCCATGTCTTGCAATTGCAGCCACAAGGTCTCCTTGTCCGGCTTGTTTTAATTGTGCTAGTGTTGGCATCTTTCTAGGATTGTGTGAAGTGGTTAGGAAGCATCTAATAGCCTCTTCTACACGGGCAAAATCGTCCCAGTATCCATTCGGTTTGTTCCCCGAAGTAAGCTGGAGTTGGAGTCGTTGAGCTACAGCAAAACTGCCGCCATGTGTATCAATCGCGGCGATAAGATCACTTCTTCCCGACTGCTTTAACTGCTCCCGTGTTGGCATAACTCAGGCTATTCCCTGGGTATCCATAAATGTGTACAATTCTTGCTCAACGCGAGAGAAATCATCCCAAGGGCCTGGACGTTTAGGTGGAGTGCGCAACCCTAAGCGCTCTCTCACTGTTGCCACGCCGCCATGTTTATGGATTGCGAATAAAAGATCTGACCGTTTGGCTACCGAGAATTCTTGGTGAGTCGGCATAACTCCCTGTTTTCCATGCTCTTGAATAAAGGCGAGAAGTTCCTGTTCCAGATTGGCAAAATCATCCCAATAGCCATTTGGCTTTGTAGTAGTAGTGAGTTTTAACCGCTTTGCTACCGAGGAAAACCCTCCATGAGCATTGATGGCTGCTGTAAGGCTATGTTTACCTGCATCGCGTAGCTCGATTGTTGTCGGCATTCTGCCCGATATTCCCTGGGCCTGGTTGAAGTCTAGGATCTCCTGTCGGACATGGGCGAAATCTTCCCAATAACGGTCCGGCTTCGCTGTATAAGTGTATAGTAAATCGAATTGTTCTGCTAAAGCTGGGAAGCCTCCGTGGTTGGTAATGGCGCTAGCAAGATCCGTTCTCCCTGCCTTTTTCAGTTCGCCGCCTCTTGGCATCACGCCGGGCATTCCACGCATTTCGTTAAACTCACAAATGGCGAGATTAATATGCTCAATGTTATCCCAATAGCTAGGAGGCTTCGCTGTAGACGGAAGCTGAAGTCCCAACCGCTCGGCAACAGTGTACATACCTCCATACTTCTTAATAGCATTGACCAGACCACTCTGTTTAGCCCTCTGTAATTCAGAGAGGGAGGGCATCACGCCAGGAGTGCCGTGCTCTGTCATATAAGCAGAAAGGGTTCTTTCGACATTCGCAAAGTCGTCCCAATGTCCCGTTGGTTTGAACTTCGGTTTGAGGTTGAGACTCTTGGCGACTCCTGCCGTGCCCCCATGTTTCTCTAAGACTCCGTTAAGATCATGAAAACCTGCTTGACGCAAATCATTTCGGGAGGGCATCACGCCAAGAGTTCCATGCTCGCTGACAAACGCCAAAAGCTCACGTTCAACATTCGAAATATCGTCCCAGTAACCATTACGATGTCGAGCATGGGAGAGGCGTAATCCCAACCGCTCAGCAACAGCGTACATACCTCCGTGGTGGTCAATTGCGTTAGTAAGGCTAGTTAGACCAGCCTGTGTCAAATCGTCCTGCGTCGGCATTACACCGGGCACGCCGCGTTCTGCAATGAATTTCTGGAGTTCAGATGTAACGTTGGCGAAATCTTCCCAGTATCCACGTTGTTTGCGTTTATAAGAAGGAAGCTGCAATCCCAACCGCTCAGCAACCACTTCTATCCCCCCATGCCTCTTAATGGCCTTGGCAAGATCACCGCGCCCTGCCTTGAGCAAATCTGCATTGATCGGCATGATTCCAGAAGTTCCATGTGATTTGATGAAAGCAAGAAGCTCAGTTTCGACACGAGTAAAATCATTCCAATTATTTCCTGGCTTCCGCGTGTACCTAATGGTAAGCGCGAACTGAGCGGCTACCACAGCATAGCCACCCAACTTATTGATAGCCTGATCGAGATCCCTGCGGCCAACCCGTCGTAATTGGGTAGAGGTCGGCATCACCCCCGGAGTACCATGCGCCTGGTTGAAGTCGTTCAGCGCCTGCTTGGTTCGAACCCATTCGCTATTGGAATCAAATGAAAGATATGTATCCTGGTCCATCCACACCATCCTGTTTCTTTGCTGACGTGAATATGAATGATGCTCTGCACTTTAGCACATTTGTGCTATAACTGCAACTATAAAATCCTGCTATGATTGCTAATCTAGAGTGTTGCTGATAATTTCTGAGGAGGCATTGTGGCAGATGTCTCAAAAGAAGTAGTTACGCCAAGGCGCGCTCTTCTTATTGACGCATAAAGATAGTGGCAGATTAGTAAGAGCGATTTTAAGATACTGTGCGATCCTCTCTATCATTTCTAGGGTAGGAAACATACCCCGCTCAGCTCCATTGGAGACTTCCCAGATGTAATCAGGGCAATTATCCCGCTTTCTTGCATTACAATCGTAGCAAGCTGGGACACAGTTCTTAACGGTAGTCCCTCCAATTATTGCCCCGTATGGATGATACCTATCTCTCATAGATACTGGAATAAAGTGCTCCATTAGCTTGTATGGTTGTTCCTGGCAATAGGCACACGTCCAATCAAAGTAATCGAGGGTTGCTATCCAATGCGGCAGGGTGAGTGTTGCTGGAAGATCATGGGTTTGAGCCAGGGAGAGATTGACCCGTAGTATCCTGGCTTCTCTAATCATTGGCTCAGTTCTGCAATCGGGGCAAAGAGCGAGTTTGCTGTCTGCTCGACTATAGACTTTCCCGCAGAGTTGGCATTCCAGTTTCCGCATACTGCACCTTCATTCATGACTTGAACTCATCTATCTCATCACGTGCCACTTCTCTACCGAGATGTTTACTAAGCCCCTCTAGAAGTTGTGCCCTCTTGCGCTTGCCAATAGTTCCTCCCTCCTCAGCGCGCTGAATAGTAGAGATTGATACGCCGGAGATGACAGATAATTGCTGACGTGTTAGCTTTGCGACTTCGAGACGAAAATCTTCCAGCTTCATAGGCCACCTCAATACAAATATTCGTGGTGGCTAGTTTAGCATATCTGGTAGTATAAGACAATCTTTTTTTTATTATACCCCTTTTAAGTAGTAAAAACAACTTAAAACCATTGATTTTTTACAGCCAACAGGGTAATATTAGATGTGTGTGAAGAGTTTCATGGCACACGGCTCATTGATGAATTTTTAACACTGTAGAGCATATTCGTAGACTGTGCGAGAGAGCGAACCGGTGGTTCCGACGACAGCGCGCGATAGCTCCGTCACCGTCCTGCACGAGATCGACCTGGGGGCGCATCACCTCTTTATCATGAGCGACCGGAGTATTGACTTACTGGCTGATGAGGAGCAAGCGCCCTACGTGGCTGATAACGTGGTCAGTCTGGATGCTGGCGAGACTTACCGACTTTTGATCAGTCTGCAAGAAGTCTTTAAGCAGGAGACCGTCTAGCCGTGGCAGACGAGGGATACCCGGTGCCTCTTGGTATCCCTCCCTGTGTACAAGCACAGTTGTACGGCCTGCGCAACTCCCGCAAGGCCCGAGAGAAAGCGAGAAGGTGATGAAAACTGCGCACAAGATCAGGATGAATCCCACCCCTGAACAGGTGGAGTATCTCAAACGAGCCTGTGGCACTCGCCGCTTCATCTACAATTGGGGGCGAGAACAATGGGAAAAGCAGTATCAAGCCTACCAGGTGGAACAAACAAGCGCTCCCGATGCAGAGCGCAAGCTCAAGGCTCCCACCGCGCTCGCGCTGAAGGCGCAGTTCAATGCGCTACGAGAAGAAGCCTATCCGTGGACCTATGACGTGACGAAATGTGTGGTAGAGGGAGCTTTTGACGATCTGAAAAAGGCCTACGACAACTTCTTTGCTGGCAGAGCAGCGTACCCGAAGTACAAAAAGAAGGGGAAATCGCACGAATCGTTTTATCTCTCCAATGACAAATTCACGGTTGGCAGCCACTGGATCTCGATCCCCGGCTTAGGGCGTTTCCTCCTGGATCAGCGCGAGATCGAAAAGGGGCGAGGCAAGCTCTTGCGCCAACTGGGAACGGTCAATCTCGCCGAAAAGCTGCGCTTTGTGGAAGCGGGGAAAGCCTCGGCCCCGACAAAGAAACGAAATCGCCGCAAACAGGTGATCTACGAGGCGGTCAAGATCCTGGGAGCAACCGTCTCCTGTGAGGCAGGGCACTGGTACGTGTCCATTCAAGTCGAGATCAAGAAACCTCTGCCTCCGGCTCCCACACCAGTTGTGGGGGTGGATGTGGGCTTAAAGCAAGCTGCCGTGGTTTCCGATGGACGAGTGCTTGAGAACCAAAGGCCGCTCGCGCTCCATCTCAAGAAGCTGGGCAAACTGCAACGAGCCCTCGCGCGGAAGCAGAAAACTAAAGACCCGCAGACGGGCCGAACTGTTTTCAGTGGCAACTATCAGAAGCAGCGGGTGAAGGTGGCACGCAAACAGCAGCAGATCGCCGCCATGCGAGCGGATAGCCAGCACAAGTTCACCACCGAACTGGCGCGCACCTGCGGCACCATTGGCCTTGAAGATCTCCATATCCTGGGGATGATGGCGAATCGAAAACTGGCACGGGCGGTTGCAGATGCTGCAATGGGGCAGCTCTTGCAGTTTTTGAAGACGAAAGTCGCCAATGCGGGAGGGGACCTCTTCATCGCCTCGCGCTGGTTTCCCTCGACCAAGCGCTGTTCGTGCTGCGGGCATCTCAAGAAACGCATGCCCCTCAAGCATCGGACCTATCAGTGCCTGGTCTGTGGATTGGGGATCGACCGAGATCTCAACGCCGCTTTGAACCTGGCGTGGTTTGCCAGCGAACGGCTTCGCCAGCAGACGTAGCGTAAAGCTGGCCGTCCTGGGTAGTGGCTACGACCGGACGTTAAATGCCTGTGGAGCGGATGTGAGACCGAAACGGGAGGGCTGATCCAAAGGTTCCCGTGCGCTGGCAACCCGCGAAGAAGCAGGAACAACTGACCGCTCAGGTGGGTCTTGCACACATTTGAGTATGAGAAAGGTAGCAGCGCAAGGAGCCTGGTTTGTTAGTCAGGGGAGAACAACGAGTCGGCGGTTGTCTGGCGTCTGCTGTTGCCAGGCCGCTTCGATCTGGGCGAGCGGCACCGGCTCGGTCTCAATGCGCAGTGTGCCACTGGCAGCCTCT
>WNGP01010418.1_pt1 | contig 10227 bp, 5 predicted proteins | sample 5407671 | NCBI WGS metagenome assembly WNGP01 (sample SAMN13153381, study PRJNA577476) | soil metagenome | isolation source: 40 cm soil or saprolite under Garry oak tree replicate 2 | place: USA:California | collected 2016-06-15
CTTCCTCCAGGCGCTCGAGATTGGCGGCTGGCTTGATGCGAATTTGCTTGAAGGGATTGCCAGGCTTGATCTCCGTGACGAAACCGACGGGAAGATCACGCGGGAAGATGCGGTCCATCCCGCTGGTAATCACGCGCTCGCCGAGATTGACGGTCTCATCGTTCGGAACGTATTTCATCACTAACAGAGGCTCACCCTGTCCTCCAACGGGGCTCTGGATGCGGGAATCGGCAAGCATGGCCCCCACGCCGCTTTCCTTGTCAGTCAGCAAAAGCACTTGTGATGCGTTCGGGTACGCTTCGATGACTTTACCCACCACGCCGTCGGGCGTGATGACACCCATATTTCTCCTGATGCCGTCGCGCTCGCCGCGGTCCAACTGAATCGTCTGGCTCGCGGCTCCCGCGCTCGCCCCAATCACTCGTGCGCTGATCATGGGGACATCCGCGTTCGATCGCCGGAAATTGAGCAGTATGGCCAGGCGGTCGGCTTCAGCCGCTTTGCCCTGGAGCTGCGTGATTTGCATTTTCAGTGCATCGTTCTCACGACGAATCTGCTCGTTTTCCTTCGTGGTATTTTGCAGCGCGAAGTAGTGGCGCCAGGTGTCGCGAACCCAGCCGAAACCGGAGGAACTTGCGCGCTCAAACGGCGAAACGGCGCCGACGGTCCATACGCGGATGAGCCGTCCCTGCGAATCGCGTTTGATTTGCACGGCCAGAAGAAGTAGCTGCAGAATGATGACTCCTGCAAGCAGGACCAGCGATTTGTGGCGAGAGGGGATGGCGACCATTGAGCGATCTTCTCTTCGTATTTGCTGAGCGACGCGTGACTAGCGGCTGGTGGCTAGTGACTGGCAGCCCGTGTTGTCAGTATTCAGTCTTCCGTGTTCAGTTGGAGTTTAATGCCGCGAATCTTCCAGTCGTTCACGTCCTTCGAGAATTAGACAGCCACGACAAAATCCAAAGACTGAAAACTGAAAACTGAAAAACACTTCTCCTAATCGATACAAACTTGGCGCAGCAGCTTGAAATCGCTCAACATTTTTCCCGTGCCGAGCACCACGGAGGCTAGCGGATCGTCTGCGATCGAAACCGGCAATCCGGTTTCCTCGCGAATCCGTTTGTCGAGATTCTTAAGCAGTGCGCCGCCGCCCGTCAGCACGATACCGCGGTCGCTGATGTCGGCGGAAAGCTCCGGAGGAGTGCGCTCGAGGGCCACGCGCACGGCGTTGAGAATGGTCGCGACGCATTCGCTGAGGGCTTCGCGGATTTCGCTGTCGTCGATGGTGACCGTCCGCGGCACGCCTTCGATCAGGTTGCGGCCCTTCACTTCCATGGTGAGCGGTTTTTCAAGCGGATAGGCGGAGCCGATCTCCATCTTAATCTGTTCCGCCGTGCGTTCACCGACCAGCAGGTTGTACTTGCGTTTCAGATACTGCATGACCGCTTCGTCCATTTCGTTGCCCGCCACACGCACGGACCTGGAATAAACAATGCCGCTCATGGAGATGACCGCGATGTCCGTGGTGCCGCCGCCGATGTCCACCACCATGTTGCCGGAAGGCTCTTCAATGGGCAGGCCGGCGCCGATCGCGGCGGCCATGGCCTGCTCGACGAGAAAAACTTCGCTGGCGCGCGCGCGATACGCTGAGTCCTGCACGGCGCGCTTTTCCACCGGCGTAATCTCGCTAGGTACCCCGATGACGATTCGGGGATGAACCAAAACGCGCCGGTTGTGCGCCTTCTGGATGAAATACGTCAGCATTTTTTCAGTGACTTTGAAGTCCGCGATGACACCGTCTTTCATCGGCTTGATGGCCACGACGTTCCCCGGCGTGCGCCCAAGCATCTCTTTTGCTTCGCGGCCCACGGCCACAACTTCTCCGGTGGATTTGTTGATGGCCACAATCGAGGGCTCGTTGACGACAATGCCTTTGCTGTGCGCGAACACCAGCGTGTTTGCTGTGCCCAGATCAATGGCAAGGTCGGAAGAAAACAGACTGAACACCGACCTCATGTTGTAACCGTTCTTATTCATCCCTACATCCCCCCGCGGAGAAGACTCTCCGCTGTCCGCCCGGCAACAGCGCTGGCCTCACCGCGGCCAGCCCCGCCAACTATTGTCCACGGACACCGCGACCAGCGCAAAGGCGCTTCGGCCTTTCTTCGAAACTCTTACTTCGGAACCACGATGGACACGTGCTTCATCGCCGTTCCGCCGCGCCGATTCGAACCGATAACCGTAATGGTATGCTGGCCCGGGGCCAGCGGCTCTGTGAAATGCCGGAAAGTGCCATCTTGCGCGATGTTCGGTACCGATTGGCCGTTCACAATCAGAGCCGCGCCGGGTTCCGTCCGGCCCACGATCTCCGCCGTGTGACCAACCACCTGCGTGCTGGCAATCTCCAGCATCATGTCCTGCGACTTTCCCTGTGTCACGAGCGTAAACTTGAAAATCTCGCTGACATCACTCGTTTGTTTCTTCCCATCGGTTGCCGTTACGTTCCAGAAGTAGTCACCGGGATCGAGTCCGGTGATGTCAACGGCCGTTCCGCGGACCGTGGCATCCTGCACCATTTTTGTAAACATGTTCGTCGTGCTGATCCGCAGAGTATACGATACCGCGGCCTGCACCGGTTTCCACTCGAATCGAACGGGCGAGGTCTTCGGGTTTTCCGAAATGATCGGTGCAAGGTTTAGCGGCTCGACGAGCTCGGGAGGCGCCAGGACGTTTGACTTCTGAATTGCCCCGCCCTTCGGGATTGTCGCCTTCTCACCCGGAGCCAGGTCAATTTTTTCTCCGCCACGCTGCACCCGCGCACTTCCGCTCGAAACCACAAATTCACTCGCTTTTGTTTGCGGATCCGCTTTCACGGCCGCGCGGCTGTTGGCCCTCAGTTGCGCGACTGCATCTTCCGCGCTGACGGCGGCCTTCGAATCCGGCGAGCTCCAGTTCGGCGTAGCAAGATCGACTTGACCAAGATTGATGCGCACAGCGACGCTACTCGGCTTGTCGTTCTCGGTGGAGTTTTCCTCCACGGTGACCAGCGTATCCGGCTTCACCGTGTACGTCGTGCCTTCGCCGAAGGTGATGCGCGCATTGGCGTCAGGGCCTGTTTGCACCAGATCGCCCTTGTCCAGCACCGTACGGTAGTCCGCTTCCACCCACTGCACCGAGTTCACTTTCTTCACTTGAACTTTGCCGTCCAGATTGACGAACTTGGCGTGTTTCTGATCGCCAGCCACCGACTCGTTATCTGAATCGCTCACGGCCTTACTGAATTTCTTGATGATGATCGAAGGCAAGTCGGGCTTGGCCAGGTAGATCCCCGCGGAAATGATCACCATGGCCAACAACACGTAAATAATCACCGTCTTGTAGGTGATCGCCGTCCAGTACACTTCAACGCGCGGCGCCTTTTGCTGGCTCTCTGTGTGTCTCGGATCGATGGGTGCTTGTGTCGTCATGGTCGCCGCTGCTGCGAATGCTCCAATTTTTCAATCTAACACAGAGGTTTCCTCACGGCTAAATTGCGGACAAGGGCGTAGTCAAATTGCAAATACCACGGGACAGCTGGCCAATATCGCAGCACCTGCCCTTTGGTGCAGTCGCTATCTTGTGTGTTTTCTTGTGTGCAGATGAAAAAGTGCTGCTATCGCCTCGAACCGGTACCGGAAGACGATTGTATTTGAGGCGCGTGCCCATATCTTCTATAATCCTAAGTTTGTCTACTGACTTGGGAGATTCAAGGGATGGCTGGCGCAAGCGACAAAAATAAACTTGGGGTACGCATCCTCCTGGGGGCGGTCGTCCTGCTCCTCGGGGGCAGCATGCTTCTCTACCTCGTTCCTCAGTCTCCTGTTGGCGGCGAGGTTTCCACGGACACGGTTGCAAAAGTTGGAGATGAATCTGTCAGTGTACAGGATGTGCGCCAGCAACTGAACCAGATCGAGCAGCGCAACCAGGTTCCCAAGCCCCTTGAAGCTCTGTACGCCGAGCAAATCCTGAAACAGCTCGTATTTCAAAAAGAGATTGAATACGAGGCCAAGCGTCTGGGAATCACGGTTTCCGATCAGGAGCGAGCCGATCGCATTCGCCAATACGTTCCGACGGCATTCAATGGCGGCACGTTTGTCGGTATGGACCGTTACGCGGCCGAGGTCCAGGCGCGTTTCCAAATGGCCGTGCCCGCGTTCGAAGAGCTGATCCGCCAAGGCTTGCTCGAAGAGAAATTCCGCAAACTGGTGACCGACGGGATCAGCGTGGGCCCGGCGGAGCTACAGGATGAATTCCGCAATAAGAATGAAAAGGTGAAGCTGGACTACGCGCTGATCAAGCCGGAAGACCTGGAAGCCAAGATATCCACGGATGATGCTGAAATCCGCGCCAGCTACGAGAAGAACAAGTCGAAATACCAGGTGCCCGAGCGGCGCGTGGCGCGCTATGCGGTCGTAGACGTAAACCAGATCCGCCAGGGCGTGCGTGTCTCCGATGACATGCTCAAGCTGCAATATCAATCCAACATTCAGCAGTATCAAGTGCCCAACCGTGTTCATCCGCAGCACATTCTCCTCATGACCGTCGGGAAGACGGATGCCGAAGTCGAGGAAATCAAGAAGAAGGCTGAGGACGTTCTAAAACAGGCCAAGAAGGGCGGCAAGTTCGACGAACTGGCGAAGAAATACTCCGAGGACCCGGGGTCAAAAGAGAAGGGCGGTGACCTGGGCTGGATCACCCAAGGCCAGACTGTCCCGGAGTTCGAGAAAACGGCCTTCAGCCTCAACCCTGGCCAGATCTCCGATCTCGTCAAGACGCAGTATGGCTTCCATATCATCAAGGTCCTGGAAAAGGAGACCGCCCACACCAAGCCGTTCGATGAGGTAAAGGAGTCGCTGCGTCCTACCCTCCTGCTCGATCAGGCTGAGAAGCAGGCCAACGACACGGCGAACCAGTTGTCCGCGACTCTCCGGCAGTCACCCAAGCTCTCCTTGGATGATTTGGCGAAGCAGTTTCACCTGACCGTGAGCGAGACGCGCCCCGTCAGCGCGACGGACCCCTTGCTTGAGCTCGCCAACTCGCAGGAAGCAAAAGATGCTATTTTCCGCTTGAAGCCGGACGAAGTGAACCTTCCGGTCCGAACGGATCGCGGTTACGTCGTCTTATCGGTTAAGTCCGTCCAGCTGGCGCACCTTGGATCGCTCGAAGAGGTGCGCGATCGCGTCATCACTGACCTGAAACGCCAAAGGTCCACGGAGCTGACAAAGACCAAGGCAGACGAACTAACACGGCGCGTGAAGGCGGGTGAGAAGTTCGATTCCGCCGCAAGAGCCCTCGGCCTGGAGCCAAAAACCAGCGATTCCATTGCGCGCGACGGTTCCATACCCGGTGCCGCGAGCGGCAAGCAAGTCAGCGCCGCCTTCAAACTGAAGGCAGGCGACGTGGCCGCTCCCTTGAACCTGGGGCAAAACTGGTTTGTGTATCGGGTGGCCGAGAAAACAGAGGCCAACCCTGCCGAATTTGACAAACAAAAGAAGCAATTGACCGAAGCGGTCCTCCAATCGAAGCGCAGCCTGGCCTTCGAGGCCTTTCGGACGGCCCTGGACAATCGTCTGAAACAAAATGGCACACTGAAACTCATGCCTGAGAAACTGAAAAGCTTCGGCAGCCTCGGCTAACGCAACTTGAACAAAATAAAGATGTTATAATATTCACTGTGTGCCCTTGCCTTTCCCAGCGCACCTCGCTACCCTATTAGTGTCTTCCTTGAGTCCGAATTCGCGGCCCAAGTCTGTTTCCAGGTCGGCTTGGGATTTGTGCACGGTCGCGAATGCGGAGCAGAAGCAATCATGATCCAGTCTCAACATTCTAAGAATCGGTGATACGAACATGCCTGTCCGAACTTCCGCTGCTCGCAACGACTATCGCTGCACTATCGAACGGAACCAGTCTGGAAAATACTGTGTCCGCGTCCAAGTCCACTACCCCCGGCACGCATGGAAGTTGAGCACCTTTTTCCTGGCCTCCTCCTTCGACCGTGCCATGAAAAAACTCGAAGAGGCTCTGGACTTCCTGCAGCGTCAAGAGGAGAAACTCTGGTTTTGGGGTGTGGACCGCGCTGAAGACTTGGGCTTTTCGGCTGAGTTTCTAAAAGAAGCGGGATTGCGCCTGGACCGCCGCACCGAGTTCCCGCGAAAGGCTACCAACGTTTCCTTGACTCCGGAGCGCAATGTGCCTGCCTTCGTTCTTGGTCCGATGCGCCGGGGCTTGGCCGAATCTGTCGAACTGTCGCGAAGCGCTGCCGCCGCCGGCGATTAATTCCTAAGTCTCCTGTTTTGAATTGTTTCTCGGCCGGAACACTCATGCCCAAGTGGGCTCAATCCGCCGCCTGGCTCGGCGCCGCTTCACGGATCAGCACGGGAAACCGCGGGAACGAAAAACTTCCCGCTACATCGTCAATCACATTCACCTGGCACAGGTACAGGCCCGGTTTCAATGCCTGAAGCGGCAGGTCAATTTGGAAAATGACCGCTTTCCGGTCTGGAGCGGTGACTTCGTTTGCCACCACCTGCTTTGACTCGTAGACCTTCGTGGCGCCTTGCATGAACTCGATACTTGTGAAAACGCGGATGCTTTCCTTCGGTGGCTTGGCCACAGCCGGGGCATCCTTGGTTGTCCCGCTCTGGACATTCGCTAGTGCGGGCGCCGGGTTCTTTCCTTTTGCCGCATCGTACACCTCGTACTGCAAGTAAAGGTGCTGGTCGGGCGCGAACACATGCGTAATGTTCGGAACCAATTCCATCTGGTCGCGAACCAGCGGATTCGACCCGTTCTTCTTGTTTGTGGCAGGGGCGCGCAGGCTGCTCAATACCACTGAACTCATTTTCAGCGGCGCCTTGCGGAGGTCGGGGATTTGCACGTCCGTTTCGAATGAGCCCATGCGCCCCGTCTGATTCTCACGAATCACAAATTTCAGGTGATAGCTTCCCGGTGCAAGCACGAACCCCGTGTTGTACTGCACGTTCTTCCGGCGAACCTGTTGCGTGCTTTCGACGGCCAACTTCACGGTGTCACGCAATTGCCCGACAGGGAATTTTCCGCCTTCGCGAACCTCCCCGATAATGTCGATTGTCGCGTTGTCCTTTTCTTTTTCCGTTACAAACGGAATCTGTGACCCCGGAATCACCAGCGAAACCGCTAGATAGTAATGCGAATCGTCTTGGCGGAAATACGCTGCTCCCGCGTAAACGGGCACATCTACACGAGGCAACTGCGTAGCCAGTTCGTCGTCGAGCTGCTGTTCGCGGTCGACGCGGTTTAAGTGTTCGAAGTCTCGTCCTGCGTAGTAGCCCGAGCGAAAATCGAGCTTCAGGTCGGAGCGGTTGGCCTGCACCTTCAGTCGGCGGAACCTCCCGTCCTTCAGCGGATTGTTGCTCGTGAAGCCGAGAACGTAGTAGGCCGAACTGTCTTTCTGAACCTGCGCGAAGACCCCGCTGAAATCGTTCGAATCGAAGAACGCCTTGCCCCCCGTGTCCGAGGAAAGCGTAGCCAGCGTCTCCTGCGAAGCGGCATTACCATTCAAAGTCGTGGCCCTCAGGGCCGATTGGTTATCCACGCCCGACTGGCTGATCCCGTTGCTGAAGTACACCAAGCTTTTCTTCTGCGGCAGCTTGCCCAGCGCCTGCATAAGCGATTGCAACGCCAGGAGTTTGCGGTCGGCGCTGAACGTGTTGAAATCCGTATCGTCGGCGGAAAACGCTCCGCTTGTTTCTGCCGCCCCCTCCGCGCTTCCACTGCTCCCATTTTCAAAACCTTGGCCTTCCCCGGAATTGTACGCGGAAAGCGCGGCCAGCAGTTTCGTCTTATCGTCGGTGAAATCCAGGCCCACGCGCATATTCGTTGCCAGCGACACCACCGCCATCAAATCGGCGGGCTGCATCTTCGTCCCGACGAATTTCTTCGCGGCATCCACGGAGCGGTCAATCTGCTCTGGGTCCATCGCCGAAAAGTCAAAAAAGAGCAGGATCAATCGCCGGTCGCGTGCGTCCAGCGAGGGCGGCGCTTTCTTTCCGGAACGCAGCAGCGTCCCTTGTCCCGCGACACCCGAAGTGGCCGCTTCGGCCACTCCAGCGGTTTCCATCTGGTCCACGTTCTCGAAATCGAAGGTGGAAATCTCCTGTTTCTTGCCATCCTCAAGAAGCGTGAAGTCTTCCTTTTTCAGATCGCGCACGAGGTTGCCTTTTTTGTCGCGCGCGACCACATTCACCAGCACTAATTCGCTCGTCACCTGAATGCGCGCCTCGCTCCCACCGGTTTGTCCCGTTTGCTGGGCTAACACTGGCGCTGCTTGTAATGCCAGGCCGGCCGCTGTGAGGATCGAAAATGTTTTTCTCGATAGCCGCATGTTCATCTTCCCTCAGAACCGGAAGCGCGCTTGCATCGTCACGCGCCGCATCCCGCTCGTCCCTGTGACTTCCCCAAAGGTAAATGAGTTCACCGCCGTGTTAATGGAGGTGAAGTGGACGATGTTGAAAATATTGTTTGCCGAAATCCGCAGGTCGAGCGCGCGAAATTCCTTGATCTGAAATGTCTTGTTCAGCGTCATGTTCATCGAAACTTGCCCTGGCCCCTCGATGATATTTCGCCCCGCATCGCCGAAGCTCGAACCGCTCGGATTGACGCATGTGGCGCTTGGGTCGCAAAACGCGGCTGTATTGAACCATTTGAGCGTCGTCGGGTCGCTGATGGCAATGGATTGCCCGGCGACTTCGTTTGCGCGGAGGGAACCGCTCACACCGCGGCTGATGTCCAGCCCTCCGCCCAGCACCCGCGGGGTGAAGTACAGCCCGGAGCCCACCGTGAAATCGCCGCTCCACTGCCATCCGTCGATGACGTGGCGCAATGCACCTTTGGGAACAAACCGGCGGTTCTCCCCGAATGGAAAATCGTAAATCCAGTTTCCCGTGAACTTGTGTCGCTGATCAAAGCTCGAGAGCCCGCGGTCCGCTGAAATATCAAACGGGTTTTGCGCCACCACGCTTCCACCGCCACCGATCGATGAGGCGTCATCGATGGACTTCGAAAACACATACTGGGCGCTGAGACCCAATCCCTTGGCCATGCGCTTGCGCACGCGCACCGATGCTGCATGCAAAATCGAGTTCCCCTCCGAGGACTCATAAATGAACGGTTGACTGCTGGACGTGACCAGCGCGCGCTCCGTATCCAGCCGCGTTCCCTTGGCACCGTTGTAGCCCACGTTCAATATCACACCACGCGGCAATTCACGCTGTACATCGAGATTCCAGACTTGCACGTATCCCAGGCGGTAGTTCGGGTTGACCGCAAAGTTGTTCGTTGTGGTGGTCTGGGAGGCGGCGGCAAAACCACTCGTGAGCGTGAGCGGGTTGGCGCCCACGAGGCCATTTACATCCGTGCTGTTCGTCTCCGCTACCGCAAACGGCGGCTGAAACGCGAAGTTCTGGATCATTACGCCGTATTGCGCCAGGTTGTAGTTGATGCCGTACCCTGTCCTCACCACCGTTTGCTTTTGCGGCTTCCAGGCAATTCCGATCCGCGGTGCGAAATTGTTGCGGTCCGGCCGCACCAGCGACGCTGGAAATCCGCCATTATAGGGTCCTGCATTGCCGGGCAGTACCGGGGCAGCCGCGGTGAAACCCGGCGCCACATCCAGATTTGCGATGCGATTGCTCGCCTCAGTGTACGGACCGTTGTACTCGTAGCGCAGCCCCAAGTTGAACGACAGATTCGGACGGAACCTCCAATCGTCTTGCACGAAGAAATCAAACGCATTCGCGCGGAAATTGTAAGAAGTTGCACCGGATTGCAAGGAGGTTTGCTGTGGATAGCCCAGCAGGAAGTCGGCGAAGTCGTATCCCGTGTCCCCCACCGTACACGGCTGAGTCCCGGGACAAGATGCGGTGCCTCCCGGCGCGTATTGTGAGGTCGCGAATCCCGTGAATACGAAACTCCCCTCCGCGTTTCTTGCGGAATGAAAGCTTTGCAGAATGCGGCGGTAGTCTCCTCCGAAACGCCAGGTATGTTTTCCGCGATTCCACGAAATCGTTTCCGAAAGAGAGTAGGTCTGGTCGAGTTCTCGCCGCGGAGTCGGGTCGCTCAGCCCGCCGAACGAGATAAAACTAATCCCCGGCAATCCCCAGTCAAAAGGATCATTCGAAATCCCGCCAATTCCCGCGTTCCCGGCGACGT
>WNGP01005881.1_pt1 | contig 10222 bp, 10 predicted proteins | sample 5407671 | NCBI WGS metagenome assembly WNGP01 (sample SAMN13153381, study PRJNA577476) | soil metagenome | isolation source: 40 cm soil or saprolite under Garry oak tree replicate 2 | place: USA:California | collected 2016-06-15
TCCCGCCGATGTGGAGATAGCCGGTGGGCGAAGGGGCGAAACGGACGCGAATTTCGGGATTCATATGAAAATCAATTCAACCCACAGATTACATAGATTTTCACAGATTGCTGTAGACGCTTCCCTCTGGGAAGCGCGGCGCTGACGTGCTTAACACGCCGCGTCGCGTCGCCCAGCCGCCTTCGGTAGCTTGGGCGCGCCAGGGAGGGCGAGGACTACAGGTCGATGAAAAGTTTTTCCGCGCGACGGCGAACATGTCGATCTTTCGCGAGGTTTACCTTCGCGACATGCACGGTTGGATCGAGAAGTGAGCGGACACGCTCGATCCCTTCGAATCCGATTTCGGAAATATTTTGTGTGCGGAGCCATTTCAAAATCGTTCGGCGCTGGAGCGCGGTGGGCAGGGCGCGCAGTTCTTTCACGCTAAGATGGTCATCGCGATTTGGAGAAACTCGCGCTTGATTGTCGATCCAGTTCTCTTCATCGGAGGCGATAGTCGCTGTTCGCCAAATATTCTGACGAATATTGCGGACGAGCGTTTTCTCCAAATAAGGAACGACGCGATGCCGGATGCGGTTGCGCAACGGAGAGAGATTTTTGTTGGACGCGTCTTCGCGGAATTTGAGCCGGTGGGCGCGAACATATGCGTCGATTTCGCTGCGCCAGACTGAGAGCAGGGGACGGACAATCGTAAGATCGACAGCACCGATATTTCGCGTGGAAACTTCGCGCATGGCGGCGAGGCCCGTTAATCCCGCGCCGCGCAATAAATTGATTAGAAAAGTTTCGACGAGATCGTCGGCGTGATGAGCCAGAAAGATTGTGCGGCATCGCCGGCGTTTTGCGACTTTGGCGAAGAATGAGTAACGCGCTTCTCTTGCCGCAGTTTCGATCGATATCTTTTTTTTCTTCGCCAGCGCACGGACATCCGCCGAGTCGAGCTCAAAATCGATATCTTCGGTGCGCGCGATAGAGCGAGTGCTTCGCTTGCCCGTCTGCAAACCCGGCAGGCGGAACGCCTGTCCCACAATTTTCCGATTGTAATTTGCGGCGAGTTTTTCGACGAAGCGCGCATCGGCATCGCTGGATCGGCCGCGCAACTGATGATTGAAGTGGCAGACGATCAGTCTTCTGTAACCCAGATCGGCAAGAAGATGGAGCAACGCGACAGAATCGCGCCCGCCGGAAACGCCGATGAGATAGCGTTGGGATTGCGGGAATTCGGGAACAAATTTGGAATTAATGTGCAAGGGGCGGTGGCTCCAAACGTTCAACAGCCGGCCGTGAGCGCAAGTCGAATGGGCTGAAATCAGGGATGCAACTCATTCGACGACTCAGAGCAGGCTACGTGCGTCACGTGAGATCGTAAGTCGTGATCTCGAGATGGTGGCCGTCGGGATCGCGAAAATAGATGGAGAGCGAAATTTCGTGGTCCTGGAATTCGAATTTGATGCCGTGCTTTTTAAGCTCCTGTTGCGCTGCAACAAAACCATCGCGATCGGCGCGGAAGGCGAGATGAAGCATTCGGATATTGCCGCGAGTTGACGATGTCGATGTTGCATTCGAGCTTGCTGGGAACAACGCAATTGCGCTATTACCCTTGCCGATGAACGTCGGAATGCCGTTCCACATTCCTTCGTGAAGCCGCTCGAAGCCGAGGACTTCGATGTACCACTTGGCCGATCGGTCAATGTCGCGCACCGCGAGAGCTACGTGATCAATTCCTTCGAGCTGCATGAGACGTTGCGACAGAATTTACAGCCTCCTCTAAGGCTGCTCAATGCGGATAATCTAAACGGTCGTCCAACTTCCCGCTTCGCAACGCGTCGAGAAGTGCTGCGTAATCTTTGAGCGGACCTCCAGCGCCACGCCAAACCACCTTGGGTTTCGCGTCAGCCTTCGTGAGTTTCGCAACCTAAACGTGAAAGCTGTGAGCGACTCCGCCGCGCTCGTAATGGACAACGTAATATTCGCCCCCTACCGCAGCCCAGATCGAGCGCTTGCCTGGGAGGGTCGGATCGCCGATCACGTCAGTCGCCTGCCACTTCTGGCTTGGTTCTGCGATCCTGCCATCGTCGGCACAAAGCGCGATTACGGCGGGCGGCAGGTCGCCGGTGGCATGGACCTCGTGGAAGCGCGATGAATCCTGTAACACCTTGCGATCCGCCGTCGTAAGCTTCGTGACATTCGCGTAAGAGCTCTGAATCGCGACGGCGAAAAGAACGTAAAGGCTAATATGTTTCACGCGCATCGTGCGGCCTAACAGGATCAAGCTCAGTCATGGCTCCGGCAGGAGCAAGCAGGTAGGTGGCCTCCCTATGTTTGCAATTCCGCCTTGGCAAATACTTCAAGCATTTCTTTCTCTGAAGGTGGTTGCAGGACGTTGTGCGATGCGAAATCCTGAGCTTCCGGATAATTCGTGGCGCGAATCCGCTCAGCAGCTTTCGCGAGATCGTAGGGAGTATGCCGAAGCTGAACGTCGGGTCCAAGTAAGAGCCAATATGCGCCTGGTTCTCCAAATGGCATTCCCAGACTGCCAGCGTTGGTGACTCGAGTTCTTCCGATCATTCGGTCAAACTGCATGTGGGTATGACCGCACACGACCGCCGCGACCTGGAGTGGTTCAAAGAGCGGCAGGAGGCGGTCTTCAGCCGTCAACCGGGTGAAGATCTCTGTTTCGCTGCGCGGCGTACTGTGGCAGAACAGCACCTGGCCCAGGCCGTCAATCTCAAGCTGGAGCGTTTTAGGCCAGCGCGCGAGCACCGGCTCGAATTCTGGCTGAAGCTGTGCGGTAGTCCAGCGATAGATTTCGACGATATTTTCTGGGGGACGCGCGCCTGAGGTGGTGCCCCAGTAGGTGACCGACCCGGTCCGTGCCCCGGCCATTTGCGCTAACATGGCCAGTTCGCCATTGCCGTAAATGAAGTGCGTAGGCAGGTCCAGGTCCAGCAAATGCCCAAGCGTTTCGCGGGGCATGGGGCCGGGAACGGCATCGCCCCCTACTACAATCTGGTCAACGTCCGCTTGACGAATGTCTTGAACGACAGCCTCCAAAGCTGGGAGGTTCCCATGAATATCGTAGAGGGCGCCAACTCGCATCATAGACCTGCCTGATCAAGAAGATATGAGGCTGTTTAGAAGTATCTATTTCATTATAGCCCTAGCAACAGCACCGCTGGATTTAATGGCGGCTCGGGCGTAGCGGTCCCGATGGCGCATGGGCGGACTCTGGAGCTGCTTAGTCTGGTACGGCTATAACTGTCGAGCATTCCTCGGGGAAAGAAGCATGGTTCCAGAGTCGGACACGGCGAGATCTTCACTTTATCCTTCATAATTCCATCCTCGCGCGCTTCACCATCTAACGAGACTGAGCTGAGCCACCGCTGGCCGGAGCGAGCACAGCAAACATTGAGAACTGTTTCATAAAATTAATCGTGGACTTCACAACGGCCAGCGGTTGGCTCCAGCGATTTGTTAGACGCTCTAGTATGCATCGAAAATGGGTGTGACGATACGCCCAACTTCGTTGTGAGCCGTAATAAGATACTTCGGATAAAACACCCAGTATTCTCGCGAATCGCCAGAGTCTCGACAAGCCCAAAGGACAAGACGGTGAGACGGATCGGAAATCTCGAGCGTGACCCTCCGAGTCGGGCTGGAGTGGTGCGGAAAAATCCAGTGTAAAGTCTTAAGGATGGCCAGTATCTGATCTGGGTTCTGGGCTGCTTTCCCGTTAACGGCAACCTGGTAGTCAGCTCTGAATGACTCAAGAGTGCGCATCACTTGGTCGTGACCAATGTGTTTGCTGGTTTCGCCCACAGCGAGCGTGACGAGGATGGGTAGGGAAAAAATAGGATGCTCCGAATCGGCATGGGAATCTGTCGCCTTAAGCTGGGAACCGCGCGCGCTCTTCGAATGATGTACACAAACCAGTTGTATATCAGGAATGGGAGCGCGATTACAGCGACTGTGAACGCTGTGTATGCAACAATATCGAGTGTCCTCATGCGAGGCGCGCGTTAGCGTCTAACTATGATTAGACGAACCTTCGCAATGGATCACGAAGATTTCTCCATCTAATCCGGTCACGATACGACCGCCTGCCGCCATGTGGCGGCATAGGCGCGGACTGGGTAACTGAAGCCTTTGAGGACAACTTCGCCCACGTCTTCGAATAAAAATCCCTTGCCGATGCATAGCTCGGCAATCGCGTTCGATACCAGGATTTGTTCCGGTCGCGCGTGGGCGCACAGACGGGCGGCCAGTTGAACCGTCATTCCAAAGAGATCGTTATGTTGCTCGACTGGTTCGCCCGCTGCGGCGCCGACTCGAACCTTCAGCGGCCGGTCGGGCTGCGCTTTCTCATGCCTGGCTAATTCGCGCTGAATCTGAATTGCGCATCGGACCGCTCCGGTTGGTGATACGAAAGAAGCCATGATGCCGTCGCCGGTGTGCTTAACCTCGCGCCCGCCCAACGCGGACAAGGCGTCTCGCACAATCGTGTCGTGCACACCGAACAGTCCAAGCGCTGCCTCGTCGCCCAGCGAGTGAGTCAATGTAGTTGAATCCACGATGTCGGTGAACAAGACGGTTCGGATTCCGGGATCCCGCTCATCAGGTGCACCCCCCGGGAGCAAAACAGCTCCCGCCGCATCCGTCTCGATGTCGCGCCCGAGAAATCCGTCTGCCAGCTCAGGCTGGACCTCAATAATCTTCCGAGCGACGAGGCCGTGTGCTTCACGGTGGCAGGAGTTTGCTGCTTCGGCATTTGGTGCCTCGACGAGACAGAAAACTTTCCCACACTTCTCGTTAACCCAGTACTTCAAGTAGTTAACACCGTACTTCTCTTGCGCTTCGAGGTCGGCCACGTGCGCCTTTGCGACGTCCTCCACGCTAACCTCCCCAAGCTCGTGAATGTCCATGTATAACGGCATAGCGGCTGAATTTACTGCGATATGGCGCGATGCAAGACGCTGATCTTGGCGGGTTGATTAAGCGTCTGGTAAACGACGCAATATCGTTCGGTCAGACGAAGCAATGTGGCGATCTGCTCTGCGCTGGCGTCGGTATCCAATTCAAAATGTAATCGGATCTGGCTAAACCCAACCGTTGCATCCTTTGAGACTCCCAGCGTGCCACGAAAATCGAGATCGCCTTCAGCTTGAATTGTCGCGTCACGTAGCTCGATGCCCAGAGCCACAGCGACCGCGGCTAGCGTGACGCCGGCGCATCCAACCAAGGCTTCCAACAACATATCAGCCGAGCATGCGCTGAGCCCATCGCCTCCTGTCGCAGGGTGAAGCCCGGCTTCGACGCGCGCTTTTCCGGTTTCGATTTTGCAGGTGATATTTCCGCCGATGCGCCCTTTGGCCCGCAGCGTGACTAACGCGGTCTCAGGACGCTCTCGATACTGCGTTTTGAGAGGCGCCTGCAACGACCTCAATTCGTCAGCGTTCATTGATTCAATCCCCGGGATTTAGCTGCTGTAACAGGACGCGCTTGGCACAAGCGCGGCTACAACTTCGTCGGTTTGATGTTTTGATTTACCCGAAAGAGATTGCCAGGGTCATATTTATTTTTGATCGCGACCAGCCGCTCGTAGTTGTCGCCGTAAGTTTTCTTCACGCGATCTTCTCCTTCGTCTCCCATCAAAAAGTTTACATACGCTCCACCGGCCGAATACGGATGCAGCGCGTCGTAATAACTCTTCGTCCACGAGATTATTTTTTCGTTGTTCGCCGGATCGGGATCAACGCCGACCATCACCTGCGCCCAGGTAGCATCGCGATAATTCCAGGCAGTATCATTTTTGCCAACGCGTGATGCGGCACCGTTGATAGGATAGAGATGCATGGTGGAATGCATCGAGGGAAGCGCCTCACCAAAACGAGTGTGTTGCGCAATCGCTTCGTCGCTCAACTCATTGACAAAATCGGCGCGCCAATACCACTGCAGCCCCGGGGGATACAGCGCGTCGAACATGCTTTGCAACGCCGGCTGCGGCAGCGGACCTACAAAATCGAGAGCAGGCTTCTTGAAAGCGCGGATGGGCTTGAATGTTTCTTCGGCTTTCGTCTGCGGGCCGGCATACGCCCAAACCACGCCGCACATTTTTTTCATGTGAAGATGCTCCGGAAACGGTGGTGCAGGCGGCACGGTGAGAAACGCGAAAAAGCCATTTAAATCATCCGGAGCCGTGGGAATCAGATCGCGATACCATTTCATTACGTCGGCCGTTTCGCTCAACTCATAGAGCATTGGGCCGCCGGAGATCATATCGACCGGGTGCAGCTTAAATGTAAAAGAAGTTACTACGCCGAAGTTTCCGCCACCGCCGCGAATGGCCCAGAACAAATCGGAATTCTCATCGGCATTTGCTTTTACGAATGTCCCATTCGCCAACACGACGTCGGCCGAGAGGAGATTATCGATCGTGAGCCCGCATCTGCGGGTGAGATGCCCGATTCCCCCGCCCAGGGTTAGTCCGCCGACGCCAGTCGTAGAAATGATCCCGCTCGGAGTGGCGAGCCCGAACACATGCGTGGCATGGTCCACGTCGCCCCATGTGCATCCGCCGCCAACCGCGATGGTACGGGCATCAGGATCAATACGGGTATATTTTATCGGCGCCAAATCGATGACCAAACCGTCATCGCAAATTCCAAGGCCTCCCGCGTTATGACCGCCACCGCGGATGGCGAGAAGCAGATCATTTTCTCTCGCGAAATTTACCGAGCGGATTACGTCCGCCACATCCGCACAGCGCACGATCAGCCGCGGCTTTTTGTGTATCATTCCATTGTAAACTTTGCGGGCTTCATCATAATCTTTATCGCTCGGCTGTATCAGTCGTCCACGCAGGTTTGCTTTGAAATCTGAGATAGAATTGTCGTCGGGCATGGCCAAGTGTCACTGAAAGGATCACGCGGTCAAGATGTCGCTTCGCAGCATTTTCATTGAGCTGATGCCAGCGGACCGGTAGTATGCTCGTGAGCACGAAAGGTAAAGCGATGTTGCAATCGGACAAATTCTGGACTCGACGGGATTTCTTACAGCTCGTTGGCCGAGCGGGAGTGATCAGCGCGTTTCCAAGCCTTTCTCATGCAGGTGTGTGGCTCAGTTCTGATAAAGTCCTCATCTCGATCCTGCATACGACGGACCTCCACGGCCATATTTTGCCGACTTCCGATTACGACGGAAATCCTGATCGCGGTGGAATGGCGCGTTGCGTAACGCAAATCCGGCGTTGGCAAAAGCAAAACCCTAACTCGATTTTGATCGACATCGGCGACGTGTATCAAGGCACCGACCTCGGATTGCGCAGTAAGGGCGAGCTGATGATCGATCTATTCAATTATCTCAAATACGACGCCTGGATCATCGGCAATCATGAATTCGACTGGGGAATGGAGCCTTTTCAACAAGCACTATTAAGATCGACAATGCCTGTCCTCGCAGCGAACACGGCATTGGAAGGAAAACCGGCCGGCGAATTTTCGGATGTGAAACATCCATTCACAAAGATTCATCCGCTCATCTTGAAGGAAATCGCGGGAATCAAGCTTGCGATCATTGGAGTGACGACGCCCGGGATGTCGTTTTGGCTCCGGCCGGAGTTGACTCGCGGTCTTGATTTTCAATACCCCGTCGAGCCCGTCCGCCGCGCAGTTGCTAGGGCGAAGAACGCAGGTGCGGATGCGATTGTTCTCGCGGGTCACATGGGACTGAAGGCGCGCAGCGGCGGAGATGATTTCGCGAACACTGTCATGGCATTAACGTCGGAATTTCCGGACGTGGCGGCGTTTATCGCCGGTCATACCCACCAGGCAATTCCAAGTCGCCTTACTAACGGCATGCTTTTCACCCAGGCAGATCATTTCGGCATTCACGTGGGCCGTGTCGATCTTCTCTTCGATCGGAATTCGAAGAAGCTGCTCCATCGAAAAGCGATCTGCGAGCTGATGGATAACCGTTTTGGTTTTGATCCCGTGATTATTTCACGAGCGAAATCGCAGCTCGCTGAATCGGACGCTGCATTGTCGCAGCCGATCGGTGAATTGGCCGAGACTCTGCACGCTCGCGGTCGCCCCGGCGAACCGAGCGATATCGAGAGACTGATCGGCGTGGCGATTATGGAAGCGTTGCTGGAACGAAGTGTGCCGGTTGATGGCATCATGCACGGGGTTTTCGATGAAAAGGCAAATCTGGTCGCCGGTCCGAAAACGGTAAACGATATTTGGAATTTGATTCCTTTCGAAAACTACATTGTGACAGCAGAGCTCTCGCCTGAGGAAATAAAGACCGTCATGGAAGAAGTGTACGCCAGCCATGAAAAGCGCAGCTTACTCGGTTTCGAAGTAAGGACCGAAGGCCGAGGCTACGACCGCCGAGTGGTGTCAATGACTTTGGCTGATGGACGGCCGCTCGATCGCAATAAAAAATACGTGATCGCTTTTAATACTTTCGATTCACGCAGCGCCGGCCATCGCTTCATGAAATTGCGCGCATTTCTTGAGACGCCTGCCGCCGGCTGTATGTTGCATCAAGTGCAGACGCGCGACGCGCTGATCGATTACTTTCGGCGTCACAAGATTGTGCATAAGCTTGCCGCCAAGTGCGCGCTGGCAATCGCGGCGTAAATTTTACCAGTTCGCGCTTGCAAAAAAGGACGGCTTCGGCTTGCCTATTTCGCCATGCGTCTTGGGATCTTTTGCGTGACTGGCTTGCTGCTCACTGCCGATCTCGCATCATCGCAAACTGAAAAAAGCGTGTCACCTACCGTGACGCCGGCGTTGGCGGAGCTCCGGCCTGCTCTACTCGGGACTGGCCCCGATTCGCTGATAAACAGGATCGACACTGCCGATTTGATCAAAAAAGGTCAAAAGGACGGTGCGATCATGTTTTCCTGTCTTGTGGCACCGACCGGTGACATTGTTCGAAGCGGTGCTTATCGCGGTACGCCGGAATCAAAACTACTCTCGGAGGAGGTTTTAAAACGCCTGGTGAAGGCAAAGTTCATCCCTGCTGTTCACAATCACCAACCGGTGATCGCCGTTTTCTACGGCACAGTGACTTTCGCGGTGGCTAATGGCAAACCGCGACTGCGCATTTTTTCCAATCAGCAACTAGATGAATTGAAAAAGGAAAACGATTTCATCGATCCACAACCGTATGTTGGCCAGGACTCAAAATTCACTGGGGTACATTATCCTGACACAGGAACTACGGTGCAGCTTACCGGCGTTGCTGAACTCGCGCTCAATGTCGATGCTGCAGGAAATCTGAAGAGTATGGAGGTCGTATCCGAGGAGCCGCCGTTTATGAATTTTGGCCAGGCAGCCATGTCCGCTTTCAATGGTGCGAAATTTATTCCGGCGTTCCGCAACGGCCAACCCGTTGAGAGCAAAGTCACTATTCCAGTTTACTTTAAGCCATAGGATCAACCTTCTCCCAAAACGAGGCGACCGGGCAGGGGAGAGATGGTGAACAAGATTATCCGCGCTTCATTTTTCAAACGTGATCCGATCGTTTGCACGCGCGAGTTGATTGGAGCGGAATTGATTTGGGGCGATTGCTCCGGGGTGATTGTGGAGACGGAGGCGTATAATGCGAAAGATGACGAGGCCTGTCACACCTTTATGCGTCCCAGCACGCGCGCATTTATCGAGCGAAACAAGGCTGGGGCGGCGTACGTCTATTTCAATTACGGGATGCATTGGATGTTGAATGTGCTCGTGAAAGGGAAAGAGAGTGGTTTCGTTTTGATTCGCGCCTTGGAACCGCGAAAGGGAATCGAACGGATGAAAAAGCGTCGGAGGCTCGACGACGAGAAGCGTCTCTGCTCAGGACCGGGCAAACTCACGCAAGCGCTGGGCATCACGGATCGCCATCATGAAATGGATTTGTGCGCCGACTCGCGGTACTGCTTTGCCTTCAACGCAGACGCCAGCCTGAGGGGGGTCGATGTCGTGGCCGACAAGCGCATCGGCATTAGCCGCTCCGCGCATTTGCCGTGGCGTTTTACTCTGCGTGGAAGTCCATTCGTGAGCACGCCAGCGAAACTGTAGCGCGTGTGGCAGCGAAGGTTTGGGTAGCGCGGCGCGTCTCGCGTGCTGGTTTCGGCGTCGCGCCGAAGCGATCTTCTCTTAGGAAGACATCTGGACCCAAAGGGGGACGCAAGAGAAGTTCGCGATAGCGAGAACGCCATCGCCACCACGCGAGA
>WNGP01019690.1_pt1 | contig 10221 bp, 6 predicted proteins | sample 5407671 | NCBI WGS metagenome assembly WNGP01 (sample SAMN13153381, study PRJNA577476) | soil metagenome | isolation source: 40 cm soil or saprolite under Garry oak tree replicate 2 | place: USA:California | collected 2016-06-15
GCACACGAGGGCCATTGCCGATGCGCCCCAGGATGTTGCCCATGGCGTCGCGCCGCACCTCGTCGAAGCCGAGATCGGCCATGCGCGCACCAACAGCGTCACCTACAGGACCAACCTGGCTGTCAAAGCTGGGAATGGCTATGAGCTGACGCAGGAACTGAATCATGGTGTCATGGTGTTTTGCTAGTTCCTGCTGGACGGCGGTTTGCGCTTCACGAATGTTCATAAAACTTCCTTTCTCAACGTAATGTAGGGGCGCAATGAATTGCGCCCATGAACATTGATTGATATCCTGTGCGGGCGCAATAAATTGCGCCCCTACATCCGTTCCCATAAAGCTTGTGAAAGCTCCTTTGCTCGCGCGTGAATGCGGGCTTCATCGATGGTCAGGAGTTGGTGATTGCGCATCAGCCAGCGACCGGCGACCATGGTTGAGTTGATATGGTGTGCATCCATGCCAAAGATCAGGTGCCAGGGGAAGTTGCCACTGGACATGGGTGTAGGCGGCAGGTAATCGAGCAGAACGATATCAGCAGCCGCACCTACGCTAAATTCGCCAACCGGCGGGAACGTGGGAGCGAATGGACGAAAGACGGCATCGATGATACGGGCGTTCTGCTGAAAGGCCATGTTAAGCACGAGATCTGCTGGCATAGCACGCGGGTCGGCGAGCGCGAGTTTATGCAGGAGGTAGGCGGCTTTCATTTCCTGCATCATGTTCATACTGAAGCCGTCGTTGCCCAAACCTACGTTTACACCTGCCTCTAACATCCCCTCGGCGGGTGCGCGTCCAACGGCGTTGTTCATATTTGAGCGCGGGTTGTGGACGCTGTTGGTATGGGTCTCCGCCAGGCGTCCAATTTCACCGCTATTGACATGCACACAGTGGGCAGCGATGCTGCGCGGCCCCAGGATGCGGTCAGCCTCCAGGCGTTCTACGACACGCTTTTGATAACGAGTGACGCTGTCGCTTTCATCAGAAACATCTTCGGCGACATGTATATGAAAGCCAACTCCCAGTTCAGCACCTCCGGCGGCGCACCGTTCGAGGGTGGAAGGACTGAGTGTAAAGGAGGCGTGCAGTCCGTAGCTCGCGGCGAGCATGCCTGACTCTGCCTGCTGACGGCGTTCGGAGCGCAGTGAGCCGATGAAGCGCTCGTTTTCGCGAATGCCGTCGGCAATTACACGGGGGCCATCACGATCAGAAACCTCGTAGGCCAGGCAGGCGCGAATACCCGCTTGCCCGACGGCATCGGCGATTACGTCGAGGCTGCCCTCGATGGCGTTGGGACTGGCATGGTGATCGATGACGCAGGTCACGCCGTGACGAATGGCATCGGCCATGAAGATTTCGGCGCTGGCACGCGTATCTTCAAGAGTCAGGAGTTTATCCAGTCGCCACCAGAGGCGCTCAAGGATTTCGGGGAAGTTGCGCGGCGGCTCGCCTGGAATAGCCACACCGCGCGCAAATGCGCCATAGAAATGAGTATGAGTACAGAGAAATCCTGGCATGATCAGGCCTTCGTTGGCATCGAGGTATTCGGCATTGGGGTATTGCTGGCGAAGTACTGTATTGGTATCGATAGCCGCAATACGATTATCGTGCACCAATACGGCCCCATGCTCGATAAGCTGGTTTTGAGCGCCAAGCGTAATGATCGTCCCGTTGCCGATGAGGATATCTGGCATGAATGCGGCTCCTTTCACGTTTCGTTAGATGGGCCGGACGCGATATATCGCGTCCCTACGGTTTTCTTCCCACGTACAGTAAATGTTCTGCTGTGCCATGAACCGCCAGGTCTTTTGACCATGAATAATTCAAGTTTACCCATGACTCCCAGACTTCACCTGTTAACTCGTTTAGCTTGTTGTCGATCACGCTGATAATGCCTTTATCTAAGTGATTGAACTACCTTCTCTACCATTGTCATTCCCGCTATTCCTTTCGCGATTGGTATTACGCTGCCTGCGGCTGCAACTACTGCATCTATACTCTTCAGGCCGCTACCCGTGACGAGCAATACAACCCGTTCATCCCGTGCGATTTTCTCTTCGTCGAGGAGGCGTAGCAGGCCAGCGTAGGAGGCTGCTCCGGATGGTTCGGCGAAGACGCCGGTTAGTCTTGCCAGCTCTTTTTCTGCTGCGAGAAGCTGCTCATCGGAGACGGTGATGCCGAAGCCATCGCTGGCACGGATATATTTCACCGCCATCGCACCGTTACGAGGGAGACCTACTGAGATGCCGTCGGCGATGGTTTGGGCTGGATAGGGACGCACAACGCCGTCGCCTTCAAGCGCGCGCACAATGGCGGGTGAACCTTCGGCCTGTACTGCCACCAGGCGCGGGATGCGCTCGATCATACCTAGATGATAGAGGTCTTCAAAGCCCCGGTAGACACCGCTGATGATGCAGCCGTCACCTGTTGGGACGAGAATGCTGTCGGGAACCTGCCAGTTTAGCTGTTCGGCGATTTCCAATCCAACGGTTTTCTTACCTTCAACAAGGTAGGGATTGTAGCCTGTATTGCGATTGTACCAGCCAAAGGCGTTGCATGCCTCGATGCAAAGATCGAAGGCGTCGTCATAACTGCCCTGGACGGCAAAGACGGTTGCGCCGCACATGAGCAATTGCACGATCTTGGCACGGGGCGCATTGTGCGGCACGAAGATATAGCAGGGCAAACCGAAGGACGCGGCCTGCACCGCCAATGATGACGCGGCATTGCCTGTGGAGGCGCAGGCTACGGTCTGGCCCTCAGCGCGCATGGCAGCGATGATACTGGCCCTGTCTTTCAGCGATGCGCTGGGATTGCGTGTATCATCCTTGAGCCAGAGATCGCTCATGCCCAGGTATATTCGCAGTCGCTCAACTGGATACAATGGCGTGCCACCTATCGCCAGAGGTGGCATAGTCTTCTGGCTATAGGAAACAGGTAAGAGGGCGCGGTAACGCCACATGGTCGGATCGCGGTTTTCTGCGAGTTGAGCGTGGTTGAAGCGTTGGGCTATCTGGCCATAGTCGTAGTGGACTTCGAGGACACCCAGTGGACCACAGGCAGGGCAGGCATAGGTGACCTGTGCGGGATCATAGGTTATTCCGCAGAGGACGCATTGTAGGTTTTGGATGTGGCCGACGGGCATCAATGAATCACCTCAAGTTTGACCTTTGCGAGTTTGGCTCTGTCTTCATCGCTGATGGGGTGTTCGCGGTCTGGCACTTCCAGGTCGGTGACGACGCCGCAGAGTTCTGTGGAGAAGTAGCGCAGGCCGTTGTCGGAAAGGACGGTGACGATCATGCCGATATCGGGATAGCGCTGCGCGACTTTGATGGCGGCGGCGACATTGCAGCCTGATGAGATACCGCAAAAGATGCCTTCCTCACGCGCCAGGCGGCGAGCCATCTCGATGGATTCGTCGGAGGTGGCAGTGACGACGCCGTCGAGGTATTCGACATGCAGCACTTCAGGGATGAAGCCATCGCCGATGCCTTCGATCTTGTGCGGGCCCCATGAACCGCCTGAAAGGATATCACATTCGGCAGGCTCAACGGCGAATACTTTGATGTTGGGATTATGCTCCTTGAGGAACTTGGCTGCGCCGGTGACGGTGCCTCCAGTTCCCTGGGAGAGGACGAGTGCGCCAATTTTGCCTTCGGTCTGCTCCCAGATTTCGGGGCCGGTGGTACGATAGTGCGCCTCGATGTTATCGACATTGACGAACTGGCCGACTTCCCAGTACTTGCCTGGAGAGGAGGCCTTGAGTTCTTTGACCTTGTCGATTACCAGGTCTACATCGCTTTCTGCGCCTGGGGTGAGTACGAGTTCGGCTCCGTAGGCGCGAATGGTCTTCTTGCGCTCCTCACTCATACCATCGGGCATGACGATAACGACGGGGTAGCCTTTGGCAGCGGCGACACAGGAGGTGGCGATGCCAGTATTGCCGGTGGTGCCTTCGATGATGGTCATGCCGGGGCGCAGATCGCCTCGCCGTTCTGCCTCCGAGACGAGGAAGTGTAATATGCGATCTTTGACACTGCCGCTGGGATTGAAATATTCGATTTTGGCGACGATGGTAGGTTTTACATCACCCACTACGCGCCGCAGGCGTACCATAGGGGTCATGCCAGCCGTGTCAAGGATACTTTCGGCAATGTGAGCGCGACGATTCCAATCAACCATAACGATACCTCCTGTTAAGCTTAAACCAGGACGATGCACAACAATAATTGAACTACATCCTGACCAAACTACGATCAATGCTCGCCAGTGTCGGGCGCCCTGAGAGCGCCATTGCTAGCTCTAATTCGTGACGCAGCAATTCAAGCACGTGGTAGACGCCCTCGGCGCCATTGACGGCCAGTCCCCAAAGAACAGGGCGGCCAATCAGCACGGCTCGCGCTCCCAACGCCAGGGCCTTCAAGATATCGGTGCCACGGCGAATGCCGCCATCGAGATAGATTTCGCAGCGTCCCGCAACCGCTTCGACGATCTCTGGCAGGGCCTCGATGCTGGGAATGGCCGTATCTAGCTGGCGACCACCGTGATTGGAGACGACCATACCATCTACTCCATGCTCAACGGCCAACTGCGCATCCTCTGCCGTCAGTATACCCTTGAGTATGATCGGCAGCGAAGTGATCGAGCGCAGCCAGGCGAGCGAGTCCCAGGTGAGTGGAACCCATTTCTGGCCCACCTTCTCTACACCGGCAAAATTTGCCTCCAGATAGGGTGCGGGCGGGATGGTGACGTTATGACGCCTGTCTTTCTCGCGATTGCCGAGGACGGGGAGGTCTACTGTCAGGACGATAGCACGATATCCTGCTACTTCCGCACGGCGTACCAGGCTTTCTGCGACCTTCAGGCTAGGATAGGTGTAAAGTTGGAACCAGAGAGGGCCGTCTGCGGCTTGTGCGATTTCTTCAATAGTACGGGTTGCTACTGTACTTGCGATCATCACTGTACCGGCTTTGCCTGCTGCCTGAGCGGTGGCACACTCACCTTCAGGGTGGGCCATACAATGGAGGGCCATGGGTGCGATCAACAAGGGCATGCTGATGGGTGTGCCCAGTACGGAGGTACGCATATCGAGCGCATCCGGGCTGACATCGACCAGCACACGCGGGCGCAGTTTGATGCGTTCAAATGCGGTGCGGCAGGCTCGTATTGTCACCTCGTCATCGCTGCCACCCTGGTAGTAGTCCCAGAGCGGAGGTGCCATACGAGCCTGGGCTAATTTTTCGTAGTCGAATACATTGACTGGTCCCACCCGATATTCCTTTCCAGAGAACTAACCTGATTCACCTTGATCGAACAATGAGGGTTGTCGTTGCTGCTTTCCAGAGAACTAACCTGATTCACCTTGATCGAACAATGAGGGTTGTCGTTGCTGCTCAAGCTGCTTCTGTTCCTCTCGTTGAAGTTGTTGAATACTTTTTACTGGCGTTGGCAAATCTTCAGGAAGAGTACCACCCAGTTCCTGAATAGTCTGGCGAACTTTTTTACCCACTACGAGGTGCGCTTGATTGGCCTTTTCCTTCCCTTTGATTTGCTCTCGCTCCAACTTTTGCTTGGTCTGGCTGGCACGGAAAATGTTAGCGGCAAGTTCGTCGCTCCCCATATAATCAAGAATTTCCTGGCTCTTCTTTAATCCCTTCTGAGTCTTGATGTCTCTTGCCTTGAGACCTCCATACAATCCTTGATAGCCATGATCCTGGAAAATTGCGAAATCGATTGGCTCAATAACCCCCGCATCTTGTGCAGCCTCCGCCAGTTGGTTGTTATAAATATTCATCTGGGAGCGCCGTAGCAGCCGTAACTGATCTTCCGTAAGGGATGCCAACTCATCAGCGAGTTCCTGACGACGCGTTTGAACGGCGAAATAGGTTTGGCCGAGTGCGACAATTGGCTTAGATGGGTCGGCGTTCTGCACTAAAAGGTAACAGGCATAGCGCGAGAGATGAATGTCATCTACATAACGTTTAGCTCCTTTACCTGTCTGGATCATATCGCTCACATGAGCGAAATGATCTGGAGTGGCCTGGCCACTGCTTTCACAGGCAATTTCGGCTTTCTTAATGGCATTCTTAAATTTTCCATATTCCGTATAGCCAAGTATCCTGGCAAGCTCACGAGCGTTCCAGTACTCACTTCCATCCTCAGCTTTTTTGCGTATTGCCTCAAATGGAGAAGTGTGTGGTAAATTCGTATCTTCGTCTCTATTGTCCATGATGTTCTCCCCCTTCTAAATGTTTTTATTTTTCCGCTTCGATCAATTTGTTAGTCTCAACAAATTGATCTGAGATGGCTCGCCGACTAGTCTGAGTCACGGTTACTCACTATATACGCATTGCTCACGCTTCTCAGGAAATGACATCAATATAGTGAAATAAAGGCATCAAGCGTAGTCATCATCGGTGGAATTCATACCCCTTACTGTCCAATGACAAAGCCCACTGCCTTCTTCCTTTCATTACTACCTCATCGGCTGGGTTTGCATGCGAATAGCCCGCAAGACCCGTTCAGGCGTCAACGGAATCTGGCGGACACGGATACCGAGCGCGTCGGCAACGGCGTTTGCGACGGCAGGGGCCATACCATCTATGGGTATTTCGGCGATAGCCTTTGCCCCGAAGGGACCGTAGGGATCGCTGGTTTCTACGATGTAGGTCTCCATCTGCGGCATGTCGGGCGCGCTGTAGATGCGGTAGTCGCTCAGGTTGGTAGTGAGTAAGGCACCATGCTGGTCGTAGAGCATCTCTTCGCACACGCCATAGCCGAGGGCCTGGGTTGCACCACCCTCGATCTGGCCTTCGGCAGTGATGGGGTTGATGACGCGCCCGGCATCAACGGCTGAGATGGCTTTCAGAACGCGCACTACGCCGGTTTCGGTGTCTACTTCGACCTCGGCTCCTTGCGCGGCGAAAGGCGGGGGCGATTCGTAGCTCATCCACGAGGCGGTGGACATGATCTGCTGCTGGTTTTCGACGTGCAGGGAGTGCAGAGCAACCTGGGAGACGGTGACGGTGTTGCCGTTGGGCGCGGTGATGATACGGTCCTTGATAGTGAGTGTCTCGGGATGGGCTTTGAGTATGTGACCAGCCACTTCGAGCATTTGCGCGCGCACCTGCTCGGCGGCTTTTTTGGTTGCGCCACCGCTGATGTAGGTGGTCGATGAGGCGTAGGCTCCCGTGTCAAAGGGCGTGAAGTCGGTGTCGGACGAGTGCATGATGATGTCTTCGACGCGCACTCCCAGCACCTCGGCAGCTATTTGCGCGATGACGGTGTCAGAGCCGGTGCCGATATCGGTTGCGCCTACCAGTACGTTGAATGAACCATCGTCGTTGAGCTTGATGCTTGCGCCGCCCATGTCGAGACCGGCAATGGCGGTGCCATGCATCGCCAGAGAAACGCCGACGCCGCGACGGTACCGGCCGGTGCCGCCTTTGCCGCGCTTCGCTTTCCAGTCGAGCTTTTCTTCAACGATTTGCAAACACTGGGGCAAACCACAGCTCTGGATGATCTGCTCGTAGCCCTCTTTGCCCTCACCCAGGGCCTTTGCCAGGGGATTCTCCTCGCCCTCTTTAATCCAGTTTTTCCTGCGGAATTCAAGGGCGTCCATGCCCAACTGCTTCGCGATCTCATCTATGTGGCTCTCAAGGGCGAAGAAGCCCTGGGGGACGCCATAGCCGCGAAATGCGCCAGGGGGTGGCAGGTTGGTATAGACGACTTCAGCTTCGAAGCGGATGTTGGGACAGGGGTACATGGGAAGCGTTTTGGAGCCGGTGTTGCTCTGTACCGTCATTGAGTGAGTACCATACGCGCCAGTATTGGCAAGCAGCACCATCTGATTGGCTATCATGGTACCATCCCGCTTGACACCCGTCTTCATACGCAGAATCTGCGGATGGCGCGAGCGGCTGCTGCGGAACTCTTCGGCGCGGGAAAACTCGATTTTCACAGGGCGATCAGTGGCGATGGTCAGTAGAGCGCAGATATCCTCCAGCAAGACCTCCTGTTTGACGCCGAAGCCGCCGCCGATACGCGGTTTCACCACGCGAATACGACGCGGGGGCAGGCCGATTACCGGGGCAATGATGCGGCGTACATGGTAGGGTACCTGTGTGCTGGTGCGCACGACCAGGCGATCATCTTCATCCCAGTAGGTGATGACGATGTGGTTTTCGATGGGAGTCTGCTGTACCTGTGGAACGATGTATTCACCCTCGACAACCAGGTCTGACTCGGCAAAACCCCGTTCTACGTCCCCTATCTCCGCGTGCAGGTGCGCGGCAATGTTGCGCGAAGCATCGTGAATGCGATACGACTCCGCTTCGGGGTGAATACGCGGCGCATCAGGATTCATAGCCTTGCGCGGGTCCAGGACGGCTGGTAGGACTTCGTAATCGACTTTGATGAGCCGCAGCGCCTGTTCCGCTATTTCGGCGGTTTCGGCGGCGACGGCGGCAACGCGGTCTCCCACGAAGCGTACGATGTAATCCAGGCTGTACTGGTCATGCGGCCCCGGTTCCGGCCAGGATTGCCCGGCGGTGGTGTAGGGGATGCGCGGCACATCTTTGTAGGTCAAGACTGCATGCACGCCCGGCAATGCGCGCGCTTTAGAGGCGTCGATGTCGCGAATTACAGCATGGGCATGCGGGCTGGTGAGCAGGCGGCCATAAAGCATATCGCGCAGTTCGATATCATCCACGAAGGCGGGTTTGCCTGTGACCAGCTTAACGGCATCAACTTTGCGTTCGGCTTTGCCGACGATGCTCAGATCGGTGGAGACGCGAGTACCGGTCAGGGTGGCAACGCCACCAGCAGGGGAGTCTTCGGATTGTGGAGAGATATCGTGACCCGCACCTCTGCTGGAGGAGCCGCCCTCGTCCGGGTTGGCAGCGCCATGCTCGGCGTGTTCGAGCGGGGAACGTCCGGGGTCCCAGGGTTGGAAGTTCTCGCCTGAGCTGGGAAGGCTGATGGGGGCAACGGTTTCGCCACGCATTACGGCCGCTGCGCGCAAGACGGCCTGTACCGGTTTGACATAGCCGGTGCAGCGACAGAGGTTGCCCGAAATGGCATCGCGCACTTCTTCTTCGGTTGGAGTGGGATTGCCTTTGAGCAGTGCATAGGCAGAGAGCACCATGCCGGGGGTACAGAAGCCGCACTGGATCGCGCCCGTATCGATAAAGGCTTCCTGTAATGGGTGGAGTTTGCGCGCGTTACCCAGGCTCTCGACGGTGGTGAGAGTGCAGCCGCCGACCTGGGCGGCAAAGGTGACGCAGCTTGGGCGAGGAACACCATCGATGAGTACGGTGCAGGCGCCGCATTCACCTGTTTCACAGCCGTGCTTAACGCTGTAATATCCTGCCTGCCGCAGTGATGCCAGCAGGGATTCGTTGGCGGCAACGTCCAGGCTTTTAATGACGCCGTTGATACGCAGTTCGAGTTCCATTGCTATTGCCTCTCCTTCGACGAAACCATATTGCGCCAGCGCGAAATATTGGTGGCCTCCTCCAGCGCGCGAAATGCCAGGTTCATGCCGCTTATGCGCCGGTAGCTGCTGCTGGCACGAAAATCTGACGGCGGCTGAAAGTTTGCCATGCCTGCCTGTAACGCTGACACCAGTAGTTGCGCATTGATGGTGGTATTTTCCGGATTCATGGCGTGCTGCCCTTCGAGCTGCTTTTCAACACCATGCAAACGTATTGGTTCCATATTAACGCCGCCCAGCGCCAGGCGAACCTGGGTATAGATGCCATCTGTGACCTCTACCAGCGCGGCGGCATTCAACAGAGCGATATCGGTGGGGGTGCGACCGATACGCAGGAAGGATGCGCCGTAGCTGGAGCCAGTTGGGGGAATGACTACCTCGATAATGAGTTCGTTGGGGCGGTGTTCAAGGCTGAATGCGCTACACGGGATGCGCCGCTCCTGCTTCCCTTTGTAGGTGACGCCGGCCAGGGCGAAACCAGGGCGATCAAGCGAGCCGCCGCTCAAGTCGACCTGCAACTTTGAGCCTGAACGCACCAGTACTTCGGCATCCAGGACAGCCAGGGCTGTAAGCAAGTCAGCCTGTGACGCCACGCCGGTAGCTAATGTGCCTCCCAGTGTGGCGCTGTTGCGGATCAAACGCGAGAATGAAGAGGCCTGTGCCGCGCGCGAAAGCAGGCCCGTTACCAGGTCTTTCAGGACAGGGGAATCGACCATCATTTGCAGCGTGGTCA
>WNGP01005883.1_pt1 | contig 10220 bp, 9 predicted proteins | sample 5407671 | NCBI WGS metagenome assembly WNGP01 (sample SAMN13153381, study PRJNA577476) | soil metagenome | isolation source: 40 cm soil or saprolite under Garry oak tree replicate 2 | place: USA:California | collected 2016-06-15
CGGGCCGGCGTCACCGGGATCACCTTGAGCCGCGTCTCGGGTCACGGGGGCGAGCAGGAAGTCATCGGGCAGTATCGCGGCACCACCGTCGTCATGGAATTCCACGAAAAGGTGAAGATCGAGATGGTCTGCTCCGAGCCGTTCGTGGAGCCGTGCATCAAGGCCATCCTCTCGTCCGCCCGCACGGGCGAAGTCGGGGACGGCAAGATCTTCGTGCAATCCATCGAGCGCGTGATCCGCATCCGCACCGGGGAGTCCGACAACGCGGCGCTCACGGCGGTGAACGCGGACAAGGTGCAGCGCGCCGCGCTCGAGAGCGCGCAGCACGCCGGTGCCGTGGCCGGTGAGGAGGAAGAATGATCACCGCTCCCATCCTGGCCGACGCCGCCGTCTCGGCGGGGGACACGGCGTGGGTACTCGCCTCGACCGCCCTGGTGATGGTGATGACGGTCGGGCTCGCGTTTTTCTACGGCGGCCTGGTGCGCCCCAAGAACGCGCTCAACACGATGATGATGAGCATGGTCGCATTGGGATTGATCAGCGTGCAATGGGTCCTGGTGGGCTACTCCATCGGGTTCGGGCACGGCACGCCGTGGTGGGGCGGCCTCGCGTGGGCGGGGTTCAGGGGCGTCGGGCTCGACCCGGACCCGGCGTACGCGGCCACGATCCCGCTGCAGGCGCACGCGATGTTCCAAGCGATGTTCGCGATCATCACGCCCGCCCTCATCTCGGGCGCGATCGTGGAGCGCATGCACTTCCGCGCCTATGTCGTGTTCATTCTCCTCTGGGCCACCCTGGTCTACGACCCGCTGGCGCATTGGGTATGGGGAGCGGGCGGGTGGCTGCAGAAACTCGGAGCGCTCGACTTCGCCGGCGGCACCGTGGTGCACATCAGCGCCGGCGTCTCGGCCTTGGTGGCGGCGCGCATGCTCGGGCCGCGCAAAGATTTCAAGCGTGCCCCGATCGTGCCGCACAACGTACCGCTCGTGCTCTTGGGCGCCGGGCTCCTGTGGTTCGGCTGGTTCGGCTTCAATGCCGGCTCGGCGCTCGCCGCCAACGGCCTGGCCGCACTGGCATTCACGAACACCAACACGGCGGCCGCCGCGGCGCTCGTCACCTGGGTCTGCCTCGACCTGGCGCGCGGCGGCAAAGCGACCGCCGTCGGCGCGGCGACCGGGCTGGTGGTGGGTCTCGTCGGGATCACACCCGCCGCGGGCTACATCACCGTACCGGCGTCCATCGCGGTCGGCGTGCTGGCGGCGATCGTGAGCTACACCGCGATCCAGATCCGCGCCACCACACGGCTCGACGATTCGCTCGACGTGTTCTCCTGCCACGGTCTCGCCGGAGTGGCCGGGGCGCTGCTGACCGGTGTCTTCGCCACCAAAGTGGCGAACCCCGCCGGGGGCGACGGCTGGCTCGCCGGGAACTTCGCCCAGATGGGCATACAGCTCGTGGCGGTGCTCGCGGCCGTCGCGATCGCCGCGCTGGGCACGGCGCTGATCATGACGTTCGTGAACGTCACGCTCGGGGCGAAGGCGGGCGTGAAGGAGCAGCTCAGCGGGCTCGATTTGAGCGAGCACGGCGAGGAAGCCTACTTCGGGGAGCAAGGTGCCACGCCCGCGCCGGGCCTGTCGCTCGGCGCCGCTGTGATCGTCTCTGGGATACCCGCCAAGGTCGAAGCCGCCTGAAGTCTCACCTGACCCCGGGCGCAAGCCCGGGGTTAGGGGGAGGCGTGGCCGTCAGCCTGATCTGCGGCTTACCAGCGTATTCTCGAGGAACAGGTACTCGATCCCCGTCCCGAGGAACGTGTCGAGCGCCTCGCGCGGCGTGTTGACGATGGGCTGTCCCTTGACGTTGAAGCTGGTGTTCAGCACCATCTGCCGCCCCGTCGCCTTGCCGACGGCCTGTAGCAGGGCGTGAAACTCCGGGTTGTCCCGAGCGGCCACCGTCTGCACGCGGGCCGAGCCGTTGACGTGGGTGATGGCGGGCAGGGCATCCCGGAACTCCGGGCGCACGTCCACGGTCATGATCATGAACGGCAGCTCAGTTCCGGGCGCCACCTCGAACCAGCGATCCACTTCCTCGAGCGAGACGGCGGGAGCGAACGGCCGGAACGCCTCCCGCATCTTCACCATGGCGTTGATGCGATCCCGCATCTCGGGGTGGCCGGGGTCGGCGAGGATGCTGCGGTGCCCGAGGGCGCGCGGCCCGAACTCCATGCGGCCGCGGTACCAGGCGACCACCCGTCCCGCCGCAATGAGACGCGCCGCCTCCGTACACGCCTCGGCCAGGGTCGCGAAACGCGCCACCGCGATACGGTCGCCGTACGCGGCGAGCGCCGCGTCGATCGCCTCGGCGCCATAGCCCGGCCCGAGGAAGGGAACCGGGAACCGCTCGTTCCGCGCCTCGCCCAGCTCGGCGGCGCGCCATAACGCCGCGCCCAGGGCGGTGCCGTCGTCACCCGCCGCCGGCTGCACGTAGATGTCATCGAACGTCCCCGAGCAGAGCAGCTTGCCGTTCGCGGTGCAATTCAATGCCACGCCCCCGGCCAGCGCCAGCCGGCGCAAGCCCGTCGTCTCCGCGAACCGCCCGCACAGGTGCAGCATGGCCCGGTCCAGACACGCCTGCAGCCCGGCGGCCACGTCCCGATGCACGTCGCCGATCTCCGCGTAGGGAGGGCGGGGCGGCACCAGCGCCTCGGTGAGGCGGGCGCGCGTTGCGAGGTAGTGCTCGTGCTCCTCCCGCGTCCGGTTGAGCCGCAGCAGGGGGATGCGGATCCCGCCGTCGGGCTCGAGCTCGACCGCTGTTTCGAAGAAGCGGCAGAACCGCTCCGCGTCTCCGTAGGGTGCAAGCCCCATGATCTTGTATTCGTCGGCGTTGAAGTCGAACCCCAGGTGCAGCGTCACGACCGAGTACAGGATGCCGATCGAGTCCGGCGCGCCGATCTGGAATATCCGGTCCAGATGCCCGTCACGCGCGTGATACACGCTCGCGCTCTGGGCCTCGCCCATGCCGTCGATCACAACGACGAGACACTCGTCCCACCCCGAGGTGTAGTACGCACTGGCCGCGTGGGCCGCGTGGTGCGCGACGTGACGCACCCGTTCCGCGGGGAAGCCCGGAACATCCCGCGCCACGAGCGCCAGCAGGGCTTCGCGCGAATAGACGTCGCGATACAGGTCGTGCGACTCGGGGTCCAGCGCGTAGACGCCCCGGTAGGGCGCATAGTCGAAGCCGTGCACCAGCTCGTGCACGTCGTTCATGGCGAGACCGGCCTCCGCCAGGCAGTAAGCGATCGCGCCCTTGGGAAAGTCCCCCGTGTGCTTGCGCCGGCTGATGCGCTCCTCCGCCACCGCCGCCACCACGGTCCCGTCCACGACCAGCGCCGCCGCCGAGTCGTGTCCCTGGGAGATGCGGTACTCACGCTCGTCCAGGTTCGGCGAGTGCGCTCGCTTGAACGGAATCGAGCCCTCGAACCCGCTGATGCCGATGATGTTCAAGGAGGGTCCTTCGGTGACTGTTGGGAGTGAGGAGACGGGAGGGGAGCCGCAAGAACCGTACGCGATCGCCCATGCAGGACTCCACGCGGGCGCTGCGTGGCGTCGACGCCACACGCCCATTCCGGACGCCGGGGCCGGAAAAACAGCCCGCTTCTTGCACACGGTGCGGGCGACTGTCGCAGGCTTCTCACGTCAGTCTGGCGAGGTGGCATGACCGCTCGACTCATCGAGTCCGGATTGAAGGTGTTCGCGACCTGCCCGCCGTCCTACACGGCGTCCCCGCTCCTCTACCGGCGCGAGGTGCTGGACATCGCCCGTTGGAGCGACGCCGCGGGGTGCGAGGGGATCCTTGTTTACACGGACAACGGGCTCGTCGACCCGTGGCTCATCGCCCAGGACATCATCACGCACACGCAGCGACTCTGCCCCCTGGTGGCGGTGCAGCCGGTGTACATGCATCCCTACAGCGTCGCCAAGATGGTCGCCACGCTGGGATTCCTGCACGGGCGGCGCATCTATCTCAACATGGTGGCGGGCGGCTTCAAGAACGATCTGGAGGCGCTGGACGACCGCACGCCTCACGACGAGCGCTACACCCGGCTGGTCGAATACACCGGGCTCATTTTGCAGCTGCTCGGCGGCCCAAAGCCCGTGACGCTGGACGGACGCTACTACCGGGTCACCAACGTGAAGATGACGCCGCCGCTCGATCCCGCCCTCAAGCCGGGGGTGTTCGTCTCCGGCTCTTCGGAGGCGGGGCTGGCGGCGGCCCGGCAGCTCGGTGCTCTGGCTGTCCGCTATCCCAAGCCGGTCGGGGAATACGAGGGGGGGCCGGCGATCGACGCCGCGGCACTCGGCATTCGCATCGGAATCATCGCGCGCGAGGGCGCGGCGGAGGCGTGGGCGGTCGCGCGCGCCCGCTTCCCGGAGGACCGCAAGGGCCAACTCACCCACCAGCTGGCGATGAAGGTCTCCGACTCGGCATGGCACAAGCAGCTGTCGAAGATCGGCGAGACCGCGAAAGGTGAGGACAGCGAGCAACCGTACTGGATGTTGCCGTTCGAGAACTACAAGACGTTCTGTCCGTACCTGGTCGGGAGCTACGAGCGGGTGGCCGACGAGGTGGCGCGCTACGTGGGCGTGGGCTACCGCACGATCATCCTCGACGTGCCGGCCAGCCCGGAAGAGCTGGAGCACATCGGCGTGGTATGCGAGCGCGCCGCCGCTCGCGTCACGCCGTGAGTCGCCTGCTGCAGGAGTGGGTGACCGAGCAGGCGAGCCGGCGCCCCGACGCCGGTGCGCTGGTGTTCCAGGACCGCCGGCTCACCTACGGCGAGCTCGAGGCTCGAAGCAACCGGCTGGCGCGCCTCCTCAGGGAGGCGGGGTGCGCGCGGGGGGACCGGGTCTGCCTGTTGAGCCCCAAGTCCCCCGACACGATCGTGGCGATCCTCGCCGTGCTCAAGGCCGACGCGATGTACGTGCCGCTCGACCCCGGGAGCCCCGTGGCCCGCGTCGAAAAGATGATCGCCGCGTGCGACAACCGCTGGATCCTGGCGGGCGGGGCCGTCGGCCCGACGCTCGCGGGCGTGTTCGCCGCGCCCGAGTTCGCGCGCACCCACGCCGTCGGGTGGCTCGACGCCACGCCTCCACCGAGCGGCGTGGAGGCGCGCTTCTCTGCGGGCGACATGGCGAGCTATTCCGCCGAGCCCCCGGCGTGCCGCAATACGGCGGCGGACGGCGCGCACATCCTCTTCACATCGGGATCGACCGGCACGCCCAAGGGCGTCATGATCACCCACGCCAACGTGCGCGCCTTCATCGAGTGGGCGGTGCCCTACTTCGGCACGACGGCGACGGACCGCATCTCGGCTCATCCCCCGCTCCACTTCGACTTGTCCACGTTCGACGTGTTCGGGACGTTCGCGGCGGGCGCGGAGCTGCACCTCGTGCCGCCCGAGCTGAACCTGCTGCCGCACAAGCTCGCGGATCTGATCCGCCGGGCGCAGCTGACGCAATGGTTCTCGGTCCCGTCGGCGCTCAACTACATGGCGAAGTTCGACGTCGTGAAGCAGGGCGACTTCCCCTCGCTCAAGCGCGTGCTATGGTGCGGCGAGGTGTTCCCCACACCGGCGCTGATGTACTGGATGCAGCGAGTGCCGCACGCGTCGTTCACCAACCTGTACGGTCCCACGGAAGCCACCATCGCCAGCAGCTATTACAGGGTCCCAGCCTGCCCCGCGAGCGAGGACGAGGTGATCCCCATCGGCCGCGCCTGCGACGGTGAAGAGCTGCTCGTGCTGGACGAAGCGCTCCGCCCGGTGCCGCCCGGCGAGGTGGGGGAGCTCTACATCCGGGGCGCGGGGCTCAGCCCGGGCTACTGGCGCGATCCCGAAAAGACGCGCGGGGCGTTCCTGCCGTACCCGGGGGCCACGCGGCCCGACGACCGCATCTATCGCACCGGCGACCTGGCCAGCGTCGGGACGGACGGCCTGGTCCGCTTCCTCGGGCGGGCCGACTCACAGGTCAAGACGCGCGGCTACCGGGTGGAGCTGGGCGAGATCGAGACGGCCCTGCACGCGCTGGGAACGTTGCGCGAATGCGCCGTCGTGGGCGTCGCGACTCAGGACTTCGACGGCGTCGCCATCTGCTGCGCGTACGCGCCGCTCGCCGGCGTGGCCGCGACGCCCGCGTCGCTGCGCGCGGCGGTGGCCCACGCGCTGCCCTCCTACATGCTGCCATCGCGCTGGCTCGCGTTCGACGAGCTGCCCAAGACCAGCAACGGCAAGATCGACCGCCGCCGACTCAAGGAGCTGTTCGCACCGGAGGCGGTGAGCGCGCCATGACCAGGTGACCGATTCCCTGCAGGCCGAGCTGACCGCCTTGTTCACCAAGCGCCTCGGTGTCGAAGTGCCGTCGCCGGACACCGACCTGCTGGCGACCGGGCGCCTCGACTCGGTGGGGTTCGTCGAGCTGCTGGTGCAGCTCGAGAAACGCTTCGGGCTCCGCGTCGAGCTGGACGACGTGGAAGTCGAGAACTTCCGGTCCCTCGCAACGATCGCCGCGTACATCGCCAACCGACGGGGCGCCGGGCACAGTTGAGCCCGGGACCATCGCTGCCCCGCCTCGATGCATCGACGTGAAACGCTCCGACACAGGTTGGTGCGTCCCCCGTGTTGCCGCTCCGCCACACAACGCGCGTCGCGCAAGCGCGTGGCGCACTTACGACGTGTGGAGCAAACGGGCAGCATGGCCCGAACCCTGCGACGGGGCTCACGGTATGAAGCTGTTGCCCCTCGACAATCCCGAGCTGATCGAGCTCGTCGCGGGTTGGATCGGCCAGGAGGAAAACTACAAGTGGCTGGATTTCGGAAACGGCATCCTCGCCCCCACGGCGGTGTCGCTCAAGGTCATGACGCAACGGGATCTGCACGTGCTGCGCGTGTTCACGCCGGACGAGAGCGACCTGCCGATCGGCGTGGTGGGCCTGTCGAACGTGGATCGCCGTTTCAAAACGGCCGGCTCCCTGTGGGCGGTGCTGGGACGCAAGCGCTACGGCGGCTTCGCCCGGCGCGCGGCGTCGCGCATTCTGACGTACGGTTTCCAGGAACTGGGGCTGGAGGTGATCGGCGCGTGGACCGTGGACATCAACGTGCCGTCCCGTCGCGCGCTGGAGCACCTGAACTTTCGCTTCATCGGACGCCAGCGGCGTTGCCATTGGATCGACGGCAAGCCGTACGACCGGCTGCTGTACGACCTGCTGGCGACGGAGCACGTCCCCGATGACTAAGGGGCAAGACCTCGAGACCCGCATCGCGTGGTTGTTCCTCGAGCGGCTGGAGATCGAGATACCGTCGCCGGACCTCGATCTGTTCGAGGCCGGCGTGGTCGACTCGTTGCTGTTCGTCAAGCTGCTCGCGGCCCTGGAAGAGCAGTTCGGCTTCCGGCTCGCGTTCGACGAGCTCGAGATCGACGACTTCCGCACGCTGCGTGACATCGCGCGCTTCGTGGCGGCAAAGCGCCGACTATTGCTTCCCCGGGTGCCCGCCCCCCGCTCCGATCGGGCCGCTGCTCCCGAGCAGTGAGAAGGCGAGCGTCGTAAACACCAGTCCGCCCGCGCCGGCGCCCGCCAGCAGCGCCGTCCGTCCCTTCGCCAGACGCCGCACGTCGAGCGACGCGACCGCGTCGCGCGGTAGCACGATGGCCTCGCCGGCCCACGGCACGGTGTTGCCCCGCTTCAGCTCGACCGACGCCACGGACACGACGACGCCGCCCGCGCCCCCCTCGCCGGTTCCGAGGTAGCGCCCCCGCACCACGAACACATCGGGCCCGAGGTAGCGCGCCAGATCGGCCGAGCCCGCGTCGGTGAGCGTGGCCGCGACATAGCTGCCCTCGGTGGGACTCGGTGTCGTGAGCGGGTGGTAGTCATAGCATCCCGCCACGACGCACAGCGAGGCCGCCACAACCGACACGCGTCTCATGGAAGAGCGTCGCTGCCTTGGCACGCGTGCACGTCCCCCTTGTTGCGGAACCCGTGCCTTGCGAGCTGGGCGCTCGGATCCGGGATGTTGGTGTTGGTGTTGCGCTCAGCCTGCGGGTAGTACAGCCGCCCCGGGACGTGGCTGAACCCCTGCCCGTTCGAGACCGGGGTGACTGCCGGAATGCAGGTGCGCCGGTAGTCGTTGATGGTCTCGATGTTCTGGAACAGCGCGACGTACTTCTCCATCATCACCGTGTCCCGCAGCGCCGCCGCGCTCAGCCCGCTCGCGACCGCGGGCAGCGGAACCGAGGCGAGCTCGGTGTTGAGATGCACACGCGCGCTGGCGGTGTCGCCCGTCGCGGCGTACGCCTCCGCCAGGATCAGCTCGTTCTCGGCCCAGCTCACGTACGGAATCCGCGCGTCCGCGGCGAACCGGGGCGGCAGACACGCGAAGTTCGAGATCGAGTCGGGGTCGACGATCACGTTGAAGTCGTCGCCGCCGTATCCGCCCAGCGCGTTGAGGCAGAAGTACGCGGCCCGCCGCGGGTCGTTCCGGGCGTTCATGTAGTCCACCAGGGTCTTGCCCGCCTCCAGGTCGGTGCCGAATCCCGAGCTCACCTGGAACTGGCTCCACATGTTCCGCTCGGCCGTGACCTTCGTGTGGAACGAGCGGAGGTCGCCCTGGCCCGTCGGATCGTTGATGCCGTTTAGGGCCGCGGCGATGGCGGCGGTATACGCGGGCACACCCAACGACTCCGCCGTGTGCATGTCGTAGCGGGCCTTAAGGGTGTACGCCACTTTGGTCCACTTCGCCTGCAGCGTCGCCACCGATTGGTCGGCGCCGGGGTTGAAGACCAAGTCCCGGCTCCCCGGCCCTGCGCCGACGCCGCTCGCGAGCTCGGCGATCGCTTCGCTCAATGACGTCTGTAGCGAGGCCAGGATGGCGAACCGGTCGTCGAGCGGCGGATTGGTCGCGTTCGTGTCCACCTGAGAATAGGGAATGTCCCCCCACAGGTCCGAGGCCGTGCCGATGGTGAGGGTCTCCCACACCTTCGCGATGCCGAGCCAGGTGGAGTCGCCCGCCGCCCGGGCGAGGTTCTTCACGCGCCGGATGTCCACCAGCCCGCCGCCGCCGTACACCTGGAGCCAGTCGGCGAAGTTCGCGGCGATGTTGGATGTCTCCCCGAACACGTACTGCCCGGCCTGTTGCACGAAACGGCCGTTGGCGGCGCCGCACGCCTGGACCCACTCGCACGTCATCATGGCCGCGGTGGCTTCCTGGAACGTGAACTGGCCGGCCTGCACGCCGACGAACAGCGGCTGGATCGACGCGGCCGTCGGCAGGTTCGGGTTCTCGGAGAGCTTGTTTCCCGTGAGGAACGCGTCACAGCCCGTCGTTCCGAGGAGCAGCCCCAGTGAGACGAGCGCGACATCGATGGTGCGACGCATATGTCGGTCTCCTCGGGTTAGTGGTTGAGGGTGACGGAGAACGCGAACGAGCGCGTCTGCGGGTTGTTGAAGTAGTCGACGCCGCCGGCGCCCAGGCCCGCGGAAATCGCCCCGCCCAGGTTCGTCTCCGGGTCGTAGCCGCTGTAGCTGGTCCACGTGTGCAGGTTACGGCCCGACACCCGCAGGTCGATGCTCGAGAAGCCGAGCGAGCGCTGTACCCACGGCGCGTCCAGCGTGTAGGTCAGCGATACCTCCCGCAGCTTCACGAAGCCGGCGTTCTCGATGCACGGCTCGTCGATGCCGAGGAACGGGCAGCCGACCACGTCGCGATACCAGTACTCGCCGATGGACGCCGGGACCCCGGACCCCGGCCCCACCACGGGACCGTCATACCAGCCGCCCTGGCCGAAGATCTTCGTGTTGCCGGTGCATCCGGTTTCCGTGCGCGCCGTGCACACGGCCCGCAGCTCGGTGTCCTTGTGCGTGCCGTAGCTCCACAGCGCCCCCTTGGTGCCGTTCCAGATCTGCCCCCCGTGCCGGATGTCGAGCAGGCCGGAGATCTGCAGCTTGCGGTAGCGGAACGACGAGCGCACGCTGCCGGTCCAGTCGTAGTTCGGGTCCTGCACCAGGCGCGGATCGGGGTCCTGCAGCGGGAAGCCGTTGGGATCGACGTACAGCGCGCCCCGGGGGTGACCCTGGCACACGGCGCCGAGGCTGTCGGTGCCGCCGCCGGCGACGGGAACGACGTTGGTGGTGCCGTTGGACACGCCGCACCGCAGGAAGCCGCTCCC
>WNGP01005884.1_pt1 | contig 10218 bp, 8 predicted proteins | sample 5407671 | NCBI WGS metagenome assembly WNGP01 (sample SAMN13153381, study PRJNA577476) | soil metagenome | isolation source: 40 cm soil or saprolite under Garry oak tree replicate 2 | place: USA:California | collected 2016-06-15
AGGTCCATTTCTGCTACAATGCAAATCAAGAGGCAATGTCGCCCGGCTCTCCATCCTTAGGGGTGAAATATGAGGCACATTTGTAGGGACGCACGCGGTGTGTCCCTACAAATCACCCGAACGGATGGAGACCCTGTAGTCTAGAAAGGAAACGACTTATATGACGAAAACAGCATATGTGCACGAACTTCCTGCGAATGTGACCATCAATGGGCAGGCTCTATCCAGTACCCAGGTAATCGCCGTAGCCCGTTATTATGTACCCGTGACATTGGGCAGCGAATCCATTACACGCATCCTGGCGGCCCGTGCAGTAATTGATAAGCTTGCGGCCGCAGAGCAAAAAGTTTATGGTGTGACCACCGGTTTTGGGCATCTAAGTAGAGTTCGTATTCCCCAGGATCAACTGGCGGACTTACAACATAATCTGCTGCGCAGCCATGCCGCCGGCGTGGGCGAACCGCTGAGCGAAGAGATTACACGGGCTGTGATGCTATTGCTTGCCGCGAGTCTTGCACGCGGTAACTCCGGTGTGCGTACGGGGGTTGTGCAGTTATTATTGGATATGCTGAACGCCAGGATTTGCCCTCTTATTCCCTCGCGCGGATCTGTAGGGGCAAGCGGAGACCTGGCTCCGCTTGCGCATCTTGGGCTGACACTGATCGGCGAGGGCCAGGCTATGCTAGAGGGTCAACGTTATACCGGCGCAGAAGCCTTGCAGCGTGTGAGTCTGACTCCACTTCAGCTAGAGGCAAAAGAGGGCCTTGCGCTTATCAATGGAACGCACCTGATGGAGGCAATTGCGATACTGGCGCTCGCTGATGCTCAAACGCTCTTGCGCACGGCGGAGGTTGCATGCGCCATGAGTATCGAGGGTTTGATGGGCAGTCACGTGCCCCTGGATGCGCGCATTCACGAGCGGCGGGGCCAATATGGGCAGCGCATCAGTGCTGCCCGGTTGCGAAAACTGGTAAGTGAGAGCGAGATCAACGCCAGCCATCAAGACTGCCCCAGGGTACAGGATCCTTATACAATGCGCTGCGCGCCGCAGGTCTTCGGCGCCGTACGCGATGCCCTGGAATACTGTACCAACATCTTTGAACGCGAACTGGGAGCCGTTACCGATAATCCGCTTGTTTTTCCAGAGGACGGCGATGTGCTGAGCGGGGGCAATTTTCATGGGCAACCCCTGGCTTTAGCGCTCGATTTCCTGGCTATTGCCCTTGCCCAATTGGCAAGTTTCTCCGAGCGGCGCATCTTCAATTTGATGGGGCCCCATGATTGGGACGAAAATGGCGCTCCTCTTTTCCTGACACCGAATCCTGGTTTGAACTCTGGCTTTATGGTTGCTCAATACGTGGCGGCAGCGCTGGTCAACGAGATAAAAATACTTGCTCATCCTGCTAGCATCGACTCTATTCCCACCTCTGCCGGTATGGAAGATTTCAACAGCATGGGTGCCACCAGCGCGCACAAGGTTCTAGGCATCCTGGAGCAGGCACAACAAGTCATAGCTATAGAATTGATGTGCGCCGCGCAAATGTTGGAATTTCGCAAACCGTTGAAACCTGGTATGGGTGTGCAGCAAGCATTTGAGCTCGTACGCTCTTATGTCGCGAAACTCGAACACGACCGTGTGCTGGCACCTGATATCGCACTACTCGCAAAGGCAGTGAAGGATGGAGCGTTTGAGGTGGTGGAATAGCATAATGTTTCACGTGAAACATTCAGTGCATCACTTCCCCGCCATCCACCACCAGCACCTGGCCGGTAATAAATGAGGCGGCAGGGGAAGCGAGAAAGAGAGCAGCGGACATGATATCACCGGGTGTCCCCCACCGCCCTAGAGGTATGCGCTGCTCCACTTTTTTGCGGAATGACTCCGGGCGACTCTGAGCCCAATCGTTCTCGACCCAGCCAGGCGCTATGCAGTTAACCCTCACACGGGGAGCCAGCTCGTGCGCAAAGCTGCGGCTCAGCGAGATGACCGCGCCTTTGCTTGCAGCGTATAACTGATTGACGAAGCCTGGCGCGCCATCGAGAGCGTGATCCCAACCCATATTGAGAATACAACCGCCCTCGCGCATGTGTTTGGCAACAGCGCGGCAGCAGCACCATGTACCCATAACATCTACTGCCATAACACGCGCGAAACGTTCTTCCTCGCTTAAGCCCCGGGCCTCTTCACTATTAGCACTTGCCCCGGCATTGTTGATCCAGACATCTATAGGTCCCAACGTTGTATATGCCTGGGTAACGAGACGATATGCTTCTTCTGGACGAGATAAATCGGCCTGAGCCAGCATCGCTCGACCGCTAGCTTCATTAATCTGGCGCACTACCTCTTCTGCTTCCTGCTTTGCATGTCCGTAGTGCACCAGTACGTTTGCACCCTGCTCTGCAAATGCTAAAGCCAGTGCGCGCCCAATACCTCGCCCGGCGCCGGTGACTACGACGTTTTTATTGTGGAACATAGGTTTCTCCGCCAAAATGTTTCACGTGAAACATAGATCATTCCTGCCTCAGTTTGTTTCCGCCCTATACCATATGCTACACTTCTAGATGCAGCCAGTCAATGTGGACTATGCTTCTTCAGGGCTATTCCTTAGAAAGTCTCTTTCATTATCTTCTCTGTACGTAGTGACATGGCGCTTTAAAAGTTGAGTAAAGCAGGGATCCAAGGGGCGGCCGCCCCTTGGCGGGGTGTGGGGTGTCCCCACCTTTTCCCCTTTTCCAGGGGTGGGGAGGGGAAGAAGACGACTTTTAAATAATCCTGATGCTCCTTCCGCTTAAGAAGTGTACATATCAGGGCGCAACTGAATAGAGTGATAATGGTGAGTTGAGGATACCCACAAGTACCAGGAGAGATGACAATGACCCAGGGGAATTTTGAGAAACGTTTGTGATTGCAAGGCTTGATTAATACTCTGGCTAAATGGTACTCTTTAAGAAGATGACAAAAGGTGGAAAGAGATAGCGACTGCACTCATATATGTACATGTTTCACGTGAAACATCGGATTTTCCACCTCAACCTTTGCCCTGGTTTAGCAGGAAACAGTTTTATTGACAACAAAGCAAAAGGAGAAAACTTTTCATATGGCCACTCGTGTAGGCATTAACGGTTTCGGGCGTATCGGTCGCCAATCTTTGAAGGCAATGATGGAACGCTACCCGCATGATCTTGAAGTCGTTGCAGTGAATGACCTGACCGATACAAAAACAAACGCTCATCTTTTAAAATACGACTCTACCTATGGACGTTTCCCCGGCGAAGTCGAAACAACCCCTGACTCGTTGATCGTCAATGGACATAGCATCAAAGTGCTTGCTTTGCGTGATCCGGGACAGATTCCCTGGAGCGACCTCGGTGTGGAGATCGTCATCGAGTCTGTGGGCATTTTCACCGATGCCGAGAAGGCAGGGGCACACATTCGTGGCGGAGCTAAAAAAGTCATTATTTCCGCACCGGCCAAAGGGGAAGATCTAACCATCGTGCTCGGAGTTAATGACAATATGTATGACCCTGCCAGGCATAACATAATCTCTAACGCTTCCTGCACCACCAACTGTCTTGCCCCCGCTGCCAAGGTAATCAACGATACCTTTGGCATTGAAAAAGGCTTGATGAACACCATTCACTCCTACACGAACGACCAGCGCATCCTCGACCAGGTGCACAAGGATCTACGCCGCGCTCGTTCCGCCGGTGTTAACATCATCCCCACCACGACAGGCGCTGCTCGCGCGCTGGCGCTCGTCATTCCCGAACTGAAGGGGCGCTTCGACGGTATGTCGCTGCGTGTGCCAACGGTAACCGTGTCGGTTGTCGATTTTGTAGCGGACCTGCGCAAGTCAACCAGCAGGGAAGAGGTAAACGACGCATTTAAACAGGCCGCCGCCGGTCCTCTCAGAGGCATCCTTGACTATACGGATGAACCGCTTGTTTCGACCGATTTCCGGGGTGATCCCCATTCCTCGATCATTGATGGACTTTCGACGATGGTTGTCGGCGGTAACATGGTCAAGGTCGTCGCATGGTATGATAACGAGTGGGGTTACTCCAGTCGCATTGCCGATCTCACACACTTTATCGCCGAAAAAGGCTTTTAGTGACCGGGGCTGTTCGCTCCCGTAGGGAAAGACTGATGGACAAGAAAACGATCCGTGACATTGATCTCGCGGGAAAGCGAGTTTTGGTGCGCGTTGACTTCAACGTACCGCTAGATTCAAAGCAGCATATCACGGATGATACACGCATCAGGGCGGCTCTGCCTACCATCCGCTACGTACTCGACCAGGGCGCGGCAGTCATTCTGATGTCGCACCTGGGCAGGCCAGATGGCAAGGCCGTCGAAAAATTAAGCCTGGCACCGGTAGCGCGACGCTTGAGCGAATTACTAGGCAGGCCTGTGCAAATGGCAACTGACTGCGTAGGGCCTGCAGTCGAAGCTCAGGCCAAAGCATTGCAGCCAGGGCAGGTGCTATTGCTGGAGAACCTCCGTTTCCATAAGGAGGAAGAGAAGAACGATCCCGATTTTGCAAGGCAGCTTGCCGCGTTGGGTGAGGTCTACGTCAATGACGCCTTCGGGACAGCACACCGCGCCCACGCCTCGACAGAGGGAGTTACCCGCTACTTACCCGGCGTTGCAGGCTTCTTGATGGAAAAGGAAATAAACTTCCTGGGATCTGCGCTGGAGAATCCTCGCCGGCCTTTTGTAGCGATTATCGGCGGAGCTAAAGTCTCCGATAAAATAGCAGTGCTGGAGCGGCTCATCGGCATGGTTGATGCCCTGCTGATCGGCGGTGGCATGGCAAACACATTTCTCAAAGCAGAGGGCTACGAGATCGGCGACTCGCTCTTTGAAGAGGGCAAATTAGACGTTGCTCGTGACCTGGTCGCGAAAGCGCAAAATCGCGGGTTGCAGTTCCTTCTACCCACTGATGTGGTGATTGCGGATCGTCTTGCCGCCGATGCAACCTACAAAGTTGTTTCCCGCGACGATGTTCCCAAGGGCTGGCGTATCCTGGATATCGGCCCAAAGACGGTTGAGGCTTTCCGTGAAACCCTGGCCGATGCACAAACGATTGTGTGGAACGGTACGTTGGGCGTCGCCGAGATGCCGGCCTTTGCGAAAGGTACCGCTGCCATCATTGAGATACTGGCTAAGCGCACACAGGCCGGTGCCATCACGATTATTGGTGGTGGAGATTCCGCGGCCGCGGTTGAAGAGGCCGGCGCAGCCGAGAAGATGACGCATGTCTCAACTGGTGGAGGTGCCTCACTTGAGTTCCTGGAAGGGCGCACCCTCCCGGGAGTTGCAGCTTTACAGGATAAAAGCTCATGACTTCACCATCACGCGTTGCTATCATTGCAGGAAACTGGAAGATGTACTATGGACCCAGGCGGGCATCAAGTTTTGCCTCTGAGATTGTGCCTGAATTGGGATTACTGGTGTACCAGAATCCGCAAATATTGTCCATCCTTTGCCCACCAGCTATCTCACTGGCGGCAGTGCGCGAAGTGATGGATGCCCATCTTTTCCAAAATATCGAGCTGGGTGCGCAGAACATGTACTTCGAGGAGAAAGGAGCCTTCACGGGTGAAATTTCACCTACGATGGTACGGGAACTATGCACTACTGTCATTCTTGGCCACTCTGAACGGCGCACCTATTTTGGTGAAACCGACGAGATGGTGAACAAGAAGGCGCTCTCAGCTCTGCAACACAGGTTGCGTCCCATCGTTTGCATTGGCGAACACCTTGAGCAGTACGAGGCGGGTAAGACCGAGGAGGTTATTCGCTTCCAGGTTCAGCATAGCCTGGCAAACTTTCCCGCGGCGTATGTCAAAGAGGTAGTGATCGCCTATGAACCTATCTGGGCGATCGGCACCGGCAAAGCTGCTACCGCTGAAGGCGCGGGAATCGTTATTCAACTCATCCGCCAACTCTACGGCGAGATGTATGGCGGCGAGGCGTCATCAGCGCTGCGCATCCTCTACGGTGGCAGCGTTACCCCCGACAACATCAGTGAGTTTATGGCCCACCCGGATATCGATGGGGCACTTGTCGGCGGGGCCAGCATCAAGCTCGACTTTGTGGAGATTGTGCGCAAGACGATAGAAGTGATGCAACAGTGAGTTTGTAACAATGATAATGTAACACTATTAACGTTATATTGTCATTGTTACAAATTGACGAGTACGATGCCCCCCAGAATGATAATGATGCCCAGCCACTGGCTCCAGCGGAGCTTCTCTCGCAGGAATAACCATGCAAGTACAATCGTCACCACACTATAGAGCGAAGAGAGGACGCTGACGATGGCAACTTGCCCCGTAGCGAGTCCAAGCATACCGGCAATGATCGCTGCGGTATCAAGGATGCCGACGCCAATAATTAACCACCAGGCATATCCACGAGGCAAACGAAGGCTCTGGTGGGTAAGCGCAGAGAGAGGAGCCAGCAGGCAAATAGGCGCCAGGCGAAAGAGCCAGGTAGGTGCGATGCCTCCCAGGACAGGGGTTATATAAAAACCTAACAGCCAGTAGATAATGCCAAAGCCGAGAGATGCAGCGAACGCCCAGCCAATCCCAGGTGTGAAAGTTCTCCCGGCAGGTGAGGTGGGTCCATATGCCCTGATACTCCTCAACTGCCCTGGAGGAGTAACAGCGAGTAGAACGCCGATCAAAACAGTGCCTATACCGATCCCATGGCTCAGAGTCAGCTTTTCACCACTGAGAACCGATAGTACCACCGTCACCGCAGCATAACTTGAGACAAGCGGCGAAACAACGACTAAGAGGCCGATCTCGAACGCGCGATAAAGCGCTAAGTAACTGGCGGTATTGAGCAGCGTCGCCAGGAGTGCCCATCCCCATGCCTGCCAATACTGGCCGTTGATCAGGCGCCCAAATTCACCTGATAGAGCCAGGTAGAGACTCAACCCGAAAAATCCAATGAATTGCATGAAGAAGAGGGTGCGATAGGTGCCGATTAGCCGGCTTGAAAAACGGGCTAAGAAGTCGGCTGATCCAAAGCCGAGCGCCGCTGCTATACCAAAAAAAATCCCCATGCGCTCTAACCAGGCACCTTCTGTATACAACAGGTGACTATTGCAGGTGAATCGGTTTTCATGAAAATTACTTCGTTCCTTATCGCAGCATTGCAGTTGTATAACACTCAAACTGCTTGGTTAGTATAGCATTAAAGAGGCGTCAGTGACCCCACGGCTAAAGCCGGGAGCTTGTGTCTAGACTCCACCGCAACTCGGCATAGCGTTCCCGTCGTGCCACTTTGGCTTCATCGTCCGACACATCAGGGCGTACTGACAACACGCCCGTGCTGGTCCAGTCTTGCCGGGCCAGCAGCGTTCTTAACGCAACATTACGCGCACCGATCAAATCAGCATGCAGGCTATACTGGCAATTCTGACAGCTAAACAGCAAGCCCTTCTGCGGCCTATTCTCTTTGGAGGCATAGCCGCACATCGGACACGCCTGGCTGGTGTGATACGCATCTACCTTCACCGCCATACTCCCCGCCACGATGGCTTTGTAGGCGATGTAGCTCTGCAATTCAGCAAAGGCCCACTTGGCTGCATGCCCATTCGCCTTCCGCTGCTTCTTGCTCGCTTTCTTGCCTCGTTTCCTTTTGGTGCGTTCGCGCATGTCTGTCAGGTCTTCCAAGCCGATGAGGCTGTGTGGGTGCTGATCCACGATGCGTCGACTGATGCTATGGTTGCGATCTTGTTTCAACCGTCTCTCTCGTCCGCTGATGACGATGAGTCGTCGTGTCGCGGAACGAGTGCCTTTCTGCTGCAACCGCTTTCTCAGTCGCGCGTAGTGGTCGGCTTTGGCACGCACCGCCTTGCCAGCATAGAACACTGCAGCAGTGGTGGGGCTAGCCGTGACTGCCAGGTAGCGTTGTCCCACATCTACCCCTACAATCTGCTTATGGCTCTCAGGCGTTGGGTCTGCTCTTTCAAGCTCAAGTGTCACAAGCAGGTAGAAGTGCTTGTGGGGCTTGTCATACCAGAGCTTGGCGGCTCCCATCTGTGCTCCCGCCTGGAGAAGAGCTATGTGCTTATTGTATCCCGTATAGGGCACAAGCACGCGCCCATCCAGAGTCAGGATGCTCACCTGGTGATCTGGCTTCATGCTGTAATCTCGGTGATAGTTGTAGGTCAGCGTGGGAGAAACATACTTGGGAGCCTGATCCAGGCCCTTGTAGCGTTTCTTGGTGATCCCTGCTGTGCGCATCGCCGCGTTTTGCTTCACTTTGGTCCAGAGTGTCTTATAGGTGGCTCCCACCTGGCGTGGGACGTTACAGGCCATTTGGGCAGGCAAGCCATACACGAGGCGGAGAGCATCGTAACACGCCCGCTGCAAAACACGCCCGCTGCTGATCTTGCCATGCTCGTAAGCATAGCGACTCACATAGTTCAGCCCATCGCGGTAAGCCAATTGTGTCTTGCGCAAGGCCTGAAACTGTTGGGGTGTGGTATGCAGTTTGAGCTTGGCTGTGAGCATCTGTTTCATACCTCAAGTATATGCCATTTCACGAGGCAGAGCAATATGGCAGTACCTCGTGAAGAGTACCACCCAACCCAAGCCCCAAAGAAGGAACGCCGTATTCCTCCCCTGCCTGAAAGCAAGGGACTCCTGCGGCGGTTTGTTGAAGTCTTGCCATCCGCCAAAGAATTGAGTACGATATATTAGAAAAACTCTGTTTGAAGAAAGAAGAAGCATAGTATGAATCGTACTGTGATCTCATCTCCCGATTTCAGCATTCGTTCGCCGCAAACCCCTGCCGAGATCGAAACATTCTTCCAGTTGAATGCACAGGCCTTTCGTCCTGACGAGGATCAAGATATCGTTGCAACTCAACGACGCCGCTATATTACTCAGGAACCAGATTTTCGCACCAGCCAACTGCGTGGAGCATACCTGGGAACCAGCTACGTGGGCGGCTACTCACTCCTTGAGCGAACTATGTGCTTTGGCCCGACCCGGCTGCTTACTGGCTGCATTAGTGGTGTGGTCACGCATCCAGACTACCGGCATCAAGGGATCGCATCTGTTCTGATGCAGGATGCAATCAGCTTCGCACAGGGTCAGCACTATGCGCTTCTGTTCCTACATGGCCTGCCGGGCTTTTATTATCAGTTTGGCTATACCGATGTTCTTGAGGATATCCCCTGGCACTATATTGATCGTGAGCTAATCCCAGAGCAGTCCTCCGAAGCATACGCGATCCGTTCTGCTACCGGCGGTGATGCTCTGGCCATCCTGACACTCTACCAGCGCCATTTCAATGACTATCTTGGCAGCTTTGCGCCTACTCGTACGATCCAACGGCAGGAGCATTTACTCCGCAACTGGTTCGAGGTGAACGAAACAAAGCCTTTGTTAGTACTCAATCCCAGGTATGAACTTCACGGCTATCTGATGCTCTCTCGACGACAGAACAGATTGTACACTTACGAGGTTGTTGCTGAAACCTGGCCCGCCACACTTGCCTTACTCCAGTATCACTCGCACCTGCTGGATGAAGAGGCAGAACCGCCTGGTGAACTCTGGTGGGCTCTCCCCCCGACCGACTCAACATTTTACCTGTTAGCTGATCACCTTCCTGTACGCAGTGAGCTGATTTCCTATCCGAATCGAGGATGGATGGCTCGTCCGGCACATCTGCCAACCCTGCTCCAGTCATTGCTTCCTCTCTGGCAAGAGTACTGGCGGCAGCGTCCATGTACCTTAAACTGGTCTGGTACCCTGTTGCTCAGCATTGATGACTACACATGTTTACTTGAGATAGAACCGGCGAACCTCCGTTTTGTTGACAAGACATCCTCTTCTCCTCAACATGTCATCTTGAACCAACAGTTGTTCACCCAACTCATTTTTGGTTTCCGTCCCATCTCCTGGATCATAACTCAACCAGGACAACAGATTCCTGCTGAACTCGTTTCATTGCTCAATGTGCTCTTCCCATACAAACAAACCTGGGTTGCAGGATCGGACTTTTTCTGAAAAGAAGAACCCGAACGAGAGTGCTTCGGAGCTTTTCAACGCGAGCTACCAGGTGCTACTGCAAGTACTCATCCGCTATTTTATTCACGGGACGGAGAGCGACGAAGAACTGACTACCCTGAGTAATGTGGCCGTAGACACGATGTTCCTGCTTATCAAGCCCCTGGGTGAGTTGCTCACGAG
>WNGP01005888.1_pt1 | contig 10211 bp, 8 predicted proteins | sample 5407671 | NCBI WGS metagenome assembly WNGP01 (sample SAMN13153381, study PRJNA577476) | soil metagenome | isolation source: 40 cm soil or saprolite under Garry oak tree replicate 2 | place: USA:California | collected 2016-06-15
TTGCACGCCAGTCTTCTACCGTCACTTTTTCCCCGGCCGAAATCGTCAGACGGCAAACCGCATACTGGCGTGGTCTGCAGGCGGAGACCGTCCAGATGATCAGCCACGAGGGTTTCGAGCTGCGTTTCAAGGGGCAATCCCACCTTCTCATCGCAACCGAGCAAGCTGCGCGATACGACGGTAAGACCCTTCTGGAAGGGCTGCCGACATCCGCGCTCCGCAACTACTCGCATAAGCTGACCTTCGTCCCGGCGGGGAGGACGTATTTCGTCTCGCACAATCCACGCCTGCTGGCGCGTGCGACGTGCGTGTACATCGATCCGCAGGCGGTGCCGGTCGATCCCGACCTCGGCTTCGCCGAGGCCGAGCTTCGGCCCCGGCTTTTCTTCGAGGACAGCAGCCTTTGGCAAACGGTTCTCAAGCTCAAGACACAGATCGGCAAGGCCGATCCGGGCGATCGTATGTATGCCGAAGCCCTTGGCGGCCTGTTGGCCCATGAGCTCATGCGCCCCAATGGGGTCACCCCGATGTCAAGGTCCGCGAACCGCGGCGGACTTACCGGCTGGCAGCAGAAGCGCGTGGCAGATTTCATCGAGGAGCACTTGGCGGAGACCATTTCCCTCAACGCGCTGGCCGATCTCGTGCGATTGAGCCCGTATCATTTCCTGCGGTCGTTCAAGCAGTCCTTCGGAGAACCGCCACATCGCTACTACACAGGGCGGCGGCTCGAACGCGCAAAGGTCCTCCTGGCAAACCCGCGTGCCTCGATTACCAAGATCGCGTTCGACGTCGGATTCAGCGGGACGAGTGCATTCAGCGCCACCTTTCATCGGATGACGGGGCAGGCGCCGAGTGACTATCGCCGCAGTCTTGAATGAGGAGCAGGCAGGATCGCGCGCCGCGCCGGCCCGGATGTGTCCCGACTCGACGGATGGATTCCGCAATTTCGCGCCAATCGGCGCACGAACGGCACAGCGGCTGCCGGCCAAGCCACTAGATTTGCGCGAGCGTGTCCATGGCGGCGCGAACCGCTGCCCGATCAGGCTCCAGGAGGAAGATGAAGCTCTGTCGCTCATGGGATTGAACCCGGGCACGAGAAAACCGGGAACCGTGGCGGCGAGATCGCAAATTCCGGAGTCGAAGAATGGGTATCGTTCGGTTCGCGCTGAGGTTCCCTCACACCTTCTATGTGTTGGCCGCCCTGATTCTTTTTCTCGGGGTCACCGCGATACGCGCGATGCCGACCGACATCTTCCCGGAGATCCGAATCCCGGTCGTGACGGTGATCTGGAGCTATACCGGTCTGAGCACGCCGGAAATGGAGCAGCGCGTCACCACCTACAGCGAATATTCGATGAGCTCGAACGTCAACGGCATCAAGAACATGGAAGCGCAGAGCCTCAACGGCCTGTCGGTCCAGAAAATCTATTTCCAGCCGGACGTGAACCTCGACCTCGCCATTGCGCAGATCGTCTCGGCCACCAACGCCATTCGCGCGCTTATGCCGGCCGGAATCCAGCCGCCGATCGTGGTGCAGTTCAATGCTTCCAGCGTCCCGGTCCTGCAGATCAGCCTCACATCCGACAGTCTCAACGAACAGCAGCTGTACGACTACGGGATCTATCGGCTCCGCCAGCAGTTGGCGCCAGTTCATGGTGTGACGCTGCCTACGCCGGCCGGAGGGAAGTACCGGCAGATCATGGTCGATCTCGATCCGGCGAAGCTGCTCGCCCGTGGGTTGACGCCGCTCGACGTCGTCAACGCGGTCAACGCACAGAACCTGACGCTGCCGTCGGGCACGGCGAAGATCGGAGACACCCAGTACACCGTCCGCACCAACGCCACGCCATCGACGATCGACGACCTCAACAACATTCCGATCAGGGTGACGAATGGCGCCACCGTCTTCGTGAGGGATGTGGGCCAGGTCCGCGACGGCTCGCTGGTCCAGCAGAACGTGGTTCGCGAGGACGGCCGGCGCTCGGTGTTGCTGAGCATCATCAAGAACGGCAATGCTTCGACGCTCGAGGTGGTCAACGGAGTTCGGGCCGCCCTGCAAGCCGCTCGCGCCGCGGCGCCTCCCGGCCTCCAGATCAACGAGCTGTTCGACCAGTCGGTATTCGTCAAGTCATCGGTCGCCGGCCTGCTTCGCGAGGGCGCGATCGCGGCCGCGCTCACCGCGCTGATGATCCTGCTGTTTCTCGGATCATGGCGCTCGACGCTGGTCGTCATGATCTCGATTCCGCTGTCGATCCTGGCGTCCCTCATCGTGCTGTACTTTCTGGGCGAAACCATCAACACGATGACGCTCGGCGGCCTCGCCCTTGCGGTCGGCATCCTGGTCGACGATTCGACGGTGACGATCGAGAATACCCACCGCCTGCTCACCGAGGAGCGAATGGCCCTTCCCGCGGCAACCCTTCACGGGGCTGCGGGAATTGCGGTGCCGACCCTGGTCTCGACGCTCGCCATCAGCTGCGTGTTCACTTCGGTGGTCTTTCTCGAAGGCCCGGCAAAGTACCTGTTCACGCCGCTCGGGCTCGCCGTCGTGTTCGCCATGCTGGCTTCCTATGGACTGTCGCGCACCTTGACGCCGATCGTCATCGGCCTGCTGCTCAAGGGGGAGCGCCACGGTCCGGCGGAGGGCGGATCGAGCGGCTGGTTCGCCGCCCTTCATGGCGCGTTCGAGCGGGGTTTCGAGCGCTTGCGCGACGGCTATGCCGGGCTGCTCGCCACGCTGCTCAAACGACGGTTCATCGTGCCGACCCTCGCCGTGCTGGTACTCGCGCTCGGCGCCGCGATGCTGGCGCTCGTCGGCCGCGACTTCTTTCCGGCCATCGACGGCGGTCAGATCCAGCTCCACGTCCGCGCCCCGGCCGGAACCCGGATCGAGACGACCGAGCGGATCTTCCAGGCGGTCGAGAACAAGATCCGCGAAATCATTCCCGAGAGCCAGCGCCAGCTGATCGTCGACAATATCGGGTTGCCGGCGCGCGCCTACAATCTGGCATTCGCCGACGGCTCGACCATCGGCGTCAATGACGGCGTGATCCTGGTGTCGCTCAAGGACGGCCATGCGCCGACGACCGCGTACGTGCACAAGCTGCGCGAAACCCTGACGGCCGCGTTCCCGGAAGTGGTGTTCTATTTCCAGGCCGCCGACATCGTCACCCAGATCCTCAATTTCGGGCTGCCGGCGCAGATCGACGTGCGTACCGTCGGCTATGACCGCGCAACGAACCTGCGCGTGGCGAAGGAGCTTCGCCGGCGCATCGCCGCTATTCCCGGCATTGCCGATGCGCATCTCCAACAGGAGGTCGATGCTCCGGCTTTCTACGCCACGATCGATCGGGCGCGGGCCGCGCAGCTGGGGCTCAACGCCAACGACATCGCCAACAACATCAACGTGAGCCTGAGCTCCTCCGAGCAGGTCACGCCGAATTTCTGGACCGATCCGAAGTCGGGCATTCCCTACTACCTGGCAGTCCAGACCCCGGAACCCAGAATCGGCTCGCTGGCCGACCTCGGAAACACACCGGTGTCCACTGCGCTATCCACCGCGGGCGACCCGGTGCCGGGATTGCTGAGCAACGTGGCGACGCTCAAACGCGGCAGCGTGCCGACAAATGCCAACCAGACCAACATTCAACCGGTCTACGAGGTCTATTCGAGCGTTCAGGGTCGGGACCTGGGCAGCGTCGCCGGCGAGATCGGCAAGATCGTCGCCGAGCTGCAACAGCAGCTGTCGCCGGGCAACTCGATCCAGGTTGTCGGCCAGATCCAGAGCATGACCGATTCCTTCCGCGACCTCACCATCGGCCTGCTGTTCGCTGCGGTGTTCGTTTATCTGCTCATGGTCGTAAATTACCAAACTTTCGGCGATCCGTTCGTGGTGATCCTGGCCCTGCCTGCGACCTTCTGCGGCATCGTCACGATGCTGTTCGTGACCGGGACGACCCTCAACGTGCCTTCCCTGATGGGGGCGATCATGGCAGTCGGGGTCGCCTCGGCGAACTCGATCCTGCTCGTCACGTTCGCGCGCGAGCAGCAGCTTGCCGGCAAGACTGCCTTTCAGGCCGCGATCGAAGCCGGACACACCCGGATCCGGCCGGTTCTGATGACCGCGGCGGCGATGATCGTCGGCATGATCCCGATGGCGATCGGCGGCGCCGGCGAGGAACAGAATGCCGCGCTCGCGCGCGCCGTCATCGGCGGCCTGTTGTTCGCAACCCCGACGACCCTGCTGGTCGTGCCGTACCTGTTCGCGCTGCTGCGGAAGGGCAACGACGGCAAATCGGCCCATGGCGTATTCCAGGAGGACATCCGATGAACGAGATCGTCCGTCTGCCAGTGAGGGATCCAGAGCATCCGCTCGATCCCGCTGTCGACCGCGTGACCGGAAAGCCGCGGCAGCGCTCGCGGACCCGCCGGCGATTGGGAAGTTGGCTGCTCGGGCTCGGCGCGTTGCTCGCGCTCGTCGGGGCGCTCGGCTTCGGCGCGTGGCGGTACCGCGCCGAGCATCGTGAGGTCATCGCGACCTCCGAGCAGCGTCGCGACTTCGTGCCGAGCGTTCGCGTGGCGACCGTGCATGCCAGCGACGCCGATATGCTGGTCACGCTGCCCGCCACGACCGCGGCGTTCGCGGCGGCGAACATCTTTGCCCGCGCGAGCGGCTATGTGGAGAAGCGATACGCAGACATCGGCGATGGCGTGAAGGCAGGACAGCTGCTCGCCGAGATCACTGCCCCCGAGCTCGATCACCAGATCGCCCAGGCCCAGGCGACGCTCGGCCAACTTCAGGCCGCGCAGCAACAGGCGCAAGCCAACAGGGACCTGGCGCGGGTGACCAACGAGCGCGACAGCAAGCTGGTCAAGCAGGGCTGGGTAACTCTCCAGCAGGGCGACACCGACCGCCTGAACCTACAGGCGCAACAGGGCGCGGTCGGGGTTGCGCAAGCCAATATCGCAGCTCAGCAGGCCCAGCTCATGGTGCTCAATCAACAAAAGGCATATCAGCGCGTCGTCGCCCCATTCGACGGCGTCATTACCCAGCGCAACATCGACATCGGCAGCCTCGTGCAGGCCGATGCGGCCAGCGGCACCTTCATGTTCAACATCATGCAGAGCACCGTGATCCGCATCCAGGTGTTTGTGCCCCAGGATGCGGCGTTCGGAGTGAGCCCGGGAGTTGCCGCCGTCGTGCGCATCCCCGAAATCCCCGGCAGGACGTTTCCCGGCAAGGTCACGCGGATCGCCGACGCGCTGCAGCCGGGCACGCGGACGCTGCTCACCGAAATCGACGTGCCCAATCCTGACGGCGCCGTGACGCCCGGAAGCTATTGCACGGTCGAGCTGCGCATTCCACGCAAGACGCCTTCGTTGGTCGTCCCCGCCGACGCAATCATTTTCGACAGCGGTGGGTTGCATGTCGCCGTGATCGAAAACGGCACGGCCCGCATCCGGCAGGTGACGGTCGCCCGCGATTTCGGAACGAACGTGGAAGTGCGCGACGGCATCAAGCAAGGCGACCAGGTGATCCTCAACCCGCCGGTCGACCTGACGGAGGGCAGCAGGGTGCGCGCCCGCCCCGAGCGTGCCGCGAACGCCGGTTAGTCGGATATGCCGCCCGCTGATCATGACGGATGCTTCGAGATATGCGGACGGCAGAGCCCGGGGAAACTCTTTTCGTCTGCGCAAGAAGACTCACAGCCCAGCCGATTCAACTTTCCCTGAAATCCGGGCATCAGTTTCGGCCGGCGTCCCCGCTTAGACATTTATCCATCGGGTTCTCGCGACGCCTTCCGTCGCGTCAGATGGATCCCGTCCTGGACGACGCTGTCTGACCGAAAATGCAGGCCGCCGGGAACCCGCTCTGTCAACGGCCGCGACGCGCCATCGAACTTCGGGCGGCGCCGAATCTGCGCGCAACGCGGCGCACCCGCGGGAGCTCGGCATAGCGTGGTGCCGGGGTGCGACACGCCCGGCCGAAGGCAATTGACAGGGACGCCGCGCAGACGGAACCTTGGAGACGCCGGGCGACGTGGTCGAAATCCGGCGGATTGGGTAGGGGAAAATTTTGCCCTATGGGTTCGGCATGCGCGAACCGCCGCGCGCCCTTGCCTACGGCGTGGCGGTGCTGGCGACGGCGGCTTCGCTATTTGTTCGTTGGCCGCTCTGGCCGGTGCTGGGTGATGCCGTTCCGCACATGACGTTCTTCCCGGCGGTCGTGGTGGGCGCGTACTTCGGCGGCTTCTGGCCCGGTCTTCTGGCCACGATCCTCAGCGCCGTCGCCGCAAACTACTTCCTCACCCAGCAGCTTCGCTCATTCCATTTCAGCGTAAACGACTTGACCGCCGCTATCCTTTTCGTGCTGGTCGGGACGATTGTCAGTGGCCTGAGCGAGTCTCTGCACCGAGCACGCCGCCGCATCGTCGCGCACGAGCGCCAACGCGCCGAAGCCCAACTGGAGCTGGCGCGTGTCAATCGTATCACGACCATGGGGCAGCTCACGGCTTCGATCGCCCATGAAGTGAATCAGCCGATCGGCGCGGTGGTCGCCAATGCAAATGCCGCTCTGCGCTGGCTCGACGCCCGACCGCCGGTTCTGGACGAAGCGCGCGAGGCCATCGATTCCATCGTCAAGGAAGGCAATCGAGCCGGCCAAGTCGTCGGCCGGATCAGCGCACTCGTCAAGAAGACGCCTCCGCAGCAGGATCCCCTGGACGTCAACGACATCGTCCTCGAAGTGATTGCGTTGATGCGTAGCGAAATGCTGCGGAACCGCATCTCACTGCAGATCCAACTCGCCAAAAGCCTGCCGCTCGTTCAAGGAGATCGGATCCAACTCCAACAGGTGATGCTCAACTTGATCATCAACGCGGTCGAAGTGATGGGCAAGATCGACGAGCGGGAGTTGCTGATCAGGACGGGCACGGATGCGGCGAACGACGTGATGGTCGAGGTGCGAGATACCGGTCCGGGACCGAAACCGGATAGCCTGGAGCGTCTGTTCGACGCATTCTACACGACCAAGCCCGGTGGCATGGGCATGGGATTGGCGATCTGCCGCTCGATCGTCGAAGCTCACGGGGGGCGGATTTCGGCGACAGCGAACCTACCGCAGGGCGCCGTCTTTCGCTTCACCCTACCTGCGCAACCGGCGTGAACGAGAAGGCGCGAGCGCGACGGACCGTAACGATCCAGCCGCCGCCTGCGCCTGATCGACTCCAAAGACGTTCGACGACATCGTACCGCGGCTCAGCGCTCGAGCTGGCTCCTGCCCAGCGCCATCCCGAGGCAATGGTCCAGGGTCGCGGCGTCGAACGGCTTGCTCAGAAAGCCGATTGCTCCAGCCTCCAGCACGCGCGTCCGGATTTCTTCGTCGGGAAAGGCCGTGATGAAAATAATCGGCACGTTGTTGCCTCTGGCGATCAAAACGCGTTGCAGTTCGACGCCGCTCATTCCCGGCATTTCGATATCCGTGATGACGCACGACGTTTCCGCCAGATGCGGTGAGTGCAAGAACTCGCCGGCGGAACCGAACGTGTGGCCGATGAACCCGAGGGACCTCACAAACCTCTTCACCGCAACAAGCACGGATTCATCATCATCAATGATGGAAATGACCGGACTATCCGACAAGCGATTTTCTCCGTGCGGTTGCCCGAAACGGGCCGATGGGCATGGCCTCGCGGACCACAGCGAATATGTGATGCCTGACGCCCCGGCGAAAGACATACATAGGTTTCGATTGCGTCAACGGTCGCTGCGGTAATCCTTGAGTATATCGGCCATTCTCACCAATTCGGCGAGTGACGTGGCGCGCATCTTTTTCATGACATGAACGCGATGAATCTTCACCGTGATCTCGGCCAGTCCAATCTCGGCCGCGACCTGCTTGTTCATCAGCCCGGTCGTAACCAAGCCCATTACTTCCCGCTCACGAGGGCTCAAGGACTCGTAACGCGCCCGCAGAGTCGAAATCGCTTTTTCGGCTTCGCGCCGCTGTCGATCGCGTTCCAGCGCTACGCGAACGGCATCCAGGAGGTCTTGCTCGCGCAGCGGCTTTGTCAGGAATTCGACCGCTCCGCCTTTCATCGCCCTGACCGTCATCGGAATATCGCCATGGCCGGTAATGAAAATGATGGGGATTTTGATATTCTGTTTGGCCAGCTCGGCCTGAAAATCGAGTCCGCTCAAGCCGGGTAATCTGACGTCCAACACGAGACAGCTGGTGACATCCGGCAGCCTGCTGCCCAGGAATTCCGACGCCGAGCCGAACATCTCCGCGCTCAAGCCGATCGAGCGAAACAGTCTGGCGAGCGCCTCGCGAACTCCCGAGTCATCGTCAACGACCAGGACGATCGGGTCGTCGGTATCACGATCACGGCTTGGCGAGGGCGTGCGCGCGGTCATGACGTGGTTCCCCGGCACCGGCGCGGGACGACTTGAGGCACCGGACGGGAATCTCGCTCTGCCGCCGGCTGGTGCCGAGCGGCAGCAGTCGATGCACGCTGTCTGCGTCCCGCATTTTTTCGCTGCAATGGACGATCAAATCAACAGCGATCTGCCGCAGTTGCATTGACTCCCCCGGAATGGACCGCAGGCTATGCGTCGATTGCGCAGAACGCACCATGGGTCCGCTTCCGTAGGCACTCACTCCTGGTCGTTGCTGAGACAATCACACAAGCAAAGACGGCGCAAGTCCATGGCTTTGCGTCTTCGGCCGCTAACAGCGCCGGACGGTTAGCATACCTCCAATCGTATTGGCGAGCAGCTCGTTGCCGTTACCTTTGCGGCAACATCGCGGGACCATGGACGTGTTCGTCGAGCCGGTGCTGCCGCGGCCGCAGATCGTCATCTGCGGCACGAGCCCGGTGGCGGTCGCGGTCGCGCAGCTCGCCCGCCGGCTCGGGTTCGCGCTGACCGTCTGCGCGCCGGCCGCGGAGCAGGCCGCCTTCGCCGATGCCGACCGGCGTATCGAAGGCTATGCGTTGCCCGTGAAAGAGTCCGGTGCGCGCTTCGTCGTGATCGCGACGCAGGGGCGCGGTGATGAAGCCGCGCTTCAGGCGGCGCTTGCGATCGAAAGCGCAGTACGTGGCCTTCGTCGGCAGCAGAAAGAAGGTGGAGGCGCTCAAGGCGTCATTGGCAAGAAGTGGGATCGATGGCGAAAGGCTGGCGAAACTCAAGGTTCCCGCCGGCCTCGACCTCGGAGCGATTACGCCGGACGAGATCGCGGTCTCGATCCTTGCCGAGATCATCGCGGTGCGACGCGGCGGCCATCCGCGAAACCCCGCGACGGCCTCGTAAGGTCGGATCAGGCCGCAGCTGCTGTTGTTTCGAGCTGGCCCGCGGCACGCGGTGATCTTGTCTGCTCGACCTCCGGGAGTGGACCTTTCCGACGCCGATCAGCTGCTCGGGAACGTGCCCATTTCGGAAATCCGTCTGGAATGCGATGATTGACGGATAACCAAGCATGGCGGTCCGTGCTGCGGATGCCGGCCATATTCGGCATGTCGCACGCGATCACGGTCCGGTGCCATCCGAGCGGGCGAGGAACACCTAGGGAGCACGGTGTGATATGGTCGAACGACGACTAGACGGATTGGGTGCCCTCGTTTCGTGAAATGCAGACCGTTAACGGTGCCAGGCCGCGGAGGATCGCCATGTCCCTGATTCCCGACACAGTCGTCTTCCAGAAGAGACTCGCGACTCTTCCGCTCGCAACCTATCAAGCCGGCGAGACCGTGTTCGCCGCCGGTTCGAGGACCGGCCGGTTGCTGATCCTCAGGAAGGGCGCGGTCGCAATCGTCAAGGAGGCCATCGAGATCGCCAAGGTGGCGGAACCTGGCGCCGTATTCGGTGAACTTTCCGCGTTACTGGATCAACCGCACACAGCGGACGTGCGTGCCCTGGAAACCTCGCAGTTTCACGTCGCCGATGCGGCCGACCTGCTTGCGCAAGACCCGATCGCGCTTCTTTACGTTGCGGTGGTTCTGGCACGACGTCTTGACGGCGCCAATCAGGCACTCATTGAGCTGAAGAGCCAGGTTCAAGCCGGCCAGCCGCCCAGCGTGATCGGCAAAACGGTCGAGAAGATGGAAGGGCTGCTGGGCGACAGTGGCGCCAGTCTCTATGCCGGCGACCCCTACGATTCGTATGCGTAAGGTGGATGCGCGAGCGGGCCGCCCCAGTTGCGGCTGAAACCAGCT
>WNGP01005890.1_pt1 | contig 10210 bp, 8 predicted proteins | sample 5407671 | NCBI WGS metagenome assembly WNGP01 (sample SAMN13153381, study PRJNA577476) | soil metagenome | isolation source: 40 cm soil or saprolite under Garry oak tree replicate 2 | place: USA:California | collected 2016-06-15
GCCCTTTGGTCGCATGGTCATCTATGGAAGAATCAGCGGACAGAACGCACAGTTTTCCGATGTGCAGTTAATATACGAAAATCAGGCCATCATTGGCTACTGGTTCACTGGATGGATGAGTAGTCGCCCAGACCGCACTGCTGTAGCAGCCAGGGAACTCATGCAGTACTTGGCCACTGCTCAGCTGGAGATTATTGCTGAACACACTTTCCCTTTAGCTGAGGCAGCAGAAGCACACCGGGCTATTGCCCAACGCAAAACGACAGGAGAAGTCGTACTGTTGGTCTAGGGAGGGTTTTGGGCAAAACTCCTCTTAACGCCTCTTGATGCGACATGCGGCAGACCGACTCAGCGTCCGCTGCTACATTGGCTATGATTTGGGAGAATCGCTGCCTGATCATTCCAGCCTGACCCGCATTCGCAATCGCTATGGTGTGGAGGTGTTCCGACGTTTCTTTGAGAAGATTGTGGAACAGTGTCAAGAAGCGGGACTGGTCTGGGGGAAAGAGCTGTACATCGATGCCACCAAGGTGAAGGCGAATGCCTCGCTGGACACACTCACACCACGTTTTGCCGTCGAAGCGCCTCTGACCCACCTGTTTGATGAAGAAGCCGAGCATCCAGCAGAGGAGGCGGAGCAGGTGGAGAGCCAAAAAGAAGAAGTATCCAGATTGTCGCCCTCGAAGACCAATGCATCCGTGCCTATGTCCCGCTGCCCGATAACGACCATCGCACCGAGTTCTTTAGTGCAGATCGCTTCCGCTATGAAGCCGAGCGCGATGTCTACCTGTGTCCAGCAGGCAAAGAACTGCATCTGGATCAGCCTCATTCCACCGAGCGTTCCCTGCGCTATCGCGCACGTGCCAAAGACTGCAATCACTTTCCACTCAAAGCACAGTGTACCACGAGCAAACAAGGGCGCAGCCTCTGCCGCAGTGTGCATGAGGACTATCTGGACCGGGTCAGAGCCTACCACACCACAGAGGCCTCCAAGAAGGCCTACCGCAAACGCAGTGTGTGAGTCGAACCGTTATTTGCGGAAGGCAAAGACTGGCATGGCATGCGGCGCTTCCGCTTACGGCTTCTGTGGCGGGTCAACAGTGAGGCACTCATGCGTGCGGCTGGGCAAAATCTCAAGCGGCTGCTCAAACAACGTGGCTGAGGACGCCGTCCATACACAGCAGAGGCCGTATATGCCCTCTTTTTGGCTGCTTGTTGGTGGGTAACTCATCTTTTTTCGCAGTATCAGCCTCTTTCCTTGCTGAGTAGCTCAGATTACTCAATACTCATCAAGGAATGCGAATGCACTTTACTGATGAGTTTTGTGAAAGAGTTTTTCAACAGGCTGAAACCTTCTGCGAAGTTATAACGTATTCTTCTCAATATCATTGTCACCGTTGTAAAATACGGGAAGAAACGGGCTCTTCCTCGAATTTGGTGATTTTGGAATTGCAGAGCTATTTCTTCTCAATTTGAAATACCTTTTGGAGCAAAGACACCATCCAGGTGTTTTTGCTTAAGCTCACCTGTTCCCTAAATGTGAAAATGAACCACTTTTCGGTGAGTGTGAACAAGGAGTGGCTTCCATTTGACTGCCACACACAACTACACTGCACCTCCCTTTCTGAACAAAAATACCAGGAGCATGTGATCTCTCTGCTCCTGGTATTTCTGCTGTTCTGCTGCTTGAACTCCCTCTTCCTGGCTTTCTTTTGCTCTGGTGCCTCTTCTCGAGGTGTCCCAGTGAGCTCATTTAGCAACCTTCTCTATTCGCTGGTTCCTTAAATGCTCCGTTTCGATAGAGCCAGTAGTTGACATAGACCCCGCCAGAGATAAGGAGCGTCACAATGATAAGAAACATGATTGCAGACATTTCCATAACAAACCTCTGTCATCTGCTAGAAATGCTGCTGTTGTTCTGGTGGAGTCGATGCTTCAAGCCGTTCTTGCATTTGATGAAACGTCTCCTCATTGATTTCGCCACGGGCATAGCGCTGGCGGAGTATCACTATTTCAGAGGGCTGGTACTGTGGAGGAGTTGTATGATATCCGATGAAAGATGGATTTTTCGTAGTGAGCCAGCGGAGCAGTGCCCAGGCAAGTACTGCGAGCAAGGCTATCCAGACAAAAGTCCAAAGCAAGGGGATCACCTCTCCAAAAAATTCATGATCAAATCCAAACATAAAAGACTCTCTTTCCTAGTGTTCGGCTTATACTTAGGAGAATCGCGTTGCCATTCAACGCAATTCTCTCTTTTCTTCAAAACACATGCACTCAATAGAACGATGGCCTGGTGAAACCTATTTTCAGGTGGCTTCTGTCACTATCGCGCCACTTCTCGTTCTCACCTGTATGGATTGTATCCTCTAGATATTAAGGAATCTCCACATATCTGTAAAAAGTTTGTAAGGATGAGAACCGCACTCTTTTCTGTCTTTCTTTCGTCTGCGCCTTCGCATTCCCACGGGCAATTGGTAGCTGAAAAATGGAGTTGCGCATCGTCTCCTATGGTGGAAGGACATGATGGCCCTTGTGCGAAAGTTCCTCAGGTTTCGTTTGACGAAACGAAACCTGCAAGGTGCGTGAGGCGCTCCAGGAAGTATTCGCGCCACGATTCGGGCAACGCTTCCGCTGCTACTACGCGTCGCAACAGGTCTACGTTGTGTTTATCCTGCCGGTAGAGGCGGGTGATATCAGCCACCTTCACCTGGTCTTCGTCGCGATGCAGCAGCCTGATGGGGTCTCCGGCAGCCACCTCGCCCTCCTTGAGCACCGCGAAGTAGAAACCCGTCAGCCCGCTCTGCAGAAAGCGCTTGAGGATGTCGTCGCGTCCAAACTTGAGGCCGAGCTTGTAGCAGGGCAGCCGGGGCTGCGTCACCACCAGGTCGGCGGAGCCGACTTGAAAGCGATCGCCGATATGCACGCTTTCGTCTAGCAGCCCCTTGATCGTGAGATTCTCGCCGAACATGCCCCAGGGCAGTTCCATTTCAGGAAATTGCTCTCGCCAGAATTTGTAGTATTCGGCCGGATAGGCATAGACGGCTTTCTCAGGCCCGCCATGGACGGTTAGATCCGCCTGGCGATCGCCTTCCAGGTTGAGCCGCCTGATGGTGACGCGTCCTGCCACGGGCTCTTTGAAGATGCCGGTTACGACCGTTCGGCCTTTCCAGACTACGGCCCTTGGCAGCCCGACGTTGACGGACACTACTTGCAGTTCAGATGATGGGTGCATATGCTTGCTCCTTCTTAATACCCCAGTCTTTGCTTCACCTTGTGTTCCGAGGTGCGGTTCGACGCTGGGAGGCGAGTGGTGCTTTCAAGTATAGGTTTTTTAGGTGAGGCCACATGGGAAGAGGCACGAGGTGGAAGGGCACGGCGGGCGACCATAAAGGCCCTCCCAGCCGCTCTCCACCGCCCTCGCCCCTACGGAATGACGAGCACGTTTCCAACAAACCTACCCGTGTAAGGGCGAGGGGTGCCGGCAAAGACCCAGCGACTCTCTTTCCTAGACAATTGGAGAGAGTGCCTGTCACCCTGAGCGCAGCGAAGGGTCTGGGCTCATGGGCAGCGAGATCCTTCGCTGCGCTCAGGATGACAGCCAGGGCACCTCTCAAGTCCGCTCATGGGAAGCCTTATCTCCGAATGTCTATCTCTTTCCAGCGCGTCATGTCTAACGATATATTAGTCTATGCTGATTTAGAGTTGTATATAGACAATATCATAGATAAATATACTTGTCAATAGGCTGTTAGCATTGTATAATTTTAGTGAGAACATTTCTTATTTGCAAAGGGGGACGCTATGGCGATGGAAGCGGGCAGAGCTTATGATCATAGAACCACAGTATACAATAGGCAGGCGGCTACCAGACCTGCGATGGACTACCTGTTTCTGAGCGGGGTCTTAGCGCTGGATTTCGTCAATACGGAGGTGGTCGTTAGGGGAAAGAGATATGACTTGTTTGCTACCCCTGAGGACGTGGCGGAGTGGTGGCAGCAAGCCCTCACGCACCATCCTGACGAGGGGAAGGTCAAGGCAGATACGGGCGATATTGCCTGGAGCGCCCAACTGCTGGAGAGGATCAGATTGGTTCGGGCAGCGATCAGGACGTTGTGTACTAATCTGGTGGAGCGGCAGGTGCTTGATGGGGAGGCGCTTATGACGCTCAACAGCATCCTTGCTATGGGCTATCCTGCGCTGGCGGCTGCCTCAGGGCAGGAGATGATCGCGGTCTATCGTACTCGCCAGGACGACCAGGCGGCTATTCTCCTGCCTATTGCGCTCTCAGCACTTCATTTGTTCACCCAAGAAGAGAAACATCGACTGCACGAATGTAAAAATGAGCGGTGTATCCTCTTCTTCTATGACACGACCAAAAGTGCCACGCGCCAGTGGTGCAGTCTCGAGTGTATGAATCGCGCACGCTCTTTACAACATTATCGACACGTCAAGGAAGAACGCTGAAATCCCCTCATAACTGCCTCCTACGGAGGCGTGCAAAAGGAAAGAGAAGGTTTCTGGGGACACCCCAGACCCCGTCAGGGGAGCTTCGCCCCCTGCACCCCCTCTTTCATCGGCCAATTAAGGGCAGCTAAGACTTTGACCAGGGCGTGGGTAGCTCGCTTGTTCCAAGCAGGCGGAAGGTGGCTTTGACCGAACCAAAGCTTACTACGTCTCCGTTGTGGAGCAATTCCGGCTTGAGCGGGGTTAACGTCAACTCGCCCAGCCGCGTCTTATTTCGGCTCTTGAGATCTTCGATATAGAAGGAGGTTTTCTCAAGGCGGATCCGCGCGTGGTGGCGCGAGACTGTGCTTGAGGCGTCGAACTGCGTGAGGTCGATCTGTGGCGTGATCCCGCGATTGGGATCGACTCGCCCGACAACCACAGAGGTCTCTTCGAGGGTGATACGTTGCACAATCTGTTCGTTCTGCTTGATGTCCAGAGCCGCGTAGATTTTTGCGCTCTCCGGCTCCAGCGACCTGATGCCGAGTGGTTGGCTGCGTACACTCTTCTCACTCTCGAGTGAGGGCCTGAGGAGGGTCTGCTCGCCTTCGGCCAGCTCCTGGTCAGTGGGCCTGGGCTTGAGCAGGGTCTGCTCGCCTTCGGCCACTTCCTGATCTGTGGAGGGTCTGGGCCTGCGAAGGGTCTGCTCGCCTTCGGCCAGCTCCTGATCTGTGCTGAGCTTTGAGGTCACTCGCCTGGACCTGAATGGCAAAGATTTCAACACAGCGAACAGAGTCTCCGCACGCGCAGAACGCTGCAGCGGGTGGTTGTCCCCAAGCTCCGGCAGTGCCGAGAGCACCCTGCCATTGCGAACGAATAACCTTCTCCAGTTGGATGGATCCAGTGGAATGAGTGCGTGGCGCTGGCGTCGAGCGGCATCGATAGCGTTGGCGCGCACGCTCGAGTCGATGCCACTTGCCTTACTGATCTGTTCGATGCGTTCCGCGCCGAAGTTGATCGGGGCTGCCTGGCTATATTCTTTTGCGCTCACCTGAAGCCAGGCGTGGGTGTCTTCTCTGATGCTATCTGCGAGCCGACGGATACCATCAGCCGATGAGGTGCCCTCATCCCGCGACTGCCAATATTCGAGGACGCGGGCGCTGTGCCCAATCATCCCCGTCATCGCACCACCACTGGTCAGGAAGTGGCCATTGCCGAAGGAATCGCCTGCGACCACGCCGTTGGTAGCGACCAGCGGGTCGGACCCGACCCGCTCGACGAGACTGAACAACGTCGGCCCATAGATCATCTGGACCTTCATGAGGTCTTGCCTGGGAAGGTCAAGGATGTCTGCGGCATGCCTCATGTAGTAGTCGTAGATCAAATGTTGGTAGGAGGCGAAGAACTCGGGCGAATTCGGGTCAGTCCCTTCCGGAAGGAGTCCTGATTCGATGGGATCGAAGGTTTTGAAGTCTGGAACCTGAACCAGAACCCAGCCCACCTCTGGATCGTTCTCATGGCCCACAGCGATCTGGCGAGCCCAGTATTCCTTGCCATCCTGGTCGAACTCCGAGGAGACGCGCCGTCGCAGGCGTCCGCCGACGAGCACATCGAGCAGGCCAGCCAGGAAGTCCGCTTGCGCCACCACCGGCCCACGCCCGTCTCCATGATCGACCTTGACGTCCTGTTGCTCGAATCCCAGACGTTTCGCGTCTGTACTGCTGAACCCCTGGGCTATCATGAACAGCTCGGGTACGCCGAGGTCAATGACCTCACTGCCCGGTTCCCGCACACGGACGAACTGCCCCTTGAAGTCGAATTCCTGGAGGGCCTCGATGCGAATCCGCTTGCGACCATCGGGACAGTGGATGAAACCATCGCCATCAGCCGGGACCACGCGGTGGTGAGTGAACAGCCGGACCCTGGGTTTGAGATTGTTGTCCAGGTCCAGCTGCTCGATCAGCTCCAGGTAGCGGCGCAGCAATTTCTGGATGGAGGCAGCCTCCGCCTGGAACGTGGACGGGCCATCGAGCACATCCACCATAGAGTTGCGGATCTTTCGAGGATCAGGTTGATCCGGCGGAGCGGGCGGCTCCAACAGCGTAATGACCCGGTTGGGCAGGCCGTCTCGCCACCGGTCGTCGATGAATTCGACGTGTTGGATGGTTCCCACGATATGCTGGTCTGTGTCGTAGCCGTCGATGATCTCATCGGCGACGATGTCTCCAGAGAGGGTCTGTGAACTGTAGAAACACTCCGCGAGGCGAAATATCCGTCCATTTCCCCGGCGAGGGAGCCTTGCCTCGCCATATCGTTCTAGCATCATCTGGTCGATCAGGCCGAGCTGGTGATAGAAGTCTTCGCGGATGTTCCAATGCACGCCGAGAAAGGGGTCGCCGCGCATCTCGACACCCACCGCCTGGCGGCCCATTGCCACGGTCCACAACATGGACATCATATTCGTACCGCCCAGGCCCAATGCCAGGAAGTCTGGAGCGATTATCGTTTCATTCATAGCATCCATAGGGGTTCCTTTCTGCTCTTGAGTGCTTTTTGACGAGTGCCTGGTGGTCAGTCACAGTACATTTGACGGGTGGGAGCCTGGCGGGGGCAAGCCCCGCTATCCCAGTGACACGCAATGTTGCCGAGGTCATAGTACATTTGACGCGTTGTAGCCTGGCGGGGGCAAGCCCGGGAGCCTGGCGACCGCAAGGGATCGCCACTACATTTCATCTTTTCATAGGAACGTTGACAGCCCATTAGTTTATAGCACCTATTGAGAGTATAGCAGAAAATTTTTGCGGTGGCTGTGAGCGAGATCACTTTTGTTGCTAACTTAAGCCATCCCAATCAGGGTGAGTGTCTCTCTTGCTCCTCGAAGCGTGGTAGGAGTCGGGTGTTCCGCTCCCGCGATGCTTCAGGATGGCGTAACCACATCGAGATATGCGCCGGCTGCATGGTCTCCTGAACCACTGCCAGGATCTGCTCGCTTAACTCGTGCAGGTCAACTTCATTACGCAAGGTGGCATTAAAAGCGGCCAGGGTGCGTGCTGCATCATACTTGCGACGATAGAAGCGTCGATCAATCACCTGCTGGATGCGCTTGCGTAAGGGTTGAAATAAGGCTGCAATTGCCAGCGTAGAGCCAACGAGGATGAGGGGTGAATTCGCTATCTGACCCGTCAGTTCATGAACAAGCAGCGGCAGTCCAATGACGAGGGCCGCGTAGATCAGGGCCAGCGTGACTGTCAGCGTCGCATAGACCAACGTCTGGTTGATGATGCGGTCGATCTCCCAGAGCCGTGAGCGCCACACCGCCACACCGATGGAGAACGGAAGAAGAAGCATGAGGCCATCCATGGCGGCCCTGGCGATCAAGTCTCCAAGCGAGCCAGTTGGGGAGAGTGAGGGAAAGAAATCACGAAGTAAGATCAACAGCACGAAACCTCCAACGCCCAGGGTGACGCCGTAGACGACCCACTTGGTCTGCTGGCGCTGCGTGGGAGTGGACACACGCCGATAGCGGTAGATCTGTACGACCAGCATGCCACCAATCACAACAAGAAATGTCACGAAATCAAGCAGCGGGAAGCGAAAGAACGGATTGAACGGGGATTGAGGGAAGAATTCGTTGGAGCCCCAATACGCGAGGGTTGGGATCAGGACCCAGCGAGTCCAGCGCGGGACAAAGTGCCCGCCAGGAAAGACATAAAAAAAGAGGACGATGCACACATTGCCGAGCAAACTAATCACATGGGCCAACACCGACCAGGACGATGAAAGTGTGCTCGTAGGGTCCGTATTGAAAGCAATCGGGAAGATGCTCAGGGTGACGGCAGCCAGGAGTGCCAGAGGATTGTCCGACGTGCGCCAGAAGAGCAAGGCCGCGACCAACCAGTACCCAAGAGCAAACAGACTCGTGAGAGCGATGATGTAGGTCGCAAAGAAATCGATGGACAGGCCGAGTGCTTGTAGTCGTTGCAGGTCAGCTGGTGCAAGCTGCCGACTCGCACTGCAAGTAGCGGCTGTGCCTGTGCAGAGCAGGTGGAGAGAGGCAAAGTACGACGGGATGCTGGCGAGAACGAGTCCTACAGACACTATAGACAGGGAGAGACACAGGAGTCGCACAATCACCAGCCGGTACCCATGCAAGCGGGTGTCAGTGAGGCTGCGTGAGACTGCAGGTTGGGTTTTCTCTGCTGGTGCATCAATCTGGCTCATGGCTACTCTCCTTGTGCTCCCGGAGGACTCTGCTCGCGAATGAAAGCCTGGTGCCGGGCGACCACAAGGGATCGCCCCTACTATGCTACGCTGACAACTCCTCGGAGAAGGCCAGACCCATCTGATATAGAGGATACACGAAAAGCACGTCAAAAGCAACCGAAGAAAGACATATCCACGAGGGAGAGTTTCCAAAGCGGCATTCCACTATTCCATAGCGAGGAGCTTTTCTTCGGCCAGCCAGAGGGCCTCTTCCTTTGAATGAAGGATGCCCTCTGCCTGGGCTTCTGCGATGTATTCAAGAAGAAGCCCAACTCTCGGCCCTGGCTCGAGTTTAAGACGGCGCATAAGTTCCTCCGGGCTGACAAGTCGAGGCGGCAGGATACCCTCGCGGTTCCTGATGTACCGGGCGAGCAGCAGGCAGACAGCGGCGACATGCTGCTCCCATGCACTTATCGTGGATGCATGCTGTCGCTCTGGTGTACTTATCAGCGGTCCGCGCGTGGCCAGGTGATCGGCCAGCGATAAGAGGGCGACAGCCATACCAGTTGGGCCAAGATCAACAAAGTAGCGCCGGATAGCGCGCGGCGTCACTGTAGGAACATGGGCCAGTTGACCAGGCCGCATATGGTGACCCACCACCTGCTGCACCAGGCGACGATCGTGTGTGCTGGCGCTCAGCCGTTTCATCACCTGCTGGGCAAGAGGCACGCCCGCCTGTGGATGCCCATAGAAATGGATCAAGCCTTCTTCGTCCGTTGCGTAGGTAACGGGCTTGCCAATATCGTGCAGCAGCGCCGCCATCTTCATCCGTGGCGCCGTGAGCATAGAGCGTTGATAAATGCCCTGCTCTTCCGCTCCGTGCAGCAGGCGCTGTATTTCTACAAGGTTACGTTCTCCGCTGATCTCCAACGGCGATTGTTGTATCTCTTCCGGTGTTTGTTGCAGGAGGCTCGCCAGTAATTCGAGCTTGCCCACCGTTTGCAGCGAGTGCTCCAGGACATCCCAATAATGCGGACTCGGCTGGGGCATCCCTCGGGCCGAAATAAATTCCGGTATCAGCACCGTCAGCAGGCCATGGGCATCGAGAAAATGTAAGTGCTCGGTGGCGCCATCAAGTTCCAGGAGAGCATACAACTCATCATGAATACGCTCGGGCGCAACCTGGGGTAACAACGAGGCGTCGCGGAGGAGCAGACCCTCCGTCCAGCTATCGATGCTCAAGCGGTAGCGTGCCATCAAGCGAGCGGCGCGCAACAAACGTAACGGATCATGCCGGAAGACGTCGCTATCAACGGCTTTGAGGCGATGTGCCTCGATGTCGGCCTGACCGTGGAGAGGGTCGATGATGTGCTGTATGGTATTGCCAGTTTCAAGGTGGCGAATAACGTCGTCGAGGGGGGCAGCGATGGCGTTGATGGTAAAGTCGCGCTGGCGGAGGTCATCCTCGATAGTATTTCCTTTAAGGCGAGAGATATCGAAGATAACTTCATGTTCTTCGTTTTGCGTGCTCTCTGGCAAAGGAACGACAACACGGCTGGCTTTG
>WNGP01008904.1_pt1 | contig 10207 bp, 8 predicted proteins | sample 5407671 | NCBI WGS metagenome assembly WNGP01 (sample SAMN13153381, study PRJNA577476) | soil metagenome | isolation source: 40 cm soil or saprolite under Garry oak tree replicate 2 | place: USA:California | collected 2016-06-15
CGGACGCCCTCAACGCGGCTCAAGCGCGCCACGTCCTCGGCGCGCAAGGTCAGATGTGGACCGAGTACATCCCCGATCCCAAGCAGGCCGAGTACATGGTGTTCCCCCGGCTGTGCGCGCTCGCCGAGGTCGTCTGGACCCGCCCCGACCGCAAGAACTTCGCCGACTTCAGCGCCCGGCTCGGCACGCACCTGCGCCGGCTGGCGATCCTCGACGTCAACTACCGACGGCCGTAGCCTTCTGCTCTCGGAACAGTAGCCCGAACAAGACCAAGACCGCCGCGGCGAATCCCGCCGGCAGCGGCCAGAACTTCGCGAATTGAGCGAGCGTCAGGTCTGTCCCCGCCCCGAGGAAGCCGTTGTACACCTTGCCCGCAATCAAGCCGCCGATCAGCATCCCCACGCCGTAGGTGACCAGCACCAGAAACCCCTGAGCCTGGCCGCGCACCGCCGGCGACGACTTCTTGTCGACATAGATCTGGCCGGTGACGAAGAAGAAGTCGTAGCAGACGCCGTGGAGCAGGATTCCGGTGACGATGAGCCAGAACACCGCGCTTGGCGCGGCGAGCGCAAACAGCGCGTAGCGCAGGACCCACGCTCCCATACCCACCAGCAGCATCTTCTTCACGCCGAGTCGGGCGAACATCAGCGGCATCAGCAGCATGAACGCCGTCTCGGACATCTGACCGAGCGTCATCAGCGACGACGGGTTCGGCAACACCGCGGTCACGAGGTTGTGCGTACCCGCGTTGTAGACGGCGACCTTGGCAAAGGGGGGAGCGTAGGCATAGTACGCCGCCAAGGGAATGCAAATGAGCAGTGAGCAGATGATGAACACGTAGAACGGCGGACTCCCCAGCTCTCGCAGCGCATCGAGACCGAGGATGCTCCGCACCGATACCGGTCGTCCGGCTGCCGGCGGTGGCGTGTGCGGCAGGCTGAAGCTGAAGACACCCAGGAGCAAACTCACAACCGCCGTCGTGTACAGCGGCAACGAGGTCGTATCCGGCATCTGCCCCTGAGTGAACTGGCTCAACACGAACCCGATGAAGAGCCCGGCGGCGATCCAACCAACGGTGCCGAACACGCGAATAAACGGGAACTGCTTCTCTTGGTCCTGGATGTTGTGGAACGCGAGCGAGTTTGCCAGGCCCAGCGTCGGCATGTAGCAGAGGTTGTAGAGCAGCAGAAAGAAAATGAAAATGCCCCCCGTCGTTCGAGGGGCGAGTAGCATGAAGACGCCGCCCAGGATGTGCAGCACGCCGAGCACCTTCTCCGTCGAAAAGTACCGATCCGCGACGAGGCCCAGAAAGAACGGCGCAACAATGGCCGCGATTGGGTTGACCGTATACGGCAGGTACGCCAGCGCGGCCATCCCATGGGCCGCCATGTAATTGCCAACCGTCGTGTACCAAGCCCCCCAGATGAAAAACTGCAGGAACATCATCGCGGACAGCTTGGCACGGATGCTCATGCGCAGGCCCTCCCTTTGGGGTTAGAGACGGACGGTCAGCGGCTTCGTCACCGTAACGATGATGTGCGCCCCGGCGGGGAGCACGATGTCCGAGTCCTTGCTCGTCGCGGCCACACCGGCGCCCACCGCGCCGCCCACGACGCCACCGATGATCGTGCCGCGCTTATTCCCGCCCAGCACCCGGCCCAGGATCGCGCCGGCAACCGCGCCGCCGCCGACCTTCGCTGCGTCGCCCGTCGTCACGCCCCGGCCCTTATGGATCGTCTCGAGCGAGTCGATCGTGGCGTCGAGCGGATAGTTCGTCCCGCGGATCGTGACGCTCGAGACCGCCAGCGTCAGCGTGCCCGGCGTCCGGGGGTTCGGGGCCGGCTTCACGTCGCTGATCGTGCCGCTGACCTGCGAGCCCGCTGGAATCACCACCTTGCCGGCGGCGTTGCGGACGTCCTCGACCACGCGCGCCGTGAACGGATCACCCACCTTCGCGGTGCGCGAGGTGATCGTGTCGGCCGCGGCCATGTCGAAGTGCGAGCCCGCCGGGAGCGTCGCGGTCGCGGGCACGTCGTGCAGCGCCGCCGAGGAATCGGCGGGGGCGAGCGTCAGGTTGCGCGCGGTCGAGTCGGCGGACGCCTTGTTCGCGTTCTCGCCTTTGGCGCAGGCGCCGAGGAGCGCAACACTCAGCAGCAGCGCGGTGGTCTGTCGCATGATCATAATCTGCTCCTTAAAAAGTCGGGGGTCAGGGACTGCAAGTACCCCGCGAGCAGGGTGAAGTTGTCGGTCACCAGCAACACTCCCAGCACGATCAACATGACGCCCGCCGTCCGGTCCACCCACACCAGGTAGCGGCGGAACCGTTGGAACCAGACGAGGAACCGGTCGAGGGCCAAGGCCGTGAGGAGAAACGGCACGGCGAGCCCCAGGGCGTATACGCCCAGCAAGCCCACACCTGACCCTAAGCCTTCCCGCGTCGCCGCCAGTGTCAAGATGGCGCCGAGGATCGGTCCGATGCACGGTGTCCAGGCGGCGCCGAAGGTGAAGCCCACGACGCCAGAGCCGAAGTACCCGAGCGGCTTGCGGGCGAGGTCGATGCGCCGTTCCCGCATCAAGAAGGCGGGCCGCAGCACGCCCAGCAGGTACAGGCCGAAGAGAATCACGAGCACGCCGCCGATCCGCCCCAGCCACAGTTGCTGCGCTCGGAACAGGTTCCCCACAGCCGACGCGCCGGCGCCCAGCAACACGAATACAAGCGTGAACCCGCCGACGAACCACAGCCCGTGCAGTACTGCCGTACCGCGCCGATGCTCCAGCTCCTCTGCCGACATCCCCGTCAAGAACCCGACGTAGCTCGGGATCAACGGCAGCACGCAGGGCGAGAGAAAGCTCAGCAGCCCCGCGGTGAACGCGACGGCGAACGAGACCCTATCCGCAGAAGGCAACGGCCGACACTACCGTCGTCCAGCGCCCGTCTTCTCCACACTCGGCCGTCGAGGTCACGTTCATCGTGCGGACGATCTCTCCCGACAAGAGCCATTGCTCGCGGCGCTCGTCCCACGCCTTGTCCGGATCGAACGGCACGCCCAGCACGGTGCCCAGCATCGACGCCGCCAGGTCCTCGGCGTACTCGCCCGCCGCTACCTCGTTCTGGCCGTAGCTGTGATGCTCCGAGATGTAGCCGTGATGCGAGGGATCGGCGGGCAGCGCCAGGCCGATCGACGCCGCCACCAGGCGGCTCGGCTCGTTGGTCGCCGACTCGGCCACCACCGTGAACAGCACTTGGCCGGGCTTCAGCATGCTCAGCCCTTCCTCGCGGTCCACCAGCTCGCAATGCGGCGGGAAGATCGAGCTCACGCGCACCAGGTTGAAATTGGCGAGATGGGCGTCCCGCAACGCCATCTCGAAGCTCGTGAGTTTTTCCTTGTGCCGACCGACGCCCTTGGTGAGAAAGGCTTTGGTCGGGATGAACATTCGTGAGTCAATCAACCCACTACCTCGCGCGCGCTAAAGGGTTCGACTGCTGACACTGCCGGCACAGACCGTAAATCTCCAGACGATGGCGGTGGGGCCGGAACGCCACCTCCTCGGCGAGCAGGGCGATCATGCGCTCCAGGCGATCGTTCGAAAACTCCGTCACCGCTCCGCACGAGGAGCAAATACAATGTTCATGCGGCGCGCCGTCGCTTGGGCCCGGCTCGTAGCGCTTGAAGCCCTCCCCGAAGTCGTGCTCCGTCACGAGACCGCTCCCGACGAGCAGCTCGAGCGTCCGGTACACCGTCGCGGTGCCGACGGGACCGCCCCGCTTGGCGATCTGCCCGGCGATGTCCTCCGCGGAGAGATGGTCCCCGGAGAAGAAGATGGCCTCCGCGACCGCGAGCCGCTGGTGCGTCACCGGAAGCCCGCGATCGTGCAGGTGCCGCCGGAAGGTGTCGAGCAGCCGCTCGCCGTCAACCTTCATACCACGCCCCCGGAGCGAGCTCCACCGGCGGCTCCGCCTCTCCCGAGCGGTCGGCCGCCGCCGCCATCACCTGCGCCAGCACGTCGGCGGGGCTGAGTCCCACTTCCGTCAGCTCCACCTTGGCCTGCCCGCGGTCCTTGCCGCGAACGATGAGCATGTATTTCGCGGTGTAAACGCGCAACCGGTCCTCCCCGCTCTTCCGGGTCACCACCGCCGTCCCCCACTCCCGCCCTTCCCGCTTGATCGGCCGGAACAGGTAGATGGCCTCGATCTCGGCGGGCGGCATCTCCGCCGCGACGGCCGCGGCCACCTTGGCCCATCCCGGACCCTGCCCCGGCGCTACCGGGAAAGGGACGCGGGGGTCCGAGCCTGCTCCCATCGCTCCACGTAGAATCGCAGCACGTGCATGAAGTCCTGCGCGTTCGTCACGACCCCGTATGCCTGATGCGTGCCGCGATCGCGCAGCTTGTTCACCACGAACTCCGTCTGGTCCACGCAAATCGTCGTGAGGGGCCGCACCTCGTCGGGACTGGGAGAATCGACGAAGGCGGGCAGCATGTTGCCCACCGCGATCGCATGCAGCGCCGTCGCCACGAAGACCGCGAACGTCGCCTGCGCGGTGAAGGCGCGCATGGCATCCTGCGCCGCCAGCGTGTCCGAGATGACTTCGGGCAGCGGGCCGTCGTCACGAATCGATCCCGCCAGCACGTAGGAGACGCCCTGCGTCGTCAGCGCGTGCATGATCCCGCCCTTCACGAGGCCCTTCTGCACGGCGGTCTTGATCGAGCCGGCGCGGCGGATCGTGTTGATCGCGCGCATGTGCAGCGCGTGCCCGCCCTCGACGCCTTCGCCCGAGCTCGACATCCCGAGCGTGGTGCCGAAGATCGCCGCCTCGAGATCGTGCACCGCCACGGCGTTGCCGCCGAGCAGGGCGCCGACGTAGCCGTTCTGAATGAACCAGATCATGTCCTCGCGCGCGCGGGCGTGCACCAGCGCGGGACCGATGACCCACATGATCTTGCCACCGCGCTGCTTCTCTTCGCCCAGCAGCTCGGCGAGCACGGCGTAGTCCACCGGCCGCTCGCGCGACACCTCGGTCTGCATGAAGCGGAATTCGTTGGCGCTGTGGCGGCCGCCGAGAAACCCCTCGGCGTGGACGTAAATGCCCTCGCTGCCGTCTTCGTTCTCGCCGACCGCGATGCGCTCGCCCTTCTTGAGCCGGCGCGGCTCCGTCACGACGAGATCGTCCGTGGCGTTTTGGACGATCACGCAGTCCATGCGCGGCAGCCGCGGGCGGCGCCAGGCTCCCCCCACTTTCACGTAGGTCGGCAGGTTCGTAGTCGAAAAAAAACCGTCGGGGAGAACCCCGTCGGCCGGTGCGGGCTCGAACCGCGCTTCGGGCGCCCCCGAAAGCGGCGGGGCATCGAAGTTGGGTGGTCGGTATTGGAACCGGGGCAGACTCACAGACCGTGAAAGCTAAATGCGGAATGCGGAATGGGGAATGCGGAATGGCGTAGGGGAGTTCATTCCGCATTCCGAATTCCGCATTTCGCATTACAGCAGTGATACCGGGTCGCGATCCACCGTCACCGCGCGCTGCGCCTTCTTGCGCCAGGCGCGCACCACGCGGCCGAGCGCCCGCGCCTCCGTCGCCTTGACCAGCACGTGCCAGCGCCACAGGCCCCGCAGCCGCGTGATCGGGCACGGCGCGGGTCCCAGCACGGTCAGCGCCCCTTCGAGGCGCTCCGTCCCCGCGCGGCGCAGCCAGCCCGCCACGCGCTCCGCGATCGCGGCGGTGCGCGCTTGATCGGGTCCCGATGCCACGAACCGCACCAGCCCGATCCTGGGGGGATACGGCGGGCTCGGCGGCGTGCGCAGCGGCAGCTCCGCCTCGGCGAACGCCGCCACCGAGTGGGCCGCCGCCGCCCGAATGGCGTGGTGGTCAGGCGAGCGCGTCTGCACGTACACCCGCCCGCCTTTGGGGCCCCGCCCCGCCCGCCCGGCCACCTGCGCCACGAGCTGAAACGTCCGCTCGGCGGCGCGGAAGTCGGGGAAATGCAGCCCCGTATCGGCGTCCACGACCCCCACCACCGTCACGTTGGGGAAGTCGAGTCCCTTGGCGATCATCTGTGTGCCGAGCAGGATGTCCACCTCGCCGCGCGCCACGCGCTCGAGGATCCGATGGTGCGCCCACTTGGTGCTGGTGGTATCGAGGTCCATCCGGGCGATGCGCGCCGCGGGAAAGCGCGCCGCCACGAAGTGCTCCAGCTGCTGGGTCCCCAGCCCGCGCAGCCGCTGTGTCGCGTGGCCGCATACCCGGCACGTCTCCGGAATCGGCTCCTCGTGGCCGCAGTAATGGCAGCGCAGCGCGGGCGGCGTCTGGTGCGCCGTCAAAGCAATGGCACAATTCGGGCAGCTGCGCACGTCGCCGCAGGCGGGACACTGCACGAACGTGGCGAACCCGCGGCGATTCAGCAGGAGAATGGCCTGCTCACCGCGACTCAATGCGCCACTCACCGCGCCGTCCAGCGCCTCTGTCCAGGGAATGGCGCCCGCTTCGGGCACGCGGCTCGCTGTCTTGAGATCGATCACCTCGACCGGCGGCAACGGCCGCGCGCCGATGCGTTCGGGCAACGCGAACGTCACGATGCGGCCCTGCGCGGCGAGGTCGAGCGTCTCGAGCGACGGCGTGGCGCTGCCCAGAATCAACCGGGCGCCTTCCACCCGGGCGCGTTCGACGGCGGTATCGCGGGCGTGGTAGCGCGGTGCCGAACCCTGCTTGTAGCTCGGGTCGTGCTCCTCGTCCACGACGATGGCGCCGAGCCGTTGCACCGGCGCGAACACGGCGGAACGCGGCCCAACGGCCACGCGCCGCTCGCCGCGCCGCAGGGCGCGCCAGGCATCGGCCCGCTCGCCGTCCGAGAGCCCCGAATGCAGCACCGCCACCTGATCGCCGAAGACGCCACGCACGCGCGCCACCGTCTGCGGCGTCAGCGCGATCTCGGGGACGAGCACGATGGCGCCGGCGCCCGACGCCACGATGCTCCGCAGCACGTCCAGGTAGAGCAGCGTCTTTCCCGAGCCCGTCACGCCGTGGATCAAGATGGGGGTCGAGACCGGTGTCGCGGCGATCGCCGCCACGACGCGTTGCTGGTCGGTCGTGAGCGTAGGAGGCGGCGGCGACGAGAGGCCGGCAAACGGGTCCCGCGTTTCGGTCAAACGGTCGATGCGCGCGAGTCCCTGCGTCACGAGCCCATTGATGACGCCGCCGGACAAGTTGAGCTGGCCCGTGAGATGGCGGATCGGGGCCGAGCCCCCCAGCGCCTCGACGGCCTCGTACGCGGCGCGCCGTTTGGGTGAGCGCTTGAACACCCGCTCCCGCTCGAGCAGCGACTCCACCCGTTCGGTCAGCACGAGCACCCGCTCGGCGGCCTCGCCGGGGCCCTCCGGGCGCGCGACGCTCCACAGGGGGCCGGGCAGAATCGCGCGCAGCGCCAGCCCGAGCGGCGCACCGTAGTAGTCGGAGATCCAGCGCCCAAGGTCCAGCAATGCGCCGGAGAGCGCCGGCTCAGCATCGGGTGCTGCGGAGATGGGTTTGATGTCGCTGACGGCTGACGGCTGATCGCTGACGGCTGTGACGATCCCCACCACCGCACCGCGCCGCACCGGAACCACGACCCGCGCGCCGGGGACGACACGCGCCTCCAAGGCTTCCGGGATTTCGTAGGTGTAGGGGCGACTTATCGGGACAGGCAGGACGACCGAGGCAAAAGTCATCGCCGCCGGACGCCGAGGCCCGGCTCGGTCGGCAGGCGGATCTGGCCGCCGTCGACGGTGGCGCCCAGGAAGGGATCGTCCACGGTGAGCGCCGCGCCGTCCAGGTCGGCGGCGTCCACGAGCGGCGTGAAGTGCGCGGCCGCCGTGATGCCGAGCGACGTCTCGATCATGCACCCCACCATCACGAGCATGCCGTGGGCGCGCGCCGTCGCGATCATGCGCAGCGCTTCGCGCAGCGAGCCGCACTTGGCGAGCTTGATGTTGATCCCGTCCACCTTGCCCGCCAGCCGCGGGATGTCGGCGGCGACGATGCAGCTCTCGTCCACCACGACGGGGAGGTCGTGCTTGCGCGCGACGCGGTGCACCTCGGCGAGGCTGTCGAGGTCGCCCGGCGGGAGGGGCTGCTCGAGAAACTCGACCCCGTGGTCCTTGAGTACCGGGATCATCTGCTTCGCGCGCGCGACGTTCCAGCCCGCGTTCGCGTCCACGCGGAACGGCTTGTCGGTGGCGGCGCGGATCGTCTTGAGGATCTCCTCGTCGCGGTCCGTGCCCAGCTTGATCTTCAGAATGGGGTACGCCGCCGCTTCCCGCACCTTGTCCCGCATCTTCTCCGACGAGTCGAGCCCGATCGTGAACGAGGTGAGCGGGGCTTTGCGCGGGTCGAGCCCCCACAGCCGCCACAGCGGTTGGCCGACGCGCTTGCCGACGAGGTCGTGCAGGGCCGCCGACAGGGCCGCGCGGGCGGCGGCGTGCTGCGGCGCCAGCTGCGCGAATCGCGCTTCCGCCGCCTCGAGATCGAAGGGATCCCGCGGCAGGTGCGGCGCGAGCTTGGCAAAAGCCGCGAGCACCGTCTCGAGCGTCTCGCCGTAGTAGGACGACGGGTCGGCCTCGCCCCATCCCTCCACCCCGTCGTCGTCCACGACGCGCACCCAGGCGCGCTTGTAGCCGTTCGTCGAGCCGCGGGCGATGACGAAGGGATGTTTCGTGGTAATGCCGCTTTGCTCGACGACGAGCTTCAGAGCCATTTGTTTTTCTTGAGCACCCACATCATCACGCCCGAGACGGCGACCATCGACAGCAGCGCACCGTAGAACCCCCACGGGGAATGGGTGAACGGCATCTGGCTGAAGTTCATTCCATACACGCCGCCGACCACGATGAGGGGCAGCGCGATCGTCGCGACAATCGACAGCTGCTTCATCACCTTGTTCATCCGGTTGGACGTCTGCGACAAGTAGGTCTCGAGCACGCCGGCGAGCAGGTCGCGGACGGTGTCGAGCGATTCCATGATCCGGATCGTGTGGTCGTAGACGTCGCGGTAGTAGAGCTGGGTCTCGGACCGGATGAAGGTACAGGGGCGGTTGGTGAGGATGTTCAGGACCTCGCGCAGCGGCCCGATGTGGCGCCGGAACGAGAACGCCGCCCGCTTGGCCTTGAAGATCTCGTGGATCAGCTTCTCGTCGAACTGCTCGAACAGCCGCTCCTCGAGCGTATCCACCATCGTGTTGAGCTGCTCGACCAGGGGGAAGTAGGCGTCCACCGCCTGGTCGATAACGTTGTGCATCGTCATCTCGGCCCCGCGCGCCAGCAGCTCGGGATTGCGCACCAGGCGCTCGCGCACCGTGCCGCAGCTCTTCTGCGCGACGGCATGCACGGTGACTAGGAAGTTCTTGCCGAGGAAGAAGTACAGATTGATCGTCTCGAGGTCGAACGGGTCGGGCGTCCCCTCGTCGAATCGTACGCCCGCCATCACCACGAAGACGTAGCGCGGGTATTCCTCGAGCTTCACCCGGGTGGCGGGGGACAGCGTGTCCTCGATCGAGAGCGGGTGGAACTCGAACACCTTTTCGAGCAGCGCGTGCTGGTGCATGCTCGTGCTGTCGATATCCACCCACAACTCCCCTTCACCGCTCTGGACGATCTCCCGGATGCGCGCGGGCGCGATGTCCTGCTCCAGCGTACCGTCGGGGCGGCGGTAGATGCTGGTCGGCCAGTGCTTGGAGGCGTGCGGGGGCGCCGCGGTGGCGGTCACGTCTGAAGTATAGGACGGCACGCGGGTCAGGCAAGCGCGCGCACGTGCGCGCGCACACCGGCCGCCAGCAAGTCGAGGCGGTATCCACCTTCCAGCACGCCGATGACGGGACGTCCGCGCATCCGCTCGCGCAACGCCGCGGTCCATGTCGCGATGTCCTCCGGTTCGAGCGTGAACTCACCGAGCGGATCGCCCGCGAGCGAGTCGAACCCGGCGGAGACGAGCAGCGCGTCGGGGGTCCAACCGTTCAGCGCCTCATCGACCGCCGCCAGCAAATCCCGCACGTAGGTGGCGCGCGGCAGCCCGCCCGGCCGCGGCACGTTGAACACGTTGCCGACCCCACGCTCGTCCGCGGCGCCGCTGCCGGGATACCAGGGATACTGATGCATCGAGACGAAACGGATCGTGGGATCGGTCTCGACCAGGGCCTGGGTGCCGTTGCCGTGATGCACGTCCCAGTCCACGATCAGCACGCG
>WNGP01005897.1_pt1 | contig 10206 bp, 8 predicted proteins | sample 5407671 | NCBI WGS metagenome assembly WNGP01 (sample SAMN13153381, study PRJNA577476) | soil metagenome | isolation source: 40 cm soil or saprolite under Garry oak tree replicate 2 | place: USA:California | collected 2016-06-15
ATCGTTTAGCTGAATACCGGCTACGGGCACGCTTGGCCGAAACAGAGCAGACCATTCCTGATCAAGTCGGCAAGCCGACAGCACGTCCGACGATGCGCTGGGTCTTTCAATCTTTTGAAGGCATTGAATTGCTGCATGTGCAAACCTCCACCACTTCACTCACCATCGTCTTGCGTCTTGAAGTGGTGCATCGTTTGATCTTGGCTCTCTTGGGACCGCTCTACGAAAAAATCTATAATCCCTCTGGCTGAAACTGCGGAATGTGGGTTATGGGTGATGCTGACATCTATTCCATCTTGAATGGCTGCCTCAACTGGAATACTTACACGATATCGGTTAGACATATACACATCCTTTACTTAGAGTTAAGGTCGCTTGACGCTTCAAATGTGAGACAAGTCGAGCTACTCTTTGTCCATTCGCGAAGTCCGAAATTACAAATTCGGCACTTTATCGTTCTTCACTAGCAAAGTCACGTGAAACTAGTCACACTGCTGCTGGACAAAAATACACTTTAGCACAAAGAACTCCCATCATTCTTGAAGCATGGCATCCTTCTTTTGACTCTATTCGTACGTTTTTGACGAGGATGTCCCAAGTCGATCAGGCCTGATGGGACATCTAAACCGAGATTACCTTCCTTTTCAGACAGTATAGGGCACCCTCGAGAATAGATGTCCGTAACAGCGGGGACTATCTTAGCCTCTTTACAAGTTGTCGGTGTTCCATATCTCCTTCCCTCTACTGCAATTGGCCAATTTCTGATTGTATAGCCTGGAGATACTCCATGGAGGGGTGCCAGTTAAAACGCTCGAAGATGCGCCGTGCTGGTTGGAAGGCTAGTTCCCTGGAGTGGGCAATCAACTCTTCCTTCTTGAGGGTCTTTGCATACAACACGCGATTAGCTGAAGTCACAAAATCACGGAAAAGAGGTAGTCTTTTGTATGGATCAACTGATAAAGCTCGCCCTTGAAGACCAGAAACCAATATCTCAATATGCACATGATTGTCGGCATGGTACGCATCCGCTAGTGCGAGGCGTGATGCAAACGCGAAAAATTCCGTGCTGCGATAGATCGTTTCCTCTATTGCAAGTTCGTCCCCCGGTTTCCATCCTTCTCTCGCCATAGATGGAGATTGGTCCCGCCAATCGGTCAACATTCCACCAAAGTAGATGAACTGGCCGCTTTGATATAGACGCCATGTTTCTATTATCCAGCTCATGCGATAGTCGGAGCCTACCCAATCCTCCCCTGGAGGGTACCTTCTCGGCTCAATATAGGGAAAACTATGACTGCGTAGATTCACAGCAGTGTCCTGTATGAGCGGATACAGTTGAGCAAGCCCCATGCGCTCTTGTTCGAATTGCTCTGGCCGAATAATCACCATCCAATAGCCACGTGATTGAATATCTTGGATGAGTGGACTCGTCCAACTTTCTCGCTGCTGGTCGAACAACTCGTTTGCTTGAGGTTGCGTATCTTTCGATAGGCTCAACCCAGCCGCCAGAGCCTGTTCAATAAATTTTTGTATACCTTTTTGAATTGCAAGGTTCAGTATCGTTCGCACGCCCTCGGCAGCCGTAACCTCCTTCGTTTCAGGCTTGTTGATGCTACGGGCATAGAGCATCCCTGGTCGCAACACCGCTTTCCGGTCTTTAGGAGGGATAGATCCATTCGAGTCGTCTTTGTACTCTTTTTTGCAGATGATTGGAACATCGCCGAACTCGTGAATTCGCAGAATCACGAAATTCTTTCCTTGCCATTGGCAAGGATGATAGTCAAAAGAGATCGGAGGGTCTGCGTATGAGGTAAAAGCATCAGCGATATCTTCATACCGCCACGTTGCCATTTGATCATCGTTTAAACCATCGGGGCACAGAACATGATCGCGTTCCGTCACTCCGACAATGACAATGCCACCGTCGCGTCTATTTGCCATTCCTATGGCAGCACGTATCACTCTACCTTGTAAGGGGCTGTCTTTCAATGAGCCGGGGCCTTTACATTCAACACCTGGTATTTCGTGCTGAAGTGTGAGCCACTCGTTCAGTTGTTCGTCCGTCATCAAGGCAAATCCTCCACACCATCCTCAATCTAAACAATAGCGGGGACGGTATGTGCAAAATAGCAGGGCCTTCCTGGGAAGATAGTTCTATAGAGTTAAACGTCCCTGGTGGTTAGGACAGAAAGTTCTATGCAGGCAGATAGGACATCTGGGTACTTCAAGAGAGTATACCGATACCAGTTGATCCAATTGACTGGAGATTCAGCGAACAATTAATGTTCTCAACCACATCGATTACACTTTCTCGCTGACATAGCGTAAGCAGATATGCTAAAGCAGACATTTGTTGAACATTAGCAGATATAACCCAGCGTGAATATACTACGTTTATAGCTGCTAATGGCCTTTAGCAGACGCTAAAAGCATTGCAATTGGAATTGGTGCATTATCTTGACGAGTTCTGATATCGTGATATACTTCTGCTAACATTTCATTTATCCTTAATAAATGATCAGGGAGTCACGGTATTTCATAGTGCCCTTACGCAAGAAAACTGCAACAATGAGTTTGACCCACTTTTGTGGAACCCCGAAACATTCGGGTTAACACAACGATTGTTCATAAGCAACCGAACTGACATAGCCGAGTGAAGAGTGTCGCCGAACGCGGTTGTAGAAGCACTCGACATACTCGAAAATGGTTTGCCTGGCCTGCCCTCGAGTCTGGAAAGTCAAGCGTTCCACACATTCACCCTTCAATGTCCCGAAAAAGGATTCGGTAACGGCATTATCGTAACAGTTTCCGGTGCGACTCATACTCACCGTGATGCCGGCTTCCGCCAGCGCAGCTCGGTACGCATCACTGGTATACTGCGATCCACGATCCGAATGAAACAGCAGTTCGTCTGCTGGATGCCGACCGAGCAGAGCCATGTGCAAGGCTGTCTCAATGAGCGTTTCGTCCTGGATCGCCGCCATCGCCCATCCGATCACACGCCGTGAAAACAGATCGAGCACGACCGCTAGGTAGAGCCACCCTTCATACGTCCACACCGCAGTAATGTCGCCTGTCCACTTCTCATTCGGACGGCTCGCCGTAAAATCTTGATCCAATAAATTGGGTGCGACTCGTGCCCCGGGCTCACTTCTGGTCGTGATCGTCCGATGACGCCGCCGCCAAGCAGACAATCCCTGTTCTCTCATCAGATGCGCCACCCGCTTGCGGGAGATCGTGAGGCCCTGATCCCGCAATTCAGCATGAATGCGTGGGCTCCCATACACCTGCCGACAGGACTGGTAGACTTCTCGAATGTGCGCTACGATCTGGTGGTCTTCCCGTTGATGTTGACTCATCGGACGCTTCTTCCAGGCATAGTAGCCACTCAGCGATACCCCAAGTGTCTCACAGAGCACACTGACGGGATACTCCTTGCGAAAGTCTTCCACCACCTGGTACCTCACAGCTGGCCGTGCGAGAAGATACTGACTGTTTTTTTAGAATATCGCGTTCCTGGCGCGTTCTCTCCAGCTCTCGTTTGAGGCGGCGATTTTCTTCCTCCAAGGCCGTCTGGTGTCCACTGCCGGGAAATGCTTCGGGCCCATGTTCTGCTAGTTCTTTGCGCCACTGATGGATCGAGCTGTCGCTAATGCCCAACTCACGAGCGACTTGGGCAATCGGCTTTCCGCTGGTCTGAGCAAGCCGGACTGCCTCGCGCTTAAACTCCTGTATGTACGTCTTCTGCACTTTTTGCATGATCCTGGTTCTCCCTCTGGAATAGTATATCGTAAGCTTTCACTCTTCCACAAAAGTGGGGGAACCTCAGGCAAGAAGGGGAGCCAGAGTTGGTGTCCATTTTGCCATACTGACTGATACCATTCATCGTGGGACCTTCGGTGTTTCTATCAAGCAGCACAAACACGTAAAACGATTACCAGAGCGAGCCAATCTGCGCGATCATTCTGATGAGCTTGAACTCGCTCTCACCGGTATTGGTGAAGCGACATCCCTTTTGCGACATCGGGAGCGCGATAGCCAGGGATACAGTGAACTCCTCGACGATGCCGAAGAAGCGGGCAAAGTGGGAAAAATAGCGCGCTTGGCGGCAGAACAAGCGATCGGGCGTTCAGCAATAAATCCCCAAAACTATCTTTCGACGAATGATGGAAACCCAAAGCAACCTTCTCTGCCCGAGCAAGAGCAACCAACGCTCTTTGATGATGGATCACCCAAAGCGTGAAGCTCTCTTCGCAGTGAATTCCCCTTAACGAGGGGTGCGGTTCCCTGCTGAACGAAATGAGTAATGCCTGTCGCCAGTATAGATATGGAGGAGACACACACTGTGGAGCGTGACCAATTGCCCCAGGAAATGCTCCAACGCGTTTTTTGGCTGCGCGAGAGGCTGCTCTGCTGGTTCGTGCAACACGGGCGGTCTTTTCCCTGGCGAGAGCTCTCGAGGTCAACATATGAACTTGCTGTCGCTGAGGTACTGCTCCAACGGACCACGGCTGCCGGAGTTGCGCGCGCTTTTCCAGGTCTCATCGCACGGTTTCCAACGTGGGAGGCCATGGCAGATGCGCCTCTTGCGGTGAAGATTAGACGTAAGTTTTGCGCTTTCGGTACCTGAGTTTTGCGTTTTTCTCTGCCATTGGTCAGCAGGATTACCGATGTTGACTGGTCTGGGGGAGTTCAATGCCCAACTCAGATCGAGCCTGGCGCCAAGCTGCCATCATTTCTGGTTGGCGCATTGAAACCGATTGCGACAGGAGCGTAGTCACGCGCCGAAGAGAAGGGTAGATCCCCTGAGCATGAAGCAGCGCGACGGCTTGACGAACTTCTTCACACCCCTGTGTAATTTGTTCTCCTTTTTGTTGTTTGCGGTGCATTCGCACACGCTGAGTAACAGTTGCACATTCTTGAGGAAAGTGTCTGAGAAGATCGACCTCATTGCAGCCTAAGTGGCGCGCCATTTGAGTGACTCCCAGAGGCCTTTCTTTTCCATCGAGAACCCGTTGAATAAATGCTCGGCATTGTTCTTGATTGATCTGCTTGTATGGCTGGCGGGATAAGCGTGGAGGATGATATGCCGTTTCGATATGAAGCATCTGTTTGAGAGAAGTTATCTGGTTTGTCAGAACCTCTTGTGGTGTTACTCCACATACGTAACACATGTACAGCATTTTCTCAAGAGACGGTTGACCGACACCCTCTACCCATCGATAAAGCGCTCCGCTTTTGATTCCCATGAATTTGGCAAACGTTAAAAGATCTCCCTGATTTTTCATTCCAGAAGCGAAATTGGGGAAAAACGTTGCCCATTGCACCAAACCCGACGAGAGACTCATGCCACGGAGAGATTCCAGGGCGTCGATGAGCCAGCGTTGCCACTCGAATATCTCCTCAGTCACCTCGGTTTCATCTGCTTTCTTCAGTTGAGTACCCAACCACAACCCGCACCGGGTACATTCGCCAGGTTTAGCCTTAGAGGGAGCGATCACTGACTGATGTTTGTGACACTGAGGGCAACGGTCGATCAAGCGCCTTTTGTGGCGTGGACATATGGTGACTACTCGCAGCATCCACAGCAGCGGTTGATAGAGCGAAGTTGCCTGTTCTCGCCACTCTGCGTAACAAGCATCACACCAGGCAGGAACGGTACGCAAATTTCCTGAAGAAGGCAGATCTCCGATCCAACTGCGCAAAGTCAGCAAGTGAAGGTCCAATCGCATGGTAAGTTGTTCAAGGAGCATTGCCCCTTCCAATGCAAGGCTTCCCGTGCCGTTCAAACTGATTGCTCCTCCTTTTCCGCTAAAGGTGGGTAACCAGCTCGGAGATGAGGAAAGCTTTGGTTTACTGTTGAGGAAAGGGAGCATTTCTTGTATGACGATGGCTCGTGGAGAAACCCCATGAGCCCAACCTAATCGATTCAGATAGCTCGTCAAGCTTTCGCTCCAAATGGTTGTTGTATGACATGGTACAAGTCCATAGAGTTTACTACGTGGGAGCATATTGTGAAGCTGATCTCTGCACTGAACCATCGATGGCTGTAGAATCCTGATACGAATCTCTGGCTGTTCTCCTCTTTTCATCCTGCTGCTTGCTCCTCTTCAGCCAGGTCTCCGCGTTCCTCGGCACCGACTTTTGGCCCTGTTGAATCGCGACCTGGAGCACGTTTGCCTGGCTTCCGGTCTCTTGACGAGGAAGATGCAGGCGTATTTCCTTGCTTACCCTGACCTGGCTCGGCAAGAACGGGGGAATGCGAGGAAGGCTTTCGTAGCAGTGCAAGGAGTTGAGCATCGGCGTCTTCGGCTTCGACAAATTCGGCCTCACTTTCCAGGGCGTTGCGCAGCGCAAGCTTCACCCGCACGTCGGAGGCAGCGGTTTGGCGTAAATGGTCAAGGGTGACCGTGTGTGCTCCTTCTTTCAGCGCGTAATTGAGTGCACGGTTGAGATGGAGTTTGAGCAGACCAATGCATCCGATGCTCCGTGCGTACAAAAACTCCCAATGCTTCTGAGCCAGAAGTGGCTCTTCCTCAACTGGCAGTTGTCGCTGCAAGGCCCACAGGATACTTTTGAAGATCAGGCAGTCTTGTTCCTTTGTCATATCGTAGCGCGGAAAGTGAACATCAATGCTTCGTAAGGCCAGTTGTGGATTAATTTTACGAAAGGGCCTCATTTCATATGTCCCGACCAGAATATGGCTCACGCCTGTGGTATTCTCAAAATTTTTGAGATGATTCAACTGGGCAACGAGGCGACTCCCACGGGTGGCTTCCGCCAGATGATGGGCTTCATCCACGATGATCGCCAGGGGTTTGCGTTCCAGATAGGCCGCTTCCATTGCTTCTCGCATCTGCCGTGCAGGGATAGGATGGGTTGGGCTGTCTACAAAGGGATTGCCAAGTTGGCGAAGCACTGGCCGGTAGAAATCGATCCACTCGAACCGCCCCGATCCTGCTTCTGGAGCCGTAATGCTAGCGAAGGGGATGAAGTGCGGATCAGCTCGCATGCGGGCTGCTGCGTAGGTGAGCAATCGTTCTTCCAGCAAACGGATGAGCGTCGTTTTCCCAACACGAGCTGGACCGATCACGAGCACCATCGTGCCCGGTCGGCGAGTCAGAACCTCTTCCCCCGGCGCACATATGGCGTCGAGAATGGCGTCAAGGGCTTCCAGGAGTCGTGGATGCGAAATTAGGCAACGCTGCTCAAAATACTCCTGGCGTATCTCTGGTGGCTGCAACAGCAACGCTCGATCAAAGAACTCCGGTTCCTCTACCTGTTGTTCTTCCTCTTCTGGAGAAGCTTCCCGCTGTTCTTCGGTCATGTGCGAAGCCTCTTGAACACGAGAAGCTTTTCTGGCTTTTTCTCTGATGGTGCTGGCAAAACTGCTGACCGGGCGGGCTCGTTCGCAGAAGGAGGTGCGTCAGAGACGGTCGCTGCGCGCTTTCCTCCTTCAAGGACTGAGAGTGCTGCCCTGGCTTCCCGGTCGGTGCGCTGCTGGCGCAAGATAACCTCTTTCGCGGAGTTCTCGCGCCGGAAGTCGGCAAGGTGCTTCTGGGTGATTTCGATCTGCTCCTGGCCATATTGAAGGCGATTGTTCTGGCGCAGTTCCGAGGCGAGGAGTTGGAGTTCCCGCTCAGAGCAGCCCGCAAATTCGTCGTAGGGCGTAAAGCACTGCCGCCAGACCCCATCAATGTAGACAAAGCCGACACTCACGTCAAAAGGGTCGAATCGCACCTTCACCTGGGTATTTTCGACCGTCGCGTCGCGCATGGCTTCGCACCAGTAATCCAGATGATTCATTCGCACCCCGACACCGGGAACAACCTTCGCCGTGCCTTTGCGCGTTGTCGGAAGTGTTGCCATGCGGAAAGCTTCGTCGTAGGAAATTTCTCGGTGCGAGCGCTGCCCATCACGCTCCATGGAAAGGGCATATGCCTGACGTGGCGTCATGCCCAGCGCTGGGTGCCGAATAGTTTCGTACTCCTCATCGGCCCATTGCTGGGCTCGTTCAGCCAAAGAGGGGAGCGTCCACACAGCGAGCCTCTGCGGATCAGTCGTGCGCGTATTCAGTCGCGGTTGTTGCGTGGCCTGTGTGTTTCCCAGCAGATGGTACAGAAATTCACTCTGCATGGAACCAAACAATCGTTCCTGGGGCGCTCCAAAGCGCGGTTCAGCAGCCGGGCGCTGATGCTTGCGCACCCGGTAAAGGGCAAGCAATTGCTCAAAGTACACGTTGGCAAATTCCGGGCCTCCATCAACGGTGATCGCCGTCGGTAAGCGTCCATAGCGCTGGACACAGAGGCGGAGTGCCATCATACAGGAGCGGTACGAAGGTGGGTCAAAGGTCAGGTGGTAGGAAGCAATGCGCCTGGGATGCGAGAGAATGAGCAGCGTCAACCAGCATTTGCCTAATGGTTCGCCGGTACGGGAATCGCACAGGACCAGATTTAACTCGGTATGGTCTAGATGGCCCATGGCCCAACAGTAGCTGCCATGCCGACTGATGGTCCTCTCCTGTTCACGAACGAAGTCTTTGAATGGATACGCAGCACGTGTACCTTCGCGTATTACTGTCTGGTCATATGCCCCAAGGTGTCGCTTCGCTTCTAAATAGAATGTTTTTTGACCGACGGCCTTGAGATGCTGCTCTTCGGAACATTTCAAGTACTCGCCGTAGGCCCCTCGCTTGGGTTTGCGCGTGGTCGTATCGTAGTGGGTTTCCAGAGCCTGGTGGATGAGCGCGATTACCTCAGCGTCAATTTTTCTGATTCCCCCGCAATTGCGGTAATGGGGAAGCAGACCAAGAAAGCCGCTGCCATAGCGCGTTTCTCCGATCCGATACAATTGCTGCCAGTATTGCCTGGTGCGAACCGGGATAGCTGCTCGGCGGGCAGCCGTTTGGGCTTGTTCGTCATCATCATACTGATCGGGATTGATCACTCGGTTGCGGAAAAGGGCCGTAGCAAGATCAGTATCACTGGCTTGTTCGAGCACTGCCCGACCTTCTTCGGTAAAATTGGCAGGCGTGACTGGCAGGGAAGATACCACTGCCGCTTCGTTCTCATGCTCCTGAGAGGGCGAGAAGGTACGTGCTGCTTGCTGATGAAGAAACACCGGGGTGCGCCAGGGTTCGCAAAGTCGGTAGGTGGCCACATCAACGTACAGATCGTGCCTGGCGATTGCAATGTTGATCAGGTCGGCAGGAACCCTCGTTTGAGCACGCAGGTCTGAAAGCAAGATGCCTGGATGGTCTTTCACGACCTGCGTAAGTACCGCTAAAGCAACCTCTGGAACAACCAGGCGTTCGAGATCCTGGTAGTAGTCCTCCAGGAAAAGAGCGTTGTCTTGTGCTGCCCAGTTAACCTGATCGGAGATCCATACACGGTAAGCCAGTCCGTATTTTGCTGCATATGCCTCCCCAGGAGGACATCGCCAGACACCTCGCTCATCGAGACGATAGCGGTTCGGACCTGCCTCTGCTTGTTTCACCAGTTCCTGGGAGGTCTTGCACTCTACCCATTCCGCTCTGCTCGCCCGAAACAAAAAGTAGTCGGGCGTATGCTTGGGTCGTTGCATACGCCCCCGACGATCTTCGTATTCCAACGGAATGGATGGGGGCTGATCCCAGACCTCCAGCACGTCGTCGTCATGCTCAGCTTGCAGCAGAAAGGCAAATTCGACCTTGGCACTTTCTGCCTTGATGATGCACTGCATCTTTTTGGAAGGGTACCAAACTGGCATATTGCCACGCCGGGCGCCAGGAGTGCGGCTAGGAGGCGAGTTACGAATATGAATCAGGAGGTTTCGGGTCGAACGCTCATAGCCCAGCCGACGAAAGTACGCTGGGAGCGCGACGCCATCGAGAGGCTTTGCCATGGTCTCTTCCTACCTTACACGCATCGAAAATGACATTTCCGCTGCCAAAAGCATACCATAGCCGGTTTGTAAATCTCAATATTGTCATTTGGAAGCGGTACTTATGGCGCAAAACTCATGTACCGAAAGCGCAAAACTTACGTCTAATCTTCAGTGAGAAGGCAAGAAGGCCTATTAGGCCCGCCGACGAAATTTACAACGCTAAGCCCCAAAAACGCGGCAGAGAGCATCTGGTGAACAACGCTGGGTGTGGCTGGAGACGATCGGCGATTGGTATCTCTCGGACAATTCTTCTGAGAACTGGAAGTTCTGTGATAGAATCTT